>ENA-ORXB01000588-ORXB01000588.1-sediment-metagenome-genome-assembly--contig:-NODE-588-length-66616-cov-17.862457_pt1 | contig 66616 bp, 72 predicted proteins | sample MGYA00237863_ERZ511475 | MGnify/ENA primary metagenome ERZ511475 (study PRJEB26305, sample SAMN06343858) | sediment metagenome | isolation source: hot spring sediment | place: Canada: British Columbia... | reverse complement strand
GTCATGGGCTGCGTGGTCAACGGCCCCGGCGAGGCGCGGGAGGCCGACATCGGCATCGCCGGCGGCAAGGGCAAGGGCGCCATCTTCCGCAAGGGCGAGGTGGTGCGGGTGGTGCCCGAGAGCCAGTTCCTCTCCGCCCTCATCGAGGAGGGGCACAGGGTCATAGAGGAGAGATTCGGGCAGGCGCCCCCCGCCCCCGCCACAGCAGCCAGCGACCTGGACGAGGTCATCGCCCTGACGCCGGTGGAGGGGCCGGGGCCGGGAAGGGTGGCCCGTCGCCAGCAGCCCTGACGCCCTCACCAGGGCAGGAGATGCGACTGTGGACCAGGTCTTGGGCTACTTCTTCCGCCAGAACCTCTGGGCCAACCTGCAGCTCATAGACTTCTGCCGCGGCCTCAGCCACGAGCAGCTGGACTTCGCCGTCCCCGGCACCATGGGCAGCCTGCGGGGAATACTGGTGCACATCCTGGGGGCCGAGGCCCGCTACGTCAGCGTCCTGCGCGGCTCCCCGCCCGAGCGGGCGCTGGACGAGCGGACGCCCTGGCCGGGGTTCGATGCGCTGGCCGAGGCGGCCAGGAGCAGCGGCGAGGCGCTCATCGTCCTGGCCTCCGAGGACCTGGCCGCCCGTCAGGTGGAGCGGCGCCTGCCAGACCGCGCCTTCCGCGTGCCGGCCATGACGGTGCTGGTGCAGGCCTTCCAGCACGGCACCGACCACCGCTCCCAGGCCCAGACCATCATTACCCAGTTGGGGCTGCAGCCGCCCGCCCTGGACGTCTGGGCCTACGCCCGCGCAGTGGGCGATTTCGTAGAGCTGTAACCGCATCTGCTGCCCTTGCCCCGCCCCGACGACCGGACATATGATTTCCCCTGCAAGGGCCGCTCGGAGGAGGAGGTCATGGAGATCCGCGTCGAGGCGAGCGACATCGTCCGCTACCCGGCCAAGGCCATCGTCGTCAACCTGTTCGAGGGGGTGCGCACCCCTGGCGGCGCCACCGGCGCCGTAGACCGAGCCCTGGACGGCGCCATCTCCCGCCTCATCGAGGAGGGCGAGATCCGCGGCAAGGAGGGAGAGCTTACCGTGGTGCACACCCTGGGTAGGCTGCCCGCCCCCAGGGTGCTGGTGGCCGGCCTGGGCAAGCAGGACGACTTCGGCCTGCGGCAGGTGCGCGACGTCACCGCCGCCGCCCTGCGCCACCTGCGCCGCCTGGGGGCCGACTCGGTGGCCACCATCGTTCACGGCGCCGGCATCGGCGGCCTCGACCCGGAGCAGTGCGCCGAGGCCATCGCCGAGGGGGCGGTGATGGGCCTCTACCGCTTCCGCCGCTACAAGCGCGACGAGGACGAGCGCGAGATCCGCGAGCTGGTGCTGGTGGAGGCCGACGCCACCAAGGTGGAGGCCCTCCGGCGGGGCGTGGAGCGGGGGCGCATCCTGGGGCAGGCGGCCAACCACGCCCGCGACCTGGCCAACGAGCCGGCCAACATGCTCACCCCGGCCGAGTTCGCCGAGCGGGCCCGCGCCCTGGCCGAGGACGCCGGCCTGGAGTGCGAGGTCTGGGGCCCCGAAGAGATCCGCAACATGGAGATGGGCGCCCTGCTGGGGGTGGCGGCCGGCTCCGTCCAGCCGCCGCGCTTCATCGTCCTGCGCTACCGCGGCCGCCCCGATTCCCAGCGGGCGGTGGGCCTCCTGGGCAAGGGCATCACCTTCGATTCGGGGGGCATCTCGCTGAAGCCCGCCCAGGGCATGGAGGAGATGAAGGGCGACATGTCGGGCGGGGCCGCCGTCATCGCCACCATGTGGGCGCTGGGCAAGCTGCGGCCGCCCATCAACGTCTGGGGGCTGGTGCCGGCCACCGAGAACATGCCTTCCGGCTCGGCCACCAAGCCCGGCGACGTGCTGCGGGCGCGCAACGGCAAGACCATCGAGGTCATCAACACCGACGCCGAGGGTCGCCTCATCCTGGCCGACGCCATCTGCTACGCCAAGGAGAACGGCCTCTCGCCCCTCATTGACGTGGCCACCCTCACCGGCGCCATGGCCGTGGCCCTGGGCCCCAGCGCCACCGGCTTCTTCGCCACCGACGACGCCCTGGCCCAGAAGCTCATCGCTGCCGGCGAACGCACCGGCGAGCGCATGTGGCGCTTCCCCCTCATCGGCGAATACCGGGAGATGCTGCGCAGCGAGGTCGCCGACATCAAGAACGTCGGCGACCGCTACGGCGGGGCCATCAGCGCCGCCGAGTTCCTGCACTTCTTCGTCGAGGACACCCCCTGGGTGCACATAGACATGGCCCCCACCGACAACGTGGACCGGGACAAGGGCATCTGGGTGAAGGGGGCCACGGGCATTCCCACCCGCACCCTGGTGCGACTGCTGCTTGACCTGGCCTCGGAGGGCGCCTAGGGTGGCCGGGGCCGCCGCTAGCGCCGAGGAACTGGCAGCCCTGCAGCGGCAGATGGCCGAGCGCTGCTTCCGCTACGGCGACTTCGTGCTGGCCTCGGGCCGCCGCGCCCGCTATTACTACGACGGCAAGCAGGTGACCCTCCACCCCCGCTGGGCCGACGTCATCGGACGGCTGCTGCTGGCGCCGGTGCTGCAGGCGGGCGCCCGCGCGGTGGGGGGCATGGCCACCGGCGCCATCCCCATCGCCATGGCCGTCTCCCTGGCCGCCCTGCGGGGGCCGGGCCGCGAGCTGCCCGTCTTCTACGTGCGCGAGGCGCGCAAGGAGCACGGCGCCCGGGACGAGGTGGCCGGCGCCGACCTGGTGCGGGGGCTGCCCGTGGCCATCGTCGAGGACGTGGTCACCACCGGCGGCTCCTCGCTGCGGGCGGCGGCGGCCGTGGAGGAGCTGGGCTGCCTCGTGGCGCTCATTGCCGCCCTGGTGGAGCGCCACGAGGGGGGCGGCCAGAGCATCAGGGAGCGCGGCTACCCCTTCTTCCGCCTCTTCTACACCGACGAAGAGGGCAACCTCTACCTGGACGAGGCGGCCCGCGCCCTGGCCCTCACGACAGGCTGAAGAAAAAGACCCCCGGCGCCGCGCCGCCGGCACCCCGTATCTCGCCCACCGCCCCCAGCAGCGACATCACCAGGGCGAAGAGCGCGAAGCCCACCAGGTTGGCAACGGCCGCCTTCCCCGTGTCCAGGCCGGTGGTGGCCTGCAGCGCCGCCTGCGACATGATGGCCGTGCCGCCCACCGCCAGCACGCCCAGGCCGATGGCCAGCGGCTCCAGGAACATGGGCACGGCGATGATCATGGGCACGAAGGCCAGCGCCATGGCCCGGAAGACGGCCATCAGCTCGCCCGTCCCGCCCAGCACGTTGGTGGCCAGCACGTAGGAAACGTAGAGCCAGCCCAGCCAGACGAGCACCTGCAGCACCCCGCCGACGATGACCGCCTTCAGGAAGGCCTCGCCGGTGGCGGGGAAGTCCTGAAAGAGCCACCACAGCCACGGCCCCAGCCCCGAAATGAAGCTGCAGGCCAGCACCAGCCCCACCAGGGGGCCGGTGGCGGCCGCCGTCGCCCCCGCCTCGGCCAGGACGCTGGTGTCCAGCCTGGCCAGACGCAAAAGCCAGCCGCTCAGCGTCTGCACGCTCATCTCCCTTTACCTCCGCCGGCGCGCGGGCCTTTGGCCCATTTTACGCAGATCAGGCGCGGCTGGCCACTACCAGCAGCCAGTTGCGGGGCGAAAAGCTCAGTCCCAGCTCGCGGAAGGTCTCGCGCACGCTCTCCTTCAGCACGATGCTGCCCGTCTCCAGCGGGATGCCGGGCAGGATGCCCTCGATCCAGAGCTGGTATTCGGAGATGTCCTCGAAGCTCGCCAGGTCCATCTCCACCTGCATGATCTCCCGGTGCTGGACGCGGAAGCCGTTCTCTTCCAGCAGGGCGATGTATTGCTCGGCGGTGAGGCGCTCCCGCGCCGGCGTGCGCTCGTCGGTGGGGGTGAGGCCGTAGTGGGTCTTGAGGAGGCGCAGGGCCTTGATGAGCCAGCGACGGTAGAACTGGTGCGACTCGGGCGGCTCGGCGCCGGCGTAGAAAGAGGTGTTGAAGGAGAAGGTGCCGCCCTCCCGCAGCACTCGCCGCACCTCCTGCAGCACCTTCGACTTCTCCCGCACCAGGTGGATGGCGTTGCAGAAGAGGACGGCGTCCACCGGCCGCTTCACCAGTTGCGACAGGCGCTCGGCACCGCCCTGCACGAAGCGCACCACCGCCCCCGAGACGTGGGCCAGGTTGCGGCGGGCCGCCTCCAGGGCCGAGTCGGAGGGCTCCACTGCGATGACCTCGGAGCCCCTGGCCGAGCCTAGCTCCTCCAGGATGAGGCGCGTTACGGCGCCGGTGCCGGCGCCCAGGTCTACCACCCGCTGGCCGGGACGCAGCCCGGTCAGCTTCACCAGGCGCCGGTTCACCTCCTGGTAGAAGGGGTGGCGGGCGAACTTTTCCAACGAGAAGCGCTCGGAGACGGAGGCCATGTCAGCTCTTCCTCCCTTCCAGCAGGCTGGCCACCCGGTCGAGGATGTGCCAGGCCACATCATACTTGCTCATGAGGGGCAGGTCTTCCCTGGCCCCGCTGCGGTCCAGCAGCAGCACCTTGTTGGTGTCGGTGCCGAAGCCGGAGCCGGGGGCGGTCACGTCGTTGGCCACCATCAGGTCCAGCCCCTTCTCGCGCAGCTTCTGCTCGGCGTTGGCCAGCACGTCTTCCGTCTCGGCGGCGAAGCCCACCCGCAGCAGCCCCTCGCAGCCCCTCAGTTCGGCCAGGATGTCGGGGGTGGGCACCAGCTCCAGGACGAGGGACTGCCGGCCGGCCCGCTTGAGCTTCTGCTCCTCCGGTCGGGCGGGCCGGAAGTCGGCCACGGCCGCCGCCATCACTACGGCGTCGGCCTGGCGACAGGCCTCCAGGACGGCGTCGCGCATCTCGCAGGCGGTGCGCACGTGCACCACTTGCACGCCGTAGGGGTCGGGGAGCGCCGTGGGGGCCGTCACCAGCGTCACCTGGGCGCCCCGGTCGCGCCCCGCCTCGGCCACGGCGTAACCCATCTTGCCCGAGGAGCGGTTGCCCACGTAGCGCACGGGGTCAATGGGCTCCTGGGTGCCCCCGGCGGTGACGACGATGCGGCGGCCGCGTAGGTCGCCGTAGCGCTGGCCCAGGGCGTAGCGCACCGCCCCCAGGACGGTCTCGCGCTCGGCCAGGCGCCCGGCCCCCACCTGCCCCGAGGCCAGGCGCCCCACTTCCGGCCCCACCACCAGCGCGCCCCGCTGCCGCAGCCGCGCCACGTTCTCCTGCGTGGCCGGATGTTCCCACATGTGGGAGTCCATGGCCGGACAGAGGACGAGGGGCGCCCGCGTGCACAGAGCGGTCAGCGAAAGCAGGTCGTCGGCCAGGCCCAGGGCCAGCCTGGCCAGGGTGGTGGCCGTGGCCGGTGCCACCAGCAGCAGTTCCGCTTCCCGCCCCAGCTGCACGTGCAGCTCCGGCCGCGTCTCGGAGGGGGCGAACATATCGCTGTAGGCGGGGCGGCCGGTCACCGAGGCGAAGCTGAGGGTGGTCACGAAGCGGGAGGCCGCCTCCGTCAGCACGGCGTCCACCTGGGCGCCCATCTGGGTGAGCTGGCTGGCCAGGTCAACGGCCTTGTAGGCAGCGATGCTGCCCGCCACCCCCAGGACGATGCGCCGGCCCGTCAGGTTGAACATGTCTAGTCCCGGTTCATCTCGTAGATGAGGCGGAGGCCGATGAGGGTCAGGTCGGGGTTCACATGGTCTATGGCCCTGGTCTCGGCGGCGATGAGGGGGGCGTAGCCACCGGTGGCCACCACCTTAGCGTCGGCGCCCAGCTCCTCCTTGAAGCGAGCCACCATCCCCTCCACCAGCGCCACATACCCGTAGACGATGCCCGATTGCATGGCCGTTACAGTGTTGCGGCCGATGACCGCCCGCGGGCGGGCCAGCTCCACCCGGTAGAGCTTGGCCGCCCGCTGGAAGAGGGCCTCGGCAGCGATGCCCAGCCCCGGGGCGATGGCCCCGCCCACGTAGTCGCCGTCGCGGTTGACGGCATCGAAGACGGTAGCGGTGCCCAGGTCCACGATGATGACGGGGGCGCCGTAGAGGTGCAGGGCGGCCACGGCGTCGGCCACCCGGTCGGGGCCGACGTCGCGGGGGGCGTCGTAGAGGACGCGGATGCCGGTGCGCACCCCCACGTCCACCAGCAGGGGCCGCACGTTCAGGTAGCTGCGGCAGACGGCCTCGAAGGTGGGCTCCAGGTCGGGGACCACCGAGCACATGACGGCGGCGCCGATGTCCTGCACCGAGAGCCCCCCTTGCTGCAGCAGCGTCAGCAGCATGGCCGCATACTCGTCGGCCTCGCGGCGGACGTCGGTGGCCAGTCGCCAGGTGCGGCGCAGGCGGGCGTCCTCGAACACGCCCACCGTCACATTGGTGTTGCCGATGTCCAGGGCCAGAAGCATAGCGGGACGACCTACCCCCGGGGGCGTGGCCATTATAGCCCTGGTCTATCACGGGAGCAAGGGGATAGCTGCTGTTGAAAACGGGTGGACGATTTCTGACCGCTAGTTGTCATAAGCTCTGTTGAAACCCTCTAGCTGGCCGTGTTAACTTCCCAGTGCGTCCCCGTGCTGGAGGTGCGTCCCATGAGTAGCGAGGAGGCAGCGCGTAGGCTTTGGGAGACGGTGCTGGGGCAACTGCAGCTCCAGGTGACCCGCCCCAACTACGACACCTACCTGCGCGACACGGTGGGCCTGGAGCTGACCGCCGACCGACTGGTGGTGGGCGCCCCCAACGATTACGCCGCCGCCTGGCTCTCCAGCCGCGCCCTGCCCCTCATCACCAGCACCGTCAGCCGCCTGCTGGGGCGGCGGGTGGAGGTCACCTTCCGACTGCACCAGCCGGCGCCCCGTCAGGGCAACGGCACCCAGTCGCTCCTGCGCCCCACGCCCCTGCCGGCGGCCGACCCCAACAGCGGCCGTCTCAACAGCCGCTACACCTTCGAGCGCTTCGTGGTGGGCGAGAACACCCGCCTGGCCTACGCCGCCGCCCTGGCCGTGGCCGACAGCCCCGGCGACCTATACAACCCCCTCTACCTCTTCAGCGCACCGGGTCTGGGCAAGACCCACCTCCTGCAGGCCATCGCCCACCGTCTCATCGCCCAGGGGCGCCGCGCTCTATACGTCACCGCCGAGCAGTTCACCTCCGATTTCGTCACCGCCCTGGGCCAGCGCAGGGTGGACGACTTCCGCGCCCGCTACTATCACCTCGACGCCCTGCTGGTGGACGACGTGCACCTGCTGACCGGCAAGGAGCGCACGCAGGAGGAGTTCTACCACACCTTCAACCACGTCTACCTGCAGCGCGGGCAGATAGTGCTGGCCGCCGACCGCTCGCCCCAGGACCTGGTAGGGGTGGATTCCCACCTCCGCTCCCGCTTCGAGGGGGGGCTGGTGGTGGACATCCAGCCACCGTCGCTGGAGACGCGCCTGGCCATAGTGCAGCGGAAGGCCCAGGAGCTGAAGTTCCCCCTCCCCGACGAGATCGCCCGCTACCTGGCCCAACTCTGCACCCGCAGCGTGCGGGAGCTGGAGGGCTACCTCAACCGCGTCGTCGCCTACGCCCGCCTGGTGGAGGCCCCCACTATTGACCTGGACATCGTTGACAAGGCCCTGGCCGCCCTCTCCCGCAGCAACCCCATCCAGCCTCCCTCGCCCGAGACCGTCATCCGCACCGTCGCCCAGTTCTTCAACGTCCCCCCTACGGCTCTGGCTGGCAAGGGCCGCTCCAAGCTCCTGGCCGACGCCCGCCACATTGCCATGTATCTCCTCCGCGAGCAGTGCCAGCTCTCCCTCAAGGATATAGGGCGGCTGTTCGGCAACCGCGACCACTCCACCGTCATCCACGCCCTGTCCAAGATCGAGTCGCTGCTGCGCACCGATCCCCTCCTACGACGGCAGGTGGCCGAGATCCGCTCCCTCTTGTCCTTGGGCCTGACCCAGGCCACCGCCTAGCCACACCGCGTCCCGAGTCTCTCCACCTGCCCTTCCCATCCTGAGCGGAAGCCCTTTCCACCCTCCCCACACCCTCACCATCACCCTCCCCAGTCATCTCCAGCCCCCTCATATATATAAAATGACCTCTGGGATGATTGACAGAGCGCGCATATGGGTAAAGGCGGGCGACGGTGGGAACGGCTGCGTCTCGTTCCGTCGCGAGAAGTTCGTGCCCCGCGGTGGGCCGGACGGGGGCAACGGCGGGCGGGGCGGCGATGTTTACTTGGTAGCCGACCCCCACCTGCGCACGCTCTACGGCGTGGCCAGGCAGCACCGCTTCGAGGCGGAGCGAGGGCAGCACGGCCGCGGCGGGGGCATGGACGGGCGGAAGGGGGCCGACCGTTACGTGCGGGTGCCGGTGGGGACGCAGGTGCGGCGGCGGGAGGCTGACGGCTCGCTGACGCTAGTGGGAGACCTGGACCGGCCCGGGAAGGTGCTGCTGGTGGCCAGGGGAGGGCGTGGTGGCCTGGGCAACGCCGCCTTCGCGACGGCGACGCGACGGGCACCACGGTTCGCCCAGCGCGGCGAGAAGGGAGAGGAGTGGGAGCTGGTCCTCGACCTGAAGTTGCTGGCCGATGTCGGCATCGTGGGGATGCCCAACGCCGGCAAGTCCACGCTCCTGGCCTGCCTGACGGCCGCCCGTCCCAAGATCGCCGACTATCCGTTCACGACCCTGGAGCCGGAGCTGGGGGTGGCAGAGGTGGACGGGCGTGAGCTGGTGCTGGCCGACATCCCCGGCCTCATCGAGGGAGCGCACGAGGGCCGAGGCCTCGGTCTGGACTTCCTGCGTCACATCGAGCGCACGCGGGCCCTCGTGCACCTGGTGGACGGCTCCCGGCCCGACCCGTTGGGCGACGTGGCGACGGTGAACGCTGAACTGGCCGCTGCACCTGGCGACCTCCTCTCGAAGGCGCAGGTGGTGGCCGTCAACAAGGTAGATCTGCCGGAGGTGCGCGCGCGCGTGGAGGAGTTGCGAGCGGCCTTTCGCGGGGCGGGAGTGGAGCCCCTGTTCGTGTCGGCGGCGACAGGGGAGGGAACGCGGGAACTGCTGCGGGCGGTGGCGCGCCTGGTGGCCCAGGAACCGGCACCCCCGCTGGAGCCGACGGAAGTTGTGGCGCCCGGGCCGCGTTTCCGCGTGCGCCGCGCCGACGGCGTCCTGGAGGTGGAGGGGCGCGACCCGGTGTCCCTCGCCCAGATGATGCCCCTGGAGGAGGACGAAGGCCGACGCGAGTTCTGGCGGCGCCTGGCCCGCATGGGGGTGGTGCGGGCGCTGCGTCGCGCCGGCGCCCGTCCCGGCGACCGCGTCCGCTTCGGCGACGTGGAGGTGGAGTGGGAAGGCTGAGGATGGGTGGGGCAACGGCGGGCACGGCCGTGGGCGGGGAGAGGGGCCGGGGCGGGGCGGACAGGACGAGGGTGGGGGTGCTGGGTGGCACCTTCGACCCGGTGCACTGGGGCCACCTGCTGCTGGCCGAGCAGGCCCGCGACCAGCTCTGCCTGGACAGGCTCCTGTTCGTGCCCGCTGGCCTGCCCTGGCGCAAGCTAGACCGCCCCATCTCGCCTGTCTGGCAGCGGGTGGAGATGGTGCGCCTGGCGCTGGAGGGCTCCCCCTTCGAGCTATCGCTGCTGGAGGCGGAGCGTCCGGGTCCTTCCTACACCGCCGATACCCTCGAGCAACTGCGGGCGCTGATGCCTGCCGCCGACCTGTATTTCGTGATGGGGCACGACGCCCTGCTGGACCTCCCCGAGTGGCACCGAGCGGAGGACATCGTCGAGCTGGCCTGGCTGGCCGTGGCGCGGCGCCCCGACCGGTCGGGGGAGGAGGCACTGGCGCAGGTAGCGCGGCGCCTGCCCCGCGTGCGGGAGCGGGTGGTGTGGCTGGAGATGCCGCTCCTGGGCATCAGCGGCAGCGACATTCGCCGTCGCGTGCGGGAGGGGCGCTCCATCCGCTACCTGGTGCCGGCGGCGGTGGAGGACTACATCCACCGCCACGGCCTCTACCGCTGAATTCCACGCCGTTTGCGCGCCGGGGCTGCCCTCGCTGCGCCCGTGCCGTGGCTGCAGACCTACGCGGTGCCTGTAGCGTCGTGGGTGTCGCGGGCAACCTCTACTGTCGGGGGGTGTTTGACACGGTGGATGATATCGCATATGATACTGAAACAAGAATGAACATCTGTGGCGCATGGATGCGCGGGAGCTTCTGGAGGAGTTGCGTCGGCGACCGGCCAACGTCAGGCCGGAGGAGCTAGTGAGGCTGGCCGAAATGGCGGGTTGGCAGGTCAGGGTCGGAGCCAAACATCCTTACATCTTGGAGAGACCTGGGTTCTTGCCGGTAGCGGTGCCGAAACATGGCGGGAGGGCGCTCAAACGGGGCACTGTGCTGCGCATACTGGCAGTCATTGAGGCGAGCCTGAACAGATAGGGCTCCGGGGGGTGACGATGGTGCGAGAGCGAAACCCCGTCCTGGGAGAGCTCATCGAGGGATACCTGGCGAAGCCGTATGCGGTCTTGTTGACGCCTCAGGAGGAGGGTGGCTTCGTCGCCGAGGTGCTGGAGCTGCCCGGCTGCTGGGACGAGGGGGAGACGGCAGAAGAGGCTGTCGGCAACCTGCGCGAGACCATGCGGGCGTGGCTGGAGTCGGCCCTGTCCCAGGGGCTGAGGGTGCCGGAGCCGCTGGAGGCGCGGCACTACAGCGGCAAGCTGGTGGTCAGGATGCCCGCCTCCCTCCACCGTCGGGTGGCGCTCCTGGCCCGGCTGGACGGCGTGAGCATCAACCAGTGGATCGTCAGCGCCATCGCCGAGAAGGTTGGAGAGAGGGCAGCAGTGAGCGCCTTCGGCACGTGGCTGGGGGAGTCTGGCAGCTCCGTGTTCAAGAGGGTTGAGAGTTGGCTTGAGTCTGCAGTTAGCGGCCCGGAGCGCCGGCGCCCGGGGATCCATCTCCCGCAGCCCTAATGGGCACGCGGACGGGTACGGAGGCTGGAAACCCCGCTTAGAGCAGGTAGGTGAGGCGGATGCGGGCGCCCTGATCCGCTGCCCAGCGAGCGATGGCAGCCAGCTCGTCCAGGCGGTCGGCCAGTCCTGGGTAGGGCGCCACCAGTTCCCGCAGGCGGGGGTGGCTGCGCAGGGCCTCGGCCACCCGGGAGGCAGCTTCGGCCAGGGGCAGGGCGTCCTGCCAGAGGGCATCCAGTTCCTCGACGTCGCTGGCGTCCTCCACCTCGGCGCTGGAGAAGCGCAGCAAGGGGGTGAGGTCGATCTTGAGCTGGCGCTTCAGCAGGCTGGCGGCCTGGGCCAGCTCGTGCTGGGCACCGAAGCGCTCGGCGGCGGCGAAGGACATGAAGTAGACCAGGGGCGCGGTGTCGCCCTGGAAGTCCACGGGCGGCACGGCGCCCGCCGTCGTCTCCACCAGGAGCATGGTCATGGCGCCAAGAGGTATTGTATGAGGAGGCGGCGTCAGGCTCTCGTTGCCGGGTTGCGGCCTACACGTCGAGGTTGCGGACCTGGTGGTAGTGGCTCTGGATGAAGGCCTTGCGGGGGCCCACGTCCTCCCCCATCAGCTGGCTGAAGACCTTGTCGGCCAGGGCCGCGTCTTCGATGGTCACCTGCAGGATGGTGCGCCGCTCCGGGTCCATGGTCGTCTCCCAGAGCTGCTCGGGGTTCATCTCGCCCAGACCCTTGTAGCGCTGCACCACCACGTTCTTGCCGTCCCGCAGGCGCTTCAGGTGTTCGTCCTTCTCCCGCTCCGAGTAGGCGAAGGCCACCTCCTTGCCGCGGGCGATGCGGTAGAGGGGCGGCTGGGCGATGTAAAGGTGGCCGCCCTCGATAAGGGGGCGCATGTTGCGGAAGAAGAAGGTCAGCAGCAGGGTGCGGATGTGGGAGCCGTCCACGTCGGCGTCGGTCATGATGATGACGCGGTGATAGCGCAGGCGCTTGGGGTCGAAGGAGTCGCCAAAGCCGGCGCCCAGGGCGGTGATGATGGCCCTTATCTCCTCGTGGGCCAGCACCTTGTCGGGACGGGCCTTCTCCACGTTCAGCACCTTGCCCCGCAGGGGGAGGATGGCCTGGAAGCGGCGGTCGCGGCCCTGCTTGGCCGAGCCGCCGGCCGAGTCGCCCTCGACGATATACAGCTCGCGGCGGCGGGGGTCGCGCTCGGAGCAATCGGCCAGCTTGCCGGGCAGGGTGGTGTCCTCCAGGGCGTTCTTCTTCAGCACCAGGTCGCGGGCGCGCCTGGCCGCCTCCCGCGCCCGCTGGGCGGTGATGCACTTCTCGACGATGCGCTTGGCCCCGCTGGGATGCTCCTCCAGCCAGCGGGCCAGCTCCTCGGCCACCACCGACTCCACCTGCCCCTTCACCTCGGCGTTGCCCAGGCGCGTCTTGGTCTGTCCCTCGAACTGGGGCTCGGGGATCTTGACGCTGACGACGGCGGTGAGGCCCTCGCGCACGTCGTCGCCGCTCAGGTTGGGGTCGTCGTCCTTCAGCAGCTTCTGGCGGCGGGCATAGTCGTTCAGGACGCGGGTGAGGGCGCTGCGGAAGCCCGTCAGGTGGGTGCCGCCGTCAATGGTGTTGATGCAGTTGGCGAAGGCGTAGGTGGAGTCGCTGTAGCCGTCGTTATACTGGATGGCCACCTCGACGATGGTGCCGTTGACGGTGCGCTCGAAGTAGATGGGCTCGTGCAGGACGCGGCGGCCGCGGTTGAGGCGCTGGACGAAGGAGCGGATGCCGCCCTCGAAGTAGTAGTTGGTCTCGCGGCCGCTGCGCTCGTCGCGGAAGTGTATCCAGACGCCCTTGGTGAGGAAGGCCATCTCCCGCAGGCGCTGGGCCAGGGTGTCGAAGTCGAAGTCGCGGTTGGGGAAGATCTGGGGGTCGGGGCGGAACCAGGTGGTGGTGCCCGTCTCGCCGTCGCGGGCCGCGCCCACCACCTGCACGTCGCCCAGGGGCCGCCCCCGCTCGTATTCCTGACGGTAGACCTTCCCGTCGCGGCGCACTTCCACCCACAGCCGCTCCGAAAGGGCGTTGACCACCGCCGCGCCCACGCCGTGCAGCCCACCCGACACCTTGTAGGCCTGGCGGTCGAACTTGCCGCCGGCATGGAGCTGGGTCATCACCGTCTCCAGGGCGGAGCGGCCGGTGCGGGGGTGCAGGTCTACCGGGATGCCGCGGCCGTTGTCGCGCACCAGCACGCCGCCGTCCTTCTCGATGACCACCTCCACCCTATCGCAGAAGCCGGCCATGGCCTCGTCAATAGAGTTGTCCACGATCTCGTAGACCAGGTGGTGGAGGCCGCGGGCGTCGGTGGAGCCGATATACATGCCGGGCCGGCGGCGGACGGCCTCCAGCCCTTCCAGCACCTGGATGTCGGCAGCGGTGTAGGAACCGGACGTGTTATCGCTCATGGGCCTCCTGCGGCGGAAACGGGCGGTCTGGGTTCATTTTAGCACAAACATGCGCCTGAGACACCGTCCCAAAGGCGCCACAACCTCGCTGTTTCTAGTCACCGACGGGGACGGCGGGCGCCGGCCCTGCCCGCCGCGACACGCCCAGGAAGACGAGGGCGGCCAGCACCTGGGCGGCGGCGCAGAGGGCAGCCAGGGCGGGCAGCGACAGGCCGTAGAGCACCCCCAACAGGGCGCTGCCGGCGAACCAGGACACGCCGTAGGCCGAATTGAACAGGCCGAAGGCGGAGCCGCGCCGCGCCCTGGGCACCAGCGCCGCCACCGCTGCCCTCATCACCGATTCCTGGGCGGCGATGCCGGTGCCCCACAGGGCCGCCCCCAGCACCAGCAGCGGCGGCCCGCCCCCGGCCAGGAAGAGGGGCACGGCCGGCGCCGAGAGGGCGGCGCCCAGCGCCACCGCCGCCAGTCCCAGGCGGTCGAACAGCCTCCCCAGGGCCAAAGCGGCCAGGGCGTCCACCCCCATGGCCACGGCGTAGATGGCCGGCAGCCAGGAGGCAGCCACCTCGCCCTGCCGCTCCAGGTGCAGGGCCAGCAGGGGGAAGTCGGCATAGCCGGCCGCCACCAGCGCCGAGCCGGCCAGGTAGAGCCAGAAGAGGCGCGGCAGGCGGGCGTCGGCCTCCGAGACGGGCGAGGGCGCCTCCAGCACGGCGGTGCGCGGGTAACGCAGGCTGGCCACGAACATGAGGGAGAGGCAGGCCAGGGCGGGCAGGAGCAGGGTGGCGAAGGCGTCGCGATAGTCGCCGCCCAGGTAGAGCACCAGCGAGACCAGGAGGGGGCCCGACACGGCCCCTATCTGGTCGAGGGCCTCGTGCAGGCCGAAGGCCCAGCCGAAGCCGACCCTGCTGGCGGCGTGGGAGAGCATCAGGTCGCGGGCGGGGGCGCGGATGCCCCTTCCCGCCCGTTCGGCCACCACCAGCACGGCGCCCGTCTGCCAGTGGCCCACCAGGGCCAGAGCGGGCACCGATAGCAGGTTCAGGGCGTAGCCCCAGAGGGCGATGGCCCAGGGGCGCTGGGTGCGGTCGGAGAGGTAGCCGGAGGCCAGCCGCAGCACGTGGCCGGCCATCTCCCCCAGGCCGGAGAGGACGGAGACGGCGGCGGCGCTGGCCCCCAGCGCTCCCAGGAAGGGGCCCACCACGCTGCGGCCGCCCTCGTAGGTGGCGTCGGCCAGGAGGTCTGCCGCCCCCAGGAGCAGCACGAACTGGAAGGCGGCGGCGACGATGGCCGCCCCGGTGAGGGGCGACGAGCCTCGTCCGTCGGGGCCCTTATGCGCCAATGGTCGCTGCCCTACAATGGGGCCGTGCGTCTGCCCCAGGGCCTAGTATCGGCCACCCTGGTGCGCCGTCTCAACCGCTTCGCCGTGGAGGTGCTCCTGGCGGGGAAGCCCGCACGGGCGCACCTGGCCAACTCCGGTCGCCTGCACGAGCTGATGCTTCCCGGCGCGCGCGTGCTGCTGGTGCCCAGGGAAGGCCCCGGGCGCAAGACGGCCTACGACCTGGCCCTGGTCTGCGTGGACGGCCTGTGGGTCTCGGCCGATGCGCGGCTGCCCAACGCCCTCTTCCGCGAGGCCCTGGCCGAGGGGCGGCTCGTCGCTTTCCGCGGCTGCCGCGTCGCCCGAAGCGAGGTCTTCTACGGCGGGACGCGCCTGGACTTCCTGCTGGAGTGTCCGCGCGGGCCGCTCCTGGTGGAGACCAAGTCGGTGACGCTGGTGGAGGACGGCGTCGGCCTCTTCCCGGATGCGCCCACCGAGCGGGGGCGCAGGCACCTGGAGGCGCTGGCCGGTGCCGCCGCCGAAGGGAAGGGGGCGGCGGTGGTTTTCATCGTGCAGCGGGAGGACGCCCGCGCCTTCGCTCCCCACCGCGAGGCCGACCCGCGCTTCGCCCGGGCGCTGCGGGCGGCGGCCGAGGCCGGCGTGCGGGTGCTGGCCTACCGCTGCCGCGTGGATCCCCGCCAGGTGAGCATCGCCGACCCCCTGCCCGTGCTGCTGTGAGGTGATAGCCATGCTGGACTGGCTGCGCAGGCTCCTGCAACCGAGGCCGGAGGAGCCCGGCCCCCTGCCCGAGGTGACCCTGGTGCCCATCGGCGTGGTGCGCAACCGGGTGTCGGAGCCCATGCCCGAGGGCTGGGAGGCGGTGGAGTCGCGCATCGTGCTGCGCCCCGAACTGGCGCCGGCCCTGCTGGGCCTGGGCGACTACTCGCACATCTACGTCCTGTTCTGGCTGCACCGCATCCCGCCCCATTTGCGGGGCACTCGCCTGCAGTTGCACCCTCGCGACCGCCAGGACCTGCCCCTGCAGGGGATGTTCGCCACCCGCACGCAGTTGCGCCCCAACCCGGTGGGGCTGACGGTGACGAGGCTCTTGTCGGTGCGGGGCAACGTGCTACGGGTGCTGGGGCTGGACGCCATAAACGGGACGCCGGTGCTGGACCTGAAGCCCTACGTGCCCTATTACGACGCCGTGCCCGACGCTCGCCAGCCGGCCTGGGTGGACTCGCTGCGGCGCTAGACGTGGAACAGCACGTGGAGGACGTCGCCGTCCTGCACGCGGTAGCCCTTGCCCTCGTTGCGCAGCAGCCCCCTGGCGCGGGCCTCGGCCAGGGAGCCGGCCTCCAGGAGAACGTTGCAGGGCACCACCTCGGCGCGGATGAAGCCGCGGGCCAGGTCGGTGTGGATCTTGGCGGCGGCGTCCAGGGCGCTGGCGCCTTCGGGCAGCAGCCAGGCGCGGCACTCCTCCCCCACCACCGTGTAGAAGGTGACCAGCCCCGCCGTCCGCAGCAGGCGCCGGTAGAGGGCGGGCACGGGGTCTTGGGGGAGCCCCAGTTCGCGGCGGAAGGCCTCGGCCTCGTCGGGGGGAAGCTCCCGCAGCTCCGCCTCGGCCTGGGCGCAGAGGGCGAAGAAGGCGGTGCGCTGCCCCCCGTGCCGCCCCTGGAGCGCCTCGGCCAGGGCAGCGCCCTCCTGCGCCTGCTCCTCGCCCACGTTGACCACAGCCAGCAGGGGCTTCAGGGTGAGGAGGCCGTAGGGGGCCAGGGCCTTGCGCTCGTCGGGCGAAAGGTCTTCCTCGCGCAGGGGGCGCTCGGCCTCCAGCGCCTGGCGGGCGCGCAGGAGGGCGGGCCGCTCCCGCTGGGCGGCCTCCCGCTCGGCGGGCGGGCCGGTGCGGGCCACCTTCTCCAGCCGCTCCAGCCTTCGCTCCAGCACCCCCAGGTCGTGATAGGTCAGCTCCAGGGAGAGGGCCTGGAAATCGGCCTCGGGGTCGGTGCGGCCCAGGGGGTGGGGGACGTCGTCGCGGGCGAAGGCGCGCAGCACGGCCAGCAGGACGTCGGCGCGCGAGAGAGCGGCGGCCGTCTCGCCTCCCGGCCCCTTCCCCGACAGGGGCCAGGAGGGGAGGTCGTGGAGGACGGCCTCGGGGTGGGTCACCTTCTTGGGGCGGAAGAGGGCGGCCAGGGCGTCGAGGCGATGGTCGGGCAGGTGGACGGAGGCCACCCGCTCCTGGCGGCCGTGGGCGCCCGCCCTGGGGCCGGCCAGGGCGCGCAGGAGGGTGCTCTTGCCCGCTTTCTCCAGGCCGACGATGGCGATCTCCATGCCCCGTCCATTATCCCACCCCCGTGGGGAGCACGGGCGGCGGTGAGCGTCCGAGAAAGCAGTGGAACAGCCTCGTCTCTCATGTCGCGCATAAGCGGGCACGACTAGGGCGGTGGTGGACGTCGAGAAAGCGGTGGGAACAGGCTCGTGGTCCCATATTGGGCATGGGCGAGCAGAACCAGGGCGGTGGTGGACGTCGAGAAAACGGACGGGGCAGGCCGCCGCTGCCTGCCCCGTCCGGGCCCAATGGGGAGGGAGGGTTGGACCCGACCGAAACGACGCCTTCGCCCTCCCCTACGTTACGCGTCCCCTGGCGACAGCCCCCTGGCCGGTCGGACACATCTCCAGCGCCGGGCAGCCCGGACAGCGTGGCCGGGCGCGACACCTCTCCTTGCCGTGACGGACAACCAGGGCGTGATACTCGTTGTAGAGCGCGGCGTCCCGCGGCAGGTGCTCCATGAAGAAGCGCTGCCACTCCCGATAGCTGCCGCCCTCCGGCCCCATCTGCAAACGGCGGAAGAGGCGCACGGTGTAGGCGTCCACCACGAAGTAAGGGCGACCGGCGGCGTAGAGCAGTATCGAGTCGGCCGTCTCGGGGCCGATGCCGTAGGTGGCCAGGAGGAGGCGGCGCAGGTCTTCGGGGTCGTGGGAGAGCATGGCCGCCAGGTCGCCCCCGAAGCGCTCCACAATGAGGGCGCAGAGGGCCTTCAGCTTGCGCGCCTTGGCGTTGAAGTAGCCGGCGGGCCGGATCAGCTCGGCCAGGCGGGCGTCGGGCAGGGCGAGGATCGCCTGGGGTAACAGGGCCCCCGCCCCCTTCAGGCGGGCGATGGCCCGCTCCACGTTGCTCCAGGCCGCCGCCTGAGTGAGCACGGCGCCCACCATCACCTCGAAGGGCGTCTCGGCGGGCCACCAGTGCTGGGGGCCGTAGGCGGCGTGCAGCAGGCGGTAGAGGGCGAGCAGCCGCTCGCCGAGGGGCTCCGTCGCGTCCATGGCTCCGGCGCTAAGATGGCCCCTGCCCCGGCGCGACGTCAACCGCTGTGGTATGATGGCGGCGGCAACGGGGAAGGAGGTCGAGCCATGGCAGCGCGCAGCCTTTCGGGGCGTCTCTCGCCCCAGGAGCTGCAGCAGCACGTCGGGCGGCGGGTGCGACTGGAGCTTGAGCCCGGCTGTCCCCTGGGCGAGAGCCTGGTCGGCACCCTGGTGGGGGCCATCGAGGCCCTGGACGGACTGGTGGCGGTGGTGGAGCCGGAGGGGAGGCCTGGCAGTCGCGTCTCCTGCCACTATCACTACATCCGCGCCATAGTTCCCCTCTGAGGTGCCCCGCTGCAACGATTGACACACACATTGGGCCAAATATACTGAGTTCGGCCCGAAGGGAGCAGCTTCGGGCGGAAACGATGCAGTCCGCTCAGGCGCCCCTGCTGGAGACCCGCGACCTGGTCAAGGCCTTCGATGGCCTTCTGGCCGTGAACCGTTGCACCCTGCAGGTGCGGCAGGGCACCATCACCGGCCTCATCGGGCCCAACGGCGCCGGCAAGACGACCCTCTTCAATCTGATCACGGGCTTCCTGCGTCCCGCCGCCGGCGCTATCTACTTCCGGGGCGAGCGCATAGACGGCCTGCCGCCCCACAAGGTCTTCCGTCGCGGCATCGCCCGCACCTTCCAGATTCCGCGTCCCCTGGCCAGCATGACCGTGCTGGAGAACCTGATGCTGGTGCCGCCGGAGCAGAAGGGGGAGCGGCTGTGGAACGTCTGGCTGCTGCCCGGACAGGTGGCCCGCCAGGAAGAGGAGATATTCGCGAAGGCCATGTCGGTGCTGGAGTTCCTGGACCTGGCCCACCTGCGGGACGAATACGCCGCCAACCTCTCGGCCGGGCAGAAGAAGCTGCTGGAGCTGGCCCGCACCCTCATGTGCGACCCGCAGCTGGTGCTGCTGGACGAGCCGGGGGCCGGCGTCAACCCGGTGCTGCTGCGCCGCCTGGTGGCGGCCATCGAGGAGCTCTGTCACGGGCGAGGCATCACCTTCTTCATCATCGAGCACGACATGGACCTGGTGATGCGTCTGTGCAATCCCATCATCGTCATGAGCAGCGGCGAGAAGATAGCCGAGGGCACCCCCGACGAGATCCGCGCCGACGAGCGCGTGCTGGAGGCCTATCTTGGCGGCCAATACCTCCAACGCCAACGTCCTTGAAGTGCGCGACCTGGTGGCCGGCTACGGCGAGGTGGAGATACTGCACGGCGTCACCCTGCGAGTGGGCCAGGGGGAGATGGTGGCCGTCATCGGTCCCAACGGCGCCGGCAAGTCCACCCTGATGAAGGCCATCGTCGGGCTGGTGCGGCCGCGGGCGGGACGGGTGATCCTGCGCCGGGAGGACATCACCGGCCTGCCGCCGGAACAGGTGGTGGCCAGGGGCGTCTGCTACGTGCCCCAGGCCGATAACGTCTTCCCCTCTCTGACGGTGCAGGAGAACCTGGAGATGGGCGGCTACCTGCTGGGGGGCCGGGCGCGGGAGCGCATGGAGCGGGCCTTCGCCCTCTTCCCCGAACTGGCCCGGCGCCGCCGCGAGCGGGCCGGAAGGCTCTCGGGCGGCCAGCGGCAGATGCTGGCCCTGGCCCGTGCCTTGATGCTCGACCCGCAGGTGCTGCTGCTGGATGAGCCCTCGGCGGGCCTGGCCCCCCGTGCCGTGGAGGCCCTCTTCGCCAAAGTGCAGGAGATCAACGGCACGGGCGTGGCCATGCTGATGGTGGAGCAGAACGCCCGCGCGGCCCTGAAGCTCGCCCACCGGGCCTACGTGCTGGCCATGGGGCAGAACCGTCTGGAGGGCCCCGCCCAGGAGCTGCTGGCCAGCGAAGAGGTGGCACGGGTCTACCTGGGGGAGTAGGATGACCGCCCTGGCCCGCGCCCGCACCCTGGCCGAGACGGGCTGGCAGGGGCTGCGCTACCGCGCCGACGCCATCGCTGGCGTCGTCCTCTGGGCGCTGGTGCTCTCCTTCCTGGCGGGGGCGGCGGTGACCAGCCCCGACCACTTCGCCGTGGGGCTGGTGGTGGGCAGCGTCTATGCCCTAGCTGCCCTGGGGCTGACCCTCATCTACGGCGTGCTGCGCTTCGCCAACTTCGCTCATGGCGACCTGATGATGCTGGGGGCCTACGTGGCCTACTTCGCCCTGACAGGGGCGGTGCTGGGGACGCGCCGGGACGTGCAACTGCCCCGCGCCCTGGACTCGCTGCCGGGCGCCACCGAGCGCCTGGGCGACCTCACCTTCGGCTACGGGCTGCCCCTGGCCACGGCGGTGGCGGCGGTGGCGCTGGCCCTACTGTGCATCGGGCTGGACCGGGCCGTCTACCGGCCCCTGCGTCGGCGGCGGGCGGGGGTGGTCATCTTCGCCGTGGCCTCGCTGGGGCTGGCCATCGGCCTGCGCAGCCTGATGCTCATGCTCTGGGGCCCGAACCCCCGTCTCTACGTGGAGGGGGTGTTCCCGGCCCACCGCTTCCCCTTCGGGGTGCTGCTGAAGTCGGACCAGGTCTTCACCTTCGCGGTGGCGGTGGCCCTGGCGGGCCTGGTCTACCTGCTGCTGTTCCGCACCCGCCTGGGCAAGGCGATGCGCGCCCTGGCCGACAACCCCGACCTGGCCCGCGTCTCGGGCATAGACACCGAGCGCATCGTGGTCTGGACATGGGTGGTGGCCGGGGCGCTGATCGCCGTGGCCGGGGTGCTGCTGGCCCTGCAGGCCCAGCTCAACCCCCAGCTGGGCTTCGTCATCCTGCTGCCGGTGTTCGCCGGGGCCATCCTGGGGGGCATCGGCCATCCGCTGGGGGCGCTGGTGGGGGCGCTGGTGGTGGCGGTGGCCCAGGAGTCGTCGGTGGGCTGGGAGTTCTTCGGTCGCCAGCTCGACCCCACCTACAAGCCGGGGGTCGCCTTCGTCATCCTCATCGCCATCCTGCTGTTGCGGCCGCGGGGCCTGATGGGGGCGCGGACGTGAGGGGGCGCGGCGGCTGGCTGACCCTGGCGGCCTTCCTGGCCGTCACGGCGGCGGTGGTCATCATGCCCGCCGAGCGCTCGGGCTGGGACTGGGGCGGGGTGCTGAGCTTTCTGGCCGCCTTCGCCGTGACGGTAGCCATCTATTCCCTCTTCACCCTGGGCCTGAACGTGCAGTGGGGCTACGCGGGCGTGTTCAACTTCGGGGTGGTGGCCTTTTTCATGCTGGGGGCCTACGCCGCCGCCGCCTTCACCACGGAGCCGGCAGCGGGCGGGTTCGACACCTACGTGGGCGGGCTGGGGCCGAAGCTCTCGCCCCCCTTCCTGCAGGGGGAGGAGTGGGTGCCCTTCGTGGTGGGGGCGGCCGTGGCCTCCCTCATGTGCGGGCTGCTGGCCTACCTGCTGTCCTTCCCTGCCCTGCGCCTGCGCGAGGACTATCTGGCCATCGCCACCATCGGCGTGGCCGAGCTGATGCGCAACGTGGTGGTGGCCGAGCGGGGGCTGGTGAACAGCGAGCGGGGGCTGAAAGGGATACCCCGCCCCTTCTACAGCTTCTTCAGCCCCGATAACTACGAATACTTCTACCTGCTGCTGGCGCTGGTGGTGCTGGCCCTGGTCTTTCTGGCCACCGAGAGGGCGGTGCGCTCCCCCTGGGGGCGGGTGCTGCGGGCCCTGCGCGAGGACGAGACGGCCACCGCCGCCAGCGGCAAGGACGTGACCGCCTTCCGGCGGCAGGCCTTCGTGGTGGGAGCTATGATCATGGGGCTGGGGGGCGCCGTCTACGCCTACGAGCGGGGCGCCGTGTCCCCGGACACCTTCACCCACTTCGCCGGCACCTTCATCTTCTGGGCCATGCTCATCGTGGGGGGGAGCGGCAACAACCGCGGGGCCGTCCTGGGGGCCTACGTGGTCTGGGGGCTGTGGATCGTCAGCCTGCAGCTGCTGGGCTACCCGCTGCCCGAGGCGCTGCGCAACCGCATCTTCTACATCCGCGATATGGTGCTGGGGGGCCTGCTGGTGGCGGTGCTGCTCCTGCGCCCCCAGGGGCTGCTGCCCGAGGAGCGCCGGGTCTCCATCTGGGTGGAGAGGCTGCTGCGGCGGCCACCGGAAGCAGTGGGGGCGCGGCCGTCGGGCGACCGCACCCCCACCTCCTGACCGTCCCGCCGTCGGCTACTGCACGCGGTTCACCTCGGGCGGGCTCTTGCTCAGGTCCACGCGGTAGACGGACTCGGTCACCAGGCGGCGGGCGCCGCCGTCCACCCGCCAGATTTCGATGGCGCCCACGGTGACGTCACCGTTGCGGTCGAACTCCACCGAGCCGGAGGCGCCGTCGTAGTCTATGTCCTCGCCGCGGCGGATGGCCTCCAGGGCAGCCTTCACGTCGTCGGGCCCCGGGCCGAACTTGCGCCCGGGGGCGTTAGCGATGTCGCGCAGGGCGTCGCGGATCTTGGACGGGTCGGTGGACTGGGCCTTCTCGGCCGCCAGGGCGATGACCATGACGGCGTCGTAGGACTCGCGCACGAAGGGGTTCTGGTAGCGATAGCGATACTTCTGCTCGAACAGGTCGTCGAAGCGGCGGCCGGCGTCGGTCTGCAGGGCGCCCGGGGCCGTCCCCTTCATGCCGTTGAAGCGGTCCCAGCCCAGCTTGGCGAACAGGTCGGGCGACTTGGTGCCGTCCACGAAGACGAAGTTGCGCACCAGGTTACGCTCCAGCGCCTCCCGCAGGTAGACGTCGGCCTGCCCCTCCGGGTAGCTGATGGCGATGAGGGCCTCGGGGCCGCCGCTGACGCAGCGCTGCAGCTCCGACAGGTAGCTGGGGGCAGTGGTGGCCGTGTGGGAGACCTGGGCGGTGACGCTGCCGCCCAGTTGCTGGAAGGTGCGGGCGAAGGTCTCGCTCAGCCCCTGGCCGTAGGCGTTGTTCACATACATGGTGCAGACCCTGGAGAAGCCCAGCTCCCGCGCCAGCCGCGCCAGCACCACCCCCTGGGCGGCGTCGGATATGGGCGTGCGGAAGAGGAAGTCGTCGTCCCTGAGGGTGGTCAGGGCTGGCGAGGTGGCCGAGGGCGAGATCTGCAGGATCTTCTTGGGCACGGTGACGCTCTCGGCGATGGGCAGCGTGACGCCGCTGGCCGCCGCCCCCACGATGGCGTGCACCCGCTCGATGTCCACCAGGCGGCGGGCCTCGGCCACCCCCTGGTCGGGGTTGGTGCCGTCGTCGCCGACGATCAGGCGCACCGGCTTGCCCAGCACGCCGCCAGCGGCGTTGATGTGCTCGATGGCCAGGTTGGCGGCGTTGGCGAAGTCGGGGCCGAAGGGCGCCAGCGCGCCGGTGAAGGGCACCAGCAGGCCGATGCGCAACTGTCCCGGCTCCACCGGCACCGCCGGCGAGCCCGGCCCCGGGGCCGCCGCCTCCTCCCCGCAGCTGACCGCCAGGGCGCCCAGGAGCAGAAGCGGGACGAGCAAGAGGACGCGACGCAAGCTAGCTGCTTTCGCGTTCATGGCCTCCCCCTCCGAGGCTGCTGTTGCGGTGCGGCCAGATTATATTCGTAATGGCAATGACACGTCAATTACCCTGAGCGAGCGCCAGGACTTTTTTCGATGGCCCGCCCACCCCTGGTCATCAGCCACGCCGCCTGCGCCGGCCATGCCCCCGAGAACACCCTGGCCGGGGTGGAGAAGGCGCTTGCCCTGGGCGCCGACGCCGTGGAGGTGGACGTGCGCGCCACCGCCGACGGCGTGCCCGTGCTCCTGCACGACGAGACGCTGGACCGCACCACCGACGGCCGCGGTCCGCTGCGCTCCCTGCCGCTGTCAGCCGTGCGCGCCCTGGACGCCGGCCAGGGTCAGCGGGTGCCCACCCTGGCCGAGGTGGTGGCGGCGGTGCGGGGCCGCGCCCTGCTGGTGGCCGAGCTGAAGGAGGTGGGCATCGAGGCGCAGGTGGAGGCGGCCCTCGCCCCCCTGGGGGACGAAGGGGCCGAGGTCTGGAGCTTCCTCCCCGCTGTCCTGGCGAGGGTGGGCCGCATGGCGCCGCGGCGGCGACGGGTGCTGCTGGTGGGGGCGGAGGCGATGGGACGCTGGCCCGAGCCGCTGCGCCTGGCGCGGGAGGTGGGGACAGCGGGCCTGAGCGTCCGCCACGAGGCGTTGACGCGGCGGGTGGCGGCGGCCGTGCGGGAGGCCGGGCTCCTGCTCTACGCCTGGACGGCCGACGACCCCCGCGACCTGCAGCGGCTGCTCACGCTGGCGCCCGCTGGCATCGTCACCAACTATCCCGAGCGCCTGCGCCCCCTCCTGCGCGGTTGACAGGGGCACGGGGGCGGGGGTATGGTCGTGGTGCTTTCCCCTAGCGCCGCCTAAGAACTTCTGCCGGAGGTCGCTGCCATGAAAGCTGTCACCTTCGAGGGCCCCTTCCAGGTCGCGGTCAAGGACGTGCCGGAGCCCAGGATCGAGCAGCCCACCGACGTCATCGTCCGCGTCACCACGGCGGCCATCTGCGGCTCCGACCTGCACGTCTACAACGGTCGCATGCCCTTCCCCCTGACCGGCTGGGTGCTGGGCCACGAATACGTGGGGGTGGTGGAGGAGGTGGGGGAGGCGGTGAGCAACTTCCGTCGCGGCGACCGGGTGGTGGGGGCCTTCGTGGCCAGTTGCGGCGAGTGCTTCTTCTGCCGCAAGGGGTGGCCCAGCCAGTGCACCCAACAGCAGATACTGGGCTTCGGCCTGGCCCCGGGCGCCCAGGCCGAATACATGCGGGTGCCCTTCGGCCACTTCACCCTGGAGAAGGTGCCCGAGGGGGTGCCCGACGAGAAGGCCATCTTCGTGGGGGACATCCTGGCCACGGGCTACTTCGCCTGCGAGATGGGGGGCATCCAGCCCGGCGACGTGGTGGTAGTGGTGGGCTGCGGGCCGGTGGGCCTCTTCGCCCAGATGACGGCGCGGCTGTTCGGGCCGGCAGCGGTCATCGCCATAGACTCGGTGCCCGAGCGGCTGGAAATGGCCCGGCGCCTGGGCTCCCTGGCCGTGGACATGAGCAAGCAGGACCCCCTCTCGGTGGTGCGGGAGCACACCGAGGGACGCGGCGCCGACGTGGTCATCGAGGCGGTGGGGCACCAGGAGTCGGTGCGCTCGTGCTTCAGCTACGTGCGGGGCGGCGGCTGCGTGTCGGTGGTGGGGGTCTACTCGGAGCCCGAGTTCCCCTTCCCCCTCTTCCAGGCCTTCCTGCGGGACATCTCCTTCCGCACCGGCATCTGCCCCTCCAAGAACTACATGGCCCGCCTCCTAAGGCTGATAGCCGAGGGGAAGCTGGACCCGTCGGTCATCGTCACCCACGTGCTGCCCCTGGCGGAGGCCCCCCGGGGCTACGAGATGTTCGCCCAGCGGCGCGAGGGCTGCATCAAGGTGCTGCTGAAGCCGTAGCCGACGGGCATTGACCGCGGCAGGATGCCGGGCTACGATGGCCTTAGACCCCTCCCCCCAGGGGAAGGGTCTGGAGGCGATGCCATGAAGGACAGCGTCCGCAACGAGGCCCTCAAGCGCCTCAGCTATATCGAGGGGCACCTGCAGGGCATCCGGCGCATGATCGAGGAGGACAAATACTGTCCCGACATCCTGCGCCAGACCTACGCCGTGCGCCGCGCCATCGAGAAGCTGGAGGCCCTCATCCTCGACGGCCACCTCCACACCTGCGTCATCGAGGGCATCCGCCAGGGCCGCGAAGACCAGGTGGTGGCCGAGCTGATGGAGCTCTATTCCCTGGCCAACCGCTAGGGCGGCGCGGCAGAGGCCATCCCTCAGGAGCGGGAACGTGGACGCGGCGGTGCTGGCGGCCAAGGGCGCCTCCTTCCTGGTGCGGAGGCTGGGGCTGGGCGGCGGGACGGCCCTCCCCGGGCTGGTGGCCCTGCGCCTGGACGGCGCCGTGGTGGCCCGCCTGGCCGCCCGCCTGGGCCAGGGCTGCCTGCTGGTGACGGGCACCAACGGCAAGACCACCACCGCCCGCCTGGTCGCCGGCATGGCCCGGGCGGCGGGGCTGCGGCCGGTGGCCAACGCCGCCGGCTCCAACCTGGTGCGGGGCATCGCCGCCGCCCTCTGCCAGGCCGCCGCCAGCGACGGCCGCCTGCGCGAGGCCGCGCGCGCCCTGGGCGTCTTCGAGGTGGACGAGGCGACCCTGCCCGAGGCGGCGCGCCTCCTGTCGCCGCGCGCCGTCGTCTTCCTGAACCTGTTCCGCGACCAGCTCGACCGCTACGGCGAGGTGGACCACGTGGCTGCGCTCTGGCGGGGTGCCGTCGCCGACGTGGGGCCGGCCGCTGCCCTGGTGCTGGACGCCGATGACCCCGCCGTGGCTTCGCTGGCGGGGGAGGCGCGGGGGCCGGTGCTCCTCTACGGCCTCGCCCCCGGCCCCCACTCGCTGCCCGCCCCCGAACACGCCGCCGACGCCCGCTGGTGTCCGTCCTGCGGCGGCGAGCTGGCCTACGACGCGGTGCACTACGCTCACCTGGGGCTCTGGCGCTGCCCCGAATGCGGCCTCGCCCGCCCCCAGCCGCACCTGGAGGGCGCCCTCGAGGGCCGCCTGCTGCGGCTGCGCCTGCCCGACGGCTCCCAGCGCACCCTCGCCCTGCCCCTGGAGGGGACCTATGCCGCCCACGACACCCTGGCGGCCGTGGCGGCGGCCCTGGCCCTGGGCCTTCCCTGGTCGGCGGTGGAGGAGGGGGTCTCGCGCTTCGGCGGCGCCTTCGGGCGGCAGGAGCGGCTGTCGCTGCGGGGGCGCGAGGTGCAGGTGGTGCTGGCCAAGAACCCGGCCGGCCTGAACCAGGTGCTGCGCACCCTGTGCGGTCGTCCCGGACGCCTGCGCCTGGCCCTCTTCCTCAACGACGGCCTGGCCGACGGCCGCGACGTCTCCTGGATCTGGGACGTGGACTTCGAGCTGCTGTCGGGGCGGGTGGCCTGGGCGGTGGCCTCGGGCAGCCGGGCCGAAGACCTGGCCCTGCGCCTGCACTACGCCCGCATCGGCGGCGAGCTGACGGTGGAGCGACGACCGGTGGCGGCCCTGCACCTGGCCCTGGAGCGGACGCCGCCGGGTGCCACCCTGCACGTCCTCCCCACCTACACGGCGCTCCTGCAGGTGCGGGAGGTGCTGGCCCGCTGGGCCGGTCGCCCCCGCTTTTGGGAGGAGGCGGCCACATGAGGCTGCGCCTGGCCTGGCTCTACCCCAAGCACATGAACGTCTACGGCGACCGGGGCAACATCATCGTGCTGAGGGAGCGCTGCGCCGCCCGCGGCATCGAGCTGGCGGTGGAGGAGCTGGGGCCGGGCGACCGCCTCCAGCCGGCCGCCTACGACCTCTTCTTTCTGGGGGGCGCCCAGGACAGGGAGCAGCGGCTGGTGGCCCGCGACCTGGCCCTGCAGAAGGGCCCCGCCCTCAGGGAGGCGGCCGAGGAGGGGGCGGTGGTGCTGGCCGTCTGCGGGGGATACCAGCTCCTGGGGCGCTTCTACCGCTCGGCCGAGGGCGAGGAGCTGCCTGGGCTGGGGCTGTTCGACGCCTGGACGGTCCACCCCGGGCCGGGCGCCCGGCGCTTCATCGGCAACGTGGCCGTGCGCTGGCAGGGCGGCACCCTGGTGGGGTTCGAGAACCACGGCGGGCGCACCTACCTGGGGCCTGCTGCCAGCCCGCTGGGGCGGGTGCTGGCCGGCTTCGGCAACAACGGCCAGGACGGGGGCGAGGGCGCCGTCTACAAGAACGCCTTCGGCACCTACCTGCACGGCCCCCTCCTGCCCAAGAACCCGCACTTCGCCGATCACCTCATCGCTCTGGCCCTGGCCCGCCGCTACGGCGAGGCGCGCCTGTCGCCGCTGGAGGACGCCCTGGCCTGGGCCGCCCACCGACGGGCGCTGCGGCTGGCCCGTCGCCGCCCTATACTGGGAAGATGGGCACGTGCCCTGGGAGGTCTGAGAGCATGGCCGCGGAACAGGTGACCCTCCACTCGCCCAACATCTCCTGCGACCACTGCATCGCCGCCATCCGCAAGGCGGTGACGGCCCTGCCGGGGGTCGAGTTCGTCTCCGGCGACCCCCAGTCGCAGCAGGTGGTGGTGCGCTACGACCCCGGTCGGGCGTCGCTGGACGACATCGTGCAGGCGATGGCCGAGGAGGGCTACTCTGTGTCCTCCTAGGGCTGCGGCCGCAGCCGCCCTGCTACTGGTGCTGGCGGCCTGTGGCGGCGGCCCCACCCCGAACACTCCCGACAACCCCCACCCCGCGACAACGCCCACCCCCACGGCTGGCGCCAGCCCCACCCCCGTGCCGTCTACCCCCACACCCACTCCCCCGCCCACCCCGACCCCGACGCCCACGCCGGTGCTGACGGGTTTCCGCATGCCCATCGAGGGCGCCTGCCTCCCCACCTCCCCCAACCTGCTGCCCAACGCCCCCCGCCCCTACCGCGCCGGCATCCACGAGGGGGTGGACTTCTACGACGGCCTCGCCTGCGCCCGCATCGGCAGGGGGACGCCGGTGCTGGCGGCCAAGGCGGGCGTGGTCGTCCGCGCCGACCACGACTACCGCCCCCTGACCCCCCAAGAGCTGGACGAGCTCCTGCGCCGCAGCCAGTCCCAGGGCTACACCGACGAGCAGGCCCTGGACAGGTTCCGGGGGCGCCAGGTGTGGATAGACCACGGCGGCGGCGTGGTCACCCGCTACGCCCACCTGGACGCCATCGCGCCGGAGGTGCGGGTGGGGGCGCGGGTGGAGGCGGGGCAGGTCATCGCCTACGTGGGCAACTCTGGCACGCCTCAGGAGGTGACGGCGCCCGACAGCGAGTTCCACCTCCATTTCGAGATCCGCGTCGGCGACTCCTACCTGGGTAAAGGGCTCCCCTACGACGAGCTGGTGGCCGTATTGCGCCGCGCCTTCTCCCCTTAGTCGCCCCAGCAGCGGGGCCGTGCTAAGCTGGATGCCGGAGCTATGGCAGAGGCTTCGGTGACGGCCCTCTGGGTGGCCCTGGGGCTGACGGCGGTGGCCGTGCTGGGCTACTGGGCCTACGCCTTCGGCGGCTGGCTCTCCCTGCGCCGCCTGGCCACCCCCGGCCAGGGCCAGCTGACGGTGGCCACCTGGGAGCGCTTCCCCGAGCCCCTGGGGCGCCTGGGCACCTGGGCCACCTGGGGGGCGCTGCTGGCCATGGTCGTCTCCCTGGCGGCCCGCTGGCAGGCCAGCGACCGGCCCCCCTGGGCCAACATGTGGGAGTTCACCGCCGCCTTCACCGGCGCCATCATGCTCTTCTACGTGCTGTTCGAGCGCTGGTATGGCCAGCGGGCGCTGGGCGCGGTGGTGCAGCCGCTGGTGCTGGCCCTCCTGGCGACCAACGTGGCCTTCTTCCCCGCCGAGGTGCGGCCGCTGGTGCCTGCGCTGCAGAGTCGGGGCATCCTGGCCGCCCACGTGGGGGTGATGGTGCTGGCCTACGCCGCCCTGAGCCTCTCCTTCGGTGCCGCCGTCCTCTACCTGCTGCAGGGTGGGGAGCGCCGTCGCTTCCCTCGCCTGCCCTCGCCGGAGGTGCTGGACGAGATCGCCTTCCGCTCGGTGGCCATCGGCTTCCCGCTGCTGGCCCTGGGCATCGCCCTGGGCGCCTACTGGGGGAACACGGCCTGGGGCCGCTACTGGGGCTGGGATCCCAAGGAGACGGCGGCCCTGGTGACCTGGCTCATCTACGGCGTCTACCTGCACCTGCGGGGGCTGCGGGGCTGGCGGGGCGGCCGGTCGGCCGTGCTGCTGGTGGTGGCCTACGGCGCCGTGCTCTTCACCTACTTCGCCGTGAACCTGGTGGTGGCGGGGCTGCACAGCTACGCCGGCGTCTGAGGCCGCCCGCGGCCGGTGGGGGAGTCGAGAGGAGCGGTGGGAAGGAGGCCCTGGGCACGCCCCCTCTTCGCCCTGGTGGTCGTCGCCCTGGTGGGGCTGGCGATCTGGTGGCTGGAATACCGTCCCCGGGGCGATGGGGCCGCTTCCCCCGGCGGCGGGCCCTACGGCCCGGTGGACCTGCCGCCGGAGCTGGTCGCGGCCGGGCTGGAGGTGGGCCCGCGAACGGGGATGCTCGCCCCCGACTTCGTCCTGCCCACCCTGGACGGCGGCGACCTGCGCCTGAGCGACCTGCGGGGCAAGGCGGTGGTGGTCAACTTCTGGGCCACCTGGTGCTCGCCCTGCCGTCGGGAGATGCCGCTCCTGGTAAAGGCCTACCGGCAGTTCCGCGACCAGGGGCTGGTGGTGGTGGCGGTGAACGTGCAGGAGGACATGGAGTCGGCCCGGCGCTTCGCCCGCGAGTTCGGCCTCCCCTTCCCCGTGGCCCTGGACCGCACGGGCGACGTGACCAACGCCTACCGCTTGCTGGGGCTGCCCACCACCTTCTTCATAGACCGGCAGGGGGTGGTGCGCAGCGTGTTCCGCGGGCCCTTCGTGGCCAGCGGGCAGGGCAGGGACGTGCAGGAGGCCATAGACGAAAGCGAGCTGGGCCGGCGCATAAGGGAGGTGCTGGAGTAGGATGGCCGCCCCCTCGGCGCGGGCGACGCGGACGGGCCTGTCGCTGACGGCGCCCCTGCGCGCCCTCTGGTGGCTGCTGCAGAGCCCCCGCTGGGCGGCGGCGGTGACGGCGCTGGTGGCCGGCCTCGCCCTCCTGGGCGTGCTGCTGCCCCAGCTACCCTTCTGGATGCGGGGCGACGCCGCCGCCGAGGCGGCCTGGCTGGCCCAGCAGCGGCAGCGCCTGGGGCCGGCGGCCGACTGGCTCTGGCGCCTGGGGCTGCTGGACGTCTTCCACGCCCCCTGGTTCGCCGCCGCGCTGGGGCTGCTGCTGGCCTCCACCGCCGCCTACGTGGTGGGCCGGCTGCCCGGCATATGGGCGGGGATAGTGCGCCCGCGGCTGCGCGTCCCCGACTCCTACTTCGCCACTGCCCCCCATCGCCTCGAGGCCGAAGGCCCCGTGGACGCCACGGCGCTGGCCGCTGCCCTGCGCCGCTCCCTCTACCGGGTGGTGCCCTTTCGCGAGGGAGCGGTGACCTACCTCTTCGCCGACCGCTTCCCCTGGGCGTCGCTGGGGACGCTCCTGGGGCACGGGGCGGTGCCCCTGTTCATCGTGGCGGCGGCCATCGGCAGCGCCGGCAGCTTCGACACGGCCTTCCTGGTGGCCGAGGGCCAGAGCCGCCCCGTGCTGCCGGCGGTGGCCAGCCCCCGGCAGATGCTGGTGCGAGTGGAGGACGTGGTCGGGCGCTTCGATCCGCGGGGGACGCCCCTCGAATACCGCTCCGAGCTGGCCATCTACCGCCAGGGCGAGCTGGTGAAGCGCTGTCAGGTGACGGTCAACTCCCCCTGCAGCTACGATGGCTATCGCTTCTTTCAGGCCGGCTACTTCGGCTATGGCGCCGAGGTGCAGGTGCGCGACCTGCGCAGCGGCGACGTCCTCTACCGCGAGACGCTGGCCCTCGAGTTCCAGCGTCCGGCCCCGTTCCTGCGGGTGCGCGACGCCAGCGGCACCGTCCTGTTCGAGGGCACGCTGCCGCTGGGGGAGCCGGTGCGCCTCGACCTAGGACAGGGCCCCGCCGACGTCTCGCTGGCCTCGCTGACGGTGGGCGGCCAGGGCTTCCTGGTGGGCCTGCAGACGGACGAGCGGGGCCGCCCCCGCCTGCTGGTGGCAGCCGGCGAGCGGGGCGGGGCCGTACCCCTGGAGGAGGGGCAGCGCGCGCGGACGGGCGGCCTGGAGTGGGAGCTGGCGCGGCTGGAGCGGCTCCCCGCCGCCAGAGTGACGGGCTTCCCCCTGCCCGCGGGCCGCGAGGGGGACGGGGCGCTGCTGCAGATGACCGACGTGGCCTACGGCACCGCCAACGCCGCCGAGGGGGGGAGGGTGCCTGTGGCGGGGACGCCCGGCACCCCGACCCTCTACATCATCGGCCCGGCCGAGCGGCCCCTGGCCCTGCGGCCGGGGGAGGCGGCGCAGGCAGGCGGATACGAGTATACTTTCCTCGGGCAGCGGGAGTTCGCCGGCATCCAGGTGCGGCGCGACCGCAGCGACGCGCTGGTCTGGGCCGCCACCGGCCTGCTGGTGGCCGGGCTGGTCATGGCCCTGTGGCTGCCCCGGCGCAGGCTGTGGGCGCGCATCGGGCCTTGCGGCGCCGCCCTGGCCGCCCAGGGCTGGCCCGAGGTGGGGCTGGAGCGAGAGCTGCAGCGGCTGCTGGCCCGCGCCCGCCGCCAGGGAGGGGACGATGCTTAGCCTGCTCGCCATCCGCATCCCCATAGACCCCGTCATCTTCAAGGTGGGCGGGGTGGAGGTGACCTGGCACGGGCTGCTGGCCGCCCTAGGGGTGGTGGTGGGGGTGACGGTGGCCGCCTACTTCGCCCGTCGCGCTGGCTTCAGCGAGGACCACATATACAACACCGCCCTGGCCCTGGTGGTGGGGGGCATCATCGGCGCCCGCGCCCTCTTCGTGCTCGAGAACCTGGACCAGTTCCGCGACGACCCCGGGCGCATCTTCGCCCTCAACGCCGGCGGCATCTCCATCTACGGCGCCCTCATCGGCGGCAGCCTGGGCGCCTGGCTCTACACCCTGGTCGCCAAGGTGCCCGGCAAGTGGCGGGCGGCCGACGTGGCCGCCATGGGCGCCATCGTGGGCATGGCGGTGGGGCGCATCGGCGATATCATCAACGGAGAGCACTTCGCCGAGCCCACCTCCCTGCCCTGGGGGGTGCGCTACACCCACCCCGACAGCCCCAGCGTCATCCGCTACGGCCCCGACCACGTGCAGCACCCGGCGGTGGCCTACGAGATGCTGGGCGACCTGGCCATCTTCCTGGTGCTCCTCTACCTGTGGCGAAGGGGGACGCGGCCGGGGCTCATCTTCCTGGCCTGGGCCTTCCTGTATTCGGCCATGAGGCTGGGGGTGAGCTTCCTGCGCCTGGACGACATCGTCTGGGCGGGGCTGCGCACGGCCCAGATCATCGCCATCGCCGTCATGGTGGCCTGCCTGCCCACCCTGCTCTACGTGCTGAACACGGTGCCGCCCGGCGAGCCCCGGGGCGAGCGGCGGCGCCGCCTGCGCGAGATGCGCCGTCTGGCCCGCCAGGAACCGGGACACCAGCCTTGACCGGCACCGACGGGACACGTAGCATCGGAAGCGTCCCGATTCCCTGACCGACGCCCGAGGTCGTCCCTATGGCCCTGCGCCTGCCCAAGAGCTTCCTGGATGAGATGGTGGCCCACGCCCTGGCCGAGGCGCCCAACGAGTGCTGCGGCATCGTGGCCGGCGCCGACGGGCAGGCGGCCAAGCTCTTCCGCTGTCGCAACGCTGAGGAGAGCCCCTACCGCTACCAGGTGGACCCCAACGACCTCTTCCGCGTCTACCGCGAGTGCGAGCAGAAGGGGTGGGACTTCCTGGCCATCTACCACTCCCACACCTTCAGCGACGCCTACCCTTCGCCCACCGACGTGCGCCTGGCCTTCTGGCCCGAGGCGTATTACGTGCTCATCTCGCTCAAGGACCCCCAGCGGCCGGTGGTGCGGGCCTTCCGCATCCGAGACGGCCAGGTGCAGGAGGAAGAGATCGAGACGCTGGAGGGCTGAGAAGTGGACGAGGAGCAGGTGCGCTCGCTGCTGGGGCGCCTGGGCCTGCAGGTGCCCCCCGAGGACGGCGCCGCCCTGGCCGCCTACCTGCCGGTAGTGGCCCAGGTCCTGGACGCCCTCTTCGCCGCCGACCTGGGCGAAGGCGCCCCGGCTTTCACCTTCGCCGCGCCGCAGGCGGAGACATGAGCGCCCCGCCGCTGCCCGCCCTGACCCTGGCCGAGGCCGCGCGCCTGCTGCAAGGACGCGAGCTCTCGCCCCTGGAGCTGACGGAGGCCTGCCTGCGCCGCATCGAGGCGCTGGAGCCCCGTCTCAACTCCTTCATCACCGTGACGGCCGAGGAGGCCCTGGCCCAGGCGCGGCGCGCCACCGAGGAGCTGGCCCGGGGGGAGCGTCGCGGCCCCCTGCACGGGCTGCCGGTGGCCATCAAGGACCTGCTGGACACGGCCGGGGTGCGCACCACCGCCGGCTCGCGGGTGCTGGCCCAGCGGGTGCCGGGGGAGGACGCCACCGCCGTGGCGCGGCTGCGGGAGGCGGGGGCCGTCGTGCTGGGGAAGCTGAACCTGCACGAGTTCGCTTTCGGCGCTACCAGCGTCAACCCCCACTACGGGCCGGTGCGCAACCCCTGGGATACGGGGCGCATCGCCGGCGGCTCTTCGGGGGGCTCGGCCACGGCGGTGGCGGCGGGGGAGTGCCTGGCTACTCTGGGCACCGACACCGGCGGCTCCATCCGCATCCCCTCCTCCCTGTGCGGCATCACCGGTCTGAAGCCCACCTACGGGCGGGTGAGCCTGTGGGGTGTCATCCCCCTGGCCTGGAGCCTGGACCACGTGGGCCCCATGTGCCGCACGGCCGAGGACTGCGCCCTGGTGCTTTCGGCCATCGCCGGGCCCGACGGCCGCGACCGCGCCTGCGCGCGGGTGCCGGTGCCCGACTACGCCGCCCAGCTGGACGGGGGCGTGAAGGGGCTGCGCATCGGCCTGCCGCGGGAGCACTTCTTCGAGGGGGCGCAGGAGGACGTGGCCGAGGCGGTGCGGCGGGCGGTGGAGGTGCTAGCCGAGCTGGGCGCCCAGGTGCGGGAGGTGTCCCTGCCCCACGTGGCCCTGGCGCCCCAGGCGGTGAGCGCCATCATCCTCTCGGAGGGGCTGGCCTACCACCTGCCCTGGCTGCGGCAGCGGCCCCAGGACTACGGCCCCGACCTGCGCCTGCGCCTGGAGATGGCCTCCCTGATGCCGGCGGTGGCCTACGTGCAGGCGCAGCGGCTGCGGGCTGCCATCGTGGACGCGTGGCGGCGCCTCTGGCAGGAGATAGACCTGCTGGCCACGCCCACCACCGTGGTGACGGCGGCCAGGATCGAGGAGGCCGACCTCTCGACCACCCTGACGCTGCTGCGCAACACCAACCCCTTCAACCTGAGCGGGCAGCCGGCCATCTCCCTGCCCTGCGGCTTCGACCGGCAGGGGCTGCCCATCGGCCTGCAACTGGTGGGACGCTGGTGGGACGAGGCGACGGTGCTGCGGGCGGCCCACGCCTACCAGCGGGCCACCGACTGGCACCTGCGTCTGCCGCCCCTGCCGTAGGACAGCGTCCCCCTTCTGCCCTATACTGGGCTTCGGCATGACCGGCACCGAAGTGCAGCCGCCGCCACTGACCATCGGTGGTCGCCTCTTCCGCTGGGGCGAGCGCACCTACGTCATGGGCATCGTCAACTGCACGCCCGACTCCTTCGCCGGCGACGGGCTGGGCTACGACGTGGCCGCCGCCGTGCGCTTGGCCCTGCGCATGCGGCAGGAGGGGGCCGACCTGATAGACGTGGGGGGCGAGTCCACCCGCCCGGGCTACCAGCCGGTGCCGGCCGACGAGGAGATGCGTCGCGTCCTGCCGGTGGTGCGTGCCCTGGCCCGCGAGCTGGACGTGCCCATCAGCATAGACACGGCCAAGGCGTCCGTGGCCCGGGCGGCCCTGGAGGCGGGCGCCTCCCTGGTGAACGACGTCACCGGCCTGCAGGGCGACCCGGACATGGCGCCACTGCTGGCCGAATGGGGCGTCCCCGCCGTCGTCATGCACAACCAGCGCGGGCGCCCCTTCACGGGCGTGGTGGCCGACGTCCTGGCTGGCTGGCAGGAGTCCTTCCGCCTGGCCGAGGCGGCCGGCGTCCCCCGCGAGAGGCTCATCGTGGACCCGGGCTTCAACTTCGGCTGGCCGCCCGAGCAGGCGCTGGAGCTGCTGCGGCGCCTGGGCGAGCTGCGACGGGCCGTGGGGCGGCCCCTGCTCATCGGCACCTCGCGCAAGTCGGTCATCGGCCTGGTGCTGGGCGGCCTGCCAGTGGAGGAGCGGCTGGAGGGGACGGCGGCCACGGTGGCCCTGGCCGTGGCCCAGGGCGCCGACATCGTGCGCGTGCACGACGTGAAGGAGATGGCGCGGGTGGCGCGCATGGCCGACGCCATCGTGCGCGGCTGGCAGCGGCCGGAGGGGACATGAGCGAGGACGCCCCTCTCTACAGCCCCTTCGTCGAGACGGTGGGGGCGGAACTGGTGGAGTGGACGCGGGGGAGGGTGCGCTGGGCCCTCACCGTGGGCCCCCAGCACACCAACCCGGGCGGCGTCATGCACGGCGGGGTGGTGGCCACCATGCTGGACGAGGCGGTGGCCAACGCCGTCACCTCCCTGCGCGGGCGCGAGGCCACCCGCCCCAACCCGCACCTGCTGCTGGAGATGAACGTCAGCTTCGTCGCCGCCGCCCGTCCCGGCGACCGCCTGGAGGTGGAGGGGCGGGTGCTGCGCCTGGGCCGTCAGGTGGCCTTCGCCGAGGCGGAGGCCCGCCGCCTGCCCGGGGGCGACCTGGTGGCCAAGGGCCGCTTCACCTTCCTGATCCCCGACCGCCGCCGCGACTAGGCCGCCCTCGCCTGCTCCTCCAGGAAGGAGAAGACCAGGGGCAGCACCCGCTGGCTGTGGCGGAAACAGCTCAGGTGGTCCTCCCCGGGTATGACGTGGAAGGAGGCGCCCACCATGCGCTCGGCGGCGGCCCTAGTGCCGGGCAGGATGGGGTCGCGCTCGCCCACGTAGTGCAGGGAGGGGACGCTCATGCCGGTGGGGTCAACCCGCTCCGAGTCCAGGTTGCCCAGGATGCAGGCGGCCAGGGCCTTCAGGTCGTTGCCCTCTAGGAGCACCCGCATGGCCTGCTCGCTGGCGTTCCAGGTGGCGGCGATGGCCTTCAGGTCGCCGGAGGCCATGGCCTCGGCGCGGGCTCGCACCGCTGCCAGGTCGCGGCGGGGGAAACCGGCCCCCGACGCCCCGTTGACGAAGCCCAGCACCCGCTCCGGGTAGCGCTTCAGGAAGTGGAAGCCGGTGTGCCCGCCCATGGAGTAGCCCCAGTAATGGGCCCGCTCGATGCCCAGGGCGTCCAGCACCGCCCGCACGTCGTCGGTGCGCAGGTCCATGGTGTAGAGCCTGGGGTCGTGGGGCTTGTCGCTCTTGCCGTGGCCGCGGGCGTCCATCAACACCACCGTGAAGCGCTCGGCCAGGGGCCCCACGTAGCCGAAGCGGTGCCAGTCCTCGGCGCTGCTGGTGAAGCCGTGATGGAGCAGGATGGGGACGCCGCTGCCGTGCACCTCGTAGTAGATGCGGACGCCGCCGTTCTCCACGTAGCCGGACGTGCCCATAGCCTCCTCCTTCGTCAATACGCCTGCCGACGCCGCGAATTCTATAACTGACCTGACGTGAACGTCAACTGACGCTGGACGTGGGCCCCGCACCGGGGCTAGCCTGGAACGGACGATGCACGAGGGCGTCCGCAACCCCTTCCCCTCCCTGCTGGGCGTGCGGGTCGAGGAGACGCGCCCGGGCTACGCCCGCCTGCGCCTGACGGTGGAGCCCGGGCACCTGGACTGCTGGGGGAGGGTGCACCGGGGGCTCCTCAGCGCCATGATGGACTCGGCGGTGGGGGCGGCCCTGGGCCACCTGAAGGCCGAGCGGGGGCTGGGCGGGGCGCCCCAGGCCACCATCGCCATGGACGCCCTCTTCCTGGCATCGGCCGCGGCGGAGGAGGTGGTGGCCGAGGGGCGGGTGCTGGCCCTGGCGCACCCGGTGGCCTTCGGCGAGGCGCTGGCCCGCCTGCCCGACGGCACCGCCCTGGCCAGGGCCTCCTTCGTCTTCCTGGTGGGGGAGGCGAGGCGTTGGCCGACGCCTACCTAGGGCTGGGCTCCAACCTGGGCGACCGCCTGGCCAACCTGCGTGCGGCCATCGCGCGCCTGGCGGCCGCCGGCCAGGTGCTGGCCGTCTCCTCCCTCTACGAGACGGAGCCCGTGGGCGGGCCGCCCGGCCAGCCGCCCTACTACAACGCCTGCTGCCACCTGCGCACGGCCCTGCCGCCCCTGGAGCTGTTGCGCTTCCTCAAGGCGGTGGAGGCGGAGCAGGGGCGGCAAGAAGGCCCCCGCTGGGGCCCCCGCACCCTGGACTTGGACATCCTCCTCTACGACGACCTGGCCCTGCAGACGCCGCACCTGGAGATACCCCACCCCCGCCTGGCCGAGCGGGCCTTCGTGCTGGTGCCCCTGGCCGAGATAGCGTCCGACCGGCGCCATCCCCTGCTGGGGCTGACGGTGGCCCAGTTGCGGGGGCGCCTGGACGAGGCGGGGGTGCGGGTGGTGGCCGGCCCGGGCTGGGAGAGGGAGTAGGGCGGCGGAGGTCAGCCCTCCACCGACAGCTCCAGGGGCTCCTCTTCCTCCTCGCTCTCGGCGGTGAAGAGGGTCCAGCCGATCCAGAAGGCGAGGGCGGAGACGGTGGCCAGAGCGCCCATGACGGGCAGGGCCACCGCCAGATAGCTGCGACGGGCCACCGCCCACAGGAAGAGCACCATCTGCAGGACGGAGCCGACCATGATCAGAGCGCCTGCCAGTTGCGTCTTCTGCATCCCCTTGCCACCTCCACGCTAGGGAAGGGACTGGCGCATATGTGGCGGCAGAAGGTTGGGTATGGAGTCCTCGATGGGATAGCGCTCACCGCAACCCGTGCAGGTGAGGTAGCCCTTCACCACCTCCTGGCCTTGCTCCTCTTCCGAGGTCAGCTCCAGGGGTGCCTTGCACATGGGGCAGGCCAGGATCTCCAGCAGGTCCTTGCGCATGCCTCGCCCCTCCCGCCGCCGCAGTCGACCCGAATTGTAAAGCCCCACTGCCCCAGTGTCAACGAAGCCGCCCGGCGAGCAGCACCCCCTTGACACTGCTGGGGGGCGGTGCTAGCGTTGCTCTTGCAAACGGCTTCACAAATGGGCCCGGCGGAGCGAAGCTAGTGCCTTATCTAGAGATCATCCTCCGGCACGTCCCTGAGGGGTTCGAGTTCCTGGCAGTCTTCGCCACCGTCGTCGGTTCCCTGAGCCTGCTGGTGCTGCTGGGCAAGTGGTGGGAGAGGTAGCCTGACGGGGGTCGCCTATGGCTGTCGTAGAAGAGCCTGGGAAGCCACGCAACTGGCAAGAGCGCCTGGCCATAATCCGCGACCGGCTCTACGACCGCCTCTTCCACAACTACGTCTGGCGCTCTATCTTCCGCTCCGGCTACCCCAACACCCCGCGCAATCAGATGCTGGTGGTAGCCACTAACGTCTTCCTGCACCTGCACCCCACGCGGATCCATCGCACCCACGTCAAGATCACCCACACCTACTGCCTGGGCGGCCTGTCCTTCTTCATGTTCATCGTACTGACGGTCACGGGCGTGCTGCTCATGTTCTACTACGTCCCTGACGTGAACCGCGCCTGGCAGGACATCGCCGCCCTGGAGACCAACGTGCGCTTCGGCCTGCTCATGCGCAACCTGCACCGGTGGGCCGCCCACGGCATGGTCATCCTGGTGTTCCTGCACATGATGCGCGTCTTCTACACCGGCGCCTACAAGCCGCCGCGGGAGTTCAACTGGGTGGTGGGCGTCGTCCTCCTGTTCCTGACACTGCTCATGAGCTTCACCGGCTACCTGTTGCCTTGGGACCAGCTCGCCGTATGGGCCATCACCGTGGGCCACGGCATCGGCGGGTCTACCCCCTACCTGGGCGACGAGGTGCAGCAGGTGCTCTTCGGGGGCTTCGAGATCGGCCAGGGGGCCCTCATCCGGTTCTATACCTTGCACGTGCTGGGGCTGCCTCTGCTGGCGGCTATCATGATGGCTGTCCACTTCTGGCGGATCCGCCGGGACGGCGGCCTGGCGCGGCCCCTCTGAGGTGAGGGCGGATGGCTGTTGAGACCAGGCGCCCCGCACCCCGGCCAGCCGCGGCACCCCGCCCCCGCCGCGAGCGGGAGGAGGAGGTGCTGGTCTGGCCCGACCTACTGTTCCCCGAGTTCATCTCCGCCTGCCTGTTCCTGCTGACCTTCATCATCCTCTCGGTGTTCGTCAATGCGCCGCTGCTGAACCGGGCCAACGTGAGCATCACGCCCAACCCCTCCAAGGCGCCCTGGTATTTCCTCAACCTCCAGGAGCTGCTGTTGCACATGGACAAGGCGTGGGCGGGCGTGCTGCTGCCGGGCATCTTCCTGGCCTTCCTGGCCATCATCCCCTACATCGACCGCAGCAATGAGGGGCAAGGGGTCTGGTTCGGCACCCGGTACTCGGCCCGCATCACCAGCGTCACCGCTATCTACTCCATGGCCGTGACCTGGTTGCTGGTGCTGTTCGACGCCGGCAAGTTCGAGCGGCTGACCCGCTTCTTCCCTACCTGCGACGAGGAGCAGCCTCACCACTGGCCGCCCTGCCTGGTGGGGGACACGGGGCTGGAGGGGCTGCGGGAGTTGCAGACCCGGATGCGCTTCAGCATCGGCGATTTCGACTGGCCTCAGGACTGGCGATTCCCGCTGCCCAAGCTGGGCGGGTTCTCGGAGCTGCGCTTCAAGAACCTGCACCTCTGGGGCGACATGAACATCAACGTGCCGGCGGTGATGGTGGAGCAGGTGCTGCCCTTGCTCATCATCGTCGGCCTGGCGCTGCTGATCATCTACGTGCTGTTCCGCATCGGCTGGGTGCGCACCACCCGCGACGTCATGATCGTCATGTTCACGGGGGCCATGGCGTCCTACCTGGCGCTGACCATCATCGGCAGCTTCTTCCGCGGCCAGGGCCAGGAGCTGGTGCCGCCCACCGACATCCGCGTGGACTGCGGGACGATACCAACACCACCAGGCTGTCCATAGGGGCAGTGCGCCCCGGGCGAGGTCGGAGAGCATGGCTGAGGAGCGGACGGACCAGAACGGCCAGCAGCCACCCCAGCAAGGGGTAGTGCTGCGGGTGGCGCGAGAGGCCACCACCACTGTGGCCGAGAAGCGGGGCATCGGGCCCCGGCCGGCACAGGTCAGCACCCCTGTAGCCAGCCCCGCACCCAAGCCGGGGCCCATCGTCAGCCGCCGCGTGATGGTGCTGGGTGGCTTCTGGACGGCCCTCGGCCTGGCCCTGCTCGGCGTCTTCGGCCCGCAGCTCGACTTCCTGTACCCCCGCCGGGTACGGGGCTTCGGCGGCCCGGTCTTCGTGCCCCGCAACCAGATACCGGAGCCGGGCGGCGACCCGGTGCGCAACTTCGAAGGCCGCTTCTGGCTGGTGCACCTGCCGGCGGGCACCACCCCCAACGGCGAGCAGACGCAGGGGGGCGTGCTGGCCCTGTGGCAGAAGTGCCCCCACCTGGGCTGCACCGTGCCCTGGCGGCCTGACTTCGTCTTTCAGGGCCGGAAGGGCTGGTTCCGATGCCCCTGCCACGGCTCTACCTACACCAAGGAGGGGGGCGTGCGCGTGTTCGGCCCAGCCCCCAGGTCCATGGACACCTTCCGCATACCCGAAGACCGCATACAGGACACGGGCATCGTCGTGCTGACAGGGCCCAACAACGCCGTCCTGGGCGGGCCCGACAACCCCAGCCGGGCGGTCCGGCTGCCCGGGTTCAACTACGAGTCGTAGAAGGCATCGCCCTATGGCACGTTCGCTGACAGGGAGCAAATCGCGCCGAGCGGGCAGGGGGCTATGAACACCAGCAAGCAAGTCAACGTCATGATCGGCCTCCTCTTCCTGCTGGTGATAACCTTCGGCATCTACTTCGTTTGGGACCAGAACGTGCGCGCCGAACGGGCCGAAGAGCAGCAGGCAGAGGAGAACGCCATCCGCGGCGGCAAGCTCTTCGCCCTGAACTGCCGCATCTGCCACGGCGACCAGGGATTGGGCTCCCAGGAGAACCCGAACCTGCCCGGCGCTGCCCTCAACCTGGAGTCGTACCGCACCATCGACCCTGGCCAGCTCACCAGCCTGCACCAGCGCTTGTTCGAGACCATCCGTTGCGGGCGGGTGGGCACCCTGATGCCCACCTGGGGCGAGGACCAGGGCGGCACCCTCAACAATACCCAGATGCAACAGCTCGTGGCGCTGATAACCGGCGCCTGGGGCGACGAGCACCCGCCCAGCGTCCGCAAGCTGCTGGCCCAGGCGCAGGTGGCGCGGGCAGCGGGGGACGAGGCGACGGCCACCGAGCTCGAGGCCGAGGCCCAGGCCATCCTGAACGAGATCAGCGAGAAGGGCTGGGAGACGGCCCTGGAGCTGGCCCACGAGCAGGACACCATCGTCAACGCCGCCGGCGAGGTCGTCCGCCTGGCCCGCGACGTGGACGCTGACGACACCACCCTCCTTCTCAACGATGCCCACGTGGGGCTGAGCGCCGACCAGCTCCTTCGCCTGGGCCCCTCCGGGGAGGAGGGCTCGGAGGTGGTGAGGGTGGTGCAGGCGCCTGGCTCCAGTACCCTTGCCCGCCGCGTCGGCCCGGGTGACGATACCCTCCCCCTGGAGTCGGCGGCCAACTTCCGGCCCGGCGTCATCGTCCAGGCGGGCAGCGAGCGGATGCTGGTCATTCGCGTCGACGCCGCCGCCAACACCATCATCGTCATGCGGGGGGTGGATGGCACCCGCGCCCAGGAGCACCCGCGTGGTACTCTCGTGCAGGACCCCAGCAACGAGGTCGTGGTGGAGCGGGGCGCCTTCGACACCGAGGCCCGGCCCCACGCTGCCGGCACCCAGGTCTTCAACGGGCCGCAGATACCGCCCGAGGGGCCCCTCACTGGCGAGAGCGGCACCCCGCCCTGCGGCCAGCGGCCGCCCGCGCCCCAGGAGCAGGGCATCCAGCTTACGCCCAGCCCCGGCCAGCCGGAGCGGCCGCGTAACGCCCAGCCGATTCAGGCCACCGTCACCGAGCCGCAAAACGGCGTCATCGAAGTGCCCATGCAGGACAACCGCTTCCTGCGCAACAATCTGAAGCTGCCCGTGGGCCAGCCGGTCACTATTCGCATCGTCAACCAGGGTCAGGCTCCCCACAACCTGCGGGTAGCCGGGCCCGACGGTGCCTGGAACACGGGCGATGACCAGGCGGTGCCCAGCGGCGGCGGGCTGGTGCCGGGCGGCCAGCAGGCGGAGGCCAGCCTCACCTTCCAGCAGCCGGGCATCTTCGCCTTCCGTTGCGACGCCCACCCCAACGACATGTGGGGCTATATCACTGTAGGGCAGTAGGTGTGCGACGGCTGGCCCTGCTGGCGGTGGCACCGGCATTGGCCCTGGCCGTAACCGCTTGCGGCGGCGAAGAGCAGACTCCGGAGCCGGTGGGCACTCCCCAGACCAGCGTGACCATCCGTGCCCTCAGGGGGATAAGGTTCGACCTGAGGCAGATGACGGTGGTGGCGGGCCAGCCCATCACCGTCACCATGGACAACCAGGACACCGGCGTGCCCCACGACTTTGTGGTCTGGCGAGACCGCACCATGCGGGAGCGCATCGCCGGGACGGAGCAGTGCAACGGCCCCTGCCAGGAGACGGTGGTGGTGCCGCCCCTGCCCCAGGGGCGCTACTTTTTCAACTGCACCATCCACCCCACCGAAATGCGGGGGGACTATATCGTGCGCTAGGGCGCGGGCCGTTGACCGTGCCCGCACCCTGCGCTATATTCGCCCAGGGATACTCTTCCCTAACACAACCAGAACAGGGTGAGAGGTCATGGCCAACCAGGTGGGCAAGCGTTACCAGTGCGGCGTCTGCGGCAGCGAGTTCATCGTCACCCGCGGTGGCGAGGGGCAGCTCCACTGCTGCGGCCAGCCGATGCAGATGAAGGGCTAAGGAGGTGGCTTCCATGGCCAACCAGCTAGGGAAGCGCTATCACTGCAACAACTGCGGCACCGAGGTGCTCTGCATCCGCCCCGGCGACGGCGGCGTGGAGTGCTGCGGCGCACCCATGGAGCTGATGCAGCCCAAGGTGCTGCCCTCGGCCGACTAGGGTACGGCGCTCCCGTCCCGCGGGCCCTGCCGCAAGGCAAGGGCCCTTTTGTGCCTTGTGCCTACGCTACCCCCTCGGTAGCATACGAAACGGGCCCCATGGCGCAGATCATCACCCTGGGCACCGGCAACGCCTTCACCACGCCCAGCCGGTACTGGAGCGGCATCCTGCTGGAGGGAAAGCACCTGCTGGACTGTCCGCCCACGGCCCTGCCGCACCTGAAGCGGTTGGGCGTTCAGCCCCAGCAGGTGGAGGCGGTCTTCATCAGCCACTTCCACGGCGACCACTTCGCCGGCTTCCCCTTCCTTGTGCTGGAATACGCCTACCTGTCGCCACGGCAATCGGACCTGTACGTAGTCGTCCCGCCTGGAGGGGCCCGTTTTCTGGAAGCATTCATCGAGCAGATGTACCCGGGCCTGAGCTCCAACGACGCGGGATACCGTCGCATCTACGTCGAGGCCCGCCCGGGACGGCGACAGGAGGCAGCCGGTCTGCCGTTCTGGTCCGTGCCCATGGAACACGCCCGCGGCAAGCTGCGGGCTTTCGGCTACAGGCTGGAGCTGCCCGACCTGACCCTGGCCTACAGCGGCGATGCCGAGTGGTCGCCGGCCCTGCTGGAGCTAGCCCGCGGCGCCGACGTCCTCGTAGTGGACTGCACCTATCCCGTGCGGGGGCCCGAACACATGGGCCTCGAGGACGTGATGCATCTGCGCGCGGCCCTGCCCCAGAACGTGCTACTCGCCCTGACTCATCTGGGGGACGATGCCATCGCCCCTTACGGGCTGGCCAACACCATGGCCCTGCGCGATCTGGAGACCTACGAGTTTCGCCGCATGCGGTCCGGAAGTTGAGGACGCGAGCATGAGCTGTCAGGTGGCGGTGCTGGGGGCGGGGGCCTTCGGCACTGCCCTGGCCCAGGCGGCGGCACACGCTGGCCACCGTGTCCGCATCTGGAGCATTGAAGAGCGGGTGCTCGCCGAGATCGAACGTTCCCGACGCAACAGCGCCTACCTGCCCGGCGTACGCCTCCATCGCCACGTGCGGCCCGCGTCCTCCCTGGAGGAGGCAGTGGAGGCCGCGTCGCTAGTCCTGGTGGCCGTGCCCTCCCAGGTGGTGCGGACGGTGGTCAGGCAGGCGGCCCCGCTGTTGCGCCCCGGACAGGCTGTCGCTAACGCCGCCAAGGGGCTGGAGGAAGGCACTGCCCTGCGCATGTCCCAGGTGCTGGAGCAAGAGCTGCCGGGGGATTTGCGGCCCGGCATCGGCACCATCGCCGGGCCGGCCATAGCCCGCGAGATGGCCCGCAGGCGCCCCACCTCGCTGGTGGCGGCCGCCCGCGAGCCGGAGGTGGCCGGGCTGGTGTGCCGCACCTTGCAGAACGCCTGGGTGCGCGTGGCCGTCAGCCGCGACGTCATCGGCGTCGAGGTCTCGGCCACCCTCAAGAACGCCTACGCCATAGCCCTCGGCTTGTGCGATGGCCTGGGCCTGGGGGCCAACGTGAAGGCGACACTGGCCGCCATAGCCCTGAGCGAGATGGCCGAGATGGTGGTCTGCCTGGGCGGACGGCGCGATACGGCCTACGGCCTGGCCGGCCTCGGCGACCTTCTCGCCACCGGCTACAGCCCCCACAGCCGCAACCGCACCCTCGGCGAGAAGATGGGCCGCGGCGAAGACTGGCGGGCCTTCGTCGCCACGCGCACCGTGGAGGGCGTGGCGGTAGTGGAGACCGCCCTGGGCCTGGCCCGCTCCCTGGGGCTGCACCTGCCGGTGCTGGCGGGCCTCCACGCACTCCTGTTCCAGGGCGCCGACCCTGGCCAGACGGTGCGCTCCCTCCTCTCCGACTCGCCTCTGCCAGCCTGAGGCTCCGCGCCGGTGGCGGCTACGCGGGCTGGGGACTGGTGCCGCGCCGGCCGGCGCTGCGGAGGGCGAGCAGGGGCAGCAGGGCCAGGCCTGCCGCCGCCAGCGACACGACCCCCAGCGCTCCGTGCCCCCAGGCCTCGCTGATGGGGCCGCCCAGGAAGGACATGGCTACCGCCGCCGCCGCGCCGATGCCGTCATTGATGCCCACCGCCTGGGCTCGCTGCTGGGGCGCGGTCACGTCGGCCAGCAGGGCGGTGGCGGCCACCGTCACCGCCGACCAACCCAGCCCCACCAGGAACAGCCCGGCCGTGATGGCCATGTAGTGGGAGGTCAGCGGCACCATGACCGCGCCGCCGGCGGTGATGCCCAGGCCCAGCAACAGCACCGGTCGCCGTCCGAGGCGGTCGGCCAGCCTGCCCAGGGGCAGCGAGAGGCCGAACATGCCGATGACGTGAATGGCCACCGTCAGCGAGATGGCCGGCAGCGAGTGGCCGTGGTGCTCCAGCACCAGCGAGGTCATGGCCATCATCATGCTCATGACCCCCCAGGCCACGCCGCTGCACAGGAAGGCGGTCCAGCAGGCGTAGCTGCCCAGCACGCCCCTCATCCCGCCGCCGCTGGCCTCCCTCGTCTCGGGCCGGTAGCCAGGGTAGTACAGCTCCAGTTGCGAGGCGATGTCGCGCGGGTCCGGGTGCACCCGCATCACCATCGCCAGCGCCGGCAGGATTACCGCCGGCACCAGAAGCCAGGTGGTGACCACCGTGTCGGCGTCCAGGCGTCCGGCGACGCCCTCGGCGAGGCTCACCAGCGCCGGGCCGCCCAGCGCCCCTACCATGGTGGCCGTCAGCACCAGGCCCAGGCCCTGCGCCCGACGGTCGGGCGGGTACATGTCGGCGGCTGCCACCCTGAGCTGCTGCGTGGCGCCCACGCCCAGGCCGAACAGGAACATGCCCAGGACGAAGGTGGCGAAGGAGCCGATGGCCATGGCCAGGGCGATGACCCCTGCCCCGGCCATCCCCAGCAGCAGCCCCAGCACCAGCCCCGCCCGTCGGCCGTAGGCGTCCATTACCCTGCCCAGGGGGTAGGCCACTATCAGGCGGCCCACGGCCAGGATGGCCACGCCCAGGCCGGCCAGCCCGGCCGAGCCCAGCAACCGCACCACCATGATGGAGCCCAGTGCGGGCACCATCTGGTTGCCGACACCCACCAGGGCCTGGGCGGCGCCCAGCAGCAGGGTGTTGCGCAGGACGACGGCCGGTACCCCATTGCGCGCGTACGTTTGCAGCATGGCCATTCACCCGGCGATGGTTACGCCCATTATATCTGAAGAGACGGTACTGGGGCCGCGAGCCCGGGGGCGGTCAGGCCCAGTGGGCCTACGGGTTAGGACTAGGGGTGGGTAGGAGCGGCCCCGGCCTCGGACGGGTGCGTCTCGCGCCGGTGGATGGCATGGCCCATCACGTCCATGGGCACGCTGAGCGGCACCACCTTCCAGAACCGGGGCAGAAAATCGCGCCAGTGGTCCAGGATGTGGCGCGCCCAGCGGCTGCCCGTCTTGTGGGCGTGCTCCTCGACCAGGGAGCGCAGCAGGGCCTCGTCCTCGGGCTGCTCCACCCTCTGAATGGTGATGAGCTCGGGGTTGTAGCGGCTGGGGAAGGTGCCGTCCTCGTCCAGGACGAAGGCATGGCCCCAGGACATGCCGGCGCCGAAGTTTCGCCCCGTGCGGCCCAGCACCACCACCAGCCCCTGCGTCATGTACTCGCAGCAGTGGTCGCCGGCGCCCTCCACCACGGCGATGGCCCCCGAATTGCGCACGGCGAAGCGCTCTCCGGCTCGCCCGGCCACGAACAGCTTGCCGCCGGTGGCCCCGTACAGCACTGTGTTGCCGACGATGACGTTCAGGTGGCTGTCGTAGGGAGCGTCCTTGGGCGGCCGGACGATGATCTCGCCGCCGCTCATACCCTTGCCCACGTAGTCGTTGGCCTCTCCTTCCAGCACCAGCCGCATGCCGTTGGCGCACCAGGCGCCGAAGCTCTGGCCGGCCGTGCCCCGGTACACGATCTCGATGGTGCCTTCGGGCAGCCCCTCCAGCCGGTACCTCTGGGCGATAGCTCCGGCGATGCGGGCGCCTGCCGTGAGGTCCGAATTGCGTATCTCCGTCTCCACCCGCACGGGCCGGCCCTCCTCCAGGGCAGGCCGTACCTGCTCCCAGATGCGGTCGTCGGCACAGGGGTGGGGCCGGTCGTTGCGGGGCTGGACGCAGCGCCGCGGGGAAATGCGGCCGGGGTCCACATCGGCCAGCACCGCCTCCAGCGTGAGGGTACGGCCCCGGTGCCCTTCCGGCAGCTCTCGGGGCGCCAGCAAGTCCACCCGGCCGATGACGTCCTCCAGCCGCCGGTAGCCCATGAAGGCCAGTACTTCGCGCACCTCTTCGGCCACGAAGGTGAAGTAGTTGACCACGTGCTCGGGCCGGCCCTGGAAGCGCTTGTCTATGAGGTCCCGGCGCTGGGTAGCGATGCCCGTGGGGCAGGTGTTCAGGTGACACTGGCGGGCCATATCGCAGCCGATGGCGATGAGGGCGGCGGTGCCGAAGCCGTACTCGTCGGCCCCCAGGAGCGCCGCCTTCACCACGTCCCAGCCCGTCTTGATGCCGCCGTCGGTGCGCAGGCGTACGCGTCCCCGCAGGCCGTTCAGCATCAGCACCTGCTGGGTCTCGGCAAGCCCCAGCTCCCACGGACAGCCGGCGTTCTTGATGGACGAGAGGGGCGAGGCGCCGGTGCCGCCCTCGGAGCCCGATATCTGGATGTAGTCGGCATAGGCCTTGGCCACGCCGGCGGCGATGGTGCCTACCCCGCTCTCGGCCACCAGCTTCACGCCCACCCGCGCCCGGGGGTTGGCCTGCTTCAGGTCATAGATGAGCTGGGCCAGGTCCTCGATGCTGTAGATGTCGTGGTGGGGCGGCGGCGAGATGAGGGGAATGCCGGGTATGGCGTGCCGCACCGAGGCGATGAACTCGTTCACCTTGTGCCCGGGCAACTGCCCGCCCTCGCCCGGCTTGGAGCCCTGAGCGATCTTGATCTCCAGCTCGTCGCCCTGCGAGAGGTACTCGATGGTGACGCCGAACCGGCCCGAGGCCACCTGCTTGATTCGGCTGGAAGCGGAATCTCCCCCGGGCATGGGCTCGTACCAGTTACGGTCTTCGCCCCCCTCGCCGGTGTTGCTCTTGCCTCCCAGCCGGTTCATGGCGATGGCGATGGTCTTGTGGGCATCGGGCGAGAGGGCGCCCAGGGACATGGCCGCCGTAACGAAGCGCTTCACGATCTCGCTGGCCGGCTCCACCTCTTCCAGCGGTATGGGCGAGCGGTCGCTGCGGATCTCCAGCAGGTCGCGCAGGGTGCGCGGCGGCCCGCTGTGCACCATCTGCGAGAACTCCTTGTAGGCCTCGTAGTCCCCGGTCTGCACCGCCTTCTGCAAGGCGGTCACCACCTGGGGGTTGAAGCCGTGATACTCGCCCTCGCGCCGGAAGCGCACGTAGCCGATGTCGGGCAGGCGCCGCGTCTCGGGGTAGGCCTGGAAGGCCTGCTGGTGCCAGTACAGCACGTCTTCCCCGATCTCCCTCAGGCCAATACCCCCCAGCCGCGCCGGCGTGCCGGTGAAGCAGCGGTCCACCACCTCCTGCGAGAGGCCGATGACCTCGAAGATCTGGGCGCCACGGTAGGAGCGCAGGGCAGAAATGCCCATCTTGGACATGACCTTCAGGAGCCCCCGCTCCACCGCCTGACGGAAGTTGTCCAGCACCTCCTCGATGTCGGCCTCAGCCATGTCCCGCTCCTGCAGGAAGGCGCGCACGGTGCCCAGGGCCAGGTAAGGATAGATGCCGTTGGCCCCGTAGCCCAGGAGCAGGGCGAAGTGGTGCACGTCCCAGGCGGAGCCTGTCTCCACTACGATGTCGGTCTTCATGCGCCGGCCCGCCCGGATGAGGCTGTGGTGGACAGCGCCCACCGCCAGCAGCATGGGTATGGCGGCATGGCGGGCGTCCACGCCGCGGTCGGTCAGCACCAGCACGCTGTAGCCTTCGTCAGCGGCGCGTACTGCCTCCTCGCAGAGCCGCTCCAGCGCCTCCGCCAGCGCCTCGGGCCCCCGCTCGACGGGGAAGAGCACCGGGAGCTCCCGCACGCGGAAGGCGTCATTGCCGTTCCGGCGTATGGCTTCCAGCGCCTCGGCCGAGAGCAGCGGTGTCTCCAGATGGATGACGCGGGCGTGCTCGGGCGTTTCCTCGAAGATGCTGCCCCTGGGCCCCAGGTAGCAGTCCAGGGACATGACCAGCTCCTCTCGCAGCGGATCGATGGCGGGATTGGTCACCTGCGCGAACCGCTGGCGGAAGTAGAAGCTGAGGGGGCGGTGCGTCTGCGAGAGTACGGCCAGGGGTATGTCGTCCCCCATGGAGAAGACGGGGTCGTGCCCCTGGCTGGCCATGGTCTTGAGGATCATGCGCACGTCCTCGTTAGTGCAGGCGAAGGCGGTCTGCAACTGACCCAGGTCCACCCCATCGAGCCCGTCGCTGCGGTGGCCATCGGTGGGGAAGGGCTCCTTGAGGCGCACCATGTGCTGACGCAGCCACTCGCCGTAGGGGCGGCGGCCCACCAGCTCCGCCATCACCTCCGCCTTCTTGAGGATGCGGCCGCGGGCGGTGTCCACCACCAGCATCTCGCCCGGGCCCAGGCGCCCCTTCTCGGCTACCTGCGCCTCCTCGATGTCCACGATGCCCACCTCGGAGCCGGCCACTACCAGCCCGTCCCTGGTGACCTTGTAACGGAGGGGGCGCAGGCCGTTGCGGTCCAGGGTGGCGCCCACCTTCGCGCCATCGGTGAAGGCCAGGGCGGCGGGCCCGTCCCAGGGCTCCATCAGGCAGGCGTGGTACTCGTAGAACTCGCGCCAGGCCGGGTCCAGGTCGGGCATCCTCTCCCATGCCTCGGGCACCAGCATGAGCATGGCATGGAGGACGTCCCGCCCGGAGAGCACCAGCGCCTCCAGGGCGTTGTCCAGCATGGCCGAATCGGAGCCGCCGGGCACGATGATGGGCTTCAGGCTCTCGATGTCCTCGCCCCAGATGCGGGAACTCAGTTCCGGCTCTCTGGCCCGCATCCAGTTGTAGTTGCCCATGAGGGTGTTGATCTCGCCGTTGTGGGCCAGCATGCGGAAGGGCTGGGCCAGGGGCCAGGTAGGGAAGGTGTTGGTGGAGTAGCGCTGGTGGAAGAGGGCCAGCGCCGACTCGAACAGGGGGTCCTGCAGGTCGAGGTAGAAACCCCTAAGTTGCCAGGCCACCAGCAGCCCCTTGTACACCACGGTGCGGTGCGAGAAGGAGGGGATGTAGCAGTCGAGCCCTTCGCGAGCGAAATCGGCTTCCGCCTCCTTGCGTGCCAGGTAGAGGACGCGCTCGTAGGTCTCGTCGTCCAGGGACGTGGCGGGGACGGCCAGCATCTGCTCGATGCGGGGCATGGTGGACCGGGCCTTGTCGCCCAGCACCGAGGGGTCCACAGGGACCTCTCGCCAGCCCAGCACGCGCAGGCCACGGTTGCGCGCCCGTGTCTCCAGAGCTTGCCGCGACCGTCGGGCCTCCCCTTCATCCTGGGGCAGGAAGACCATGGCCACGGCCAGCTCTTGCGGGCGTTCCAGGCGGAGGCCCATGCGCTCCACCTCGCGGGCGAAGAAGCGCCGCGGCACCTGCACCAGTATGCCGGCGCCGTCGCCCGTCTTGGCGTCGGCGTCCAGCGCGCCGCGGTGGGTCAGCTTGACCACCGCCTCCAGCGCCATCTCCACGATATCGCGGGAGGGCTGGGAGGTGGGGCGGGCGAGGAAGCCTACCCCGCAGGCGTCCTGCTCGAAGGACGGGTCATAGAGGCCTATACGATGCATGGTCTTCGACATAGTAGCTCTTACGGCCCGTGGATTCGTGACCGATGTAACAAGTATATCCCCTGGGGCCCTCGAGCGTCTACGCCCGGCAAGGGCCCTGGGGCAGCGGGCCCTCAGTTTATTTGCCAACTCTAACCGAACATCGCGGCGCCTGTCAATGCAGGCGCCGGGGGCTTAACGCCGGCGTCGCGGGCGGGATATCATTGCCTCGGCAAAGACCGCACCCATGACCTCGGCCCCGGCCCGGCAGGAGATAGACGACGCAGGCGCGGGACGCACTCTCTCCCGCCGGGCCTTCCTCCAGGCCGCCGGCGCTGCGGTCGCCTCTGTCTTCCTGGCCGGGTGCGGCGCCGGCGAGGGGGAACAGGCCGCCAGCCCACCGGCGGGGAACGAGCCGGGCGCGAGTCCGTCGGCGGGGGCTTCCCCCACCCCTGCGGCCACGCCTTCCGGCGGGGCATCGCCCACAGCTCTGCCGCCGCTACGGGCCATGATCGCCCAGATGCTGGTGGTGGGGTTCCGCGGCCTGACAGCCCGGGACGCCGACGTGGCCCCTTACATCCGTGACCCGGGCCTGGGTGGCGTGGTGCTGTTCGACTACGACGTGCCGCTGGGCATGCCGGTGCGGAACATCCAAGGCCCCGCGCAAGTGCGGGCCCTGACAGCGGGGCTCAAGGGCCTGTCCGCCGCTCCCCTCATCGTCTGCTGCGACCAGGAGGGCGGGCAGGTGGCGCGCCTGAACGAGCGGTACGGCTTCCCGCCCACCGTTTCTGCGCAGGCCCTGGGCGAGAGGAACGACCTGTCCTATACCCGCCAGCAGGCAGGGGCGATGGCGGCCACTCTCGCCGGCGCGGGAGTCAACCTCAACCTGGCGCCTGTAGTGGACGTCAACCTGAACCCCCAGAACCCCATCATCGGCCGGCTCGGGCGCAGCTTTTCGGCCGACCCGCGGGCGGTGACGGACCACGCCCTCGAGTTCATCCGCGCCCACCACCAGCGGGGCGTCCTCTGTACCCTGAAGCATTTCCCCGGGCACGGCAGCTCCCGCGCGGACACCCACCTGGGCTTCGTGGACGTGACCGACACCTGGTCGCCGGTGGAGCTGGAACCATACCGCCACACCATCTCCGCCGGCGAGGCCGACGTGGTCATGACCGCCCACGTGTTCAACGCCAGGCTGGACCCGGACTACCCCGCTACCCTCTCCCGGAAGACCATCGGCGGGCTGCTGTGGGGCGAGCTGGGCTTCCAGGGCGTGGTCATGAGCGACGACCTGCAGATGGGGGCCATCCGCGAGCGTTACTCCTACGAGAGGGCCGTAGAGCTGTGCATCCTGGCCGGAGTAGACCTGCTGGCCATCGCCAACAACTCCATCTACGAGCCCGATATCGTCCCCCGCACTGTCGACCTGGTGGAGCGGCTGGTGCGCCAGGGCAGGGTGCCCGAGGAGCGCATCCGCGAGTCCTATGCCCGCATCCAGCGCCTCAAGTCGCGGCTGGCCGTGGCCCTGCCGGAGCGGTCATCCCCCACGGCCACCTAGCCCATGCCGCCGGGCACCGGGCCGTCTGCTAGAATGTTCCCTGACTCGCCGAGGGAGGTGGCGGTATGGCCCGGGAAAGGCTGGTAGTCGTCGGTGGCGATGCGGCAGGCATGAGCGCGGCGGCCAACGCCCGTCGTCGCCGGTCCCCGGACGACCTGGCCATCGACGTCTACGAACGGGGCCCCCACGTCTCCTACGCTGCCTGCGGCATCCCCTACTACGTGGGCCAGTTGGTCCCGGCGGCCGAGAACCTCATCGCTCGGCGGCCGGAGCAGTTCGAGGCCGAGGGCATCGGCGTCCACCGCCGGCACGAAGTGCGGGCAGTGGACACAGTCCAGCGGCGGGTGCTGGTGCAACCCCTGGACGGGGGCGAGGAGCGCTGGGAGCCCTATGACCATCTGCTCATCGCTACCGGGTCGGTGCCCGTGCGACCCCAGGTGCCGGGCATCGATGCCCGGGGCGTCTTCGGCCTGAACACCCTGGAGAGCGGTATGGCCGTCTACCGCTTCCTTGAGGAGGAGCGCCCGCGGCGGGCGGTCATCGCGGGCGGCGGGTATATCGGCCTGGAGATGGCCGAGGCCCTGTGCCTGCGCGGCCTGGAAGTGGCCCTGGTGGAGAAGGAAGAGCAGGTGATGCTGACCCTGGACGCCGACATGGCGGGCCCTATAGCCCAGGAGCTGGAGAGGGTGGGCGTCGAGCTCCACCTGGGCGAGTCCCTCACCGCCCTGGAGACGGCCGACGGCCGCGTCCAGGCAGTGGTCACCGACGCGGGCACCATCCCTTGCGACCTGGTGGTGCTAGGCCTGGGAGTGCGGCCCAACTCCGAACTGGCCCGGGAGGCGGGCATCGGCCTGGGCGTGCGCGGCGCCATCGTAGTCAACGAGCGCATGCAGACGGACACCGCTGGCGTCTGGGCGGCCGGCGACTGCGCCCAGACGTTCCACCTCGTCTCGCGGCGTCCGTTCTGGGTAGCCCTGGGCACGGTGGCCAACAAGCAGGGGCGGGTGGCCGGCATCAACCTGGGCGGCGGCTACGCCACTTTCCCGGGCGTCGTGGGGACGGCCATCACCCGCGTGTGCGAGCTGGAGATCTCTCGCACCGGCCTGCAGGAACGTGAAGTTCGGGAGCTGGGCTGGGAGCATGTAGCCGTACGCGTCGAGGCGCCCACCCGGGCCCACTATTACCCCGACGCCGGGCGCATGGCGGTGAAGCTGCTGGCGGAGCGGGGGTCAGGCAGGCTGCTAGGCGGCCAGATAGTGGGGACCGACGGCGCCGGCAAGCGCGTCGATGTCATAGCAGCGGCGCTGCACGCCGGCATGACCGTGGAGGAGTTCGTGCATCTGGATCTAGCCTACGCCCCGCCCTTCTCGCCCGTGTGGGACCCTCTGCTGGTGGCCGCGCGTCAGCTCCTCTCCCGCGTCTGAGCCCGCAGCCTAGCTCTCGTCCGAGTAGGGCAGGGGTATAGGGCCGGGGCCCTGGGAGCGCAGTTCGCGGGGCGTGGGCGCGGGGTACTCGATGCGGGGGTGATAGATGCCCCGCAACGTTGCCTTGAACGACTCGGCGATAAGCTTCAGGTCGCGGAAGGTGAGGTCGCAGTCGTCGAGCTGGCCCTCCGCCACCCGTTCGCGGATGACCCCCTCCACCAATTCGTCGATGTGCTCGGGCGAGTGGTCGCGGGAGGCCCTCACCACCGCCTCCACCGAATCGGCTAGCATGGCGATGGCCGTCTCCTTGGACTGGGGCCTGGGCCCGGGGTAGCGGAAGCGGTCGGGGTCAGCGTCGGGGTCCTGCGCCGCCGCCTTGCGGTAGAAGAAGGTCACCAGGCGCGTGCCGTGGTGCTCGGGGATAAAGGCCCTCACCCGCGCTGGCAGCCGGTAGCGGCGTGCCAACTGCAATCCCACCTGCACGTGCTGGACGATGATGTGGGCACTGGCCTCGGGGTCGAGGCCATCATGAGGGTTGCGGCCCTGGAGCTGGTTTTCCACGTAGTACGCCGGCTGGGCCATCTTGCCGATATCGTGGTACAGGCAGCCCACCCGCACCAGGAGGGCATCGGCTCCCACCGCCTGGGCTGCCCGCTCGGCCAGGGTGCTCACCATCAGACTGTGATGATATGTTCCTGGCGCCCTGTCCTGGAGCTGCCGCAACAGCGGATGGGTCAACTGGGCCAGTTCCATGAGCTGGACGCGGGTAGTGAATCCCAGGCTGTAGCCCAGCACGACCAGCGCCCCTGCCGTCACCACCGCCGACAGGCCGCCCCCCACGGCCGAACTGACCAGCATCCAGGGGACGTCGACGCCCCGCCGGTCGGCGCCTGCCAGCCACACCGCCAGCACCGGCAGGAGGGTGGCCAGGCCCACCAGACCGCCTGCCCAGACGTATCGGTCCAGCCTCTCTGCCCTCTGCACCGCCAGCACCCCGGCGATGCCGGCGGACAGGAAGGCCGCTCCGATCTCCAGCCCCAGCAGGGGATGCGCCGCTGCCTGGGCATCGGTCGGCTGGAGGCCGCTGAAGGCGGCCAGGAAGGCCAGCACCGCGGCCACGGCCAGGGCGGCTCCCCCGTCCAGCAGCGTTGCCACCAGCATGGGCGCCGATGCCATAGGCAGCATGTAACGCAGGAAAAGGCGGTCGTCGTCGGGCAGGGTCAGGGCGAGGAAGACCTTGGCCGCCACCGTCCACAGCACCACCAGCGCGCCCAGGACGGCCAGCCGCCAGGTGCCCCGCACCTCTCGGGGCTGGAAGACGTACAGGTAGCCGGCCAGGGCGGAGGCCACCAGCGCCGCTGCCAGCACCGCCGCTGCCGCCCCCTGGGCGGTGAAGCGGTTCTCGGTCACCGTGTCGCCCACCTGGACGCTGCCAGGGGGCACCGGCACCAGCACGAGGGCGAGGAAGGTGGTCAGCAGGACGGCGAAGGCCGAGACCTGCTGGGGTGTGAGGCGCTCGTTCCGGGCCATGCAGGGCTGCGACCCCCAGCAAGCCAATGATACCAGAGGGGGGCATTACGGAAAAAAGACGACCGACAGCCGAGGGGCTACGGGGACTGGCCGGACAGGAGCCGGTCCACCACCTCGCTGATGAGGCGGCCCTCCGCGCGCCCGGCCAGGCGCTGGATGAGCACAGGCATCACCTTGCCCTTGTCGGACGGGCCGCGGGCGCCCACCTCGGCGATGACCGCACGGGCGGCGTCGGCCACCTCCTCCCGCGTCATGGGCGGCGGCAGGTAGGACTGGAGGACGGCCAGCTCGGCCTCCTCCTTCTCCACCAGGTCGGGACGGTTGCCCTTGCGGAACTCCTCGATGCTCTCGCGGTGGCGACGGGCCTCTCTCTGGATGATGGCGATGACCTCGGCATCGTCCAGGGGGCGCCCCTTCTCCACCTCGGCGTTCTTGACCGCCCAGGTGACCATGCGGATGGCCGTCTTGCGGGCCTCGTCCCGCTGGCGGATGGCGTCCTTGAGGTCTTCAGCCAGCCTCTCTTTGAGAGAGGACACGCAACATCAACCCCGGAGGGCACGCTGGCTGTTCTTGATGCTCTTGCGGAGCTTGGCGGCGGCCTTCTTCTTGCGCTTGACGCTGGGGGGCTCGTAGTGCTCGCGCCGACGGGCCTCGGCCAGGATGCCTAGCTGCTGGACGAGCTTGTTGAACCGCTTGAGGGCCTGGTCGATAGACTCGTTAGGGCCGATGATCACTTCTGCCACGGTAGGACCCCTCCTGAAAAGCCCAGTGTGTGGAAAGTCCGCAGAGCGCGGGCACTCGTGGCGGATTTTACAAACCAGTAACCCCTATGTCAAGGCGTGGAGGCTCGTCTCTCGACGGGGCCGCGCCCGGGGCCGAAGCCCGCACCATGGCTGGCCATCCTGGCCCCTCGTGTCTCCGGCGGCCACCGGCGGCGCTGGTCGGGGATCGCTCGCAGGCCCGCACCCGTCTCTGGTTAGGCGAGCCCGGGCATGGGCCTGCCTGTCTGCCCCCGGCTGCTGGTGGGCAGCGTGCTCCGGCCCCGTTCAGAGCATCACGGTGCCGCCGTTGACGTCCAGCGTGGCGCCGGTGATGTAGCTCGCCTCGTCCGAGGCCAGGAAGAGCACGGCGGCGGCCTGGTCCTGGGGCGTGGACAGGCGGCCGAGGGGCACGTGGCCCCGCAGCTTCTCCTCGGCGTCGGCGCCGCGCAGCCTCAGGAACCGGGCCGTCTTGGTGGTGCCCGGGGCGACTGCGTTCACCGTGACCCCGTACGGGGCCAGCTCCCGCGCCAGGTACTTGGTCAGGGCGATGACACCTGCCTTGGCGGCAGCGTAGTGCACGGGGGTGGGCAGCGTCGGCATGCGCCCTGCCACCGACGAGATGTTGATTATACGTCCCCAGCGGCGCTCCACCATGTGGTCGTACACCGCCCGGCTGCATAGGAAGACGCTCTTCAGGTTCAGGTCGATGATGAAGTCCCAGCGCTCGTCGCTGATCTGGTTGGCCAGCTCCACCTCGTGGAAGCCGCCGGCGTTGTTGACCAGGATGTCCACCTTCCCCTCTCGCTGCAGCACCTCCCGCACCATGGCCTCCACCTCGTCGCTGCGGGTCACGTCGGCGCGGACGGCGAAGGCCTCGCCCCCGTCACGACGGATCTGGCCGGCCACGCGCTGGGCGCCCTCCTCGTCGATGTCGACCACCGCCACGTGCGTGCCCTGCCTGCCGAAGGCCAGAGCGATGGCCTCCCCGATGCTGCCCAGGGAGGCGGCGCCGGTGACGATGGCCGTCTTGCCCTTCAGTTCCGGATAGATGGCCATCCTCTCCTCCTCGGGGAACGGTCTCGACCGCGGGGCTGGGCTGTGGCAGCCGTGTCAGGGCTGTGCGCGGGTACGCGTAGCTGCCACCAGTTGCCCGTTGCTGGTCAACTGGAGATTACCCAGGGAGGCTCGGCCCTGTCAACGCTAGCGGGCCTGACTCCAGCTTCGCCCCGGCCTATAATGGCCGTGCGGGGCGGTGGTGTCGCGTGCCTGCCGAAGTCAGGACGATTCCCCTGGACCGGCGCCTCTGCATCCTGCGGCCGGGGGTAGTGGACATACGGCCCTCGCGGGGTGCCGTCATCGGGCCGCTGTCCGTGCTGGCAGTGGCCGTGGGGCTCATGGTGCTGCTGGCCTTCACCATGGACAGCCTGCCCGTCCCCGTGGCAGCCATGGTGCTGCTCCTGGCCCTGGCTCTGACGCCTATCGGTGGCATGGGCACCGTCTACTCCCTGTTCGGCTCCCATGTGGTGTTCGACGCCCGCAAGCAGTCGGCGCGCTTCCAGCAGGGGATGCTGGGCCTGGGCCTGGGCACCGTGGAGCTGGTGCCCTTCTGGAAGATCGACCGCATCGAGCTGGCCGACTGGGAGGCGGGCGAGACGGAGGGCCGCGGGCCCGCCTTCCCCTTCGAGCTGCGCGGGTGGGAGGTGGTGCTGGTCAAGACCAGCGGCAAACGCCTCTCCGTGGGCCAGGTGATAGTGCCCGAGGAGCAGGAGCTGGTGGAAGAGGGCTTCGGGCGGGCTTACGATGTGGCCCAGGCCATCGCCGAGCTGACAGGCAAGCCCCTGCGTATCACTGCCGCCCTGGCAGAGGAGACGTCGGAGGAGCCCCAGGAGCAGGCTGCCGGTAAGGAGGCATCATGAGCTACGGTCCTATCGAGTACGAACGTTTCGACTCGGCCATCGGCCTCAACTGGTATCTGGTGGACCCTAACCTGCGCTTCCTTATGGACCGCTATCTGCCGTCGGAGCGCCGCCGCTGGGCCGAGGAGCACCTGGTGCGCTGGGGCGCCCTTTGCGGCGAGACCATCGCCCGCCGCTCCGAAGTGGTGGACAAGAGCCCGCCCCGACTGGAGCGCTACGACCCCTGGGGCCAGGAAGTGTGCCGGGTCGTCCACCACCCGGATGCCCTCGCCAACAAGCGGGACGTGTGGGAGCAAGGGCCCCATTCCCTGCAGGCCCGCGGCGAGGACGTGCCGCCGGTGCTGGGCGCCGCCTTCACCTATATGCTCAGCCAGGCGGATACGGGACTCGTCTGCGCCACGGGCATGACCGGCGGCGTGGCCGACCTGGTCTCCCGCTACGCCCCGCCCGAGGTAAAGGCCCGCTTCGTGCCCCGGCTGCTGGCCGCCTCCTTCGAGGAGGGCTGGGACGGCGCCATGTTCATGACCGAGGTGGACGGCGGCTCCGACCTGTCGCGCATCGCCACCACCGCCCGCCAGGTGGACGGCGACCGCTGGCTGCTCAACGGCTCCAAGTGGTTCTGTTCCAATGTCGACGCCAGGGCCATCGTGACCCTGGCCCGGCCGGAGGGCGCGTCCGAGGGGCTCAAGGGCATCGCCCTCTTCCTGGTGCCGGCCGTGCGGGCTGACGGCTCCCGCAACGGCATCGTCATCAAGCGCATCAAGGACAAGCTGGGCACCCGATCGGTGCCCACGGCCGAGATCGACTTTTTGGACGCCGAGGCCTACATCCTCTCCAGCCCCAGGGCCGAAGCGTCGGAGGCGCGGGGCCTCAACCGCATGATGAGCATGGTCAACGGCTCCCGCCTGGGCGTGGCCAACATGGCCCTGGGCATCATGCGCCGCAGCTTCCTCGAGGCGGCCATCTACGCCGCCCACCGCCGCGCTTTTGGCCGCCGGCTGGACGAGCTGCCACTGGTGAAGGAGACCCTGGTGGACATGGCCCTGGAAGTGGAGGCCGCGGCCGCCCTGGTGTTCGAGACCTATAGCCATTCGGGGCGCCGGGGGGACGAGGAGTCGAGGCGGCTCTACCGCATCCTGGTGCCTCTGGCCAAGTTCCGGGCCGCGCGCAAGGGGCTGGAGCTGGCCAGCCAGGGGCTGGAGATGATGGGGGGCAACGGCTACATCGAGAACTTTCCTATGGCCCGGCAGCTCAGGGACGCCCAGTGCCACACCATCTGGGAAGGGACCGAGAACATCATCGCCCTGGACACGGTGCGGGCCATCGTCCGGGAGGGCGCCCATGAGGCCCTTTTCTCGCGCCTGGAGTCGGCCTTGGAGCGGGCCGCCCAGCCGCCCCTCCGCCGGGCGCGGGACGTGGCAGCCGGGGCCCTGACCCAGGCGCGGGAGGCGGTATCCTTCCTACTCAACGCCGACGATGAGCTGCGCCAGCTCCACGCTCGTCGCCTCTCGGCCCTCCTGGCCGATGCTGCCCAGGCTGCCCTGCTGCTGGAGGAGGCGGCCCAGGAGATGGAGCAGAGCGGCTCGGCCCGCAAGGCAGCGGTGGCCCGCCTGTTCGTGCGCCGGCGTCTCCAATCGGCGCCCCTGGGCGGCATCGACGGCGACCGGACGGTGCTCAGGCTCTTCCCGGCCATCGTCCGGCACGAGCCGCTGGAGGCGTCGGCCCTGGATTCGGGCTAGGCGCCCGTCACCCCTCGGCATCGGGCCCGGCGGCTTCCAGCACTACGATGCCCGAGGGCCGAATGGCCACCTCCAGCTCGCTTTCGGGCGCGAGGGGCAAGTCCATATACGTGCTGGGGGGCGAGCGCACCTCCAGCTCCGCGCTCGTCGGGCCCAGCGTGAGCACCCGCACCAGGCGGAAGTCGGGCCCGTGGCGGTGCTCCAGGACGCGCACGCGCAGGCGGTTATGACGGACGGCCGCCGACAGGGGCCGGTCCGGGTAGATGAAGCGGATCTCCTCGGGCCGGATATGGACGATGACCCTGGCGCCGACGGGCACGTCCCTCCCCGCGGCCAGCAACTCGCTGCCGTCCCAGTCCAGCAGCAGGCCCTCAGCGGCATGGGCGCGCACCCGGGCCTCGACCACGTTGGGCAGGCCGAAGGCCTGGGCGACCCGCCGGTTGGCAGGCTGCGCCAGCACTTCCTCCAGCCTGCCCACCTGCTGGACCCTGCCCTCGGCGATGACGGCGATGGAGTGCCCCACGGCGAAGGCGTCCTCCAGGCTGTGGGTGACGTAGACGACGGGCAGGGCCAGTTCGGCCTGCAACTGGCGCAACTCCCCCTGTAGCCGCCGCTTGGCGTCCCGGTCCAGGGCCGAGAAGGGCTCGTCCAGCAGCAGGACGGAGGGCCCCGCAGCCAGCGTGCGGGCGATGGCCACCCTCTGCCGCTGTCCCCCCGAGAGCTGTGACGGGTACAGGTGGGCCACATGCTCCAGGCGCATCCGCCGCAGCCAGGCGAGGGCCCGCTCGCGCCTGTCCGGGCCGCGGATGCCGAAGGCCACATTCTCCAGCGCCGTCAGGTGGGGGAAGAGGGCGTAGTCCTGGAACACGTAGCCCACGCCCCTCCTGTGAGCGGGGACATTGACCTGCTGACGGCGGCCGTCGCTGTGGAACAGGGTACGGCCGTCGAGCCGGATCTCGCCACGGTCAGGGCGCAGCAGGCCGGCGATGGCGCGTAGGGTCATGGTCTTACCGGCGCCGGAAGGGCCGTACAGCACCATGACTTCCGCGCCCACTTCCAGGCGCACCTGCAGGTGGAAGCCGGGATAGCGCTTCTCTATGTCCACGTGGAGGCGAGGGGTACCGGCCATGACTTACCGGTGTCGGGGCTGCTCCAGTCGCCGGGTAAGGAACAGGGCCAGGAAGGCGATGCCGCTCAGCAGGAGCGAGGTCTGGGCGGCCAGGGCCAGGTCGCCATTGAGGGCGGCGTCGTAGACCACCATGGGCAGGGTGCGCGTGCGGCCGGGGATGTTGCCCGCCACCATGAGGGTGGCCCCGAACTCGCCCAGGGCGCGGGCCGACCCCAGGAACAGACCGGCCAGGATGCCACGGTGGGCCAGGGGCAGGGTCACCCGCAGTAGCACCTCGGGCTCGGAGCGGCCCAGGGTGCGGGCGGCGTCCTCCAGCACAGGGTCCACGGCGGCGATGGCCGCCCTTGCCGACTGCAGCATGAGCGGCAGCCCCACGGCCGAGGCCGCCACCGCCGCCCCCTGCCAGGTGAACAGCAGGTCCAGGCCCAGCCAGTCGCGGACAGGACTGCCCCGCCCCAGGACGTAGAGGAGGAAGAACCCCACCACCGTCGGGGGTAGCACCAGGGGCAGGGTGAGCAGCAATTCCAACACGGTGCGGCCGGGAAAACGGGCCCGGGCGAGGAGCAGCGCCAGCAGGGTGCCCAGCACCGCGATGGCCAGGGTGGCCACCCCCACCACCTTGAGAGATACGACCAGTGCCGAAAGCAAGGCTACCTGCTCGCCAGGGCCGGCAGGTCGTAGCCGTAGCGCTGCCACACGGCGGCCGCTTCCGGCCCCACCAGAAAATCGGCCAGACGCCGCGCCTCGGCCTCCCGCCGGGTCCCCTTCACTACTGCCAGCGCCTGGTCAATGGGGTCGTACAGCTCGGGCGGCACCTCCAGTCGCTTGCCGGACTCGCCGACCACCAGTGACAGGGCTGTGAAGGCCACGTCGGCGTTGCCGGAGCGGGCATACTGAAAGGCCTGCTGTATATTCTCCGCGATCACTATCTTGGGCTGGAGGGCGTCCCACAGGCCCAGGCGCTGGAGGGCCTGTCGGGCGGCAGCGCCGTAGGGCGCCTGGTCGGGATTGGCGATGGCGATGCGCCCGACTCGCGACGACGCCAGCTCCGCCAGGGACGTGAGCGCCAGGCCCGAGTCGGCCCGGGCCCACAGGACCAGCTTGCCGCGGGCGTACACGCGCACCGTCTCCGGCAGGACTAGCCCCTTGTTGGCCAGACTCTCCACGTGGCGGCGGTCCGCGGCGAGGAACAGGTCGGCGGGAGCCCCCCGCTCGATCTGGGCCGCGAGCTGGGCCGTGTTGCCGTAATTGACGTGGACGCGGATGCCCGTCCGCTCCTGGAAGGCGTCCAGCAGCGGTGGCAACACGTCGGCCAGGTTAGCGGCGGCCGATACGAGCAGCGTCGTCTCCGACCGGGGGGACGCGTCCGGGGCGGCACGCTCCCCTCCCCCGCACGCGACCAGGGCGAGGGCCACCAGCAGGGCCGGCAGCACACGCATCATGACCTCCTGTCGGCCTGCTCCCGGAGCCAGCGCAGGGCGGCCTCGGTCATGGCCGCCCTAAAGCCGTACACCGATCTGGAGAAGGCGTCGCCAGCGCCCTCGCGCGCCTCCTGCCACGCTGCCAGGCGTCGTGCCAGGGCCTCCCCCTGGGCCCGCAGGACTCGTTCCCTCTCGCCGGGGCCCAGAGACTCGGCGAAGTAAAGCCTTCCCAGCAGCCCCAGGCGCATGTCCCTCAGGCCCTGGACGGGCCGGCGCAGCCACTCGCGGAAGGCCGCCTCCCCCTGCGGGGTGAGGGCATAGGCGGCGCGGCGCCTCGGGCCGTGGGCCCCTTCGTCCTTGCGCACCCAGCCCTGGGACTCGAGCTTGGCCAGGATGGCGTAGACCTCGTTGCGTCGCAGGCGCCAGACGTGGCCCAACGCCGCATCGGCCCGGAAGTGGCGGGCGATGGCGTAGCCGTGGCGGGGCCCCTGGCCAAGCAGGCCCAGGATGGCGTACTCGGCATCGGTGTTGGGTCGCATAGTCAGTTTCTGACTATCTCCTTATATCGCCGCCGTCCCCATCTGTCAACCGCCGCCAGCAGGGGGCGATGGCGCGGGTTGCCTGGGGCCCGTGCGGGGTAAGATAATAGGCGCACCGGAGACTACAAATCCTTTCGCCAGGAGGGGGAGACCCTCATGAGCCAGTACGCTGCCAGCGCCATCCGCAATGTCGCCCTCATCGGACACGGCGGCACCGGCAAGACCTCCCTGGCCGAGGCCCTCCTCTTCCGCGCCGGCGCTGTCCAGCGCCTGGGACGGGTTGAGGATGGCACCACCGCCTCCGACTGGGACCCTGACGAGCAGCGCCGCGGCTTCAGCATCAACCTGTCTGTCCTGCCCGTGGAATGGGACGGCCACAAGGTCAACGTCATCGACACCCCGGGCTATCCGGACTTCCTGGGCGAGGTCAAGTGCGGCCTGCGGGCCGCTGACGCCGCCCTCATCGTCATCGATGCCACCTCCGGTGTGCAGGTGGGCACCGAGTTCGCCTGGCAGTACGCCGACGAGCTAGAGCTGCCCAGGGCCATCTTCGTCAACCGCCTCGACCGGGAGAACGCCAGCTTCGCCACCGTCCTCGCCCAGGCCCAGGAGCGGTGGGGACCGCGCTGCCTGCCCCTGCATCTGCCCATCGGCGCCGAGCAGTCCTTCCGCGGCCTGGTAGATGTGCTGGCCCTGCGCGCCTACGCCGGTGACAGGGACGAGCCCGCCGACGTCCCTGGCGACCTGCTGGAAGAGGCCCAGTCCTGGCGCGAGAAGCTCATCGAGGCGGCCGCCGAGTCCGACGACGAGCTGCTGAGCAAGTACCTGGAGGGCGAGGCCCTGAGCGACGAGGAGGTGCTTTCGGGCCTGCGCCGCGCCCTCCTCTCCCGCTCCCTGGTGCCCGTGCTGGTGGGCTGCGCCACGAGGACTATCGGCAGCGCGCCATTGCTGGAAACCGTCTGCCGCCTGTTCCCCTCGCCCCTGGAGCGGTCGGTCCGCACCGAGGACGGCCAGGAGCTGACCGCCGACCCCGACGGCCCGCTGGCCGCCCTGGTCTTCAAGACCACCGCCGACCCCTACGTGGGCCGCCTGAGCTACTTCCGCGTGTTCTCGGGCACGCTGAAGGCCGACTCGCAGGTCTGGAACTCCCGCAAGCAGGTGGCCGAGCGCATCGGGCCCCTCTACCTGGTGCGGGGCAAGAACCAGACCCAGGTGCCCCAGGTGACGGCCGGCGACATCGGTGCCGTGGCCAAGCTGGCGGAAACCGGCACCGGCGACACCCTCTGCGCCCGCGAGCGACCGGTGGTGCTGCCAGGCATTACCTTCCCCGAGCCCGTGTTCGCTGCCGCCATCCATCCCAAGAGCAAGGCCGACCTGGACAAGATGAGCACCGCCCTACAGCGCATCGTCGACGAGGACCCCAGCCTGCGCCTTGAGCGCAACCCCGATACGGGCGAGACGCTCCTGCACGGGCTGGGCGACTCCCATGTCGAAGTGGCCCTGGAGAAGATCCGCCGCAAGTTCGGCGTCGTACTGGAAATGACCACCCCCAGGGTCCCCTACAAGGAGACCATCACCGCCAGCGCTGTGGCCGAGTACACGCACAAGAAGCAAACAGGCGGCCGCGGCCAGTACGCGCGGGTGGCCATCCGCCTGGAGCCCCTGGGCCGGGGCGAGGGCTTCCAGTTCGTGGACCAGATCGTGGGCGGGGCCGTGCCCAAACAGTTCATCCCCTCGGTCGAGAAGGGCGTGGTGGAAGCCATGCAGGAGGGCGTCCTGGCCCACTATCCCCTGGTGGACATGAAGGTCACCCTGTTCGACGGCAAGGACCACCCGGTGGACTCATCGGACATCGCCTTCAAGATCGCTGCCGCCCATGCCCTGCGCAAGGGCGCCCAGGACGCCCGTCCGGTGCTGCTGGAGCCCATCATGCGCATGCAGATAACGGTGCCCGATGCCTATACGGGCGATATCATCAGCGACCTGAACGGCAAGCGGGCGCGGGTGCTGGGCACCAGCCCCAGCGGGCCGGGGCTGACCACCATCGAGGCGCTGGCGCCCCTGGCCGAGGTCCAGCGCTACGCTGCCGACCTGCGCTCCCTGACTCAGGGGAGGGGCCACTACACCATGACCTTCGACCACTACGAGGAGGTGCCTGCCCACATCGCCCAGCGCATCATAGAGCAGGCCCAGAGGGAGCGCGAGGCCCAGCGGGCCTGAGTTAGCCGCCGCTCTCGGTGGCCAGCACGTCGGCGTCGGCGATCTTCCACTCGTTGCCGAACTTGCGCCACACCAGGCGGGCGGTGAAGCTGGTGGGCCCCAGGTACTTCACCAGGCTCACCCAGTCCTCCCCCTCCTGGCCCACGCTCTGGACCTCGTAGCCCTGGATCTGCACGGCCATGCCCGCACCGGCCGCTGCCTGCAGCTTCACCATCGCTTCGGGGGTGAGGTCGTTCATGAGCTGGCCGATGTCCATGGTCACCACCGCCTTGGAAAAGCGGTGCACCGCCTGTTCCACTTCTTGCTGGCTCATGAGCGCCTCCTGCACGGGTATTCCTGTCCGCTAGGCGACTATATGGCCGAAGGACGGTAGTGTCAATTCGAGGAAAAGCTGGGGAAACGCTTATACGCCTTCGCCCGACCCCGCGCCGCTCCCTTCGTGTCTGGTGTACAATGGCCGCGACGACCCGTGAGGAGGGGGAGCCATGAAGGTCATACGCGAGCCCAGGGTCTACCTGGTGGGCAGGCAGCAGGTGGACGACGCCGCCATCGAGCGCTTCCTCTCCGACTACGGCCTCTCCTGGCAGACGGACACGGAGGTGGGGGCGGAGCGGCTGGTGGAGGCGGGCGGGCGTGTCTGCTACCTCTCATTCGGCAAGGGGCGGCGCACCAACGCCGAATACATCGGCAACCTCATCGGCCAGAAGCACGGCTCGGTGCTGGAGCA
>ENA-ORXB01000587-ORXB01000587.1-sediment-metagenome-genome-assembly--contig:-NODE-587-length-66632-cov-15.703854_pt1 | contig 66632 bp, 76 predicted proteins | sample MGYA00237863_ERZ511475 | MGnify/ENA primary metagenome ERZ511475 (study PRJEB26305, sample SAMN06343858) | sediment metagenome | isolation source: hot spring sediment | place: Canada: British Columbia... | reverse complement strand
GTGCAGGACCCTACAGTTAAGGCCATACACCAAAAGTATGGTGTGCCAAGTGGCTATAGCAAGTATTACGGCTTTCATAACATAGACAGCAGGTTCAACATAAACCAAGAGCCTAACGAAGCCTTTAGGTTCGGGTGGGTGGTGGAGATAGACCCAATGGACCCAAGCAAAAAACCCGTAAAGAGGACGGCCCTCGGAAGGTTTAAGCATGAAGGGGCTACATGCGTGGTGGCACCAAATGGTAGGGTAGTGGTCTATATGGGAGATGATGAGAGGTTCCAGTATGTGTATAAGTTTATAACCAAAGGCACATACAACCCAAACAACAGAGATGCTAACTGGGGACTTTTGGACGAGGGAGAGCTTTATGTAGCAAAGTTTAACGATAATCTTACAGGCCAATGGATGCTAATAGCCAGGTGTGAGAAGAATCCCGATGGCACATATCAGATCACACCAAACCCAGCCCTTCCGCAGGAATTTCAAAATGACCCAGCCCTATGCTTTATAAACACCAGAGGAGCTGCCGACGCCCTTGGAGCTACCAAGATGGACAGGCCGGAGGATGTGGAATGGAACCCAATGAGCAAAAGCGTATGGGTGGCACTTACATACAATGAGAGAAGGGGTCAATCTGGTCAACCTCCCGCAGATGCTTCAAACCCAAGGTCACCCAACTATATGGGCCATATACTTGAGATCATGGAAGACAATCAAAACCCAGCTTCCACAACTTTTAGGTGGCAGATACCAGTGCTATGTGGAGACCCAAACTCTCCGATAATAGATAATAGGCTCATCATCTACGGACAGTTTGCAAACTCTCAGGTGCCAGCCATATCAGCACCGGACAACTTTGTGATAGACAAACTTGGCAACGTGTGGATAGCCACCGATGGAAACCCAAGCTCAAGCAGGCTCAATAAAAACGATGGAGTTTATGTTTTAAATCCCTTTACAAAAGAGCTTAAAATGTTCCTTTCTGGAGTAAAGGGCTGTGAAATATGCGGTCCAGAATTCTCCGATGATTGGAAGACCTTCTTCTGCAACATACAGCATCCAGGAGAAACAGATACAAACAATCCTTCTAGCAGGTGGCCCTATGACGGCAGTGCCAACGTTCCAAGACCATCCACTATAGCTGTTTGGAGAACAGACGGAAGGGAAATATTTGCATAAAGTATGCCTTGCCTTCCCTTCTACCAGGCCCCTGGGGCCTTCTTTATATTTTTGTCTTACATGTGACTTACTAATAAAAACGATCAAATAGCTTGCTATAACTCTTTCATTTTCCTATGATAAAAACCACCACTTTTTGAAAACTTGGCTTATAATTTATATCCACCTTTTTTAGGAGGTTGGAATGAAGGTTAAGGTGGTCCAAAAGGAAGATTTTCACTTTGTAGGTACGGGTGAGTCAGGCAGGGAAGTGCCCATAGACGCTGCAGGCTATGTGGGTGGCAAAGGAAGAGGCATAAGACCTCCAGAACTTCTCTTTCATTCCATAGCGGGCTGTGTGGGTATTCACCTTTATGAGGCTCTCCACAAGGAGGGCAAACATACAGAGCATATAGAGATAGAAACGGATGCAGAAAGGATAACAGAAGGCTATCCAAAGGTTTTTACAAAGATATACCTTTATGTAAAAGTAAAAGGACATGTTTCGGAAGAGGATGTGAAAAAGGCTCTTGACAAGACAATATACAACCCCGGCACATGTTCCATAGCCTATATGATAAACAAGGTAGCACCCATTGAATACAAAATAGAACTCCTTTAGGAGGTTGGTATGTTCAAAAAGGTACTTGTAGCCAACAGGGGTGAAATAGCCTGTAGGATAATAAGGGCCTGCAAAGAGCTGGGGATAAAAACGGTTGCCATATACAACGAGATAGAATCTACCGCAAGGCATGTAAAGATGGCCGATGAGGCCTATATGATCGGAGTTAATCCACTGGATACTTACCTGAACGCAGAACGCATAGTGGACCTTGCCCTTGAAGTGGGTGCAGACGCCATACACCCTGGCTATGGATTTTTGGCGGAGAATGAGCATTTTGCAAGGCTTTGCGAAGAAAAGGGTATTAACTTTATAGGCCCCCACTGGAAGGTTATAGAGCTTATGGGAGATAAGGCAAGGTCAAAGGAGATAGCCAAAAAGACAGGCCTTCCTACAGTGCCTGGAAGCGATGGCATTTTAAAGGATGAACAAGAGGCGAAGCAGATAGCAAAAGAAATAGGATATCCTGTTCTTTTAAAAGCTTCCGCCGGTGGTGGTGGAAGGGGTATTAGGATATGTAGGAACGAAGAAGAACTTTTGAAAAACTATGAAAGTGCTTATAACGAAGCTCTAAAGGCCTTTGGAAGAGGAGACCTTCTGCTTGAGAAATATATAGAAAACCCGCACCATATAGAGTTTCAGGTCTTGGGAGATAAGTATGGCAATGTGATACATCTTGGAGAAAGGGATTGTTCCATACAGAGGAGAAACCAAAAGCTTGTAGAAATAGCTCCATCCCTGCTTCTTACACCCGGAAAAAGGGCCTATTATGGAGAACTCGTGGTAAACACAGCCAAGGAGATAGGCTACTACAGCGCAGGCACTATGGAGTTTGTGGCGGACGAAAAGGGGAATATATACTTTATTGAGATGAATACAAGGATACAAGTGGAACATCCTGTGACAGAGATGATAACGGGAGTGGATATAGTAAAATGGCAGTTAAGGATAGCGGCAGGAGAGCCACTAAGATACAAGCAAGAGGACATAAGATTTAACGGCTACTCCATCGAGTGCAGGATAAATGCAGAGGACCCCAAGAAGAACTTTGCTCCAAGCATAGGAACCATAGAAAGGTACTATACACCCGGAGGCTTTGGAATAAGGGTAGAACATGCAGCTTCAAGGGGTTATGAAATAACCCCATACTATGATTCCATGATAGCCAAGCTTATAGTTTGGGCTCCCCAATGGGAAGTAGCAATAGATAGGATGAAGGCAGCTTTAGAAACTTACGAGATAACAGGCATAAAAACAACCATTCCTTTGCTTATAAAGATCATGGAAGACCCAGACTTTAGAGCTGGAAAGTTCAACACCAAATACTTAGAAACTCACCCGCACCTCTTTGAGTATGAAGAAAAGCTTGGTAAGGAAGACTTTGTAGCTTTTCTTTCCGCGGCGATAGCCGCATATCATGGACTGTGATGGCTGATCTGCTTGCAAGGTTGTTCAGAGATGAAAAGATGGTTGCGAAGGTAAAAAAGAGGTTGCCTTACATGTTTAAGCTGGCGGAGATCGAGGTATCAAGAGGCGGAAAGGTTGGTATGGAAGCTGGAACTTTGAGGGAAAGGGTAATAATTGCCATGCTTAAGTATTATTTTGGAGAGCATAAAGTCAAAGAACCAGATATAACCGTGCATGAAGTAGATGTGATCATTGAAGGGCATAGTAATCCTATATCGATAAAGACAAAAACTGGAACTGGATATTCGGGTGTCAAACTTGTATGGACTGTGGATTGGGAAAAGGTAGATGAGTTTGTTGGAAATTATAAACCTAAGACCGACATAATCTTTTCTCGCATAAATTGGAATAAGTTTGGAGAATTTTGTTATATATCTCTTGAGATTCAACAGAAACTTTTTCGTAAATATGGTGAGCAATACTTCAAAAAACCTAACCAAGGAACAAATCCCAGAGGAATTGAAATAAATTCTATAGTATTAAAGGAGGCAGTGGCAAAATCTAAAGAGATGGGTTATGTTATAGACATTTACTGGGAAGCCACGGGTGTAGTCTATGACCCCTATAATAGGTGGATAGAGCTATGGGCAGAAGAGTAAGAAGCACATCAACTTACAGCTTCGGAACTGGTGGCAGGTTTGCGCATGACTCCAGTAAGTTCTACTCAAGGAGGCTTATTGAAAGTTTTATGGAGAAATACGGGAGGAGAGCTACTGTTCCAGAAGAAAGGGAATTTCCTGAGGAGCTTTTAAACACGATACTCTGTAAGTCTTCAGAGGATATGTCAGAAATACCGGACAACAGCGTGCATCTTATGGTAACATCTCCGCCTTACAATGTGGGCAAAGAGTATGACGATGATTTGGACTTTGACGCTTATAGGAGCTTTTTGAAAAGGGTCTGGGAGGAAGTATATAGGGTTCTTGTGCCGGGTGGCAGGGCATGCATTAATGTGGCAAACCTCGGAAGAAAGCCCTACATACCCCTTCACGCCTTTATAATACAGGACATGTTAGAGATTGGTTTTCTGATGCGCGGTGAGGTTATATGGGTAAAGAAAGGAGGCGGAGCTCCCTCTACCGCTTGGGGCACATGGCTTTCTGCAAAAAACCCTGTGATAAGAGACGAACACGAATACATATTGATATTTTCCAAGGGAAGCTATGAAAGGAAGAAAAGCAAAGGTAAAAAGGATACCATTGCAAGTGATGAATTTTTAACCTATACGAGAAGCGTATGGTATATGAAGCCTGAATCAGCAAAAAAGGTAGAACATCCCGCACCCTTTCCTGTAGAACTACCCTACAGGCTCATACAGCTATACACCTTTGAAGGTGATGTGGTTCTTGACCCTTTTATGGGAAGCGGTTCAACCGCCTTAGCAAGCATAAAAGCAAACAGGTTCTATATAGGCTACGAGATAAACCAAGAATATGTTGAGCTTGCAAACTTAAGGATTAAAGAATTCTTAAAAGGAGGTTAAGCATGCAGGCTGTGGAGATAATGGAAGAGATCCAAGAGAAGCTAAAAGAGTACGAGAGGTCTGGCTACAGAAAGAAGATCTTGATAACAGACCTAACCCCAAGGGACGGTCAGCAGTGTAAGCTGGCAACCCGTGTGAGAACCGATGACCTTTTGCCCCTTTGCGAAAAACTGGACAAGGTAGGCTTTTATGCTGTGGAAGTTTGGGGCGGTGCCACCTATGATGTGTGCCTTAGGTATCTAAAGGAAGACCCATGGGAGAGGCTAAGGCGCATAAAGGAGGTTATGCCCAATACAAAGCTTCAGATGCTCTTTAGAGGCCAAAACATAGTAGGTTATAGGCCAAAGTCGGACAAGCTTGTTTATAAATTCGTGGAAAGGGCTATAGCCAACGGTATAACCGTCTTTAGGGTCTTTGACGCTCTGAACGACAACAGGAATATAGAGGTGCCGGTAAAGGCTATAAAGGAGCTAGGTGGGGAAGCCCATGCGGAGATAAGCTACACAAGAAGCCCCGTCCATACCTACCAAAAATGGATAGAGTACGCCCTTGAAATAGCTGAGATGGGTGCGGACTGGTTATCCTTTAAGGATGCTACCGGCATTATCATGCCCCTTGAGACCTATACCATAATAAAGGGTATAAAGGAAGCCACCGGCGGAAAGCTGCCCGTATTGCTTCATAACCACGATATGAGCGGAACAGCCATAGTAAACCACATGATGGCCATACTGGCTGGTGTGGATATGGTGGATACAGTCCTTTCACCCTTGGCCTTTGGCTCCTCTCACCCAGCTACCGAATCGGTGGTTGCTATGCTGGAAGGTACCCCCTTTGACACAGGCCTTGACCTAAAGAAGATAGAAGAGTGCGCAGAAATCACCAAACAGATACGCAAAAAGTACAAAAAGTATGAGACCGAGTATGCGGGAGTTAACGCTAAGGTGCTTATACACAAAATACCCGGTGGCATGATCTCCAATATGGTGGCACAGCTCATAGAGGCAAACGCCATAGACAAGATAGAGGAGGCTTTGGCAGAAGTGCCAAATGTGGAAAGAGACTTGGGTTATCCACCACTTCTAACGCCTTCTTCCCAAATAGTAGGGGTGCAAGCGGTCCTAAACGTAATATCTGGAGAGCGCTACAAGGTGATAACCAAAGAGGTAAGGGACTATGTGGAGGGCAAGTATGGCAAACCACCAGGCCCCATATCAAAAGAACTTGCAGAAAAGATACTTGGCCCAGGAAAGGAACCGGACTTCTCCATAAGGGCGGCAGACCTTGCAGACCCCAACGACTGGGACAAGTCTTATGAAGAAACAAAGGGCCTTTTGGGAAGAGAACCCACCGATGAAGAAGTGCTACTTTACGCCCTATTCCCCATGCAAGCAAAGGACTTCTTCATAGCAAGGGGAAAGGGAGAGTTGCATGCAGAACCAGTAGAGGAGCTTTTGGAAGCCACAGAGGTAAAGGCTGGCACAGTGCCAGGTGCAGCACCTGTGGAGTTTGAAATAGTCTATCATGGTGAAAAGTTTAAGGTTAAAGTGGAAGGCGTAAGCGCACATACTGAACCTGGCAAGCCAAGAAAATACTATGTAAGAGTGGACGGAAGGCTTGAGGAAATACAGCTCACGCCCCAAGTGGAAGCTGTGCCAACGGGAGGAGTTTCTCAAGCAGTAGCCCAAGCTGAAGAAAAGGGTATTCCCAAGGCAAGCCAACCGGGAGATGCTACAGCACCCATGCCTGGTAGGGTTGTAAGGGTTTTGGTAGAAGAAGGACAGCCCGTAAACGAAGGTCAAACGGTGGCAATAGTAGAAGCCATGAAGATGGAAAACGAGATACATGCTCCTATTACAGGTGTGGTAAAGAAGATATTCGTAAAGCCTGGAGACAATGTAACCCCCGATGATGCCCTTTTGAGGATAGAACCTGTAAAACCAGAAGGAGATACTTACGGGTGATATAATAGTGATTATGCTAAAAGAAGGTGATAAGGCACCAGATTTTTGCCTTGAGGGTTTAGATAAAGAGGGAAGGGAAGGAAGGTACTGTCTAAAAGACTTCCTTTCTTCCCCCCTTATACTTTACTTTTATCCAAAGGATGATACACCCGGATGCACCCAAGAAGCTTGTGACTTTAGAGATAATATGAACCTCCTCCAATCCAAGGGCTATAATGTGGTAGGAATAAGCCCAGACAGTGTACAATCACACAAAAAGTTCAAAGAAAAATATGGCTTAAGCTTTCCACTTCTCAGCGATCCAGACAAAGAGGTAGCCAGAGCTTATGGAGCGTATGGTAAAAAGAAAATGTATGGCAAAGAAACGGAAGGTATTATCAGAAGTACCTTTCTCATATCACCTGACGGTAGAATACTGAAGACTTGGTACAACGTAAAGGCAAAGGGACATGTGGAAGCTCTTTTAAAAACTCTTGACAAGTTAAAGTTGTAGGATTTATAATTTTAGGTCAAAATAATTCATAAAGGAGGTAGATAAAATGAGGAAGCTCATAGCACTTGGAGTGGCAAGCCTTGCACTCCTGGCAGCATCTTGCCAGCAGAAGCCTGCAGAACAGCAGCAGCCTGCAGAGCAACAACAGCCTGCACAACCTGCACAACCCCAACAACCAGCTGAGCAGCAGAAGCCTGCAGAACAGCAGCAGCCTGCTGGAGAGCAGCAACAACAACAGCAGCAACAACCTGCTGGAGAGCAGAAGAAGTAAATTATTTCGGGGGGCTTTGCCCCCTAAATTTCTTTTCTGGGAGAAGAAGCATGTATGCAGTTATAGAAACTGGCGGAAAGCAATACAAGGTTGAAAAAGGTTTAAGGCTTAAGGTAGAAAGGTTGCCTTATGAACCAGGTACTGTAATAGAATTAAACCCCATACTTATAAGAAAAGAAAATGGCGCTGTAGAATTCAATAAGGGCAAGGTTTTGGCAGAAGTTACATCCCACGGCAAGCACAAAAAGGTGATAGTTTTTAAGTTTAGGGCAAAAAAGAATTACAAAAGATGGAGAGGCCATAGGCAGCCGTACACAGAAATACTTATAAAAGATATAAAGGAGGTCTAAGCATGGCTTCCAAAGCAAGCGGCGGTTCAACAAGAAACGGTAGAGATAGCCACTCTAAAAGGCTTGGAGTTAAAAGGTACGATGGTCAGGTGGTAAGAGCTGGTAATATCTTGGTAAGACAAAGAGGAACAAAGGTATATCCAGGAATAAATGTAGGTATGGGCTCAGACTTTACTCTATTTGCCCTTGTGGATGGCATAGTTAAGTTTGAAAACAGGAAAAACAAAAAAGTGGTAAACGTATTACCCTTACAAAGCGCTACAACCTAAGCTTTTTATCGCTGCCTTTGTAACCCACTAAGCCTTCTATAGCCAAGGCGAATTCTCTTATTTCCTTTTGGGCTCCTTGGTGCATCCTCAGGGTTAGAAAGTTATCCAAGGAAATCCTTGGTACAGTCCAATAAAACCTTGTCTTCATAAACTGGGGCAGTATGCCCCTTGCTAGTTCTTTGGCCACCTCATGATCCACCATGGACTTATATAGGTCCTTAAGGTCTTGTATATACCAATTTATCTTTTTTAAGAAAAGAGAATTCCATGGTTCTTCTATGGGTTCCTCCACAGAAGCCTGTTTGTTGCTTTTTGCTTGCTTTCTAAGATAGGGAGGTATGTAAAAATCTGGTTCATAATCCACATACCTTCTGCTTATCTCATTATAAGAACCAAACCTATGTCTGTGCCATTGTCTGGCTATAAAGAGGGGGCATTCTACTACAAAGGTGTAGTAATCCATCTCTGTACCTAGCTCAAGGCTGTCTACAAGACCTATCCATCCCGAGGATGTCTCTACCTTTTCTTTTAAATAGGCTTTATCAGTAGAATAATCTTCTGGGTCTGTGCCTCTTAATAGGGAATGTGTGGTTGGCAGAGCTTCTTTTACACTTTCTTCCAAAGAGTTGGGTAGAAGGTCCTGAGCGTTTATAAAGTTTCTGAGGTTTAGCCATATAAAGCCCTTGGAATAATATATCTGTACTGCAGGGTTTTCTACCTTACCAAGTATTTCAAGCCAAAGTTTCTTATCTCCTTCTATGGCGATTATAATGTGCTCAAAGGGTGAGGCATGCTTATGTTGTAGCAGATATTTAATAAGCTTTATGTCTCTTTCTTTGTCCACCTCTTGATCCTTTCCAAAGGAAACCCTTGCACACCTAACTATCCTCTGGTCTGACCCCATAATATTAACCCTCATAGTACCTCCAAGAGCTTTGGTACTCCAGTAGTGGCCGGCTCTCTAATTATAACATCTGCTATGGAAGATATGGGAGTGGTTTCTGGGTTTATCTCTATCACCTTTGCCCCATGCCTTTTTGCCAAAAAGGGAAGTTCTGCAGCTGGATAGACCACTCCAGAGGTTCCTATGGAAACGAAAACATCACAGGACATAGTCCATTGAAAGGCCATATTAAGAGCCTTTTCCGGCAGGCCTTCGCCAAACCAAACCACATCTGGCCTAATAAGCCCTCCACACTCCTCACAAGAGGGTGGAAGCTTCTCATAGCAGGTGTTATAGTCGTGGTAGTTGGCACCACAGCTAAGGCACCTTACCCTCCATATGCTCCCATGAAGCTCCACAAGCCTTTTGGACCCTGCTTTTTGATGAAGTCCATCCACATTTTGGGTAATAAGAAGAAAATTATCTCCCAGTATATTCTCAAGTTCTACAAGGGCCTTGTGGCCCTTATTTGGCTCTGCCTTTTCTATTATGCTTCTTCTCCAAAGGTACCACTCCCACACAAGTGCGGGATTTCTTTTGAATGCCTCTGGCGTAGCCAGCTCTTCTGCCCTAAAATTCTTCCATAGGCCATCCTTACCCCTAAAGGTAGGGATTCCACTTTCTGCGGATATGCCAGCACCGGTTAAAACTGCCACTTTCATGGAATAATATATACACCATGAAAAGGTTCTTTGAAAAGGTTCCAAAAGAGTTATGGAGAAGCTATCATTGGCAAGTTCAAAACAGGATAAAGACAAAGGAAGAGCTAAAAAGATATATAAAGCTTACAAAGGAAGAGGAAGATGGCATAGATAGGACGGAAGGATTTTACCCTATGGCCATAACCCCCTATTACCTTTCCCTCATGGACCCAGAGGACCCACAAGACCCCATAAGACTACAGGCGATACCAAGAATTGTGGAGGTGGATGAAAGAGTCCAATCTTACGGTGATCCAGACCCCTTTAAGGAAGAAGGAGATATCCCCGGCCTTACCCACCGATACCCCGACAGAGTCCTTTTTACCCTCACCACCTTTTGCGCCGTATACTGTAGGCATTGTATGAGAAAAAGGATCTTTCAGGAAGGAGAGAGGGCAAGGACAAAGGAGGAGATAGATAGGTTCATAGAATATCTAAAAAAACATGAAGAAGTGAGGGAAGTGCTTTTATCTGGTGGTGAACCACTCTCTGTAAGCAACGAGAAGCTAAACTATGTGCTTTCAAGGATAAGGGAAGTGCACCATGTGGAGATAATAAGAATAGGAACAAGACTTCCAGTGTTGGCACCCCAGAGGTTCTTTGATGAGGGGCTTCTAAATATCTTAGAAAAGCACTCACCCATATGGATAAACACCCACTTTAACCACCCCAAGGAGATAACAAAAGAGTCCGCCGAGGCCATAGAAAGGTTACTAAGGCGTGGCGTTCCAGTAAACAACCAAACGGTGCTTTTGAAAGGGATAAACGATGACCCTGAGGTAATGCTAAGGCTTTTTAGAGAACTGCTTAGGATAAAGGTGAGGCCTGTTTATCTTTTTCATTGCGACCCTGTAAAGGGTGCGGTGCATTTTAGAACGAGCTTAGAAAAGGGCCTTGAGATAATGGAGTATTTGAGAGGAAAGATTTCGGGCATGGGCATACCCACCTATGCGGTGGACCTCCCCGGTGGAAAGGGCAAGGTGCCAATAAGCCCCAATTATATAATTCAAAGGGAGGGAGATACATATACATTTAAAAGCCCCCTTGATGGTTTTGTGGAATACACTATTTCTGATGTGGAAGTATTTTAGAACCTTCTTTTTGTCTTTGGTGGATGCCGTCAAAGGAGATGTGGGTTATCATAGCGCTTCCTTGACCTATCAATTTTTAACAGTAATTGGCTCTATTATAATAGTGCTGGCTTTTATATCCATGTATTTCCCCTTCCTTGATCCCATGAGGGTTTATCAATACCTTCAAGGCATTATACCTTCCTATGCAGAAGGCATACTAAATAAAATACTTCCAGCTTATGAAAAAAAAGCCACTGGGTCCCTTCTATCTTTTGCCCTTGCTTATTACTTTTCCTTATCCTTTGCCAAAACTTTGAACACAGCCTTTGGTTTTGTGTATGGCAAAAGACCTGTAGAAAGGGAGCTCTTCTTTTGGACCATAATGCCCCTTATGATAATCCTTTATGCCATGCTACTTTCCGTTACTGTGGTTCTACTTACCATAAGTAAGGCTCTTCTTGGAGGCATATATTACAGAATGGCAGAAGCATTTAACCTGTTTATCATATTCTTGGTGCTTATCATGCTCTATTCGTTGTACTTCAAACCCAAAAGGGCTACCTTCTTTGCATCCGCTTTTGTGGCCGCTATGCTACTTTTACTGAATAAGGCCTTTTCCCTTATAGTGGTTAAAATGGTTAGTCTGAGCCCACTTTACAGCATAATAGGATCTCCACTTCTTTTACTTGTATGGTTATATTACTCTTTTTCTTGTCTTTTGGTGGGCGTGAGGGTAATAGCCAGGTTAAACGAGCTTCTCCAATAAGTTGTTTGCTCCATTTAACTTCTGGTAAGCGCTGGAGATCACATAGTATATTTGCTCACCCTCCGCTATGGAGAGATCATAAAGGGTAATACTAAGGTCTTTAAGCACTTGGTAAAGTGTGGTGTATAAATTCTCGTCCAACTTTTTTTCAGGGTTTGGTATTTCCTTGTAGGTTTTCATTATATAATCGCACATGCCCTTTATACTCTTTGCTATGTTTATTATCTCTGGGTCATGAGCATATATCTGTATAACTTCCGCATACCTTTCCTCTATTTCCTCATAGGTGCTCTTAAAAAGCAAATCCTCTAAAAAGAACAGCTCTTTTCCCATGGCTAATCCTCTTCCATATAAATATGGTCTTTTGAGATGTATTTTCAACTGGCATGGCTGTCCAAGAAGAAAAGGATTTCTGATAGACAACTTGCCTGATGTAGCCCCTCTATATTATGGGTTTTATAACCAATTATGGGTTTTCCCAAGATAAGAGAATAGGCTATTTCTGAAAGAGTTCCCCAGTTGCCACCTATAGCTACAACCATATCACCGCTGGCTACCACCAAGGGATTCCTGTTCCAACTCATGCCAGTCCTTATCTTTATATCCACATATGGGTTTACCTCTTCCCCTTCATAGGAAGGAAGTATACCTACCGTTAGCCCTCCCATTTCCTTTGCACCCTTACACACCGCCTCCATTACACCACCACGACCACCGCACACTACCACCCATCCCCTTTGGGCTATTTCTTTACCAAGCTCATATGCTATTTTGTATTCCTCTTCTTCTGGCTTTGCCTTTGATGAGCCTATAACAGCTACCTGCCTCATGGTTTTTAAGTATAAATGAATTAAACACCCCTATGCCAAAACTCTTTGAGACAAATAACCCTTGCCCTTAATATAGGCTTGGTCTAAAATTTTAACTACTCCACACTTAAGCATTGATATTTTACAGCTGTTGGAAGAGAAGCTTGGAAAGGAATAAGCTAAAAAATAGCCAACGTCATTGAAATAGCCTTAGAAAGCATGAAAGAGAAAGTAAAGGAAATAGCACTACAGAAAAAGCTGGAATTAAAGGAAGAGCTTACAAAGGAACTTGCAACAAAAGCAGGCTTGCAAGTATTAAAAGCTGAACTTGAAGCAAGGATAGAAAAAGAAGCATCAAAGTTAAGGGAAGAGATTCTCAAGCTTGACAGAAAATCTACCATAATGTTTTTAATCCTTCTGTTTGCCATAATCCTTTTAACAAGGGTGCCTTGGAATTCATAGCAAGGCTTTTGGGACTTATTAAGTAAGGCTTTAAGCCTCAATTTTCTCCTTTTCTGCTAATACCTTACTCAGATACTGCCCTGTGTAAGAATTTTCCCTCTGTGCTATCTCCTCAGGTGATCCCACCGCCACCACATAACCACCCCTTTCTCCACCCTCTGGTCCTAGGTCTATAATCCAATCTGCGCATTTTATAACATCAAGGTTGTGTTCTATGACCACCACCGTATTGCCTTTATCCACAAGCCTTTGTAGTATGTCTATGAGCTTTTTAACATCATCCATGTGAAGACCTGTGGTGGGCTCATCCAAAAGGTAAAGAGTTCTACCAGTTTCCTTTTTGGAGAGTTCTCTTGATAGCTTTATCCTTTGAGCTTCTCCACCAGACAGTGTAGTGGCTGGCTGTCCCAGTTTTATGTATCCAAGACCTATATCCTTTAAAAGTTGCAGCTTTCTCCTTATGGTGGGTATGTTTTCAAAGAATTCATAGGCTTCGTCCACGGTCATATCAAGCACATCCGATATGTTTTTGCCCTTATATAGAATGTCAAGAGTTTCCCTGTTGTACCTTTTGCCCTTACACACATCGCAAGGCACATAAACAGGTGGCAAAAAGTGCATCTCCACCCTGATCACACCCTCACCCTGACAGGCTTCGCACCTTCCACCTTTTACGTTAAAGGAAAACCTTCCCGCATTGTAGCCCCTTGCCCTTGCCTCCGGAGTCTGGGCAAAAAGCTCCCTTATGTGGTCAAAGACCTTTGTGTAGGTTGCTGGGTTTGACCTGGGAGTCCTTCCTATGGGAGACTGGTCTATGTTTATAACCCTGTCAAAGTGTTCAAGGCCCTCTATTCTCTCAAAGCCTTCCACCTCCGCACTTCCCCCGTAGAAAAGTGCCCGGCTATACTCCCAGAGAATATCATAGATAAGAGTGGATTTGCCACTACCAGAAACTCCCGTAATGCATACAAAAAGCCCCACAGGTATCTCTACCGTAATATTCTTGAGGTTATGCTTGCTTGCACCCACTATCCTTAGCCATTTATCTTTCGGCCTTCTCCTTTTCTCTGGCACCTGTATGGATAATCTTCCCGAAAGGTAGGCACCAGTGAGAGAAAGCTCATTCCTTAGCATATCCTCAACCCTTCCTTGGAAGACCACCTCACCACCCTTTTTGCCTGCCCCCGGACCCATATCTATAACCCAATCTGCGCTTATAATGGTCTCTGGGTCGTGCTCCACCACTATGACCGTATTGCCAATGTCTCTTAGGTCCTTAAGGGTGTTTATGAGCTTTTCCGTGTCCCTTGGGTGCAAGCCTATGGAGGGTTCATCTAACACATAGAGAACTCCAGTTAGCTTGGATCCTATCTGTGTTGCAAGCCTGATACGTTGCATCTCACCACCGGAAAGGGTGGTGGCGCTACGGGCAAGGTTTAGGTAGTCAAGCCCCACGTTTATAAGAAAGCCAAGCCTATCAGAAATTTCTTTTATGAGCCTCTCCGCCACTATAAGGCTTTTGCCCTCAAGCTTGTAGGGAAGCTTGTCAAAAAACTCTTTTGCTGACCTTATGGGCATATGGGATATTTCCCATATGCTTTTTCCATCCACAAGCACCGAAAGAGCCTCTGGCCTAAGCCTTGCACCGCCACATTCAGGACAGGGCTTTTCCCTTATAAACTCAGATATTTCCTCCCTTAGCCTCTCCGACTCCTCTTCCAAAAACCTCCTTTCCAAATGCTTTACTACACCCTCAAAGCTTCCGCCATCAATAGACCCACCATAAAGCAAAAAGCTCCTTATTCCGCTGGGTAGATCCTGCCATGGAGTCCTCGGATTGTATCCCAGCTTCCTTAGTATGTTCATTATGGGATATTTCAAGTATTCAAAAAAGGAAGACTCAGTTATCCTTACGGCATCTACAGCCGGCTCCTTCTCATCTATCAAAAGCTTTACATCTACCTCCCACTTTACACCTAGGCCCTTACAGGCTGGGCAGGCACCATAGGGAGAATTAAAGGAAAATAACCTTGGGGAGAGCTCTGGAATGGAAAAGCTATGGTCTGGGCAGGTAAGTCTTTCGCTAAAAACTTCTTCCTTTTGAGTTTCCACATCCTCTATCTTTAAAAGACCCTTTGATAGCTCAAGGGCCTTCTCTATAGCCGTAAGCAGCCTTGCCCTCTCTTCCTCCTCAAGGGTGAGCCTGTCTACAACCAAGTCTATATTATGCTTCTTGTTTTTGTCTAATGGTGGCACTTCTAAGATCCTCATATACTCTCCGTCCACCTTTACCCTTGAAAAGCCCATTTTATCAAGATCTTTAAACAGTTCTTTAAACTCACCCTTTTTGCCTCTTACCAAGGGAGATAGCACGCTTATGCGCTTGTTTTTGTATTTCTCCCATACTTTTTCCAATATTTCATGGGCCGATAGGCCTTCAAGCAATCTTCCACACTCAGGACAATGGGGCTTTCCTATGTTTGCCCAAAGGACCCTCATATAGTCGTATATCTCTGTTACAGTGCCAACAGTAGAACGTGGATTTTTGGATGTGGTCTTTTGGTCTATGGCTATGGCTGGAGAAAGGCCTTCTATTATATCCACTTCGGGCTTTTCCATAATGCCCAAAAACTGCCTCGCATAGGAAGAAAGTGATTCCACATACCTCCTTTGCCCCTCCGCATATATGGTATCAAAGGCAAGAGAGGATTTGCCAGAGCCAGAAGGACCAGTTATTACCACAAGCTTGTTCTTTGGTATATCAAGGTTTATGTTCTTAAGGTTATGCTGACGGGCGCCCCTTATTATAATCTTGTCATACATGCTCAACTTATGGGTGTGTTATAATTTAAGGCAAAGATGGAAAAAATTCAAGAGATAATAAACAGGCTTGAGAAGGTCTTTCCAGACAAGCTAGAGCTAAATTTCTCCAACCCTCTTGAATTGCTTGTGGCTGTAGTGCTTGCAGCTCAAGCAACGGACAAAAAGGTAAATGAGGTTACACAAAACCTTTTCAAAAAGTACAAAAGCTGTGAAGATTACTTAAAAGTGCCCCTTGAAGAGTTGGAAAGGGACATAAGTTCTATAAACTACTACAGAAATAAGGCAAAGTTTATAAAGTCCGCCTGTCAAAAGATTGCGGAAGAGTATGGAGGTAAGGTGCCAGATAAAATGGAAGACCTTGTAAAACTCCCGGGCATAGGAAGAAAAAGCGCCAACATAATACTTTATAACACCTTTGGCAAGAACGAGGGCATAGCTGTAGATACTCATGTGGCAAGGGTAAGTCAAAGGCTTGGGCTTACTAAAGAAAATAAGCCAGAGAACATAGAAAGGGATCTTATGGAACAGGTTCCAAGAGAACTTTGGGGCAAGTTTTCAAACCTTCTCATACTTCTTGGAAGGTATATATGCACGGCCCAAAAACCCAAGCATTTTGAATGCCCCTTGTATGACCTTTGTCCCTCAAGGGATCTATGATAGGTATAATTGGCGGCAGTGGCCTATACAAGCTTGAGGGCTTTGAGGTAATAGATAAAATCAAGGTAAGAACACCCTTTGGAGAGCCTTCTTCTTCCGTAGTGGTTGTAAGTGTGGCTGGGAAAAGGCTCTTTTTCCTTTCAAGGCATGGAGAGGGCCACATATACCCACCCCATCTTGTCCCATACAGGGCAAACCTCTGGGCCTTTAGGGAGCTTGGTATAAAAAGAGTAATAGCCCTATCGGCAGTGGGTGGCATAAATAGGAAGCTCTCACCGGGAGACTTTGTAGTTATAGATGACCTTTTGGACTTTACAAAGAATAGGAGGGACACCTTTTATGAGGGCAAGTTCTCCATGCCCGTAAGCGGTGAGGACAAAGTGGCAAGGCTACTGAGTGAAGGTAAGGTGGTCCATATAGACGCCTCACAGCTCTACTGCCCTCAGATGAGAAAGGGTATGATTGAAGTGCTTGAAGAGCTAAAGCTTCCTTATCATGCTTCTGGCACCTATGCCTGCACAGAAGGTCCGAGATTTGAGACGCCTGCGGAGATAAGGATGATAGAAAGGTTGGGTGGGGATGTGGTGGGCATGACGGGCTATCCTGAGGTGGCCCTGGCCAGAGAGCTTACCATGTGTTATATGAGCCTTTGTGTAGTTGCAAACCCAGCGGCAGGCATTGCGGGCTACCGTCTAACAAGCGACGAGGTTATAAACCTAATGAAACAAAAGGAAGAGGAGATAGGAAGGGTTATTATTGAGTTTGTAAAAAGACTGCCAGAAGAAAGGAACTGTGGATGTGACAAAATTCTAGATGGTGCAGAAGTTTAAACAAGAACCTCTTCCCAAATTCTGTTTAACTCTTCTAAAAAGTTCCTAACGGCAGGGCTTTGTGGCCTATCTTTGCTATAGATAAGATAGAACTTCCTCACAAGAGGGTTCATTCCATCAACCTTTAAAACCTTTACCTCTGGAGGTCTAAACCTCTTTAGCACATAAGAAGAGGCAAAAGAGACAGCCTTTATATTCCTTAGTGTCTCTAAAATAACCTCATTTTTGTTTGCCACTAAAACTACATTAAGACTGCTTACATCTACACCTATGGACCTTAAAAAGTTCTCCACAAACCTCCTAGTTCCAGAGGTCTCTTCTCTGAAAAGGAAGGGTAGCTTTATAAGTTCTTCTAAACTTATCCTCTCTTTCACCGCAGGGCCGCCAAGAAAAACTATATTATCCTCCCACATTTCCTTTACCACAAGCCTAGGGTCTTCATATTTTACACCCACAAACCCCATATCCACTTCCCCAGCCTCAACCTTTTTGATAACTATATAAGAATCATCAACAATAAGGTCTATTTTTGTGTTAGGGTTTTTGTTTATGTATCTGCTTATAATACCAGGCAGAAGGTAATTCCCCGGTATGGAACTGGCGCCTATCTTTATATTACCCTTGTAGGAACCTGTAACAAGCCTTATTTCTTCTATGATGGATTGCTTTAGTTCTACCAACTTTTTGGCATAGGGATATAGCATATGGGCGTTGCTTGTAGGAAGGTATCTCTTTCCTTTTTTATAAAAAAGCCTAAGGCCTATGGATTTTTCTAAATTATGCACGTGGAAGCTGATGGTAGATTGAGAAAGGTGCAAGCAATCTGAACTTTTAGAGATGCTACCTTTTTCATATACACAACAGAATATCTCCAAAAGCCTTAGGTCTATGTCTATTGGTTTCATTCTTTGTCTAAAAGATTAATTGAAAAACCTATATGTTTCAATGAGGCTTCTCATAGCTTTTTGTTCATAGGTTGATCTTTTCTTCTATCAAAAAGGGTTTTTCTTCTTTTGTCCGGTAGTATACCCTCACCAAAAGTTCTGCAATTATGCCAGTAGATATAAGCTGTATACCAGCCAAAGTAAAAAGTACGCTGAGGATAAGCAGGGGCCTTCGGCCTATATCCTCATCCATGAAGAGCTTTATAAATATAAGGTAAAAGAGCATTAAAAGGCCCAAGCTCAAAAGCAAAAAGCCAAAGGTTCCAAAGACATACATGGGTTTGTTTAGGTATTCGTTTAAAAACTTCACCAAGAATATGTCCAGTATGACCCTTATGGTCCTTCCTATGCCATACTTGGACCTGCCGTAGATCCTCGGATGGTGCTTTACTGGGATTTCGGTTATTTTTGCTCCAAGCCTTTTAGTCAAAGCAGGCAAAAATCTGTGCATATCTCCATAAAGCTCAAGCCTTTTTACTATATGGGACCTGTAGGCCTTTAGGGTGCATCCATAATCGTGCAATTCCACGCCCGTTACCTTTGATATGATCCAGTTGGCAATCATGGAAGGGAGCTTCCTTGAGAAGAAGGGGTCTTTTCTGTCCTTCCTCCAACCGCTTACAATATCGTAGCCTTCTTCCAGCTTTTCCAAAAGCCTTGGTATGTCCTCCGGGTCGTTTTGAAGGTCTGCATCCATGGTTATGATGACCTCTCCGCTAGCATGCTGGAAGCCTGCATACATGGCAGCAGTCTGCCCATAGTTTTTCCTAAACCTTATTAACTTTACCCTATTGTCCTCCTTGGCTATAGCCACCAGCTTATCCCATGTGCTGTCTGTAGAACCATCATCCACAAAGATTATTTCATACTCCCTATCAAAACCCTTTAACACTTCCTTTAGCTTTTGATATAGGAGTGGCACATTCTCCTCTTCGTTATAGGCTGGTATAACTATGGAAAGATATACCCCTTCAGACTTCATACCTTCCCTCGGACCTAAGGATTACATAAATGTGCTTTCCCTTTTCCCTTATGTCTTCCACCTTATAGTCGTAGAAGTTTATCCTATGAAGCTCAGAAAGTTGAAGCTCCTTCTCCGCTATATACCTTAGGGTGTAGGCATAATGCTTGGCTGGGTTCATAACTTTTTTGTCCTTCCTGTAATACTCAAAGTTTACTACCTTTTCCACGCCCGATAGGTCAAAAAGGGAGAGGTATTCCTTTGAAATGAAAGGAAAGACCACCTTACCCTTTAAAAGCCTTTGGGACACATTTTTTATATGAGGCTTCCAAAAGTCAAAGAGGCTTTTGTCCTCATAAATATCCTTCCAGCCTATAGGTGCATAGGACATACATGCCTTTGGCTTTACAAGTCCATAGATGGGTGAAAGAACATAAGAGTTCTCATTTATGTATTCCATAACCTTTGGTGGCATCACCCACATCTCCAAGCTCTCCCAAAATGGCCCACCAAACCTCCTATAAAGAGGCGCAATAAAACTGTCTTGAGAAAATGCCTTTTCCAAAAGCCTTGAGAAAGGCTCAAACTCCAAAAGGCTGTAGGCACTATCACAGTCCTTTAGGTTAATCCTGTGCTGTTTTTTACTGTAAGGCAGTATAAAAAAGAACATGTCTAAAATTATAAAGCATGAAGCTGAAAAAACATTTAGGACAACATCTACTTGTAGCCTCTGGTGTTTTGGACCGCATAACTCAGCTTATTGATCCAAAGGATGGGGACATTTTGGTGGAAATAGGTCCCGGAACGGGAAACCTTACAAAAAAGATCCTTACATATCCTTTTAAGGCGCTTCACCTTTTGGAAATAGACCCAGACATGATAAGAAGCTTAAAGGAAAACATAAAGGATCCAAGAGTGGTTATCCATGAGGCGGATGCGGTAGGCTTTGATTTTTGCAGTCTGGGGGAAAATCTCAAGGTTTTTGGAAATTTACCCTACAACGTGGCAAGCCTTATAGTTGAGAACACTGTTTTTTACCACAGATGCATACCTCAAGCAATTTATATGCTTCAAAAGGAAGTGGCGGAAAAGATACAAAAGGGACCCTCTTGGCTTTCCACCTTTGTTAGAACCTTTTACAAAGTAGAATACCTTATGAGCATACCAAGTAGGTTTTTCTATCCAAAGCCCAAGGTGCAATCTGGTCTTATAAGGCTAACAAGAAAAGAAGATGCACCAAAGGTTGACCTAAAAGACTATAAGAACTTCTTGACAAGGCTATACTCCATGAGAAGAAAGGCAATAAAGCATAAACTTCCTGAAGAGGTTTTACTTGAGCTATCCATAGACCCCATGTGTAGGGTAGAAAGCCTTGACCCAGAAAAGCTTCTTTTGATTTATAATATCCAGCAAAAAGTGAGAGGTGATAAGAGATGATGGACACCTTCTTCATGGAAAGAGACCCCTACGCTCCCATTAGGCATTGTTATCCAATTAGCAACGTGCTTTATTATGGAAAGAGCGAATACCAAGAGATAATGGTGGTAGAATCGCCGCACTTTGGGAAGATCCTTGTACTTGACGGTGTGGCCCAGTGTGATGAGAGGTATGAGTTTATATACCATGAGTACATGGCACATGTGCCTCTCTATGCACATCCTAATCCGGAGAATGTTCTCATAATAGGTGGGGGTGATGGCGGAGTTTTAAGGGAAGTTCTCAAGCATCCAGAAGTAAAAAGGGCTGTGCTTGTGGATATAGACAAGGAAGTTATAGAAGTTTCAAAGAAGTTTTTACCCACCATGGCCTCGGCCTTTGAAGACCCAAGGGCCATTGTGCTCAACGAGGATGGTTATAAATACATACAAGACTATGAAAATGAGTTTGATGTGATAATAGTGGACTCTACAGACCCGGTAGGCTTTGCCCATGTGCTAACAACGGAGGAGTTTTTCAAGTATGTTTATAGGGCGCTCAAAGAGGATGGTATATATGTGGGACAAACGGAATCTATACACTACCACCTTGAAATTGTAAGGAGGATACAAAAGGCTCTTAAAAAGGTCTTTCCCATAGTGGACCTTTACACCGCCGTAATACCCGGCTATGCAGGATACTGGTGGACCATGTCCATAGCCTCAAAGAAGCACCCCGTAAGGGAACCTTCCAGACCCGTAAAGGTTCAAACAAAGCTCTACTCCGAGGATATGCACAAACATGCCTTTTTACCAGAAAGCTTTTATAAAAAGCTTATATCTGGTGAGTATGTCTTTTAGTATTTCCCGGTAATGTAGTCCGCCACCGTGCTAGCAGCGATGGAATAGGGCTTTACCACTGGCTTTAGACCTTGGGCCAATACATAGCCTATGGCCTCTTTGAGTATTACGCTGGAGTTGTGTTCTGGGTTTGGGTTTATATCAAGGTGGACCTCAAAGGGCCTTTGGCCCACCACCTCCGATATTTCAAGGGCAAGATAAACCGCCCTGCTAACCTCCTCCAAAAGCCTTTGCCTAAGGGACCTAATGCGTGGTACCCTATCCACCCTCCAAAAGATCTTGGCACCCCTACAAGAGTCTATATGGACCACCACCACAGAGACGAATACGGTATGGTTTTTCACCTGCCTTGAATCACAGCCCACATAAACCGCACTTTTTGGAGAGCTGTTTTTTATAAACTCCTTCACCTCCTCTATATCCCTTATTAGGGGCATGAGAATATTTTAAAGCTACAAAGGACCGCAAGGATTAAATTAGTTTGTGTAGAGAATATCTTTATGACTTTTCTGTCCTATGTAATTGTTGGCGTTGTACTTTCGGCCGTGTTTGTTTTACTCCTTATAATATTTTCTCCAGTCAAGCCTTTATCGTTTTTCTTGCCACCATATATATACTAGTAGTCAACCCTCTTATAAGGCTTATTGTAAAACCTTTCAGAAAAGTGGTATGATGAAGAAAAGCTAAAGAAAGGCAAAAGGCTATCCAATCTAACCTTGAGTTTTTAAGCAGGCTTGGCATAAGAGCAACTCCCACCTTTATAGGCATGAATGGAAAGGTCTTAGAGGGAGTGCCAAGAGAAGAGGACTTAAACAAACTCATAGATTAGCCTATATTTATCCCTATGAGGACCATAAGCAAGGAAGAGTTAAAAGAGCTTTACGATAAGGACTTCCCCCTTTGGGTAGAGATAAACTTAGACCTCCTTAGAGAAAAGGCTTATGATTTAGTGGACTGGGAAAACCTCTTGGAGGAGATAGAGGATATGGGACTGAGGCACCTTGAGAAATGCACAAGCCATCTTGCAACTATTTTAGAACACCTATACAAGTGGGATAACTTCAGGAAGCTAACAAGAGCTGGAGAGGAAAAAGGGGGACTATCTTGGATAAAGACTGTGGAGCGTGCAAGAGATAGACTTGAGACACTTTTTGAATATGCTCCAAGTTTAAGGAAAAAGCTACCTGATGAACTTCCCAAAGCATGGAAGGAGGCAAGGATAAGGCTTTTAGAATGGCTGGACCAAATTGGAGAAGATTCAGATAAATACCATATTCCAAAAGAGTGCCACTACACCTACGAAGAGGCTATGACAAGAGATTTAAGAAAGGAGATGGAAAGGTTTAAGGAGTAGCTTTTTCCTCTTCTTCAAACTTTACATCCCACACAGTCCAGATAAAACCAATTGTGCATTGAGAATTTTTGCAAATTGGCTTTTAAGCTTTGATATATATAATCCAGAATGCTATAAACCCAAAAGGTAGGTTCACGGATGATTAAGAGATGATAAAGTATATTTTTGTGCTTTTGTCTCAAAGAGTTTTTGCACGCATTGTAGTTATGAGATAATTTTATGCATGTATCCTATCCTTGAGAAGGTGAGGCTATCGGAAGAGGCATGTCTTTTGAAGATAAAGGCACCACACATAGCTGTGGCAGAGCCAGGGCAGTTTGTTATGGTCCAGCATACAGAGCTGTCCGAGCTTATACCCCTTGCCATACTCTCCACCTATGAAGAGGGTTTTACATGCCTTGTAAAGGCGGTGGGAAGAAGCACCCTTGAACTCATAGAAGAGGCACAGGAGTTAAGCTACGTGGCTGGTCCTCTTGGAAGGCCATTTCCGGTAAGGTCCTATGGCAGGGTAGCCTTTTACACACACTCCTGGGGCATTGCGCCTGCCCTGATGGTGGCAAGGGCGCTAAAGAAGGAAGGAAATTATCTTATTCTATTCCACACCTCAGAAGACTTTTACCTTGAAGAAGAGACCAAGAAGGTCTTTGATGAGGTTTTCCAAGATAGCCCAAAGGCTTTGGATGTGAACCTAGTGGTCTCAGTAGGAAGCAACAGGCTTTCAAAGGACATCCTCTCTTTATACCCCCAGACTCCCATAATAAGCATGGTGAACGTGCATATGTTGGATGCGGTGGGCTTGTGTCTTGTCTGCAGGGTTTTGGTGGATGGAGAGCAAAGGCTGGCATGTGTGGATGGTCCTTGGTTTGAGGCTCACAAGGTAGATTGGGATAATCTTATGGAGAGAGAAAGGGCTTACGAGGAGCAGGAAAGGATAGCCTTTGAGGAGTATAATAAATTGTTAAAAAGAAAGAGTCTAAAAGCTTAGTTTATAATGTTGGGATATGGAAGAGCAATATAGTATATATAGAGAATGTATAGAAAAGCTTGAGCAGTGCAAGAAGGAATTAGAAAAGCTTAAATCTGACCATCAAACCCTACAAGAAAGGCTATACGATCTTGAATTTGAAAAAGCTTCACTTGAAGGAAAGATTAAAAGCTTAACAGAATATATACAAAATATAGAAAGTATCTCTAGAAGCAAGGACGATATAATAAAAAACGTTTCACAAGAAGCAAGCACCTATAGAAAACTTTTAACCCTGTTTATAATACTAACTATACTCCTGCTAATTATGATAGTATACCTCTCACTAAGATGAGAAGGCTCATAGTCATCCCCTCAAGGCTTGCCTCCACAAGGTTAAAAGAGAAGCCCCTTGTTGAGATTCTTGGAAAGCCACTAATAAGGTGGGTGGTGGAAGGCTGTTTAAAAACTGGTGAGAGGGTCCTTTTGGCTACAGACAGCGAAAGAATATACCAGGCAGTAAGGGACCTCCCTATAGAAGTGAGATACACACCCTCAGACCTTCCTTCTGGTAGCGATAGGGTGGCCTACGCCATAAAGGATGAGCCTGTGGACTATGTGATAAACTACCAGGGTGATGAACCTTTTGTGTATAGTGAGGACATTGAAAAGCTCTTTGAAGCCCTTGAAAAATACCCCGTGGCAACCCTTGCCCTAAGGGATGAGAAGGCCTATGAGGACCCAAACTCTGTGAAGGTGGTGCTTCAAAAGGACCATACAGCCCTATACTTTTCCAGGTCGCCCATACCTTATATGAAAAAAAGTTCCAATCTATACCCACTCAAGCATGTGGGCATTTATGCCTTTCGGAAGGAAGTTTTACTTGATTTTACAAACATGCCAAAAAGCGAGCTTGAGGAGCTTGAAAGCCTTGAACAGTTAAGGCTTCTTGAAGCGGGTTATCCCATAAAGGTAATCATCACAGAAAACTACTATCATGGTGTGGATACAAGGGAAGATGTGGCCCTTGTTGAAAGGGAGCTTTCTGCAAGGCTTTTTACAAATTCATAATTCAAGGCATGGCCCCCAAGGTAAGAAAAGACCTTGCCCCTTATCCTAAAGCCCAAAAGGCTTAAGTCCCCTATAAAGTCAAGTAGCTTGTGCCTTATAGGTTCATCCTTTGACCTCATCCCCTCTGGATTATAAACAAAACCCTTCCCTATTACCACCGCATTCTTCAAACTACCACCCTTGGCAAGGCCCCTCTGAAGAAGGTATTCCACTTCTTCCTCATAACAGAAGGTCCTCGCAAAAACTATCTCCTTTGCATTCCCGCAGTATTGGGCAACCCCCTCTTCAAGTATGCCCTTTACATAGCCCTTGTAAATAGCGCAAAAACCTTCGGAAGGCTCCGCCTTTATGTATGCCTTACAATTTTTAATTTCAAAGCCTTCTCTTATCTCAAGAACCTTAGCCTCTGCGCTTTGTTCATAAGTTAAATCCTTTAAGGCTTTGTAAAACTGATAGCCACTGCCATCCAAAATAGGCACCTCATACCCTTTTAAGAACTCCACCGTAAGGTTATCTATGCCAAGCATGTATAGAACTGCCAAAAGATGCTCAGCCGTACTAACCTTTGCCCCATCTTTGCCCAAAAGAGTGGCGTGGTCTGTGCCAAGAACATATTTATAGTTGGCTGGTATGTATGTACCATCCACCAAAAACCTTATACCTTTATTCTCATCTTCTGGATGTAAAACTATCTTTGAGACTTCTCCACTGTGTATACCAACACCCTCAAACTCCACTTCCTTTGAAATGGTTTTTTGTAACATGGTTAATCCCATTATTTGCAAACTTTATGCCAGTTTTTTAAAAATTCTATCACACTTTCCATAGTAGGTTTTTCAGGCCTTTGGCTATCCAGCCCCAATTCCTTCTTTATAAATTCTTTTGTAGTTTTGCCAATGGACAGGATTTTTTTATCCTTCAAAAGCCTTATGGCTTCTTCCTTTTGCAAGTTTGCAAGAAGGCCCCTCACAGCGGACGGGCTGGCAAAAAGTATCACATCAGCCCTTTTTAGTTTTTCAATAAGCTCCTCCTTTTCATACAACCTTTCCTTAACCCTATAGACGTTTATGGGATACACCTCAAGGCCAAGAGCCTTTAAGCCCTCTATCACCTCATCCCTTCCCACAGCAGACCTTGGAATAAGCACCTTCCCAGAAAGGCCCTCAAACAACTTTACAATCTCCTTTGCGTAGTATTCTCTTGGCATAGCCCAAACCTTGTAGCCCAGCTCCTCTACAGCTTTTTTTGTTTTCTCTCCCACCACCACAATCTTTTCGTTGCTAAGCTTATACCTTGAAAGGAAGACCCTAACTGCCCTTGGGCTTTGAAAGACCACAAAGTCAAAGCTCAAAGGAGGAACTTCAAAGTCTAACACTTCCTCTTCTATAAGAGGTGCCTCAATGACACCCAAACCAGCATCTTCAAAGAGTTTTTTATCCCTTTTTATATCCTCAGGGCCCCTCGTTAAAGCTATTTTAAGCGCCATACATTGTAGTTTAAACCATCAATCATCATCCCAATGCCAGTGTTTTTTCCAATGTTTTTTGTGCTTCTTTTTTTCTATTATCACTACCCTTTCGTAGGGTTCATAATAATAAACGGGAGTTGGTCTAACTACTATCACATCCGGCCTCCTATCCACATAAACCACTCTTTCTTCAGGGCAAACATTGTAACCCAAGCTTATACCAAAATAAACCCTGTCACCAGCCATACTTACACCATAAAGTCCAAAGAGCATAGCACTAATGGCTAAAAACCTTCTCATAGCTTATCACCTCCTTTTTTAAGATAAAGTATCTACAAAAAACATGAAAGAATTATGAAAATTTTTAAACACGCTTGGGAAAATCAAAGGTTTAGTGTTAAACAAATGTCGGACTCTTGAATTTAATGGTTTTTAGTCCGTAGATCCACGAACACCTTTTTAGAATCCACATTATGAGGTAATCAATGAAGGGCTCCAGACAAAACGGAAGTTTTTCGCCCAGCTTATTAAAAGCTTACGATAATTTGTTTTAAAATATACTTATGGCTCTTGTGCTACCTTACAAAGACAAAAAGCCCCTCATACACAATTCTGTCTTTCTGGCTGAGAACTCAGTTGTTATAGGAGATGTGGAGATTGGAGAAGATTCTTCCGTATGGTATGGCACTGTTATAAGAGGGGATGTGAACTATATACGCATAGGTAAGGGGACGAACATTCAAGATAACTCTGTGGTGCATGTAACCCATGACACACACCCTACCATAATAGGGGACTATGTCACAGTTGGGCATAGGGTTATTTTGCATGGTTGTAAGATAGGCAACTACATATTGGTGGGTATGGGTGCGGTGGTGATGGATGGTGTGGAGATAGAGGATTATGTGCTTGTAGGCGCTGGAGCTTTACTTACACCGGGCAAAAAATTTCCCTCGGGCGTTTTGGTAGCTGGCTTCCCTGCCAAGATAGTCAGAGACCTAAGGGAAAAGGAGATAAAGCTCATAAAAGAATCTGCGGAAAACTACATAAGGTATAAGAACACATACCTTAAGTCTGTCTGAGTTTCATAAAACCAAAAAACACAAGCAGTATGGTGAATATGGCAAGGGGGTAAACAAAGTATTCCTTTAATAAGTGTGGTGACAAGGCGAGAATCAAGAGGGAAGAGGACAGCATAAAGCCAAGGGTTAGTATGCTCATAGAAAGCCTGTTTATATCCCTTCTTAGGTCCTTCATAAACCTTTCTTCACCCTTGTAGTCTATGGATACCCTAAACTCACCCCTTTCAACATTGTTAAGAAACCTTTTTGTCTTTCCAATACCCTGAAGTAACATCTTTGTGGTCATAAGCAAATTTTTCGTAGCTTCTTGTTTTGAAAACATGGGAAGTAAGACATGCTTGAAGCCCTTACTTACATAGGGCTTCATTTCTTCAATCAGCCTAAATTCTGGATCAAGTTTTAGGGCTGTGCCCTCTGCAAGAGCAAGGGTTTTTAGTAGTAAGAAAAGGTCTGAGGGTATTCTCATGCCATATCTGTATGAAAGCCTAAGCGTATCTTGTACTATTTTTGAAAGCTTAACTTCCTTCAAAGGTTGCATAAAGTAGTAGGAAAATAGTATCTCCAGTTCTCTGTTCAAAAACTTTTCTCTTTCTGGTTTTATATATATGCCAAGGTCGTATAGAGCATCTATTACAAGGTCAAGGTCGTTTTTGATGATACCATACATAAGCTGGAAAAGATTGATCCTGTTAATACTGTTAATGGTCCCCACCATCCCATAGTCTAATAGACCTATCCTACCATCCTTCATAACCAGAAAGTTGCCCGGATGAGGGTCTGCATGGAAAAAACCATCCCTAAAGATCATTTTAAGGTATATTCCAGCTCCCTTCCTTGCAATGTCTTTGAGGCTAAAGCCACCTTTTTCAAGCGCCTCTCTATCACTTATTTTTATACCTTCTATCTCTTCAAGGCATAGGACCCTTTTGGTAGTATATTCCCAATATACCTTTGGTATGTAAACATCTGTGTCCTTTGAAAAGTTTTTTCTAAAGGTATCACAGTTTCTTCCCTCCCTTGTATAATCAAGCTCGTTCTTTATGGTATAAGAAAACTCTTCAAAGATTGCTTGAATATCCCATATCTGTCCAAGCTCTGTTTTCATGGCAGTCTGGGCAAGCTCCTCAAGTATGGCCAAATCTTCTTCCACCTGGCTTTCCACATAGGGCTTTTGTACCTTTAGCACCACCTTCTCACCAGTCTTTAGCCTTGCCCTATGCACCTGACCTATGGATGCTGATGCCAAAGGCTCATCCTCAAAATAGTCAAAAATGGCTTCGCATGGCCTTCCAAACTCCTCCTCTATAACCTTCCTTATGCTTTCGGAATCCACGGGTGGCACCTTGTCCTGAAGCTTTGAAAGCTCCTGAATATAGCTATCCGGCAAAAGGTCAGGCCTTACGCTAAGTATCTGTCCAAGCTTTATAAAGGTAACACCGAGCTCCTCAAAGGCTAATCTTAGATGTTCCTCAGGCATGTATCTTTCCTTCCTCCTCTTATGGCCCAATATGCCCCAATGAAAGGGCACAAGATGCCCAAGACCAAGCTTAAAGAGTAAAAGGCCAAAGCCATGCTTTGTAAGCACCTTTGCTATATATACCTTCCTCCCTAAATGATCCATAAACATCACTATTTATAAAGTATATACACACTGTGTGAGAAACTAAGGTCTTAGGTTTCCAACATGTTGATTTTTAATGCAGTGGCAGGGCTTGCCACTGCCACAATCAGTTACCCGTAAAGGGTACAGATTAAATTTACATGCCTTAGGAACTGGGTATTTCAAAAGTAGTATATGGGTATAGTTTTTTATCAAGCATATAAGGCATAAGATTACACATCTTAAGCAGGTTGTATAAGGGATTAAAGGTTTAAGTTTCCAGTTAGTTGGTTAAGAATAAGTGTATGTTCATGTTTCTATAACCTAATTCTCCCTTGTATAAACATATTAAGTGGGTTTATTCCTGTTCTTGTGATGAGATTTTTACACAGTTGAATTTTATTTTCCATCAGCTTTAATAACAACATTCAAAAAAACAATATTCACCCAAAACCTATAAGTATATTACCAACCATCATAAGAATCGCAGGAAGAAATGCCCTATTTAAACTCTCGCCTAAAAATATTCGTCCGTACATAAGAGCAAACAGAAGAGAAAGCCTTTCTGCAGAAGCCACATAAGAGGACAAGGTGAAAAGTAGCGCCATATTGTATAGAATGTCTCCTATGGCAAAGAAAAAACCAAGGGCCGGAATTTCCCAGTGTTTGTAATTATCCAATCGTATTACGTAATATGGCCTTACAAAAAGCAAAGAACCCAAGCCCATTAAAACACAATAATACCAGCTAAAAAACAGCCCATTGCTTTCTATAACAGAAGCCTTACCAAGCACCACATTAAAGCCAAAAAGGGCTGTGGAAATAAGCATGTAAATAACTCCCCTGTTCTTCTTTAAAAAGTCCCTTGGTGAAAAGCCTACCATTATAAGGCTTGCCAAGATGATAAGGCTTATGCCAAGAAGGCCTAAGGGAGAAGGTTTTTCGGAAAGTAATAGCCAACCAAAAAGGGCAGAAAAGACGGGCATAAAGGAATAAAAAGACATGGCAGTGGATAAGGGTGCATACTTTATACCTTTCATAAAAAGCACACCACCCAAAACCTCTAATGGAAGCCATATAAGGCTGTAGAGAAAAAGCTTAAGGCTCATATCCCAATAATAAAAACCTAAGGGGGCTAAAAGTAAAGAAGCTATGGGAAACCTCACCCAAAGAACAAAGTTTTCATCAAGCCCTTTTATCAAAAGCCTTTTGTTTAGGTAGTCGTTGGTGCCCCAAAAGAAGGCGGATAAGATGGCAAGCCATAGGCCAAGCATTCAGAGTAAAATATTCTACCATGCGCCAAGAGAGGATATTTACACCCGGTCCGGTAGAGATCCCAGAAAGGGTAAGAGAGGTCCTTGGAAGGCAGATCATCCACCACCGCACAGAAGAGTTCAGAAGGGCATTTTTTGAGGTAAGGGAGCTATTCAAAAAGCTCTTGGACAACCCTTCGGACAACTTTGTCTTTTTTGCCTCTTCTGGCACTGGTGCCATGGAGGCCACCATATTAAACTTCTTCAAAGAAGGCGATAAGGTTTTGGTAATAAATGGTGGAAAGTTTGGCGAAAGGTGGCTCAAGCTCTCTAATCATTGGGGCCTTGTGCCCATAGAGTATAAGGTAGAATGGGGGAGGTCTGCAGACCCGGAGGAAGTAAGAAGGCTTTTGAAGGAAAACCCGGACTGTAAAGCGGTACTATTCCAGATTTCGGAGACTTCTACAGGTGCCTACCATCCTGCCAAGGAGATAGGGGAGGTATGCAAAGAGTTTGATGTGCTTTCTGTGGCCGATGCCATAACGGCTTTGGGAGTTTATAACATAAGGCCATCTTATTGGAACCTTGATGTGATAGTGGGTGGATCTCAGAAGGGCTTCTTGCTTCCACCGGGCCTTTCGGTCCTTTGGTTTTCAGAGAGGGCGGAAAAAAGCCTTGTGGATAGGGCCTTTTACTTTAGCATAAAAAGGGAGCTTCCGAAGCAAAAGGAGGGCCAAACGGCTTGGACGCCTGCCATAAGCCTTATCCTTGCCATGAGAGAATCCTTAGAGCTTCTTTTAGAAGAGGGTATGGAGAGGGTGGAAAAGAGGCATAGGGCCATATTGGAGGGGACTCTAAAGGCTATAGAAGTCCTCAATCTACAAAGATTTGCTCAAAATCCAGCTCTGTCGGTTAGCGCCATAAAGTCCGAGAGGTCGGAGGACATAAGGAAGGAGCTTTTAAAGCTTGGTGTGAGGGTGGCTGGTGGTCAGGATGAGCTAAAGGGTAAGATCTTTCGCATATCCCATATGGGCGTGGACCCCAAGGATGGGCTTATGGTGGTTGGGCTTTTGGAGGTTGTCTTAAAAAGGCTTGGCTTTGATATAAGCGTAGGAGAAGGTGTAAGGGCTTATAGCCAAACTTTAATGGAAGAGGGAATATGGTAAAGCTTTATCTTATAAGGCATGCAGAAAGCGAGTGGAACCCCATAGGAAGGTATCAGGGCCTTTTGGACCCAGAGCTATCAGAAAGAGGAAGAGAACAAGCCAAAAGTCTGGGAGAACGGCTCAAAGACATTGAGCTTCATGCCATATACTCCTCTCCACTCAAAAGAACCATGCAAACTGCCCTTGAGATAGCCAGGAGGAAGGGTATGGAAGTTATTCCAGAAGAGAGGGTTATAGAAATTGACCATGGTGTGTGGTCTGGTCTGCTGGTGGGGGAGGTGCAAAGAAGGTTTCCAGAACAGTTCAAGCAGTGGCTTGAGGAGCCACATAAGGTAGTCTTTGAAGGTGGTGAGAGCCTTCTGCAAGTATATGAGAGGGTAAAGGGCTTTTTGGAAGAGATAAAGGAGAGGCACTGGGGTCAAAGTGTGGCAGTGGTTTCTCATACTGTGCCTATGAGAGCTATGTATTGCGCTCTTTTAAATGTGGACCTCTCAAGGTTTTGGTCCTTTGGCTGTGATAATGCCAGCTATTCTGTTGTCCATATGGAAAAGGACAGGAATGTTATAATGGCTCTTAACATAACTTGCCATTTGGGGGATTTGTATGTGGAAGCCCATAAGGCTCTTTAGCCTTCTTTTGCTTTTGGCCTTTGCCTTAGCACAGCAGATAACAAAGGAGTTTGATGTAAAGGTAGAGCTAACAGGCAAGCTGTATGAAGAAAAGCCCAAGCTTAGCCCGCCAAACTACCTTCCCATGCCACAGACAAAGGAGCTTGATTTATCCTACATGGTCCTTGAGGCGCCCAAAAGCGTGGAATTTGCTCAGATAAAGCCCGTAGAAAAGAGTGGGGTTAGCTGTGGAGAGCCAAAGGATGCCCTATCCTACAGGCTTGGAGTGGATTATTATCTGAAAGGCAGGTATGACCTTGCGGAAGAAGAGCTTGGAAAGGTGCTTTTGGTGCCCAATTCGGCCTTTGGGCCTATGGCCGAGTATGTGCTTGGCATAATAGCCTATTCAAAGGATCAAAAGCAAAGGGCATTAGAGCTTTTTAAAAACTCTTGCAACTTTACCCATATGTACCAGGGTCCAGCCTGTGAGGCATACTATGCCCTTAACCTTACCCTTAAGGGGTCTGTGCCAGAAAACCAAAACGGCCTTTGGAAGGCAGTAAAGGCCATAAAGGAAGGAAAGCCAGCCAACCTTTCCTGTGATGGTGTGGTCTTTGTACAATACTGCCAGTATGTATCCGATTTTGTAAAGGGAAAGGAAAACTTGCTTTACAGGGATAGCACAAGGCTAAGGTTTGGTATTCTTGCCTACTTTGAGGGGGACCTAAAAAGTGCCAAGGCCCTATTTGAAGAATACTCAGGTCCAGGAAGGCTCTACAGGGATGTGGCCCTTTACTACCTTGCACTAATGGATTATAAGGAAGGGAAAGGGGAACAGGCCTTGAGGCATGCAAGCATTTTGGAAAGCATAAATCCATATCTTGCAAAGGAACTCTATGCGCTAATATCCGAGAAGGATGTTTATCTTTCAAGGCTAACTTACACTCTTACAAAGGATGTGAGATTTCTGGAAAAGGCTGGTATTATAGCCTATAACTCTGGCGACTATGCCCTAGCTTTAAGGAACTTTTTGGAAGCTGGCAACACAAGGTATGCGGTCTATTCTGCCATAAAGATGGGGGATTATAAAAAGGCCATTGAGCTTTTGAAAAACAAGAAAAAGGACAGGGAGGATTACCTTTGGCTGTTGGAGGCCCTCTATTGGTCTGGTGAGGATATGTCTGGCACCCTTTCGGAAGTGGCAAAGCTCTATCCAGACCTATACAAGGAATACCAAGGATGGGAAAGCTTTAGAAGGGGCGATTGGCTTGGAGCCCTTGGCTTCTTTGAAGACCCATACTATAAGGCCTTGGCCCTTTATAACCTCAAAAAATATAAGGAAGTTATAGACCTTCTTCAAGGTAGAACAGATGAAAGGTCTAGGCTTATAAAGGCTAGGTCTGCCCTTATGATGGATGATACAAAGCTTGCAAGAAGCTTTTTGACTGGTAAATCTGAAGAAGAGTTTTACCTTCTTGGGCTTTCCTACTTTTTGGAGGGGAACTATCAAAAGGCTGTTGAATTTTTTGAAAAGGTGCCAGCAAATAACCCCAATAGGGCAAAGGCCCTTCTTAAGATGGGAGAAAGCTACTATAATATGGGGAAGGCAGATAAGGCAAAAGATAGCTATTTTGAAGTTTTGAGGAGCTTTCCAGACAGTGAGGAGGCTAGGTCTGCAACTCTTGCTCTGCTTGATTTTGCTGGAAAGAACATGGGTGATGAGGATCTGGAAAGGGTTCTTGAGGACTATATGAAGAGGGAGAAAAACCCTCCACCTGAGATACTTTATCAGTATGCCAGTTTGATGGCAAGAAAAGGCAAAAAGGAGGAGGCAGAAAAGCTTCTTCTTAACCTCCTTGACACGCCAATCAAATTCAAAGCCATACTAAAAATGGCAGAGTTAGAAGAAGAACCATCAAAAAGACTTGTGCTTTTCTATAAGGTATATAAAGAGTCACCAACGGAAGAGGAAAGAAAGAAAGCTAGGGATGAGATAGTAAAGATGTATTCTTCTTTGGGAGACACAAAAAGCCTTGCGGACATGTTGGCCGAAGGAGACAAACCAGACAAGGTTAAGGCAATAGGTCTATACCTAAGCATAAGAGAGATTCCTTCCGCCATCACATTGGCACAAGAGCTTATAAAAGCTGGCTACAGGGACCAAGAGTTTGAAAGGTATCTATTGGACCTCTATAAACAGACAAGGGATATATCTTTGCTTGACTATGTATCAAAAAGTCCAGAAAGGAGCTTAAGAGGACAGGCACTATACCTTTATGGCCTAGAATTGCTGAGAAGGGGAGATAGGAAAAAAGCTTTGGAAAGCTTTGTGGAGATAAGCATTAATCATAAGGGAGAACCATACTATAACTCTGCCATTTTGGAAGGTGCAAAAATACTTGTAAAACTTGGTGCAAAAAGAGATGCAAGCTGTATACTGGAAAGATTTGACTTAAATGGTGCCAACCCAGAAGAGACAAGTATATATAATAAGCTTAAAAAGGGCTTACCAAAGTGTGAGGTGAAGTAAAATGGAAGGACTTATAAACCTTGTTCAGAAAGGTGGTCTTGCCATATACCCGCTTCTTTTCCTTTCCATTCTTTCTTGGGCTGTTATAGTGGAAAGGTTAATGAACATGAGGTCTTCCAACTATAGGAGCAAGTCCTTTAAGGACCTAAAAACCTTGCTTGCAGGTGGAGACATAGAGGGTGCTTTAAAGCTTCTTTCAACAGATAGTTCTCACATGGCTGTGGTACTAAAAGACCTCTTACAAAGCTACAAAGAGGGAAAGATAAAAAAGGAAGATATAATAAAAAGTCTGGACTTTGAAATCTCCCTTATTGTGCCAAAGCTTGAAAAAAATTTGGCCATCCTTTCCACTGTGGCAAGCGTGGCACCCCTTATTGGTCTTTTCGGCACAATAACGGGGCTTATAAAAGTCTTTTCTGCTTTTTCTATAGCAGACCCAGAGACAGCCATGCCTTTACTATCAAAGGGCATAAGTGAAGCTCTTGTGGCTGCAGCCACTGGTCTTGCAGTAGCCATACCAGCTCTTATAGCCTACTGGCTCTTTAGAATTTGGGGCAACAGCATATTAAACAAGATAGAGGAAGAGCTTTTTGATATGGTGAGGGTATTATGAGAAGGAGAAGGCTTAGCTACGATGAGAGGGCTTATATAGATGTGGTGCCCCTTGTGGATACCCTTCTTGCCGTTTTTCTTTTTCTTGCCCTATTGGCCTTTCAATCTCCTATAACCTTTCTTGCTGTAAAGCTACCCTTTGCAAAGGAGGGTGAAAAACTAAGCATACAGGTGTATAGAGTTCAGGTGTTAAAGGATGGAAGATATAAAGTGAACGAAAAAGATATGAGCCTAAGCCAAGTAGAAGAAGAATTGAAAAGCAAAAAGCCAAAGACAATGGTTATTGAAGCGGATGAAGATGTGGCTCACAAGTTTGTTGTAGCTCTTATGGACGTAGGAAAGAAAAGTGGCGTGGAGAATGTACTAATAGGTGTTAGAAAAGTAAGATGATTTTTTTCTTAAAAAAGCTTTTTAGCTTTTTGATACTTCCACCGTCTCTTTTTATCCTACTTTTCCTAATAATATTTGTGCTTTCAAAGAGAAGAATTATAAGCCTTTTGGCCCTGTTTGGAGCTTTGAATTTGTATTTGCTTTCTGTGGAACCTGTAAAAGACATCCTATACCAACCTTTGGAAAGCAGATATGCCATACCACAAAATTTGAATGTGGACGCTATTGTGGTGCTGGGAGGTGGTTCTTACAACACTGGCATACTCAAAGAAGATTCTATGAAAAGGCTCCTTACAGGTTTTATACTTCACAAAAAGTACGGCCTTCCACTTATACTCTCAGGAGGTGCCAGTGTGGGAAAACTCCCTGAAGCGGAGGTAATGAAGCAGGTGCTGGAAGAACTTGGCGTAGACAAAAAAAGCATAATCACAGAAGTAAAAAGTAAGGATACTATTGAAAATGCCATGTATGTAAAGGATATATGTAGGCAACATGGTTTTAAAAAGATAGCCCTCATCACCTCAGCCTATCATATGCCAAGAGCTGTGGATGCATTTAAAAAAGCAGGTTTTGAAGTTTTGCCTTATCCCACAGACTTTAAACAGGATAAAAGATATAACCTCTATAGCTTTATCCCACGCATGGGTGTGTTAAACGACAGCTATAAAGCACTAAGGGAACACCTAGGTACTTTGGCTTACAGCATACTTTATTAAACCTTCCCTTTCCAAACCTTTTTTAATTGCTTTCAAAAGAAGATCCATTGCCTCTTCATAGCTATTAGCCTTTATCTTACAACCTGAGGCATACCTGTGACCACCACCACCCAGTTCTTCTGCTATCTTTGCCACATCCACCTTACCTTTGGACCTAAGTGATACCTTCCAAATCTTCTCCTCTGGCTTTTCAATGATGGCATAAGCCACCTCCACTCCTTCAAGGGACCTTGGATAGTTAACAAGGCCTTCGCTGTCCGAATACTCACACCCCGTTTCTTTGAAAAACCTATCAAAAATAGTTATACCTGCCACAAGGCCATCTTCATGAAGGGTAAGAGTTTCCAAAACCTTGGATATTAACCTTAGTTTGTTTATACTCTCCCTTTCTGCAAAGTTTACATAGGTCCAATTGGGCTTTGCACCTAGCTCCACCAATTCCTTTGCCAATTCAAAGCTTTCGGCAGTGGTGTTAGAATACTTGAAAAAGCCTGTATCTGTAGCAAGACCTGCGTAAAGATTTTCTGCTATATCTTCATCTATGGCGGACTTATCCCAAGCACACAAAAGCCTGTATATAAGTGCAGTTGTAGAAGGTGCTTCTGGATCTATGTAATCATACTCTCCATAGAACTCACCACCTATATGGTGGTCTATTCTAGCCTTTCTAAAAGCCTTAACTTCTGCATTAACACGAGAAAAACCGCTTGCATCTACCACTACCGCAAGGCTGAATATATCATCCACAGGAAGCCTAAGCACATCCTTAGCACCTGGCAAAAAGTCCAAAAAGTGTGGCACCTTATCCTTACAACCTACCACAACCTTTTTACCCTTCTTCTTTAGGAAAAGATATAGAGCCAAGGCACTTCCCAATGTATCCGCATCTGGGTTTTCATGACTAGCTATTAGGATAGGACCTTTTTCTTCTTTTAAAAGCTCTATAAGAGGTATATTTTGTTCCACCATATTAAACCTCCACAAGGAAATAAATTTATATCCTTTGAAGCACACTTGCACACCTTTTGCATATCTCTCCTTCAAACTCTTCCTGTGGATAATATAACCAACATCTTGGACACTTGTTGCCTTCTGCCTTTGAAACACCCACCATTATACCCCTTACAGCTTCACCATCTACCCTGTACGCTCCACCTTCTTCAAACTTCACAGAGCTTACTGTGAAAAAGTACTTAAGATAGTCCTCATACTTTTTGGCTCCTTCTAAGCCTTCTCCCCAAAGGAAGACTTGAGCCTCATAAGGGTGGTTTATAGCCTTGTCCTTTCTTGCCAACTCTATGGCCTTCATAACGTCTTCCCTTAGGCTTATAAGAAGTTGGTAGTCTTTTAAAAGGTCCTCATCTATAAGCTCTTCCCTCGGTGTGGGTATGGAGTGCATAAAAACACTTTCGGACAATTGTGGGTTTATGTTCCTTAGATGTTCCCATGCCTCCTCTGCGGTAAAGCTCAAAAAGGGTGCTATGGAGGTTATTAAAGCTTCCGCAAGGTGGTAAAGCACCCTTTGGGCAGACTTTCTTTCCCAGCTGTCGGGTGCGTATATGTATAGCCTGTCCTTTAGCACATCAAGGTATAGGCTAGAAAGTTCCACAGAGCAGAAGTTCCTTATAAGATGGTAGACCCTATGGAAAGCATAGCTTTGGTAGTGTTGATGGATTTCTTGGAGGACTTTTTGAAGATAGGAAAGCGCCCACCTGTCAAAGTGATGGAGTTCTTCAAAAGGCACAGCATCCTCTGGCTTGTAGTCATAAAGGTTTCCCAAAAGGAACCTTATGGTGTTCCTTATCTTTTTGTAGTCTTCCACAAGCCTTTGTATGATGTTCTTTCCAAGCCTCACATCTTCTGTGTAGTCTTCTGAAACCGCCCAAAGCCTTAGAATATCAGCACCGTACTGCTTTATTACCTCCTGCGGTGATACCACATTGCCCAAAGACTTGGACATTTTCCTTCCCTGCTCATCTACCGTAAAGCCGTGGGTAAGCACAGCCTTATAGGGAGCATGCCCGTAGCTTGCCACCGACTCAAGAAGAGATGCCTGAAACCAACCTCTGTGCTGGTCTGAACCTTCAAGGTAGAGGTCTGCTTTTTCTATGCCCCTTTTCCTTAGTACAAAGGCATGGGAAGAGCCAGAATCAAACCAAACGTCAAGTATGTCCTCTTCTTTTACAAACTCTTCTGATCCACACTTTGGACACCTGTAGCCCTCGGGAAGAAGCTCCTTTGGACTTTTCTCAAACCAAAGGTCTGCACCCTCTGGAGAACTCTCCACAAGCCTTGCTATCCTTTCAAAGACCTCTTCTTCTGCTACCACATGCCCGCAGGATCTGCAATAAAAGACCGTTATAGGAACTCCCCAATACCTCTGTCTTGATATGCACCAGTCTGGCCTGTTTTCCACCATGGAGGCTATGCGGTTTTTCCCGTAGGTGGGTATCCATTGGACCTTCTCTATCTCCTCAAGGCTCTTTTCTCTTAGGCTTTTTCCATTTGCCTTTGCTTCCATGCTTATAAACCACTGGGGAGTGGCCCTAAAGATGACAGGGTTTTTACACCTCCAACAATGGGGATAAGAGTGCCTTATGGTGCCCTTATAAAGCAATAGTCCCCTTGACTGCAAGTCTTCAATTATGAGTGGATTTGCTTCAAAGACCCTTTTGCACCTTATGAACTCTGGCGCCTCTTTAGTGAACTTGCCCTCATCATCCAAAGGAGCGAAAGGCTCAAGGCCATACCTAAGGCCTACCATATAGTCTTCTCTACCATGCCCCGGTGCCATATGCACCAGACCAGTACCAGTGGAAAGCTCCACAAACTCTGAGGGATAAACTTTATTTATCCTATCTCCGTAGGGAGCGTAATACTCAAGGCCCACAAGCTCCGACCCTTTTACCTCTTTTAAAACCTCACCTTCTGGACCTACCAAGGACCTTAAACTTTCAAGCAGGTCCTTTGCCACCACATAGGTCTCCTCACCCACTTTCAAAAAGACATAGGTGTATTCCTCGCCTACCATTACGCCAAGGTTGGCGGGCAGTGTCCAAGGCGTGGTGGTCCATATGAGAAGATAGGTCTTTTCATAGCCCTTTAGTGGGAACTTTACATATATGCTTGGGTCTTCCTTTTCATAGTACTCTACTTCAGCCTCCGCCTCCGCTGTCTTATCGTATATGCACCAATAGACAGGTTTTTTACTTCTTACAACCATGCCTTTACTGAAGATCCTTCCCAGCTCTCTTATCTCTTGAGCTTGATAGGCCGGGTCCATTGTTATATAAGGATTGTCCCAGTTTGCAAGCACGCCTAATCTTACAAACTCATCCCTTTGAATATTTACAAACCTATTGGCATATTCCCTACAGAGCCTTCTGAAGGCCACCTTACCAAGGGACTCCTTTGAAAGCTTTTTCTCCTTTAATTCTTTTTCTACCTGCTGTTCTATGGGCAGGCCATGACAGTCCCAGCCCGGCACAAAATCCACATCAAAGCCGGCAAGCAGTCTGTATTTTACAATAACATCTTTTAAAATCTTATTTAGAGCATGGCCTATGTGTATGTGCCCGTTGGCATAAGGCGGTCCATCATGCAACACAAAGGGTTTTTTCTCTTTATTCCTCTCCTTTAACTTTATATAGAGGCCTTTCCACTTTTCCAATATCTGCGGCTCCCTTTCTGGAAGGTTTGCCTTCATAGGAAATTCTGTTTTTGGAAGGTTTAGAGTTTCCGCATAGTTTCGCATGGAGATATATTATAATCTCCATACATCAATGTTCTCCTTTAGAGTGATAAAGTCCGATGGAAAGGCAAGGCTCGGGGAGCTTGTAACGCCCCATGGCAGGATAGAAACGCCAGTCTTTATGCCCGTAGGAACCCAAGGAACGGTCAAGGCCATGCTTCATAAGGACCTTTTGGAGATAGGAACTCAGATAATCCTTGGAAACACCTACCATCTTTACCTTAGGCCTGGTGTGGAAATAATCAAGGAGGCAGGTGGACTTCATAGCTTTATTGGCTGGCAAAGGCCCATACTTACCGACAGCGGTGGCTTTCAGGTCTTTTCTCTTTCTAGGGATAGGAACAAAAAGTCAAGAGTTAGGGTAAGCGATGAGGGTGTGGAGTTCAGAGACCATCTGGCTGGAGACCTTCACTTCTTTACACCAGAGAAGGTCATAGAAATACAAGAGATTTTTGGCTCAGACATAATAATGCCCCTTGATGAATGCGTTGAATACCCCACCACCTACGCCTACGCCAAGATGGCCCTTGAAAGAACGCTAAGGTGGCTTGACAGAAGCATAGAGGCGCAAAAAAGAGAAGATCAGGTGCTTTTTGGAATAGTGCAGGGTGCCTTTTTTGAAGACCTAAGGGTAGAATCGGCTTTGAGAACGGTGGAGAGAGGCCTTTTTGGCTACGCCATCGGTGGACTCTCTGTAGGTGAGCCAAAGGAGATAATGTATAGCATGACAGAACTTGTGTGTGACCTTCTGCCTTGGGACAGGCCAAGATACCTTATGGGAGTGGGCATGCCAGAGGATATAATTGAAGCTGTGGCAAGGGGGGTGGATATGTTTGACTGTGTGGCCCCAACAAGGATGGCAAGGACTGGAACCCTTTTCACATCCCAAGGAAAGATAAACATAAGAAACGAAAAGTATAAAAAGGACTTTACACCACCAGACCCTGAGTGCGATTGTTATACCTGTCAAAACTTTACAAAGGCCTACCTTAGACACCTGTTTAACGCAGAGGAGATATCCGCCTATGTGCTAAATACCATCCATAACCTGCGCTTTTACCATAGGCTAATGGAAGATATAAGAAGATCCATAAAGGAGGGCAGGTTTGAGGAGTTTAGAAGGTCATGGTATAGGGCTTATTGTTAAAAAGGTCTTTGTCCTTCTTTTAGCGTTCTTGCTTTCCTTTTCTGCAGAAAAGGAAAAATCTAACCTTAGGCTTGCCCAAACATACTTTTACAAAGGCTATATAGAATACACTCAAGGCAACTATTCGGATGCCATTGGGGAATTTAGCAAGGCATACCTTGCGGACAAAGAAGGCTACTATGGAGAGCTATCCTACCTATACATAGGCATGTCTTATGCCCAGCTTTCTTACAAAAGGGGTCAAAAGGAAGGCATAGCTTCCGCCATAGCTTTCATGAATATGTATCCCTACTATTACAAAAAGCCTACCTACCTTTTCCTTCAAAGGGAGTTTATAGGATACTCTTACCTGCTCCTTGGTCTGTATGACAAGGCCAAGGACATATTCTTGAGCCTTTACAGAGACACCTTAAGACAGGACTATCTTTTGAATTTCCTTTATGCGGACGCCCTATCGGATGGAACTAACAGAGAGCTTTTGAATATGATAGATCCAGAAAGTCTCACAGAAAGAAGATATTTATACCATTTGGTTAAAGGCTTTTATGCCTTTAGGGATGGAAATTACAAAGAGACAATAAAAGAGCTCTCAGATGCTCAGAGTCTAAACAGATACCTTGAAGATGATCCAGAGTTTTTGTATAGGTATGCGGTAAGCGCTTTTATGGAAGGGGATTGGAGGAAGTCTGTTTTTTACTTTGAGCAGCTAGACAGAAAAGACATATATAAAAAGTACGGTGAGTCTTTGGATTATTACCTTGCACTCATATACCTTATGAATAAAAACTATGCAGATGCAAAGAAGAGAGTGGATAAACTAATGGAGCTTGACAACGTAAAATCAGCCCTTCTCATATCTCAACTTTGGATTTTCCAAGACTTTTTAGAAAAGTATGGTTTTAAGGATTATAGCTATAAAAAAACTCTAAAGTCCATAGCATGGCGCTACTTAAACAGCACCTATTCCATACCAGCTCTTTTGGGCCTTTATTACTACAGCCTAAAAGAGAAAAAAGTTGATGAAAAACATATTTTTAAGCTAAAGAGGATAAACCTACAGGAGGAAATAGTCTTTCAAGATGTTAAGGTAAACACAAAACCCATGCTGGAGATTTTAAAAGAACTTATGCATAAGATAGACCCTTATGGTAAAGACTCAAACTTTCTAGTGGATCTTTACTCCTTGAATAAGGATAACTACGTCTCACTCTTTGGATATGAAAAGCTGGCCAGAGCTATAACCTACCTTGGTAACACATCTATGAAGGATGTGGTACAGGGTGTGGAAGAACCTTTAAGAAGCTTTTTGCTTGGACAAATAAACCTTTTGGAAGGCTCAGAGGAAGGGCTAAGGATGATTGAAGGCGCTTCTAAACTTTTGGAAGGAGAAGACAAAAAGGAGGCTCTTTTTATCCTTGGCATATACAAAAAGGATATAAGGCTTTTGGAAAGTCTTGTTAAAGAAAAGCTATCCACCAGATTAGAACCTTACCTTGAGCCTGCCCTTTTAGAGCTTGGCGATTTTTATTATGCAAGGAGGGATTATAACAAAGCAAAGGAACATTACAAAAGATACCTTGAAATAGCTCGGGAGAGCGACCTTTACTGGCTCGTTGCCTATAAGCTTGCCAAGGCTGGGGAGCTTACAAAGGACCAAGAAACTATAAAATGGGTTGTCAAAAAGGCGGAAGGGAGAGATAATATAATAAGCAGGGTTATATTAGCCCTTTGGGGGTGATGATATGGACCTTTTTAAAGGTGTAAAGGAGGTTATGCCCTATCTTAACTACACATGGAAAAGGCACAAGGTAATACTTAGCAATCTTGCCAATGCGGACACGCCCAACTACAAGGCTAAGGATGTGGCCTTTAGCTTGGAGGTGTCAAAAAATCTTAAGACAACAAGGGAAAAACATATAAAGCCTACAGCTTCTGAAGATTTTAAGGTTTTTGAAGTAAGAAAAAGGCTGGTGGGCAACGATTTAAACGATGTTAGCATAGAAGAGGAGATGGCAAAGCTAAGTCAAAACAGGATTGCTTATGAGGTTTATATGAGGTTTGCCACCAATAGCCTTGGTGAGCTTAAAAATGTTATAAGGGAGGGTAGGCAATGATGGACCTTTTCAGGGCCTTTGATGTATCTGCCAGCGGCATGTATGCACAAAGAATAAGGATGAACACAGTTGCCAGCAACATAGCCAACTTTGAATCTTACAGGACAACGGGAGAGCCCTTTAGAAAGCTTGAGCTTGTTTTTGAAGCGGTAGAAAGCCCAGAGAACCTTCAGAAAGGTTATGTACCAGTGCTCGTAAGAGGAATAAGGGAATCCCAAGAGCCCTTTAGAATAGTCTTTGACCCAACAAACCCGAGGGCCGACGCAGAAGGTTTTGTCAGATACCCAAACGTGGAGTTGGTAAAGGAGATGGCGGATATGATTTCAGCCATGAGAAGCTATGAGGCAAATCTAAACGCCTTTAAGACAACAAGGGAAATAGCCCAAAGGACCCTAGAGCTATGGAGATAAGAGAAATAGATGGTCTTTTAAGAGAAAGGCTTGAAACAAAAAAGGGAGAAGGTGGAGATTTCTTAAAGGAGCTTGGTAAGTTTGTAAACTGGGTAAACCAAGAGCAACAGAAGGCAGAAGCTATAAAGGATGCAGTTCTAAAAGGTGCAGATATTCCGCTACACCAGATGGTCATTGAATTTGAGAAGGCAAGCGTAGCCTTGAATCTGCTTATTCAAGTAAGAAACAAGCTACTTGAGGCCTATCAAGAACTAAATAGGATGCAGGTATAAAGCATGGCTGAACTTAGGGAGGTAATAAACAACTTAAGGGATAAGTTTACAAACCTTACACTCACTCAAAAACTTCTTGTGATTGGTATCCCTACCCTTGCCCTTGTCTTTCTTATTCTAATAGCAACCCTTGCCACAAAGCCCAACTATACAACGCTTTACGCTGGCCTTTCTCAGGAGGATATGTCTGCCATTATGGCAGAGCTTGATAAAGAAGGAGTGAGCTATAAGGTAGGTCAAGACGGAAGGAGTATACTTGTTCCAGAAAACCAAGCAAGGGATGTAAGGCTTAAGCTTGCTGCCAAAGGCATACCCAGCAAAGGCATAGTCGGTTATGAGGTTTTTGATAAAAACAATATAGGTGTTTCCGACTTTCAGAACCAAGTTAACTTTAAAAGGGCTGTGGAGGGCGAGCTTGCAAGGACTATTTTAAGGATGACGGGTGTTGAGGATGTAAGGGTAAACATTGGCATGCCGCAGAAGTCCATATTTGTAAGGGAGGAAGAAGAACCCACCGCCAGCGTATTTGTAAAGCTTAAGCCTGGTTATGAGCTTAGCATTGAGCAGGTTAAGGCCATAAGAAACCTTGTTTCCGCAAGCGTCCCAAGATTAAAGCCACAGAAGGTTGTGGTGGTGGATAATCTTGGAAGGGATCTTACAGCCCTTTTGGAAGAAGAGGAGCCCATAAGGGATAAAGAGTTAAAGCTCAAGCTTGAGTTTGAAAAGAGGCTTGAAAGAGAAGTGCAAAAAGCATTGGAAGATGTGCTTGGCTATGGCGCTGTTAGGGTAAAGGTTTCTGCAGACCTTGACCTTACAAAGAGAGAGCAGAAGGAAGAGGTATACGATCCAGATATGACTGCCGTGGTAAGCCAGCAGAAAAAGAAGGAAAGAACCATGGGCGGTGGTGTGGCTGGTGTGCCTGGTGCTCAGGCCAACATACCACCAGGAGCGGGTGCTGTGGCTGGCGGAGGGCAGGTTATCACAGAAAAAAGCGAGACTATCACAAACTATGAGGTGAGCAAAAAGGAAGTTTATACCATTGATCCACTTATAAAGGTTAAGCGGTTGAGCATAGGCGTGTTAGTTGATGCCAACATAAAGAACCTTGATATGGAAAAGATAAAAAGGATAGTTGTAGCTTCTGCAGGCATAAATCAACAAAGGGGCGATACCATTACAGTTGAAGCCATACCCTTCCAAAGGCCTGTGCCTGAAAAGCCCGCACCTGATTATGAAAAATACATAAAACTAGCTTTGCTCGCCTTTCTTGTTATTGTATTTAGTATAGCTATGTTGATGTTGCTGAAAAGGCTTACAAAAAAGAAAGAAACAGCCCCCATACCAGCCCCTACAGGAATAGCTGGCCTTGAAATTATAGAAGGTGCTGAGGAGATAAGAGTAAAGGCGGAAAAAGTTGAAGCTGTGGAAACCATAGTTAAAGCTGCAAAAGAAGAACCAGACAAGGTTGCAAAAATATTGAAAAAATGGTTAAAGAGTAAGGGTTAAAAATGGCGGATGAACTTCTCAGTCAAGAGGAAATAAACCTTCTTCTCCAAACTCTTGGAAAAGAAGAAAAAAAGGAAGCTGTTATAGAAGAGGAAAAGATAAAGCCCTTGGACCTTACCCTTTTTGAACATATATCCGCTGGTAGGATAGCTGGCCTTGAGCTCATTTTTGAAAGATGGATAAATGGACTAAGAAAAGGGCTTACATCCCTTATAGTTACCATACCAGATATATTTAAAGAAAGCGTTAATATTGTAAGGTTTGGAGACTTTGTAGCAAAGCTCCCTCTACCGTGTGCTGTAGGAATTTTTAACATTGAACCTTTAAGGGGACAATGTCTTATAGCCATTGATCCAAGGCTCATATACATAGTTATTAGCAGTGTTTTTGGCGGTAGTGCAAAGCAGTACAAGATAGAAGGTAAGGAGTTTACAAGAATTGAAATGAGGTTTATCCAAAGACTGTTAAATTTGTGCTATCAGGAGCTAGAGTTAGCTTGGAGTACTGTTATGAAGGTAAGGATAGTACCAATAAATATTGAAACAAATCCAACACTGTTAACTGTGTCTCGTGCAAAAGAAAAGTTTATATTGCTCAAGCTTACAGTTATCATAGAAGGTAGTGAAGGATACATATACTTAGCCATACCAGAGGCATCTATAGCACCATATAAGGATATGCTAAAGGGAACTACAGAAATAAAATCCAAGAGTGCTCAAAAGGATCCTATAAAAGCTTTTCAAAAAATCCCTTTAAAACTTGAAGTATTACTTGGAGGATCACAGATAAGCTTTAAAAGGTTGCTTGAACTAAAACAAGGAGATGTGATAATACTTGATAAATCAGTAAAAGAGCCTTTAGAAGTAAAAGTGGAAGGACTTTCTAAATTTTTGGCCTTTCTTGGCCAATTGGGAAGGAAGAAGGCAATAAAAATATATAAACATATACAAAAGGAGGATTGAGATGGAAGAAGAAAAGCAAGAAAATATTATGGATATGTGGGCATCTGCCCTAAAGGAACAAGAAGAAGCATCTAAACAAGAACAACAAAAACAGGAGGTTAAACAGGAGGAAGAGGTTGAAGCAGAAATATCAGACAAGCTGAAAAGGTTCTTGGATATACCCCTACATGTGGAAGTGGTAGTAGGTTCAACTGTTATTACGCTTGGAGAATTGCTCCACCTTGATACTGGATCAGTGGTGGAACTGGAACAAAACGTGGAAGCCCCAGTTGATATAAAGGTAAATGGAAAGCTTATAGCCAAAGGTGAGATAGTTATAATAGAGGATAAGTTTGGTGTTAGGATTATTGACATACTTGGAAAGGAGGAAAGAATCAAGGAGGTAATATGATAGTATGAAGTTTTTCATACTTATGTTAATAATACCTACATTACTTTTCTCTGCTGAGACCATACCTTTCCTTAAACCGTCCTTTTTAAACCTTAAAGAAGATCTAGAAGAGGCAAAAAGAGATAATAAATTCCTTTTTATCATGTTTCATCAGGAAGGATGCCCTTTTTGCGATAAGATGAGAAAAGTTACTTTTCAAAATAATATGGTTAGAGATTACTATACAAAGCATTTCTACATGATTGAAATAGACATAAGAGGTTCAAATGAAGTAATTGACTTTGATGGTAAAAAATTAACAGAAAGACAATTCTCTCTAAAACATGGTGTAAGATTAACACCCGTCTTTATGTTTTTTGACAAAGAGGGCAAAGTGGTAGCAAAGGTGCCAGGCTATATAGAGCCTCAGGAGTTTATACTCATAGGTAGGTATGTAGTAGAAGGTCATTACAAAAATAAAAATTTGGTGCAGTTTATTAGAGAAAACAAAGCAAGATGATACACTTTGTTTTTCTTCTTTTTTTGAGCCTATCCTTTGGGCAAGAACTTTTAACCCTAGATTACAAAAAAGTCTATGAACTCGCTCTAAGAAATAACAAAGATATTCAAAGACTGCAGGAGCAGATAAGAGCCTTTGAGGTAGATTACCAGCTGGCCCAAAGGTATTACCTTCCTATTGTTTACGCAGGTGCTTCCATCTTGTATGATATGGATAATAAAGAGACAAAAACCAATGTTAACCTATCTATAATAAGCACTCTTTATGAATTTCAAAAAACAAAATCTAGGATTGAACTATCAAGAATAAAAAGAGATATAGCTCAAATAATGTTGGACCAGCTAAACAGAGACATCCAACTTAGGATAATAAAGCTCTTTGCCGATGCTCATCTATATAAAAAGCTTACAGAGGTCAAGAGGGAGGAGATGGCTATAGCCTATGTGCGCTTTGATAGAGCAAGGGAAAGAAAAGAACTTGGACTTGCTACAGATTATGAGGTATTTAGATTGGAAAGCATATTCAGAGAAAAAAGGAGTGAGCTTTTTTATGCACAACACATGTATAACCACACACTTCTTGAGATAAAACAGCTTGCTGGCATACCATACGAAACACTTATAGAGGTTGAAGATTTACCCTTTAAAGAATTGGAAAAACCCCTTGCGGACTTTTCTACGTTAAGAGAAGAGGCACTTAAAAATAATGCTAGCTTGAAGATAAAGGATATGGAGATTAAAAACTATGAGGAGGAATTAAAAGTAGCCAATCAAACCATATCACCAAGAGTAAACCTAAGAATATCAACCGATAAAAGCGGTTTAGAATTATCCACGCCCATTTATGATGCGGGAAAGCCCTATAAGGTTTAGTATCTTACATATCTTAAAAAATCTATCCAAAGGGAGAAGGAAGGTATAGAACAGAGTATAAACCTAATGTTTCTTTCTGCACCTTATGAATGGGAGTATTTAAGGGCAAAATGGATGGAGGCATATACAAAAAACAGATTTGCAGAGGAAAACCTTACTCTTAGAAGGTCCGAGTATGAGCTGGAGCTGGCTTTTGACCTTGGCTACGCCATGGCAGAAAAAAGTGAGGCAGAAAGGCAGTTGATGGAAGCCCGTTATAAACTTATAATATTCTGGGCAAAGCTTTTCAACCTGGCAGGGAAAAGCCCTTTTACGATTTTAGAATATAATTAATATTATAAAGGAGGTAGACATGTTTCAGGTACCAGAGGTTGGACCACAGGAAGCAAAGGAAATGCTTCAAAAGGAAAACGTGGTCCTTTTGGATGTAAGAACTCCTCAGGAGCATATACAACTTAGAATACCTAACTCCATGCTTATACCCTTAGATGAGCTTAGATATGCTTTTAAAGACTTACCTAAGGATAAAACCTACATAGTTTATTGTAGAAGTGGAGAAAGGAGTGCCTTTGCCACTTACTTCCTCAGACATATGGGATACGAAGCATACAACCTGGCTGGAGGAATTTTGATCTACCCTTACGAGAAAGAGTCCGGACCGCCTAAATGAAAAGGTGCCTTTTGGTCCTTTTTCTTTTCTCTGCAGGTTGTGGCATAAAGGCAAAGCCAGAGGTACTAAAGGGGCCAGAGGTAGCCATAAAAAGAATAGGTGATAAGGTTTATGTAAAAAGCCTATCTGGAGAGATAAGGGTTAAAGGCTTTGAAAAGGTAGGGAATTATTGGATAAAGGAAAACAAAGAGGCCTTTTGTTTTGTGGTGGAAAGGATTGGCGGGAAGTCTAATAAATTTTGCGTAGAAAGGGCGGTAGAGGAAAGGCCGCATCTAAAAGTGGAGGAAGAAAAAGATTTTGTAAAGCTTACGCCTTTAGGCTTTGAGACCTATAGGTTTTATCCTCTTAAAGAAAAGAGCATTGATCTGGAAGAGGGCAAGGATTTTAAAAATAGCCTTAAGCTTGAAATGGATTATTGGGAGAGGTGTTATGCCATTACGGGAATAAAAGGCGTCTTGGAAAGCCAGCCTGTGGAGGTTTGTGTAAAGCCTAAGCCACCACCAGTGGTAAAAGAGGTGGAAAAGCTTGAAGTAAGGACAGGAGAAAGCAAGATTTACCTTGTTTGGTTTTATGGAGAAAACTATAAGGAGTTTGTAATATACGAGAGGGGAAAGGAAATAGGAAGGACTACAGGCTTTGCCTTTGAAATCCCACTGCCAAAGGATAAGACAAGCTTTACGGTAAAGGTTATAAGCCCTCTTGGCTTTGAGAGCAAGGGTGTAAGCGTGGATTACAACCCATAGTAGGCCGCAATGGCTGCAGAAAGGGCAAGGGCGAGGGTCTCTGGGTCCTTCTCACCCTCTATTTCAAAGTCGTAGGTGGGTAGCTTCTCTTCAAGGAACCTTATGCCAAAGTATCCGGAAATAAAGTCTGGGTCTCTTATGATCTCTCTGTGAAGGGGTATGTTGGTAGGAACTCCCCTTATTATAAACTCATCTATGGCTCTTCTTGCCCTTGCCAGCACCCTATCCCAGCTAAGAGCCCAAACGCTCATCTTGGCTATCATAGAGTCATAATAAGGTGGTATTACATAGTCTTTGTAGACTCCTGCATCCATCCTTATACCGGGCCCTCCGGGTGAGTAGTAGGCCGTTATCTTACCGGGCGCTGGTGCAAAGTTTCTTCTTGGGTCCTCCGCATTTATCCTAAACTCTATGGCATAGCCTCTAAAGGTTATATCGCTCTGGGTAAAGGGCAAGGGTTCGCCCATGGCGATCCTTATCATAGTTTCCACAATATCCACCCCTGATACCATCTCCGTTATGGTATGCTCCACCTGAAGGCGTGTATTCATCTCTATAAAGTAAAACTCCTTATTCTTTATATCCACCAAAAACTCAAGGGTACCTGCGCTATAATATCCCACCTGCATCATAGCCTTTACGCTCAAGCCAAGCATCTTTTGTCTTATATCTTTTGGAAGAACGGGGCATGGCGTAATCTCTATAACCTTCTGGTGTCTCCTTTGAACAGAGCAATCCCTTTCACCAAGATGCACCACATTGCCATACCTGTCTCCAAGTATCTGAACTTCTATATGCTTTGGATTATCCAAGTATTTTTCTATAAAAAGGTCTCCTTTTCCAAAGAAGGTCTCCGCTTCTCTGTAGGCCGATTCAAAAAGCTTAGGAAGTTCTTCAAGGCTTCTAACCACCCTCATGCCCCTTCCACCACCCCCATAGGCCGACTTTAGAATAACCGGCAGGCCTATCTCCCTTGCATAATGCATGGCATCCTCGTAGTTTCTAAGGGGGTCTGGAGAGCCAGGAATAGTTGGTATGCCAAGCTTTTGCATTGCCCTTTTTGCCTTTACTTTATCTCCAAAAAGCTCTATATGCTCCGGTGATGGACCTATAAAGGTTATACCCTTTTTCTCACAATACCTTGCAAAGTCTGCATTTTCTGCCAAAAAGCCATAACCGGGATGTATGGCATCCGCACCTATGGACTTGGCAAGGTCTACTATCCTTACATAATCAAGGTAAGCCCTAACTGGGTCTCCTGGAATTAGATAAGCCTCATCCGCCTTTTTCACATAAAGAGATTTAGTGTCAGCCTCCGAGTATATGGCAGCCGTTCTTATGCCAAGTTCTTCACAAGCTCTGATTATCCTTAGGGCTACTTCTCCCCTGTTTGCCACAAGGACCTTTTTAAACATGGATAAAATTTTACCCCAGCTTTTCAATAATAAAGTTCTGGTTGGTGTATATACATATCTCTCCGGCTATTTTCAAAGACTCCTTAACTATCTCTTCGGCGGACATGTTGGTATTTCTGTAAAGGGCCAAGGCGCTTGCCCTTGCATAATCTCCACCAGAGCCTATGGCAAGCACTGGTTCATCGGGCTCTATTACATCGCCGTTGCCAGAAAGAAGGTACATATGGTCTCTGTCTGCCACCAAAAGTAGAGCCTCAAGCCTTCTTAGGCTTCTGTCCATCCTCCAATCCTTGGCAAGCTCCACGCAAGCCCTTAGCAGGTTCCCCCTAAACTCTTCCAGCTTTGCCTCAAGCCTTTCCATTAGGGCAAGGCCATCGGCGGCGGAGCCCGCAAAGCCCACCAAAACACTGTCCTTATAAAGCCTCCTTATCTTTTTGGCCGTGTGCTTTATAACGGAAGCACCAAGGGTAACCTGACCATCACCACCCATAACGGTGCTATTATCCCTTCTTACGGCTAATATGGTGGTTGCTCTTATTTCCTTCATTGTATAATATTCTAAACCTTGAGATTGGAAAAAGAAATAAAGGATTTTTTGATACCGGCCATAGACTTAAAAGAAGGCAAGGTGGTAAGGCTTTTAAAGGGCGAATTTGGCAAGGCAAAGGTTTATTCCAGCTCTCCCGAGGATATGGCCAAGTTCTTTGAAGATATAGGTTTTAAAAGAATCCATGTGGTAGACCTTGATGGGAGCCTGGAGGGTATTCCAATAAACCTTGAGGCCATAAGGTCCATAAGGCGTGCCTTTTCTGGGACCATTGAGGTGGGTGGAGGCATAAGGAGTTTAGAAAGCTGTAAGGTCCTTAAGGAGGAGGGTATAGACCTTTTTGTCATAGGCACTCTGGCCATAAAGGAGCCAGAGACTTTTGAGGAAATAATCTATGAATTTCCACAGAGGGTCATACTGGCGGTGGATGCAAGGGGTGGAAAGGTGGCCATTGGAGGGTGGAAGGAGGAAAGCGCCCTAAGGCCGGAAGACCTTGCATTAAAATACGACCAAAAGCCCATATGGGGTTATCTTTACACCAACATAGAGAGGGATGGAACCCTTGAGGGTGTGGATGTGGAACCTTATAGGGAGTTTAAAAAACATGTGAAAAAGCCTCTTATAGCCTCTGGCGGTGTGGCAAGCTTGGAGGATGTTTATAAGCTCATGGACGTAGTGGAAGGGGTGGTGGTTGGAAAGGCAATATATGAGGGCAAAATAAATCTAAAGGAGCTTTTATAATCTTACCATGGTTGGCGTAGTTCTCTTCAATATGGGAGGTCCCGACAGCCTTTCGGCCATAAGGCCCTTTCTATACAATCTCTTCTCCGACCATGACATTATAAGGTTTCCAAAAGCCATACAAAAGCCTTTAGCTTTTTTCTTATCCTTCCTTAGGGCAAAGAAGACAAGACACTATTATGAGATAATGGGTGGCAAATCTCCACAAAGGGAGCAAACTCAGGCCCAAGCTCAAGCATTGCAAAAAGCCTTAGGTGAAGGCTATAAGGTGGTGGTTGCCCTAAGGTATTGGCATCCGCTCACAGAAGAAGCTCTAAGGGCGCTTTTGGAATATCCCATAGAAAGGATTGTGCTTTTGCCTCTATACCCCCAATATAGCAGGACCACTACAGGTTCTTCCTTTAATGAGTTTGACAGGGTCTTTAGAAGGCTCGTAAAAGGTGGAAAGAACTTTAACCTTACAACCTTAAAAGGTCAAGAGAAGTCTTATTTTTATCCCTCAAGCATACCGGTGCATAGGATAAACTGCTACTACAATCATCCCACCTATATAAGGGCCATGGTGGAAAACATAAGGGAGAACTTACCAAACTGGCAAGAGTTCTTTTTCCTCTTTACGGCCCACAGCCTACCTATGAGCATAATAAGAGAAGGAGACCCCTACCAAAGGCAAACAGAAGAAACGGTAAGGCTTATAATGGAACATTTCCCTGGTGTAGGCTACGCCTTAGGTTATCAAAGTAAGGTGGGACCTACCAAGTGGCTTGAACCTTTTACACAAGACCTTTTGGAAAAGCTCATAGATTCTGGGGTAAAAAAAATAGCCTTGGTGCCAGTTTCTTTTACCTGCGAGCATTCAGAAACCTTGTATGAACTTGACTATCTTTATGGAAATATGGCAAGGGAAAGGGGTGTGGAGCTTATAAGGATACCAACCCTTAAAACACACCCCCTATACATACAAGTCCTAAAAGAGCTTGTCCTTCACGCCATCTCAAGCTGTGAGAAGATAAAGGGTATTTCGTAGTCTGCGGATTCCTTTGAGTCGGAGGCATGAACGGCGTTTTTGCCCTTGTCTGTGCCAAAGAGGGCCCTTATGGAGTTGGGTGCCACCTTCCTTGCCTCGTTGCTGTCCGTTGGACCTATTATCTCCCTTACCCTCCTTATGGCATCCTCACCCTCCAGCACCATGGCAACCACGGGACCAGAGGTCATAAACTCCACAAGCTCTCCAAAGAAGGGCCTCTCCCTATGCACCGCATAAAAGCCTTCCGCCTGCTCCTTTGTAAACCTAAAAAGCTTTAAAGCCCTAATCCTAAAGCCCTCGGATATAAACCTGTCAATTATCTTGCCTGTGGCGCCCTTTTCAAAGGCATCTGGCTTTACTATAACAAGGGTTCTCTCCATCTTTTGACCTCCTCTATTCTCCTTCAAAGGATTGTAATTCTTCCATAAGGGATTTAACCTGGTGCATTATGGCGCCAAGGAGGCTTTCCATAGAAGAAGACCAATAGGCCTCGTTAAAGACAATCTCCTTTTGGGGACCTTCCTCATCACCTTCAAGGTAGGTTATTACCACCGTGGGGTATTCCACGCTATCCCTATCTGGCAACAAAAGCTCCACATCCACCTCTGGTGGTATGGCCATAGTCTGCAATCTTTTTGCTAATTCTTCAAACTTTTCCCTTGGGTATTCCATATTAACCTCTAAGAAGGGTTTCAAGGCTTCTTTTCACAGAAGCGTCCAAGACAAGGCTTGAGGTCTTTAGAAGAAAACCACCTATAAGCTCTGGGTCTTCTACTATTTCAAAATCATAATCTCTTCCTGTAAAGTCCTTTATGGCCTTCTTTATCTTTTCCAAATGGGACTCATCCACCCTCCTCGCAAGCACCAAAAGGGCTTTGCTAAGCTTTAGGAGCTTTTCTACCTCATGGTCATAAACCCTTTTGACCTCGCCAAGGAAAGGAATGGCGTTTATCTCAAGTATGTAGTCAAAGACCTCATCCACCTTATCTTCTATGCCAAGCCTTTCTCTAAGGCTCTTTATAAAGGCAAGCTTTTTCTCTTTTGGTATGTTTGGGTTTAAAACAAATCCTCTAAAATCCTTTTCCGACCTGTATAACTTGTAGATGAGTTCAAGCAGTTGGGATGTTTTTATAAGCTCTTCCCTTTCCTTTTTGGACCTTTCTAAAAGGGCCTTGGCTATCTTTCTTACTATCTCTGGTCTTGCACTCATCCTTGGGCCTCCAACCTTTTGAGTGTTCTTTCAATATAAGCCTTTTGGACCTCCTCTTCCTTAAACCTTTCCTTTAGAATTTCTACCGCCAATGTGTAGGCCTTTTCTGCACCGTAGCGCACCAGTTCTTCCTTTGCCTTTTTAAGCTCTATATCAATAACCTCCCTTGTCTTCTCCCTTATCCTTCCTGCCATATCCTGCGCCTTTCTCTCTTCCTCCTCTTTTATGCTCTTTGCCGTCTCTTGTGCCAGTTTGAGTTGTTCTTCATACCTTCTTTTTGCATCCTGCAAGCTTTCCCTTGCCTTTTGTAATTCCTCTTGGGCTTCCTTTAGCTCCTTCTCCGATGCCAAAAGCCTTTCGGTAAGTCCGTTAAAGTATCTGTTGAAAGCCTCTGATATGGGCTTTTTCCCAAAGTAATAGACTATGCCAAGAAAGGCCAATATGTTTAATCCCTTCCATAGGAGTTCAATGGTGTGGTGTCCTTCGCTCATGCTGCCTCCTCCAAGACCTTCTTAGATATAAGCTCTGCCACCTCTTTTATCCTTTCTTCCAGCTTTTTCTTCTCTTCTTCAAGGTTCCTTCTTATCTCTTCTACCGCCTTTGCTATCTCCCTTTGTGTTTCTTCTTCAACCTTGGCGATCAGCTCTGCTTTAAACCTCTCCGCTTCCCTTCTGGCATTGTCCAATATTTGATTGGATTCTACCCTTCCCTTTTCCACTATGGCTTGCGCCTCTTCAATGTACCTTTGGGCTTCTTCCCTTAGTTTGAGGGCCTCTTCCGTGTTCTTTTGGGCCACACTATCCCTTTCTTCTATTACTTGAGAGTATGGGTTTACAAGGATTGACCTTACAAGGGCCACAAAGACAAGGAAAAGAACTGCTTGAATAATAAGGGTTATGTTTGGGTACATGGCCTGTTGTATATCCATACTAAGCCTCCTAAGAGTATTATAGCATATCTTCTATCTCCCTTATGAGCCTTACCCTTCTTTCGTGCCTCCCCCCTTCAAAGTCCGTAGAAAGCCAAGCCTCCACTATGGATAGGGCAAGGTCATCCCCTATTATCCTGTCTCCAAGGCATAGCACATTGGCGTCGTTGTGCTTTCTGCTCATGCGTGCCATGTATTCGTTCAAACAAAGGGCTGCCCTTATGCCTCTAAACTTGTTGGCCGTTATACACATGCCTATGCCCGTACCGCATATGAGTATGCCCCTCTGGGATTCTCCTCTTTGCACAGATAGGCATACCTCCTTTGCAAAAAGGGGATAGTCTGTGGACTCCGTAGATTGGGTGCCAAAGTCAAGCACCTTATAGCCCTTTGAAAGCAAAAACTCCTTAACCTTTTCTTTAAGTGGGTATCCTGCATGGTCTGAGCCTATGGCTATGGTAAGCATAAAGTTTATTTTAAATGATCCTTAGCACATAAAAGGTAAGAACTACACAGGTCAAAAAGATGATGAGCCCATAAACCTTATAATACCAAAGGCTTGTCCTATAAAAGCCCCTATCTACTTGCCTTATGGTTCTAAAGAAGTTTATAGCCCCCAAAATTAGTGTAATGAGGCCTATTGATATGATAAAAAGGCCTATCTTTGCCAAGCCTTGGTGGCCATTGCCCAAGTGCATACTAAAAACTCTTTCCAACTGCCTTATAAAGAACTCAAACCTTTCAATAACAAAGCCAAATATGATTAGAGATATGGAAGTCCTAATCCATGCCAAAAAAGTCCTCTCCGCTGCCATATAGATCCTTGGATCTACAACTTCTTTTTTGTCCACCATTATGCCTCCTTCTATATAAGATATATCCCAGTAGAAGACCAAAGCGCCCAAGAGTATAAGAAAATCACCGATCAATGCAGATGCTATGGCCACAGTTCTTAAAATCACAGATACATCTATCTTTTGTGTTATATCTGCCAAAACTTCAAGCTTCATCAGAAAAAGGGCAAAGGAAAGGGCGTAGAGGGCAAGCCTAATATATCCCAGATAGGTCCTTTCTACGGACATGTATATTCTGGCATCCCTTACCGATGGTAGCCTTTTATAAATAAGCATAGCTTAAGCCTATTTGGATAATTTAATCTTACAAAAATGTTGTATAAATAGAAACTGATTAAAATTATGTTATAATGTGCTGTGGAGTGATGAATAAAAGCAAGAGTTTTACTCTACGCTTTGGTATTTTTTTATGGTATTTTAACTTTAATTCTTTATGCAATTTTATATTTCGTTGCAGAAAGATATATGATTTCATTCACTCAAAATATGGCCTTTCAGATTGCAGACGGCGCATCAAAGCAAGTTTTTAACTCCATGTATCAGGTTATGAAAAGAGGATGGGAAAGGAAGGACCTTTGGGAGTTTATGAAAGCCATTGAAGCTTCTTATTATGGAACACCTATAAGCATAAACATATACCGTTCTAATCTTGTTAGGGAACTTTTTGGAGACATACCAGAACCAGAAAAAACCAAACTGCATGAGCTTGCCTTTAAGGGCCAACCACAGACGGTGTTTAGTGATTACCTTTACACATACATCATTCCAGTAAAGGCAGAAAAGGATTGTTTAAGATGCCATGTAAACGCAGTAGAGGGAAGCGTCCTTGGCTTGGTAGAAACGCGTATAAACTTAGCCACTTTTGCAACAAAAATAAAAAGCCTTTTTAGCCTTTTGCTTTTGTTGCCCGCTGTAGTGTTTTCTCTTTTGTTTTTAGCACTTATTATGAAATTTAGAAGTGTTATGCTTTCAATGAGCGAAGAGATAAGTAAGAATGTAGAAGATATCAAGTATGTAGAAGACGTAGAAAATATAATAAATCTTGTAAAAAACTCTTACGAAGAGATAAAGCCAATTTATGAAGCGATTCAGAGTCTTGGCGAAAAAATAAAATCCATAGCCATAGATAGAAAAGTATTAGAGCTGGAAACTCAATTGTTTGAAAGAATAATAGTAACATCAAAAACCATAGAAGAATGGCATGAATATGTGAAAAGTCTTATAAAAGAAATGAATTCTATGATTACCATAGATATAGTGTTCGTTATGTTTCTTGAAGATAGAGAGCTAAGAGTTGATGTTTTTTGGTATAAAAGAGCCGAAGAAGATTTCAAAAGTTATATAGAGGGTTTTATAAAAACAAAAATAAGCTTAGAATTACCTATATCTCTGTTAATGGACAAGCAGATCTACTTTAACCATCATACAATAAACAACAATGAAGTTTATAACGATGTTGATAAGGAGAGTATTAGGTTAAGGACAAAGGCTATTTTCCTTGATAAACCCCAGTTGGGTGGTATAGTAGGTATGGGTTTAGAATCACACTTAATAGAGGATGAAACAACTCAAATCGTTGTAAGTAGCCTGCTTTCTATGCTTATAAATGCAGTTGGCTCATCAAAAGCTATAAGCGACTATGTGAAACAGATAGAGTTTTATGCCATGAGAGACCCTCTTACCTTTTTCTATAATCAGAGAACCTTTTGGGAGTTGTTGAACTATGAAATAGATAAAGCAAAAAGGTTTAATAAGAAGCTTGCTCTATTAATGCTTGATGTTGACAATTTTAAGTTCGTAAACGATACTTACGGCCACTATGTGGGTGATATGGTGTTAAAAGAGATTGCTAAAACCATAGGTGAAAGAAAAAGAAAATCGGATATAGTTGCAAGGTATGGCGGTGATGAGTTTGCTATAATAGCTTTGGGCGCGGATACCATAAGTGCCTATAACCTTGCCTCCTCATTGAAGGAACACGTAGAAAGCCTATCTATAACAATGCCAGACGGTAATGTTTTAAATGTAAAAATTTCCGTAGGTATAGCCGTTTTCCCAGACCATGCAGGCACACCAAAGGACCTGTTTTTGTTGGCAGATAGCATGTTGAGAACTGCCAAGGAGGAAGGCAAGGGAAGGGTAAGAGTGCCTGGGCCCGAGGAGCTTGTGGAATCTTATAAGAATCTAAGTGCAAAGGCTATAAAGCTGTTGAGCGCCTTGGATAAGGGTGAAATTTATCCATACTTCCAACCAATAGTGGATGTAAAAAGGGATGAAACCTTTGGCTATGAAGTTTTGATGAGGCTTGGAAAAGATTGTTCTACGGCAAGTGAGTTTATAGATATGGCGGAAAGGATAGGCATCATCCTAAAGCTTGACCTTTTGCTCTATGAAAAGGTGTTTAAATTGGTAAGCGAAAAAGGCTACAAGGGTAAGGTCTTTTTGAACATGTCCCCCCGTGCTATGCTTGACGATAATTTTGTGGAAAGCGTTCTGAATCTTCTTAGAACATACAATTTAGAACCTTCACAGATTGTTTTTGAACTCACTGAAAGAGAAAGTATAAAAAACATAAGCCTTGCAGAAAAGTTTTATAAAAACCTAAAGAGTAAAGGATTTTTACTTGCAATAGATGATTTTGGTTCTGGATATTCCTCTTTTCATTATGTAAAAAGGTTGCCTGTGGATTTTGTAAAAATAGATGGAGAGTTTATAAAAGACTTAGACGTAGACTTGAAGGATAGGATATTTATAGAATCAATACTAACCTTAGCTAAGGGTATGGGCATAAAAACCATAGCGGAATGGGTAGAAAGGGAAGAGGTTTATAATATTCTTAAAGAGATTGGCGTTGATTATGCTCAGGGCTTCTACTTGGGAAGGCCCTCCGAGAAAATGTTATAACATTTCCCTTAAAAGCTTATTTACCACTTGAGGGTTTGCCTTTCCCTTTGCCTTTTTCATAACCTGTCCCACCAAAAAGCCAAAGACCTTCTCCTCACCAGACCTATACCTTTCCACTTCCTTTGGATTTTCCTTTAAGACCTCTTCTATGAAAGCCCTTATCTGCCCTTCGTCGCTTACCTGCTTTAAGCCCTTTTCTTCCACCACTTCATTGGGGTCTTTGCCTGTTGTCACCATCTCCTTTAGCACTTCCTTTGCCAATTTGGAAGAGAGTGTTCCTTCCTTTATTAGCCTTACAAGCTCCGCCAAGCCCTTGGGGCTTACAGGAGAATCTTCTATATCTTTTCCTACCTCTGAGAGGTTGCCCAAAAGGTCGTTGAGGAGCCAGTTGGCCACAAGCTTTGGCTCTTTATTGTAATGTTTTAAGGCATCTTCAAAGAAGTCTCCCAGTTCTTTGTTGTCTGTCAAAACCCTTGCAGAATACTCATCCAAAGAGTAGTCTTTTACAAACCTTTGGAACCTTTCCTCTGGAAGCTCGGGCATTGTCCTTTTTATTTCTTCTATCCACTCCACTGGCACCACTAAGGGCAAAAGGTCTGGGTCTGGGAAGTATCTGTAGTCCTCGGCCTCTTCTTTGCTTCTCATGGGATGGGTGAGGCCTGTGGATGGGTCAAAGGTCCTTGTCTCTTGCACCACCTTTTGTCCAGAAAGCACCAATTTTATTTGGCGCTCCATCTCCGCCTCTATGGCCTTCTGCACAAACCTAAAGGAGTTTACGTTTTTTATCTCCACCCTTGTGCCAAACTCCTTAGAGCCTTTTGGCCTTATGGATAGGTTTATATCGCACCTTAGCTGGCCCTTTTCCATATCTGCCCGGGAAACACCCGTATATCTCATAATGTTCCTTAACTTTTCAAGGAACTCTCTGGCAAGCTGTGGTGAATCAATGTCTGGCTCTGTAACTATCTCCATCAAAGGTGTGCCTGCCCTGTTTAGGTCCACAAGGGTTTTTGAACCTTCGTGTATGTTTTTACCCGCATCCTCTTCTATGTGAAGCCTTCTTATCCTTATCCTCTTTCCGTTTACCTCAAGCCAGCCGTTTACTGCAATAGGCTCCTCATACTGGGAGATTTGGTAGCCCTTGGGAAGGTCTGGATAAAAGTAGTTTTTCCTTGCAAAGACAGACTTGGTGTTTATCTGACAGTTTAGAGCAAGCCCCGCCCTTATGGCAAACTCCACAGCCCTTCTGTTTATAACCGGAAGGCTTCCCGGAAGCCCAAGGCACACAGGACATACATTGCTGTTCGGCTCTGCGCCAAACTCCACAGGACAAGAGCAGAACATCTTTGTTTTTGTGTCCATCTGCACGTGTATTTCCAGACCTATAACCGGTTCAAACTCCATGTTTATAATTTTAGCATGCTAAACCGATTATTACTCGCTACCACCAACAAGGGGAAGATAAGGGAGATTAAAGAGATCTTTGAAGGCTCGGGCATTGAGCTTATGGAGCCTGAGAGGGAAATAGAGGTGGAGGAAGACGGAAATAGCTTTTTGGAAAACGCTTACAAAAAGGCAAGGGCCTATTATGAAGCCTACCGAATTCCAAGCCTTGCAGAGGACTCGGGTCTGGTGATCCCAGCCCTTGGGGGCTACCCGGGAGCTTTCTCAAGCAGGTTCTACAGCCTTGAGTGGGGAGGCATAGAGAAGGTAGAAGATAGCAAAGATAAGGCAAACATAAGGAAGGTGTTAAGGCTTATGGAAGGCATTGAGGACAGAAGGGCTTACTTTATAACCTTTGCTGTGGTTTATATGGATGAGGCAGGCCTTTGGTCGCAAGGGAGGTGCGAGGGTCAAATACTTTATGAGCCAAGGGGAAGTGGGGGCTTTGGCTATGACCCCATATTCCAGCCAGAAGGCTATACCAAAAGCATGGCAGAGCTATCAGCAGAAGAGAAAAACCTCATATCCCACAGGGGAAGGGCAATAAGAAATCTCCTAAGGCTTATTAAAATGCTAAAATAGAGAACTTATGAAAATAGCTTTTATATCCACCCACAATGCCATAAGGAGCATAATGGCCGAGTCTGTGGCAAGGAAAATGTCAAAGCTTGCCCTTTTATCTCCAGAAATATACTCCGCTGGAGTAGAACCCGCAAAGGAAGTTCCGGAAGAGGTGCTTAAGCTTTTGCAAGAAAAGGGCTATCCAATAGAAAACCTATATGCCAAAAGCCTTAAAGATATACCTTACGATAAGATTGATATACTTATAACCCTCTCACCAGAAGCACGAGACAATTGTCCATATTCCGTATCTCACATGAGAAGGGAGCATTGGGTAGTTGAAGAAGTAAAGCTTATTAGAAGGGAGGAATTGCTAAAAACCTTGGAGCAGATAGAGGATCTTGTAAAGACACTCTTTAAGATAAACTAAACTTATTATTGCCATAAGGAAGGTTTATATTAAAATTATAAATCGTAATGATTGACATCAGTAAGCTTAAGACTTTTGTGGCGGTTGCGGACCTTGGGAGCTTTTCAAAGGCCTCAGAGATACTATACATTACACAGCCTGCGGTAACTCAACAGATAAAAGCACTTGAAAGGATAATAGGAGCCAAGCTCTTCCAAAGACAGGGTGGAAGGATTGTACTTACCGATGAGGGTAAAAGGATATACCAGATAGCCAAGAACCTCCTTAGCAACTATGAAAACCTTATGGAGGAGATGGCAAAGATAAAGAAGGATTTTAAGGATACACTTCTTTTGGGTATTAGCACCACCCTAAGCGAGTATAAGGTGCCAGAGCTTCTTGTGGAATTTCATCAGCAGTTTCCCAACATATCTGTAAGGGTTCTGGTGGACAACTCACAACATATAGAAGATGCCCTTTCTTCCGGTGTTTTAAACATAGGAATAATAGAGAGGGATCCTTCAGAAAGGTTTAGCTCTGTAAAGTGGTTTATGGATGAGGTTGTTTTCTTTACTTATCCATCACATCCCTTTGCAAAGAGAGGAGAGATAGAACCAGAAGAGCTTTATGATGCAGACCTAATCTTTAGAGAGGTGAGTTCAGGCACGCGAAAGGTAGTAAAAGAGGAGCTTGAAAGACTTGGTATAGTCTTTGAAAGGCTTAAGGTCAAGATAGAAATAAATTGTGGAAGGTCCATACTTAGCATGGTTAAAAAGGGGTATGGCTGTAGCTTTTTGTCAAGAGGTATAATAGAGAAGGATCTAGAAGATGGCAGTGTGGTGCCAGTAAAAATAAGGGGCTTTAATGCGGTAAGATGGTACTACATAATATACCCAGAGCATGAAAAACTTACCTTCCTTGCAAGCAGGTTTATGAAGTTTTTACTTTCTAAAACAAGCTCTGAGCTTATAGCGGGATGAGAAGGGGCATAATCTTTGATGTGGATGGGGTCATAGTGGATGTGAGCCAATCCTATCACTATGCCATAAAATACACTGCAGAACATTTTCTTAAAAGGGAAATTCCACTACAGGAGGTTGTCAACATAAAGTTTTCAAGGGGGATAAACAACGACTGGCTTGCCACCTTTGAGGTCATCAAGGAGTTTGGAGGAGAAGCAAAGCTGGAAGATATTGTAGAAGTTTTTAACCAATTCTATCTTTCCCTTAGGGACAAGGAAAGGCTTATACTTCAAAGGGATTTCTTTGAAAGATTAAAAAACCTTGGCTATCCCCTTGGCATAGTTACTGGGAGGCCAAGGGAGGACATGGCTTATCTTTTGGAAAGGTTTAACCTTTATCCCTACTTTGATTTTGTAGTGGATGAGGACAGCATACCTCAAGAGGAGCTGAGAAAGCCTCACCCTTATGCTCTACACTTCTGTGTTGAGACCCTTGACCTAGACGCTGGCGTTTATGTGGGCGATAGCATTGCAGACTGGCAGATGCTGAAAGATTACAAAAGGATCTACGCAAAGTCCTTTGAGTATATACATGTGGGAGAAAAGGCAGTGCCTGAAGGTATTAGGCCTGTCCCTCCTGAGAAGCTTTTTGAAGCTCTTCAAGAGGCCTTGCAGAGTCTATGAGGAGTATGGGTATATCTTCCTCTATGGGATAAAAGACCTTGCAATTATTGCATATTAATACATTCTTTTCTTGGTCATAAACCAAGTCGCCCTTACACTTTGGACAGGCAAGTATCTCCAAAAGGTCTTTGCTTATCATGCCTAACCTCCTATTTTAAACATTTCTACCTTTTTGGGCTTTATGCCCTCTTTTAACATCTCAAGCCTTTTTTCTGAATATCTGTCTTCTCTTTGAGACCATATATGCAATATAAACTTCCTAATCTCTTCCTCATCAGCTCCAGACCTTATAATGCTTTTCACATCATAACCATCCTGCGCAAAAAGGCAGGTGAGTACCTTTCCATCTGCGGTAAGCCTTAGCCTGTTGCAGTCTCCGCAGAAGGGCTGAGTTATGGAAGATATAAAGCCCACTTCCACACCATCATCCACATACCTGTACCTTTCTGCCACCTCGCCTCTATAGCTCTTTTCTAAGGGCTCAAGCTCAAAATGCTCCTTTAGAAGCTGTAGCATCTCCTTTACAGAAAAGACCCTATCCAAGGACCACCCATTAAGGTTTCCCACATCCATAAACTCTATAAACCTGACCACCACACCCATACCTTTGAAGAACTTGGCTATATCCACTATCTCCTCATGGTTTAAGCCCCTTACCACGCATACATTCACCTTAACAAGCTTTAGCCCAACCCTTAGGGCTTCTTCAATACCCTCAAGTATATGAGAGACCTTTACCTCCCTACCTACGAGCTTTGAAAAGACCTCATCCCTCAAAGATGGAAGGCTAACCGTTATCCTTTTGAGGCCTGCATGCTTTAAGGCTTTTGCCTTTTCCTTTAGAAGAAATCCGTTGGTGGTAAGGCTAAGGTCTTCCATGGGAAGTTCAGAAAGCATCTTTATAAGCCTTTCAAGGTCTCTCCTTAAGAGTGGCTCACCGCCTGTGAGTCTAACCTTTTTTATTCCAAGGGGGATTATAGCCTTTACAAACTTGGTGATCTCTTCAAAGGAAAGTATCTCCTCCCGTCTGAAGAACTCATAATCTTGGCCTTCTGGCATGCAAAAGGCACATCTAAAGTTGCACCTGTCTGTTATGGATATTCTTAGATCACGAAGTTCTCTACCAAGCCTATCTAAGATCATGCCCCTAGCACCCATTCACCCTTTCCATCCTTGAAGACTTCCTTCTTCCATATGGGTACCCTCTTTTTTACCTCATCCACCACATACCTACAGGCTTTAAAGCTCTCATCCCTGTGCCCACCAAAGACTACCACCATAAAGGAAGGCTCACCAACCCTTACCACGCCAAGCCTATGATGTATAAAGATCTCTTTTACGGGAAAGGCCTTTAGGGCTTCTTCCCTAATCTCTTCCATAACCTTTACGGCCATCTCTGGAAAGGCCTCATAGTGTAGCTCTGCCACATCTCCATCCTCCGGTGCAGACCTAGCTATACCAAGGAATATTACACTTGCACCGCACTCTTGAGGCACCTGATAATGGGAAAGAACTCTCTCTGCACCTATCCACTCAACGCCAAGGTATATTCGGGGTACCATGGGTATAATTATAGGTAATGGTGCCTATTATTTCCATAGTGCTTGTATCATATATCATAAATAAAAACATAAGCCCTTTAGGGTATTATAAATAGCCCAATTAACTCTATAATAATGCCTTCTAAGCAAGCCTATACCACGTGGAAGATCTTTGCAAGAGTTTATGCTAATAACTATCATAAGCTGAAAGCCTTAAGGACTAAAAGTCTGAAGCTTTATTGTAATGTTCGTCTCTTTACGGGCTTTAAACATTTGATTTCTCATCCAGCGTAAGAAGAATGTAAATTATTAAAACATGGACATAAGACCGGAAGAAATATACAGACTAGAAGACAGGATTCTGGTAGATATAAGGAGCCCGTCGGAGTATGAAGAGTTTCATATACCGGGAGCTATTAACATACCTATTTTTGAAGACGAGGAAAAAAGGCTAATAGGCCTTGTGTATAGAAGGGAGGGAGTAGAAAAGGCAAAAGAGCTTGGCTACGAGATAGCTTGGGAAAAGCTACAAAGCCTTCTTGAAAGGTTTAGGAATCTTAAAAGGGATTATAAAAATGTAGTAGTCTATTGCTGGAGGGGAGGGCTAAGAAGCCAAGAGCTTTGCAAAGTGCTAAGGTCTATGGGTATTGAGGTTCTAAGACTTGAGGGAGGCTATAGGGCCTACAGGGAGTTTATCCTAAAGGACATGGAAAGACTCTTGGAGGGTAAAAGCTTTTTGGTGCTCACAGGCAAAACCGGAGTGGGCAAAACAAGGCTTCTTAGAAGGCTAAAGGATGAGGGCTACCCTGTTATAGACCTTGAAGCTATTGCACAGCATAGGGGATCTGTTTTTGGAAGAGTGGGCATAAGAAAAAGTGTAAGTCAAAAAATGTTTGATGCCTTGCTATACGAAGAGCTAAGAAGGATAAACTCTGATATTTTGATAGCAGAAGATGAAAGTAGGGTAATAGGAAACATACACATACCAGAAAGTTTATGGCAAAAAAAAGAACAGGGTATATTCATAGAAATAGAAGCGGACCTTGAGACAAGATTAAAAAACATCATAGAAGAATACACCGCTTTTGAAGGTTGGCAGGAGGAAATACAGCGTGCCATAAACAAAATAAGAAAATACCTTGGAGAAGAAAAATATAAAACCGCAATAGGAATGCTTAAAAATGGCCAAATAGAGGACCTTGCTCTTTTTTTAATGAGGGAATATTACGACAAAATTTACAAGCTTAACAAAAGGATACATATTAGGCTGCACTGCTCTAATGAAGAGGAATGCCTAATGAGAGTAAAAGAAATATATTCAAACCTTCTTAAGGAAGGGGTAATCTCTAAGCTTGGCGGGTAGCCTTTTGTCTCTTACTTCAAACTCTACATCAAGCTCCTCTTGTCTATAGTTCACATCCACAAAGCACAAAGCTATGCCCTTCTGAAGGGTGGGAGAGTAAGTGCCACTGCTCACATACCCTATGGGCTCATCCTTATAAAAGACCCTATAGCCCTCCCTTGGCACACCCCTGCTAAGAAGTTCCAAACCAAAAAGCCTTCTTTTTATTTCCTTTTTTAAAAGCTCTTCCTTTCCCAAAAAGTCTTTTTCAAGGCTAACATATCTATCCAGGTTTGCTTCAAAAGGTGTTATTTCTTCAGAAAGTTCATGTCCATATAGTGGCATGCCCGCTTCTATCCTAAGTACATCCCTTGCACCAAGCCCGCAGGGAGTGCAAGCCTTTATCAGTTTTTCAAAAAGCTCAATCCCTTTTGAAGTCTCTGCATACACCTCAAAGCCATCCTCTCCTGTGTAGCCCGTCCGTGATACAATGGTGCCGTCAAAGACCTCAAAGTGGTAATACTTTATCTCTTCCACCGGAAAGTAGTTCTTTAGCACTTCCACAGCCTTATGACCCTGAAGGGCGAATTGG
>ENA-ORXB01000586-ORXB01000586.1-sediment-metagenome-genome-assembly--contig:-NODE-586-length-66643-cov-15.337590_pt1 | contig 66643 bp, 50 predicted proteins | sample MGYA00237863_ERZ511475 | MGnify/ENA primary metagenome ERZ511475 (study PRJEB26305, sample SAMN06343858) | sediment metagenome | isolation source: hot spring sediment | place: Canada: British Columbia... | reverse complement strand
AAAGGGCATGGACCAGATCGCATCGCTGCTGCTGTCGAGGCGGGGCTTGCAGACATTGGCGAAAACTACGCGCAGGAACTCCGCACCAAGCATGCAGCACTTGGGCATCTGCCGATCCGCTGGCATTTCATCGGACGTTTGCAAACCAACAAGGCAAAGTATATTGCGCCGATTGTACATGTGGTCCATTCTCTCGATCGGGAAAGTTTGGCTATCGAGCTGGACCGCCAAGCTGCACGTGCCGGACGCAGGCTCGACGTTCTGCTCCAGGTGAATACCTCTGGTGAACCAACCAAAGCGGGTATCGCACCGGATGCTGCCCATGGGCTGCTTGGCGTGGTCCTGGGCTTACAGCATCTCCGCCCACGGGGACTGATGACGCTGGCGGGACTCGAACACAGCGCCGATCAGGTTCGCGCAGAATTCCGATTGCTGCGCACCCTCCGCGATCAGCTTGCCCACGATTTCAGCTTGGAGGACTTCACTGAACTTTCGATGGGTATGTCCGGCGACTACGCCATCGCAATCGAGGAGGGAGCAACCATCGTCCGTATCGGCACCCGGATCTTCGGTGCACGCCAACCAATGCATTCAGCATAACACGCGTATTTTTACCCCGCTTGTTTTCCTTTCTTCGAAGCACGTCATGCTTGCACGCAGCGCCCTTGTCATTGCGGTGGTGGTCGGTGTTGCTACTGCTTCCTGCAACGCGCAGATACTTTCGGTGCGAACCGTTGCGACTGGGCTGGACACACCGTGGGAAGTGCTCTGGGGTCCGGACGGCTGGTTGTGGGTCACCGAACGAGCCGGACGCATTAGCCGTATTCATCCGGAAACTGGTCAGCAGCAGGTTATCGCAACACTTGGAGACGTCTACGAACAAGGCGAAAGCGGGCTATTGGGTATGGCACTGCACCCGAACTTCGCAGACTCACCATATGTCTTCGTTGCCTATACCTGGCGCGATGGCTCGCAAATTCTCGAACGCATCGTCCGCTTTACCTACGATGGCGCCACCCTCGGCGATATGCGCATACTGCTCGATCGCATTCCTGGCGCAACAATCCACGATGGCTGCCGACTCCTGATTCTACCCGACCACACTTTGCTGGTAACCACCGGCGATGCCAACGTTCCTTCGCGCGCTCAAGATCGGCAAAGTGCGGCTGGCAAAGTTCTTCGGCTCAACCTCGACGGCACCATTCCTGCTGACAACCCCATCCCCGGCAGTCCGGTTTGGTCGCTGGGGCACCGGAACGCGCAAGGGCTTACCGTCTTTGGCGGCATTGTGTATAGCTCGGAGCACGGACCCAACAGCGACGATGAGGTCAACATCATCGAACGCGGACGCAACTACGGCTGGCCAACCGTGATGGGATACTGCGACTCTCCAACAGAGCGCACGTTCTGCGATCAGGAGCAAGTCGTTGAACCAATTGCTGCCTGGACACCCACCATTGCTCCCTGCGGACTGGAGTACTACGCTTCCGATCGCATTCCCCAGTGGCAACACTCTCTGCTGCTTGTCACACTCAAAGCAGCGCGACTGGTTGTGCTTCGGCTCGATTCGACCCGCCGTCGCGTTGTGAGCGAGCAGCATTTTCTGGTTGGCGAACTTGGCCGATTGCGGGATGTGTGCGTCTCACCCGATGGTCGCGTCTTCGTGGCAACCAGTAATCGCGATGGGCGTGGCACACCGCGCTCCGGCGACGATCGCATCGTCGAGCTGACCGTGGCAACCTCCGAGGTTCCACCGTTGCGTCAGATCAGTTGGCAATTCAGCACCGACGGTAGCGGGCTGCTGCAGCTCTTTCTTCCGCATGCTGCTGCAGTTGGGTTGGAGCTTGCCGACCTGCGCGGTGGGCATGCAGCATTCTGGCACTTCGGCACCTGTGCAGAAGGGAGCCACGCTTTCCAGCTCGAAACTTCCCACCTAGCTCGTGGAGCCTATTGCGCTATGCTGACCATCGGAGCGGAGCGGTATCACCAATTGGTGCTCGTGCATTAGTCCTGCCGATGCTGCCGCAGCAGTTGGCTGATTGGCTCCAGGTGGCGCACCAGTATTGCCACGCACATCCCCACAACCGCAAGCTTGAACTGCACGACATCGAGCGGCTCGAACATTGCAAACCGATGGATAAGTCCGCCCGGGGTGTTGACTATCAAAATTGCTGTGCCAAGTGTGCCGGCAACGTTCCCCACGTGCACATGGCGCATAACCGCATAGTACCCGGTCGCGTACATGAGCAGCCACAACCCAAGCGGTAACGGATTGACCGCCAGTGCAACGCCTGCAGCGGGTGCCAGGCCACGTCCACCGCGCCCACGCAGGAAGATGCTCCAGTTGTGACCGATGACCACGCTCACCGCCGCCGAAGCAACGGCCAGGAACTCTCCACCGATCCACCGCGCGAGCACCACCGCAACCACACCCTTTGCTGCATCAATGAGTGCAACCGTCACTCCTATCCACGCCTTGCCGGTGACCTCGTAACTATTGCGCGCACCAATATTGGTGCTGCCTTCGTGGCGAAGATCTTTGCCGCTGACCAAGCGTACCAGTAGCCACCCCGTCGGGATCGATCCCAGAAGGTACCCAATCGCTGCGGCAACGAATACTCCAACGTCAAGGTGCATTCGGATACGCTCCGGTTACTCCCACTCAATCGTTGCTGGCGGTTTCGAGGTGATATCGTAGCAGACGCGGTTGATGCCGCGCACCTCGTTGGTGATCCGACTGGCAATTCGTCCCATCACCTCGTATGGCAAGGGATACCAATCGGCGGTCATACCATCGGTGCTGGTGACTGCTCGCAGCACACACACGTTTTCGTAGGTGCGGCTATCGCCCATGACACCTACAGTCTGCACGGGCACAAGCACCGCGAATGCTTGCCAAATGGCCGTGTACAGTCCGGCGCGATGAAGTTCCTCGATGAAAATCTCGTCGGCGTTGCGGAGGATTTCCAACCGTTGGGGCGTTACCTCGCCAATAACGCGAATTGCCAAGCCCGGCCCAGGGAACGGATGTCGTTCGATGAACCACTCGGGCACACCCAGCGCACGACCGACCGCACGGACTTCATCCTTGAACAACTCACGGAACGGCTCGACCAAATCCAACTGCATGTGCTCGGGCAAACCGCCGACGTTGTGGTGAGACTTGATCGTCGCCGAAGGACCCTTGACGCTCTGCGACTCGATGACGTCCGGATAGAGTGTCCCTTGCACTAAGAACCCAACATCGGGGAAACTGGCCGCCTGGCGCTCGAAAACTTCGATGAACGTGTGTCCGATGATTTTGCGTTTCTGCTCGGGATCGGTCACACCACGCAACCGCTCCAGAAACAGCTCTCCAGCCTGGACCACGGTCAGTGGAATATCGAAGTGCTCGCGGAAGAGTCGTTCGATCGTCTCGCTTTCGCGGGCGCGCATCAACCCAGTGTCCACATGAATGCAGTGCAACTGCTGGCCAAGAGCACGATGGACAAGCACCGCAGCAACAGTCGAATCAACGCCACCGCTCAACGCGCAGACCACACCGCGCGATCCCACGCGACGGCGGACACTCTCGATCGCCGATGCGATGAAGTGCTCGGGCGTCCACTGCGCTGAACACTGACAGATGCGCCGCACGAAGTTTTCGAGTATGCGTGCGCCATGGTCGGTGTGGTGGACTTCGGGATGAAACTGCACGCCACGGATGGGCATGTGCCGATGTCGGATCGCAGCGTAGGGAGCGCTTTCGGTGTGTGCGATGGGTTCGTAGTCGGGCGGCAACTCAGCGACGGCATCGCCATGGCTCATCCAGACAACCGTCGGGGAGGGAACGCCCTCCAGAAGCGGATCGTGCGGTTGGTCCAGCCACAGTTCTGCTCTGCCATACTCGCGGCGCTGGGCGGGAACGACTCGTCCGTTACCCTGGTGCGCGATCACCTGCAGACCGTAGCAGATCCCCAGCACCGGAATTCCGTGCTGGCCTGCAAGTGTTTCGACATCGAAGGCAAGGAGCGGCGCATCGGCATCATAAACGCTCGACGGTCCACCCGAGAGCACCACACCACGGGGCGCAGCAGCCAACAGCGCATCGAGCGAAATACTGCAGGGAACAATTTCGGCATACACGCCGCATTCGCGTATGCGCCGTGCGATGAGTTGCGTGACTTGCGAACCAAAATCGAGCACGAGGATGTGTTCGGTGGTGGCGGCGGTGCCAGGCATTGTCAACTGGGGAACAGTTCGGGTCGCGAAGTTACGGCACTGCGGCAAGCGGTACTGCTCCGCGGCTTTGTATGTTGCGTCGTTGCAGTATCCACGTCAGGAGCATTCGATGCCACTGGAGACTTGGCAGCTTGTCAACTTTGCCCTTGCGGTTGCGCTCGGCTTGCTCATCGGCACCGAGCGCGAGGTGTCCAAACGGCTTCGGCATACTGCAATCGGCGGGATTCGCACCTTTCCGCTCAGCAGCATCGTCGGCTACGTGGTGGGCATTCTCAGTCGCGACGATGGCGGCATCATCGCTGCTGCTGGCATTGTCGGCATCGCAGGGATTGCCATTGCTGCTGGGATTCGGGGACAAGCACGCGGCATCACGACGGAACTGGCGCTCCTGCTCACGTGCGTTGTGGGTGTGGCACTGGGCAGTGGCCATACTATCCCCGCGCTGCTGGCAGCCGTGGTGGGAACGGTGCTGCTGTCGCGCAAGACACAGTTGCACCAGTGGGTCGGGACTCTCACGCCCGATGACATTCGGGCAATTGTGACATTTGCCATTGTTGCCGCCGTGGTGCTGCCGCTGCTGCCGGATGTTCCGCTCGGTCCTGAAGGCGTGCTCAATCCACGCCGGGTGTGGATGGTTGTCGTGTTGGTCACCGGTATCAATGTTGCCGGTTACGTGGCAAGCAAATACTTACATGCGCGGCATAGCATCGTCCTCAGCGCGGTCGTGGGGAGCCTGGTTTCCTCGACAGCGGTCACGTGGGCGTTTGCATCGCAGAGTCGGGAGCAGCAGCAGTATGCAGCGCTGTACGGGGTCGGTATCGCCCTCGGGTCGGGGGTAATGTTGGCACGTGTTGGTTTCTATGCCGGCGTCGTGTCGCGTCCGCTGCTGGTGGCACTGCTGCCCCTGCTGATGGCTTGTGCCGTGGTTGGTTTGGGCGTGCTCTGGCTGTGTGTCCGACGGATACCGCCCCACGTCCCCGAACAGGAACTGCACACTCCATTCCCACCGGCAAACCCTGCGCGGTTGCAGTCGGCACTGCTGTTTGGGGTCCTCTATGCTTCCATCGCGACGGCTGCTGTCCTGCTCCAGCGGGCTATCGGCCAATCAGCGCTCATCGCTCTCGGTGCGGCCAGTGGCATTGCGGACGTGGATGCTATCACACTGGCAATGGCCCACCGCACAACCAACGAAAGCATCAGCACCGACCTGGCCGTTGGGGTGGTTGCCGCTGCAATGCTGGTCAATACGCTGGTCAAGATGGGGATTAGCCTGCTCCGCGCAGAGCGCCAGACACGCCGTATCGTGGCGTTCTCGCTCGGCGCAACGGCAGTAGTGCTCGCACTGGTCGTGCTCCGTAGCTTTGTGGCGATGTAGCTCGACACCTTCCCTTGCTATGCTTACAATCATCGCGTGGATTGGCCGCACGATCATGGGTTTTGTCACCGAATTTGGTGCGGTACTGACCTTGCTGGGGCGCATTCTGCGCTACCTTCCGCGCGCCGTCCGTGATCGACATTTGGTGCTCCAGCAGATGGCAATCGTCGGCGCGGACTCCTTGCCCTTGGTTATACTCATTGGCTCCTTCACCGGTGCGATTGCCGCACTGCAAGCAACAAACCTGTTTGCGAAGTTCAACTTGATCAGCATTGCACGTCCCTACATCGGCGGCTCCATCGCAACCGTTGTGTTCACCGAACTGACGCCAGTCCTCACGGCGCTGGTCATTGCCGGACGTGTCGGCGGCGCAATTGCAGCGCAGATCGGAACAATGGCAGTCTCCGAGCAGCTCGATGCGCTCGAGATGATGGCCATTGACCGCGATCGGTACCTTGGCATGCCGCGCCTGCTGGCAGCGCTCACGATGATGCCCGTGCTGGCGGTGTTCTCGAATGTGGTCGCGCTGGCTGGAGCCTTCGTTCTGACCGCTCTCAAGTTCGAGTTCTCGGCTGCGATGTTTTTCGATTCCATCGTGCGCTTCTTTCGCGCCAGCGAGGTCACGATTGGGTTAGTCAAGTCGCTGGTATTCGGGGGAACCACCGCGCTCATCGGTTGCTACGTGGGTGTGCAAACCAGTGGTGGCGCCGAAGGGGTTGGCAATAGCACCGTGCGCGCTTTCACGCTCTCGGCTGCGGCAATCTTGGTGCTCGATGCCCTCTTCGGCTACATCCTCTAACCGCACTGCGCTTACATCTCGTCCGACGGCGGGCGAATTTGGCCATCTTTGAGCGGTGGCTCTCCCGTACCAAACAAGTATGACAGAGTCAGAAAGGCAATGCGCGACTCACGCTTGAACCGCAAGTCTTGATCAAAGGTCGCCGTGCGCATCGCGATGGTGAATACCCGTTCGTCGAGAGGATCGGTCACACGCAGGGCAACGGCTGCTTTGCCGTCGAGGAATTCGTACCGCACGGCAAGTTCCCCAGCGCCAATGGTGCCAATGCTTCCTTGGGCAATCGGACCGATGCGACGGAGATTGTAGCCAAGCTGCGCACTCCAGCCGCCGCCGAATGAAAAGGCGTTTTGCCAATTGAGCGTTGCTGTCCATCCGCGGTTGGATAAACCCGGCTGCACCGAACCAGCTTCGATCTGCTGATACGCAATGCTGCCGCCAATTGTCGAGCGCCACCGTGCGCTTATCGGTGCCTGGAGCAGCAGCTCGATGCCGCCTGTTTCCATGCGATCCCAGTTGGCGAACACTAACTGCGTTACCGAGTGGATCGAATCGAAGGTTCGATACCGTGCTTGAACGTTGCTTTGCCAGCGCCAATAGAGCGTCGGCGATACGGTCACCCAGGGGAGTACTGCCGTCGCACCCAATTCGAGCGAATGCACCAGCTCTGGTTGAAGCGTGGGAGTACCGCTGCGGAGGTTGTAGGGATCATCAAGGCTCACCAGTGGCAGGAGCGCATTGGTCGAGGGACGGCTGATACGGCGGCTATAGCGCAGCGCCATGCGGTAGAGCGGGCTGAAGGTATAGGCGATGCTCAGCGAAGGGAAGAGATTCCAATATTCCTGCCGAAACGCGGCTGTATCGTACCCGACCCGGAAGGTGGTTGCCTCGGCACGCAATCCCCCGCTGAGTTGGAGCGCACCCAGCGGTAAGGATGCTTGAATGTACGCAGCCCAAATGTCCTCAGTCACGGTTGCCGCAACAGTTCCAGTCAAAACCGCCGCAAGTGGATCGGTGGTGTCGGCACGCACGGTTTGATCAGCACGGAGCTGGCGCCAGGAACCTTTGAGCCCCATATCGAGCTGCCCACCGGAGGGAATCCGCCAGGTTGCATCTGCCTGCACCGATGCTTGGTCCAACTGCTGCGAAGATGTCGTGCTATTGCTTGCCATCACACCATCACTGGGAACGCGCATTGTTCCGACCAAGCCGCTCACGGTTCGATTCGACAGGTAGCGCGCATCGGTGCTGATGGTCCACTCATCACCAATGCGGCGACGGTAGCCAATGCTCGCATCAATGCCGCTGGTGGAGTCCTGCTGGAGTGTTTCTCGATTTTCCCTCTGTCCGGTCGGTACCGGTTCCGACCCACTTCCCTGCCGGGCGAAGTAATCATAGGACAAGTCCCCCAGCGTGCGTTGCTGCTGTAGCATGCCACCCAACGTTGCGGTCATGCTCCCACCGAGCACGTCGGCTTCAAGGGTAAGACGCGGCGCGTGGGTTTCCGTCCGAACCGGACGCACCCCCGTCACTAAGCCTGGATACTCGGTACCGGGGCTGCCAGCGTGCGGCACAAGCCAGCTATCGCGATCGAAGCCGAAGTTTTGGAGTGTGTAGCTATAGCTGCCTTCGATGCGAACCGAGCTGAGGTTGGCAGCAAGCGATGCAAAGGCGGTGTACTTGTCGCCAGTGCCAAGAGTCAGGCTGCCGAACGCGCTGACTGCTTGCTCGCGTTCTTGCTTGAGAATGATGTTGACAACGCCAGCACCACCCTCGGCGTCGTAGCGTGCATCGGGTGTGGTTACTACTTCAATCGTTTCGATGGCATCGGCAGGAATATTGTCGAGTCCGGTACCTCCACTACGATCACCGCCAGTGAGCGTAGTCGGCTTCCCATTGACAAGCACGATGACATTACTTGAGCCGCGCAGTTGAAGCGTGCGGTCTTGGTCAAAAGTCACTCCTGGCACATTCTGCAGTGCATCGGTTGCCGTGCCACCAGCAACGGTCAAATCCTTGCCTACTTGATAGACACGCCGATCCAGGTGCACTTCGTGCAACTCGCGCTCGGCGCTAACCTCGACAGCATGCTGCTCGATTGCCTCTGGCCGAAGGCGCACCGTGCCAATCGCAACGTCACCGCTGGAGGGAACACGAACCGAATCCCGGACTGCTGTCCGATACCCGACCAAGCGCAGCCGCAACCGGTACACTCCCGCAGGTACCGAACGCAGGAGGAACGTTCCATCCGGCAATGACAGTGCTCCCCGCACAGCACGTCCGCTGGTATCATCTGAGCGATGCAAACTCACCGTTGCATAACCGACAGGTTGACCAGTTCCATCATCAACAACCCTCCCGCGCACAGTTGCTTGGGCAGCAAGGACAATCGGGAGGAGTGCTCCCAGCACGACCACTCTGCAGAAACGGCACATTGAGCAGAACTCGGAAAGGAATGGTAACCAAACCCAGGCACAGGCACTGACGCAGCCACATCAGCCAATATTGTTCGGCCTGGAGCGCTGTTGGTTTTTACGAACAATTTTTGTAATTTCCTACAGTTTACATTACACCGATCGGCGATGAAGGGATTCCTAATGGGTGGATTCATGCTCATTGTGGTAAGTGCGCTTGTAGCACAGCAGCCGCGATGGCATGACCTGCTGCGCGATACGAACGCACGATTTAGCGACATCGAGCAGGCATTTCTCCGGGAGCATTCCCAGAGAACCCTCGAGTCCCCTTCCGAGCAGCCAGAGGAAGAGGAAGGTGAGGAGGACGCAGTTTTCTTCGGGCGATGGGCAGACTTCTGGCGACTTCGCTTGATGCCCGATGGCTCATTCCCCAGCGGCCAGATACTCTGGCACCAATTGCAAAAGAAAATTGCCGATCAACGCCAGCGCACAGGCAAAGGAACCCGCACCCAATCGAGCGCAAACTTTACCCATCTGGGACCAACCGACATTCCCACCAACGGTGGCGCTGGGCGCATCAACTGCATTGCGTTCCACCCAACGAACACCAATGTGGTTCTGGTTGGCGCACCCAGCGGCGGACTCTGGAAAAGCACCGATGGGGGCAGCACCTGGTCGAGCAGCACTGACACTCTGGCGACGCTGGGCGTGAGCGCCATCGCCTTTGATCCATCGAACCCGCAAGTGATCTACATCGGCACTGGCGACCGCGATGCCCGCGACACGTACGGCGTCGGCATTCTCAAGAGCACCGACGGCGGGACAACCTGGACGACGACAGGACTAAACTGGACAACCAACCAAAATCGTGTCGTCTCGGCAATCCTGATTTTTCCCGGAACTCCCTCGACGCTGCTGGCAGCTACCAGCAACGGCATTTGGCGCTCAACCGATGGCGGGCAGACTTGGTCACAACGCACCACAACGTACGCGATGGAGCTGCATCAGCACCCAACTGACCCGACGATTGTTTTTGCTTCGACTTACTCCCAGAGTGGCGGTGCAGCTATCCTCCGCTCGACCAATAGCGGGATAAGCTGGTCAATCGTGTGGTCCAACAACGCCGTCAATCGGATTGCACTGGCACTGCCTCCGACAGCGCCACGCCGCGTCTATGCGCTCTGCTCGAGTTCGTCCAGCAGCAGCTTCTACGGGCTTTACATGAGTTTGGATACCGGCTCGACCTGGTCGCAGCAATCGTCTTCGCCGAACATCCTCGGTGGGAACACCAGCGGCACCAGCAGTAGCGGGCAGGGATGGTACGATCTCTGCCTTGCGGTGCACCCAACCGACTCGACAATGCTCTTTGCGGGTGGCATCAACATTTGGCGCTCCACCAATAGCGGACAGGGCTGGACCATTGTCAGCTATTGGGTTGCCGGCACTTCCATCCCCTACGTCCATGCCGACCAACACGCGATGCTTTTCAAACCCGGCACAACCGACCTCTGGGTGGGAAACGATGGCGGTGTGTTCGTGACAACAAACCTCGGCAGTAGCTGGACCGATCTCAGCAGCGGGCTGGCAATTCTGCAGGTTTATCGCATGAGCGTTACCCGCGGCAGCACAACACCAGTCATTCTTGCTGGCACGCAAGACAATGGCACCAATCGCCGAACTTCCGCCGGCGCGTGGGCACAAGTCTATGGTGGCGATGGCATGGAAAATGGCATTGACTGGGTTACCCCAAGCACGATGTACTGCTCGGTGTACTATGGCTCGTTCTACCGCTCCACCAACAGCGGGTCCTCCTGGTCGAGCATCACTCCCTCAGGCGAAGCAAGCAACGGTGCCTGGGTAACGCCCTTTCTCCTGCATCCATCAAACCCACAGATGCTCTATGCTGCCTATCGAACGGTGTACCGTTCCACCAATCGCGGCACAAACTGGACTTCGCTGGGCGCCCCACTGAGCACAAGTGCCCGTGCGTCCTACCTTGCCGTTGCCGCATCCGATCCGAACACCATCGTCGTGGGCACGGCAACGGCAATGTATCGCACCACCAATGGCGGGACAACCTGGACAGCAATCGGCTCGGGCCTCCCTTCGAGCGTCAGCAGCGTTGCCATTGACCCAAGCGATTCGAGCATTCTTTGGGCATCGTGTAGCAATTGGGCAAGCGGGCAAAAAATTTTCCGCTCAACCGATGGCGGCAGCACCTGGACCAACCTCAGCACTGGACTACCGAATGTGCCGGTCAACTGCATCACCATTGATCCTCGCTCCGGCAATGCCTACGTTGGCACCGACATCGGCATTTACCTTCGGCAACCGGGCAGCTCGCAATGGGTAAGCTACGACGACGGCTTGCCAAACGTCATCGTCCGTGATATCGAACTCGACACAGCAACCAACCGCATCTACGCTGCAACCTACGGTCGTGGCATCTGGCGAGGGAATCTGCTGGTGCAATCGCTGATTGCCTCGATCTGGGCATCGAGCACGACAATCTGCGCGGGCGACACTATCCGATTTGCCGATGCCTCCAGCGGTTCTGTTTCCACGCGCAGTTGGACGTTCCCCGGCGGCATTCCCTCGGTCTCGACCGATTCGATGGTCGCAGTGCGCTTCCCCAATCCAGGCATTTACCAGGTACAACTTGTCGTCACCAGCGGTCCGGCAACTGACACAGCCCGCGTGACGATCACCGTCAACCAGCGCCCCACGGTGACGATCTCCCTTTCGGCACAAGCAGTGTGTGAAGGGGATTCCATCATTGCAACCGCAAATGGTACGGGCATTACCCGTTACCAGTGGAACACGGGCGACACCACGCAGCGCATTGTCATTCGCTCCGTTGGCATTGACACGCTGGTGGTAACCGTCACGAATGCTGCTGGCTGTAGCACCCGCTCGGCAACAGTACAGTGCACCGTGTTTGCTCGCCCGTCGGTCCCAGGGATCGCCGTCGTTGGGCGCAATCCTTTCTGCGACGGGGATTCGGTCATCCTGGAAGCACCCGCCGGCTATGCAGCATACGTGTGGAGCACTGGCGCCACAACGCAACGCATCACCATTCGGACGGGGGGAGCATATACCGTCACCGTCACTGATGCCAACGGATGCTCGCGAACCTCGGACACGCTGCTGCTGGTACGTCGCCCGCGACCAGAGCTAACGGTTGACATCCAAGGACGCCTGCAACTCTGCCAGGGCGATAGCGTCGTGCTGACGGCACGCTCGGTGCCCGGTGCAACCTTCTTCTGGCTCGATGATGGCCAGGCAAGCGCCCGCCGCGTTATTCGCACCAGCGGCACCTACATCGTCATCGCCACCGATACCAACGGTTGCCGAGCACAGTCGCAACCAGTGACGGTCAGCGTCGCGGGTATCCCGGCACCGGTCATTACGATTCTGGGTTCAGCAACGCTGTGCCCGAACGACTCGACGCGTCTCGATGCAGGCGATGGCTTTGCCACCTACCAGTGGAACACCGGTGCAACCACTCGTTTCATCACCGTTCGCGAGCCGGGCCGCTACTGGTGCATCTGCACCTCCCAAGCTGGTTGCGTCGGCAGTTCCGATACGGTCACCATCACCCGCGATACCACAGTACGCCCGGTCGTTACCGCACTCAACGGACGGCTGACCGCATGCGAGGGCGACACCATTACGCTCGATGCAGGACCCGGCTACCTCCTCTACACCTGGAACACCGGTGCCTCGGCCAGACGACTTTCCGTCACCACCACCGGTGCGTACGTCGTGCACGTCCAGACACCCTCTGGATGCCGTGGCACGTCGGACACCGTACGCGTGGTGTTCTATCCGGCGCCACCCCCGCCAGCGATCGAACGCACCGGCGACACCCTCCGCACAAGCAGCACTGCCGTCGCATACCAATGGTACCTGAACGGTGAACCCATCGCCGGCGCCACAACACCATTCTACCTCCCCACCGCCGACGGACGATACCGCGTGCGCATCAGCGATGCCAATGGTTGCACTGCCCTGAGCACCGAGTACCTGTTTGGTGGCAGTAGCACCGTTGAACATAGCACCGCCGCTGGGATCGAACTCATTCCCAATCCCGCGGAGGAAGAACTCACAGTGCGCATCCATGTGGAGGGCACTGCTACGGTGCGGCTCTATACGCTCCTTGGACAACTCCTTGCCGAGCAGAGTGTCCTTCCCAGCTCCTTACACCCGCGAGAGCTTCGGTTCGACCTGCGTTCGCTATCGCTGGGAACGTATCTGGTGACCGTTCACACAGGCACCCGATTCTACCGGGCACCATTAGTGCGATGGTAGGCCCTACTCGAGATAGCTCTTCGATTGCGCTTCAACCAGCTACGCCCACCAGAAGTCCAAGAACGCGTATCCTCTACGTTGTATAACCTCCCTCCATGGGCTAATGCCAATCGTGCTTGCATGCCTTGTACTCGCGTGTGTAACTCTGCCGGCTCAACAGCCGCTCTATTTTCCCCCGCTGGCGGGAAGTTCGTGGGAAACCGTTGCCCCTGCCTCGCTCGGCTGGCAGACAAACCGCATTGATTCCCTCCTGGCATTTCTCCAGCAGCGGAACACCAAAGCTTTTCTTGTGCTCCACAACGGCAGGATCGCTATCGAGCACTATTTCGGCACGTTCACCCGCGATAGCCTCTGGTACTGGGCATCGGCTGGAAAAAGCGTCACGGCATTCTTGGTCGGCATGGCACAGCAGGACGGCTCGCTCTCGATCCATGCACCGACGGCAACCTACCTGGGAAGCAAGTGGACTTCCTGTAGCGCAGACCAAGAACAACGCATCACCATCTGGCACCAGCTCACCATGACCAGCGGCCTCGATGACGGCGTTGCTAATCCCGACTGCACCGAGCCACAATGCTTGGTCTGCCGAGCAGAACCTGGTTCGCGCTGGGCATACCACAACGCACCCTACACGCTGCTCTCGTCGGTGCTCGAAGCTGCAACGGGCAAATCCTTCAACACCTACTTTGCGCAAACACTCAAAGCGCGAACCGGGATGACCGGGCTATGGATCAAAAGCGGGGACAACATTGTGCTCGTCAGTAATGCCCGCAGCATGGCACGCTTTGGATTGCTCATCCTCAATCGTGGTATCTGGGCAGACGATACGCTGCTGAGCGATACCGCCTACTTTCGTCAGATGCTCACCCCTTCCCAATCGCTGAATCCTTCGTATGGCTACCTGTGGTGGCTCAACGGGCAACGCGCCTTTATGCTGCCGCGGGTGCAGTATGTGTTCCCTGGTCCCTTGATGCCTCATGCTCCATCGGATATGATTGCGGCGCTCGGCAAGGATGGACAAATCCTCAACGTCGTTCCCAGTCGAGGAGTGATCGTGGTACGGATGGGAGAAGCTCCGGATACAGCAGCAGAAGTAACCACGGTGTTCAACGACGAGATGTGGCAGTATCTAAGCGGCATCATCGGTCAGCAGACATCCTCCGTCGCTGCGGAGCTTTTCTGGCCAGCTCCAAATTTGGACTGCTTCCCCAACCCATTCGATCAGGCGACCACGATTCGCTTGTCGCTTCCGCAGCGTGAGCATGTCACACTGAAAGTCTTTGATGTGCTCGGGCGCGAAGTAGCAACGCTCGCTAATAGCATGTTCGATGCTGGTGAGCATCGCATCGAAGTTGAAGCCACCTGCTGGGCACCAGGGATGTACCGCTACCAGATCATTACACACCATGGCATCCTCCAGCGGCTCATGGTAGTGGTCAAGTAATGCATCGCTGGCAGGCAATCGAAACACAAACACGCGCGCTCAGAGACTTAGGCATTCTTGCCACAGCAATGCTTGTATTTTTTGCCGCTGCCGCAGGGGCAGGGGTCGTTCCGTCCGACGCGTGGCTGCTCACGGTGGATCGTTGCAACCGGCACTGGGCGCTGGTCAGCATCCTGGGGTCTGTGTGTGGAGAGTGGCTCGGTGCCCTCGGCTGTCGAGGGGTGCGAAAACTGAAGCGCTTCGGTTGCGACGCCTTCTGGTTGCAGCAGCGCGGCGCTCCGCGAGCGACGTCCGCGACGTTGCGGCAGAACGCGTTGGGGCTGCGGTGGTGCTTCGAGTGCGGGGAAGAACTTGAACGCCGTTTCGACGGTTTGCTTGGCAATCTCGAGCAAAAGCTGTTGGAAGAGACCGAATGCTTCGCGCTTGTACTCGAGCAGCGGGTCCTTCTGCCCGTAGGCGCGAAGGTAGATGCCCTCCTTGACTTCATCCATGATGCGTAGGTGCTCGCGCCATTTGTCATCAATGGCGGTGAGCACAGCATACCGCTCCAGCTGCGCCATAAAGTCGGCGCCGAGCATTTCTTCCTTGCGACGGTAGAACTCTTCGGCAACCTCAACGATTCGGCGGACGCATTCGTCGCGGCTCATTGTGCGGAATTCCTCGGGCGTAATTGGCAGTTCGCACAGCAGCGTTGTGCGGACGTTGTTCTTGAGTGCTTCGAGGTTGTCGCTGTCCTCGGAGTCGCCGTGCGTTTCGTCGTACCAGGCGGCGGCGAGTTCTTCGAGCGCGGCGAACACTTCGCTCCGCATGCGTTCACCGCGGAGGGCGTGACGGCGGCGGTCGTAGATGACCTCGCGCTGCTGGTTCATGACGTTGTCGTATTCGAGCAGCCGCTTGCGGATGGCGAAGTTGTTCTCCTCAACTTTTTTCTGGGCGCGTTCGACGGCTCGTGTGAGCATGCGCGCCTGGATTGGCTCGCCTTCCTTGAGATCAACCTTGAGCCGCTGGAGAAGCGAGGTGATGCGTTCCCCGCCGAAGAGCCGCATCAAGTCGTCTTCAAGCGAAATGAAAAACTGCGACGAGCCGGGATCGCCCTGCCGGCCGGCGCGACCGCGGAGCTGGCGGTCAATGCGGCGTGCTTCGTGCCGCTCGGTGCCGATGATGCAGAGTCCGCCGTTGGCGCGGACCTCGTCGTCGAGCTTAATGTCGGTGCCGCGCCCGGCCATGTTGGTGGCGATCGTGACTGCACCTTTCCGCCCTGCCTGCGCGATGATTTCTGCTTCGCGTTCGTGGTGCTTGGCGTTGAGCACGTTATGCGGAATCCCGACGCGGCGAAGCATCTTCGAGAGCACCTCGCTGGTCTCGACGCTCGTTGTACCGACAAGAATCGCACGCCCTGCCGCAAGCTGCTTTTGAATTTCCTCGATGACGGCGTTGTACTTCTCGCGCTTGGTGCGGTAGATGAGGTCGTCGTAATCCTTGCGGATGACGGGCTTGTTAGTCGGGATGACGACGACGTCGAGCTTGTAAATCTGGTAGAACTCGGCTGCTTCGGTCTCTGCGGTGCCAGTCATCCCCGCGAGCTTGCGGTAGAGGCGGAAGTAGTTCTGGATCGTGATGGTCGCATATGTTTGGGTATCGCGCTCGACGTGGACGCCTTCTTTTGCTTCGATCGCTTGGTGCAATCCGTCCGAGTAGCGTCTGCCTTCGAGGATGCGGCCGGTGAACTCATCAACGATTTTGACTTTGTTATCCTGGACAACGTACTCGACGTCCCGTTCGTAGAGCGAGTACGCCCGCAGCAGTTGCGAGACGATGTGGATGCGGTCGCTGCGCTCGGCGTAGAGGCGGTAGAGCTCATCTTTGCGCCGCTGCTTTTCCTCGGGGCTGAGCGTTGGGTCACCCTCGATCGCGCTCATCTGGGCGGCGATGTCGGGGATGACAAACATGTTCGGGTCTTCGTTGGCAGTGGCGAGCAGCTGGCGTCCTTTTTCGGAGATGTCAATGGTGTGGTTCTTCTCGTCAATGACGTAGTAGAGCTCTTCGTCCACGATGTGCATGTGTCGCCCCTGGTCGCGAAGGTAGTAGAGCTCAGTTTCGCGCATGAGCTTCATCGTGTCGGGGTCTTGGAGCAGCTTTTGAAGCTTTTTGTGCTTCGGCATCGCGCGATAGGCACGCAGGAGCGCAAGGCCTGCTTTTTCGCGATCGTCTTTGGAGGAGCTTTTCAGCAGCCGCTCGGCTTCGCTGACGATAGCATTGACAAGTCGTGCTTGCGCCTCGACCAAGCGCCGGACGCGGGGATTCATCTCGACGAACTTTTCATCGGTCGTCGAGCTCACGGGGCCGCTGATGATAAGCGGCGTCCGCGCTTCGTCAATGAGGACCGAGTCCACTTCATCCACGATCGCGTAGTAGTGCCCGCGCTGAACCATCTCGGAAAGGTCGGCGACCATGTTATCGCGCAGGTAGTCGAAGCCAAACTCGTTGTTGGTGCCGTAGGTGATGTCGCAGGCATACTGGGCTTTGCGCTCGGCGGTCTCCATCTGCGATTGGATGCACCCCACCGTCACACCGAGCATGTCATAGACAGGTTTCATCCACTGGCTGTCGCGGCGGGCAAGGTAGTCGTTGACGGTGACAAGGTGCGCACCGTAGCCAGCCAGTGCGTTCAGGTAGAGCGGTGCAACGGCAACGAGCGTTTTCCCTTCGCCGGTGGCCATCTCGGCAATCTTGCCTTGGTGGAGGACGATGCCGCCCATGAGCTGGACGTCGTAGGGGACCATATCCCAGACGACTTCGTGGCCGGTGACGGTGTACGTGTAGTGGCGTTCAGCAAGTCGGCGGCAGACTTCTTTGAAGAGAGCGAAGGCTTCAGGGAGGATCTCATCGAGCAGCGCGTGGACGGCGGCGTACTCGGCATCCTCGGAACGGGCGATCTGCTGATAGATTTCGATGCGCTGATCTTGGGTGAGAGCCGGGTCCAGTAATCGCTGGTCGAGCTCGGCGCGTTCACGCTGGAACGGCTCTTTCCGCTCAGCCACCAGGGCGCGAAAGTGCTCGGTGCGCTGGCGAATCTCCTCGTCGCTGAGCGTGGAAAGCTGACTGTAGATTTCGTTGATACGTGCAACCACCGGACGCAAGGCCCGGATGTCGCGCTCGTGTTTGGTGCCGAAGAGTTTGGTGATGAAGCCAAGCATCGGAGTACGAGTAGAAGATGGAACGATCCCACCACGGTGGTACAGCGCCGATGGACGGATAAGCTGGGAGAGTATTTGGGGAGATGCAAACAATACACTGCAGGCTATTATCGTCGTCAATCTGCGCTCAGTCCTTTACCTGCTCGAACGCGACGAGGTCCGCTCCTTGCTCCTGGTACGGCAATAATTCGCGATTTTGAAAATATTTTTGTACCTTTACTTTGTTTTTGCACGAACACAATTATTATCATCATAAATGATGACTAGAGAGGAACTGCTCAACAAGATGAGCGATCAAAATCTGATTGAACGAGCACGTCTTTGGAATAGTCTTCTTCATGCTGACTATTCGTCACCGTTTCAACGTATCGCAGCGCGTACTGAGGCTTTTGGCCTCGGTTATTTATGGGGTTCACTAATCCACTACTTAACTGAATGTTTCCCATGGGTTGGACGCATTCCTGTGCCAAGTCGGACTTTTTGGGGTCAGCGTATACTTATCGAAATGCGTATCGCCGATCAATTTAGACCTATCACGAGGGGCGTACCCTCAGAGATTCAGGAAGTTCGTCTCACACAATACATAATAGCAGGATTAGCACTTTCTGAAAAAGATGTTTTCTATGATATTGGAGCGAACATTGGATTCTATTCAATGCTCGCAGCAGAGCTGAGCGCTGAAGTTCACGCATTTGAGCCTATAAAGGATACTTATAGGCTGCTACAAATGAATCTCCGCTACTATGATCGAGCATATACGGTAAATGCAGCTCTCTCTGATTCACAGGGTAATGTAGTCTTATACCGTCCTATTGATTGGTCTGGTTTGAGTACTATGGTGCCGGAAATGCTTCTCAAACCCTACCAACCTTACAACGTCAATGCTACTACACTTGATAGCTATGTTTTAGACCAACGGCATTCACCTCCAACGGTATTGAAAATAGACGTCGAGGGTGCTGAGATCTTTGTCCTAAAAGGAGGAGAGAGAACTATCGCACAATACCAACCTACTATCCTTGTAGAATTATCACCTCCACATCGTTATGGACTTAACAATTCACTACCTGTTATTGAGTTTCTCAGGCAAAAAGGGTATGTACTCCATCGTATCGATGACAATGGTTCGTTACTACCAGTTACAATAGATGCTTATCGGTATTTGGCGAGTATTGTTGGTGACTTCGACAATGTCGTTTTCATACCTCGCAAAACAATCTGAATTGTTACATGATGAAGTATATTCTACTCCATATTTTGAGCACTACAATGCTCGTCACCCAGGTTCAATGGCGCAACTTTGGGAGTCTTCATCTAGCTCGCCATTATTTCGAAGCAATCGCAATTCGACCAACTCAAGTACTAGTAATGGGAGGCTTCACTCAATCAACATCACCACAGCAGGGTGAGCCTACAAACGAATGCGAGATTATTGACATTCAACAAAGACAAGTTTTCCCAGCTGCACCATTGAATGTTAGGCGAGCAGAATTTGTCGCATTATTATCTTCTGACTCTAACGTTGTGGTCCTCGGAGGTGTGATGAGTACAGTAAGTAGCAGTGGAGGAAGCGGTAAATTAACACCAACAGTTGAATTATATGATCGTTCGTCTAATCAATGGCGAATTATTGGTAACCTTCAAATACCACGGCGCCAGCATTGCGCAATTTGGTTAGATTATGAAAGAATACTTGTCGTTGGTGGTCGACATGAAGATCTGACAACTATGGCAGAAGCTGAGATTTTCGATATTCGCACAGGAACAAGCCAAATAGTATCACCTTATCCATATACTATGACAGACCTACTTTCGGGACACACTAGCACTGGAATAATCTTAGTCTGGGGCGGTCGAATCGGAGGGCCAAATAGCTTCAGGACCGATGAAGTTTACGAGTACAATGGAACAAACTGGAGATTATTTCAACGGTTACCTGAGCAGTTCCGAGGCGGAGTAGCTATCCAGCTTTGGGATAACAGATTACTTACAGCAGGTGGTTCCTATTTCGAATCACCAACTTTCAATTTCGTACGTAGTGTATACATTGAAAACAATGGACGCTTGCAACGTTTTTCTGATTCACTTTCAATTGGTCGTAGTTCATGTGGACTTGCACAGTGGGATTCCACCACAGTCTTAGTTGTTGGTGGGTTTCAAGGAGGAATAACACCGTCACCAACAAATACTTGTGAATGGATTGATCTACGCAATGGGTTGGTGTTACCTGCTCCATCACTCATTGAGTCTCGGGCTCACTATCGAGTTGTATCCCTAAGTAATTCCTCATATCAAGTTGTGCTGGCAATATCGGGTTACTCCACCAATCGCAACACCCCCACCATCGAGATCCTCGAACGGAAGTGCCCAGAGCGAGCGGTGACGATCACCGGAGCGCGTTCCCTCTGCCCGGGCGATACCCTCCTGCTCAGCGCCGATAGCGGCTTTGTCCGCTATCGCTGGTCCACTGGCGATACCACACGCTCCCTCCGCATCAGCTCGCCAGGGACCTACACCGTCACCGCCACCGACGCCGATAGCTGCACCGCCACCGGTGATGTCACCGTCACCGCTGCTCCCGGTGCCATCCTCCTGCACACTCGTTCCACACCGGCCCACGTGCCTATCGGAACCATTTGGTGCGACACGGTGGAACTGCTCAACCCCTCTGATGTTCCACTGCTCCTCGATAGCCTCTGGCTTGCCCGGAACGTCGAGTGGTCACTGCCTCTGCACCAGCTACCCCTGGAGCTCGCCCCCGGCGAACGCCGTACCCTCCTGGTCTGCTGGTCCTCCTGGGCGCGCGGCGAACACCGCGATACCCTCGTGCTGACTACTCCCTGCGGCATAAAACTACTCCCCCTTGCACTCCTTGCCACCGATATCCAGTGGAAGGCTCACAGCTCCTGCGGCGTTACCATCGAAAGCATCCTTGCCGACGATGCGATGACAACTCTCATTACCGCAGCGCACCTGGTGCGCATTCGTGACTTGGTCGGTCGCGTCGTGTTCGAGCACATCGGTGACGGACAGGCCACCCCAATCGCTATCCCCGGCGGGTTACGCCCTGGCATCTACCTGCTCGAACGCGACGAGGTCCGCTCCTTGCTCCTGGTACGGTAGCTGTGCTATTCCGTATCAATCGTGCTGCCGTAGATCGTGGGAAGCTGAAACTGGTGCGAGCGTACCGCCGAGAAGAGCTGATTGCTTGAGAACACAATCCCGATGCGTTGGGTGTCGAGGTTATAGGCAATGTCCAGACGGAGGATGCCGCCTTCTTCCTGCCACTTGAGATTGTGGAGACGAATGCCAATACCCACGGCGTGGTGGAAGCGAGCGTGGGAGAACGCAGCGCCCTGCATCCAGACGGTGCCCCCATCGAGAAATGCAACGCCACTGATGCCGAAAATCCACAGTCGCCACGGGGGCAGTGCGCGAAACTCCACGTTGTAGAGGAATCGGTTGTCGCCGACGAGTTGATTGACGGCATAGCTGCGCAGCCCGATGTCGTTATCGAGCACCAGTTGGCGGAAGGCATTCCAGTTCCAGACTGTCTGCTGCCAAAAGCGCGCGACCAGCAACGATGCAGTGCTGAGGCGCCAATGCCCAAGCCCGTAGGATTCGATCGCAGTATAGCGTGCTTGTCCGCGCTGGAAACCAGAGCCGGCACTGATTCTGCCAAACAGGTAGGCGCGATCGTCTGCAAGGAACCCCGATTGTTCGGCTTCGCCTCCGATGTAAAAGAGCCGCTCGCCATCAGCATTCATCGGGAGGAAGTAGCCAATCGTTGCAGCGCCCCACGCACCCACAGCAAGGTCCTCGACCAAAAATCCATCCAGACCGCTAATGCGCCGAAAGCGCTGGCGAAGCGATCCCAGCGAGAGCAACGCCCGCGCGCTGTTATCGCCCGCTTGCCGGAACTCCGGTGCTATGCGCCGGACGTTCTCCACGCTGAGCAGCAGTGTTGCAAAGAGGCGGTCTTCGTTCTGGTCGGTTGTGCCGATGCTGATCCAACCGCTGGCGCGACGAAGATGGAACGGGAGCAATTCGTACCGCCCCGTGCCGCGCCGATAGTAAAAATCCGAGCCGAAGGAGTTGACCCCACCCACACTCCACGCCAACGGCGTGCGAAGGGTACGATAGGGCTCGAGCAGCGCCAGTTGTTGCAGCGTGCGGTAGCGGTTGGCAAAGAGGGTTCCGCTGACATTGACTTCGGAGCGCAGCGCACGCCGCCAGGTGAGCGCCACCGCTCCTTGCCAGCCAATCTGGTTTTCGGTCCTGTAGAGCATCTCGACACCGAACCGACTGCCCGTGCCCGCAAGATTGAACTCCTCGACTTCTGCACCAAGGGTAGCCGCACCACCACCCGAACCCACCAGCACAGCACCGCTGGTGGACCAAAAATCCTGCGTGGTAATGGTGACCTCGACGGTGTCGGGCGCAACCGTATCCACGTGCATTGCAACGCGCGAGAATAGTCCCGTCCGCCGCAGATTCCGCTCCGATTCGTACAGGAGCGCCGTATCGAGCTGATCCCCAACGGCGAAGAGGAGTTCGTCGCCGATAACCCACGGGCGCGTCGTTGTGTGGAGCGTGTTCAACAGCGGAGCAGCGAAAAACCACTCATCGGCAGTAGAATCGAACACCTCCCGCTGGTCGAGCCAAATAGCGCCAATGATCGGCTGTGCTCGGGCAGAGCAGAGCGCCACTGCGGCACTCAGTGCGAGCAACCGCAGTGCCACGTGCAGCATGGTTTCGACCGAGAGAACTATGCTGATTCCGCTTCTGCTGGCTGGCAGCACCAGCGTTCGTAGATGCCATCGAGCAGCAGGTTGATTGCATCGGCAGCTTCGCGAGCGGCGTCGAGTGCAATACGCTGCTGCTCTTCGGTGCGGCAGATGCGAACAAGCGCATCGCGCGTTACTTGGCGGTGGATGACGTCGGCGTGCTCGTGCACCTGGAAGAAGATGAGCGCATCCTCGGTGTCGAGGTTGTAGAATTTTTTGAGCCCCTCGATTTTCGTCGCTGCCACTTCGGGGATTTGGGACTCATAGGCATAGAGCGCTGCCAATCCCACCGCAGGATTGGGATCGAAGGCAAGTTCGCGGAGAATTTCGACCGACTTGCGCGTGTGGGGCAGGTACTGGCGCGTTGCCATTTCTTGTCGAGTAATGCCGAGCGCATCGCCGAAGCGTCGCCACAGCTCTGGATGATTATTCTCCCCGTGCTCTTCTTCCATCAAGTTTTCCAGCAACATTTGCCGCACTGCCATATCATCGGCGCAGCGTGCATGCGTCGCGCTGACGAAGGTCGGGAAGTGATAGACCTGGTGATAGTACTCCAGCGCGTACTGGCGCAACTGCTCGAGTGTCAGTTCGCCGCGATTCCAGAGCTGGTAGAACGGGTGCTGGAGCATGTGCCGCTCGGCAATGATCGCATCGAGCGCATCGAGAAATTCTTTGTCGGTCATGGCAGCATTGAACGTATGGATGGCAAGCAGCGCAAAACTACGGAATCTTTCAGCGCGTTCACCCAGCACTCTTCCCTTGGAGTGCGATATTTTTGCTGGTAGCATGTCGCATCAATCGCTGCACATCGTCCCATGCCAAGCGAGCAGCTCCTTCCCGAACTGGAAGTAGAAACCACCGTCGGCATGCCAGCAAAGTGCATCCTCTACAACGATGACTGGCACACGTTCGACGAGGTTATCGTGCAGATTGTCAAGGCGACTGGTTGCAGCATCGAGGATGCAGAGCGCTTGACCTGGGAAGTGCATACCAACGGGAAAGCCGCTGTCTATGAGGGAGCGCTCAGCGATTGCCTCCGTGTCAGCAGCATTCTCGAGGAGATCGCGCTCCATACGAGTATCGAGATGTAGCGCATCAGCGAAAGAGCGTTTGCCACTCTGCGTGGCTCTGCCCGAGGGGGAACAAGGTTCGCGCTTGCAGTCGCTGCGTTGCTCCAAGCGCGCGAAGGTGCTCGCAAAAGCGCTCGCGCTGCAATTGATTGACCAGCCCCGATGCACACGTCGTTGGATGTTCCAACGCTTCGAGTGCACTAGAGAACTTCCGCCTGGCTGCAAGAACACCAGCAACAATGAACATCCGTAAGCCTTCGCGGTGGATGTCGCTGCAGGGCAGCTCGAGGAATTGTTCCGCCTCGAGCAACCGATCCTGCGCCAGCGCACATTGTGCTGCGCGAAGGCGGGCAAGTTCCCTCTGCTCAGCGGAAAGCTCAGGGCATGTACAGAGCGGAGCAAGCAGTGCAGCAGCACTGTCGAACTTGCCAGCAGCAAAGTACGCCAGCCCGAGATGGTAGCGGAGCCAGGGACTGTCGGGCTGACGCTCCAGCTCTGCGTGGAGGAGTGCAATGTTCCGCTCAATTTTTTCCGGCTGGACGGTTTGGTAGCCGTAGTGGAGGATGCGCACCTGCGAACGGGCAATCTCGAAGCCCGCCCGCTGAATGCTTGCTGCAATTTGCTCGTGGATAGCTCCCTCGAAGCGAATATCCCGATGCCGTCGAAAGAGCCGCGTGTAGCGGTGCTCTGCGGTGGTGATTCCGCCTTCGAGCGCACTGACGATAGTAAGCTCAACGCCACCGATCATTGGATCGGCAAGGTTCGGGCAATGCGCTCGGAACGATTCACCGTCGAGTTCTTCATCGCTGTCGAGCACGAGCACCCAATCGGTCCGGAGATAGTCGAGCGCGAGATTACGTGCGTCGGAAAAATCGTTCCTCCACGGGTGAAAGTACACCTCTGCTCCCAGACGGGCTGCAACCGTTGGCGTACGATCGTGGGAACCAGTATCGAGGACGACAATTTGGCGGGCGATGGTGCGAACCGAACAAAGCGCCCGCGCAATCGTTTCGGCACAATCGCGGGCGATCATCGCAACACCGACCGTTGGAATCTGGCTGTCCATGGAGAAAAGCGATAGACCATCGAACTTGTGCAAACGCAGCCGCCTACCTGCCTGCATCTCCGTGCTCATCTCGAGCACGCATGCAGCGATTGTTCGGCGCGCTACGTTTCGTTTGCACAAGGGGAGGACAGCGCAAAGAGTATGCCGAGCGCTTAGGAGTTCAGCTCGGCTTGCAGGCGGTACTGTCGGCGGGCTGCTCGATTGCGTGCCATGCGCCGCTCGACCGAGGGCTTCGTGTAGTAGGTCCGACGCCGGTATTCTCGCAGGATACCACTCCGCTCAAACTTTTTCTTGAAGCGGCGCAAGGCGCGGTCAATTGTTTCATTCGGTTGAATAGTAACTCCAATCACGCAGCAAATCACTCACGATGGTGAAACATGATTGCGTTCGAGGCTATGTTCGAAGGCGTTCGACCAGCCGACGCTCCTTCATCTTTTCGAAGATTACCACGAGGACCGACATGCCGTTGGTGGCGATTTCCTTGGCGCGCACCGAGCCGTAGTCGTCCCACTCACGGTGGTAGAGCACATCGCCAATGTTGTATTCTTGGCGTGGGTCGTAGTCTTTGGCGTCCTCACGCTCGATCTTGATGCTTGCAACCCGAAGCTGCTGCTGCTCGAGCGCATCGAGATTGACCAGTTGGGCATGGCGGCTGACGGTGCAGCGTGCCCACTGCATGCGTCCTTCCTCCGTTTCCGTTGGTTCGCCGATGAGCTCGTGCCGCGTTTCCTTCATCAGGAACGGCGAGTAGAGCGTGATGTATTTCCGCGTCCGGCGACGACGCTTTTTGACGTCAGCTTCTGCCATAGAGAACGCCTCGACAGTGGTTGCAGCCTATCTTGCAAGGTGCAAAAATACAAAACCACCTGCCGCACAGGGACAGCACCCCATCAGGCAGCAACCGGGGCGTCGCTTTTCCAGCGAAAGCGATACCCGACCCCTTTGACCGTTTCGATACAGGAGGCGTAGCGCCCGAGTTTATCGCGGATCTTGGAAATGTGGACGTCTACGGTCCGATCGACAACGTACACCGTCTCGCCCCAGATGCGGTTGAGCAGCTGATCACGTGTGAAAACTTTATCGGGATTTGCCGCCAGAAATGCCAAGAGCTCGAACTCTTTCTTCGGAAAGAACATCTCGACCCCATCAACCCACACCGTGTAGTTTTGGCGGTGGATTTCGAGCGTTCCGATTTTGAGTACCTCCGGGGCCACGATGCGCTCTGTGCGAGCTTGTTCACTGACACGGCGCAACAGCGACTTGACCCGCGCAATGAGCACACGCGGCGAGATCGGCTTGGTGACGTAATCGTCCCCGCCAAGTTCGAGACCGACGATCTGGTCAATCTCGCCGGTGCGGGCTGTCAGAAACATCACGGGAATACTTGCTGTTTCCGGAGTTGACCGAAGCTTTTTACACAGCTCGAAGCCATCGGCATCCGGCATCATAACGTCGAGGATGATAAGGTCTGGCTGCAACTGGGCAGCTTTTTCGAGTGCCGCTCCCCCCTGCGTAAAACCGAGTGCTTTATACCCTTCCCGCTCGAGATTGTAGGTAATCAACTCGACGATGTCCGGCTCGTCGTCCACAACAAAAATTGTTTTGCGTTGCGAGAGCATCTCCGAGTCGCTCGATGATAGGGCGTTCGACCAAGTGCAAAATTATCCGCCGCTGCCGGGAGCTCCGTGTAACGTTTTCGTAACGCATTTACCAATACACGAAAACCTCCAGGGCTCCCGTCACGGGGGCACCCAGCGTAGTTTTGCAATCAACTTCACACTCCACGCGCGCATGATTCAGGTTCCGATCCGCACCGTCTCGATTGTCACGCTCGGGTGCAGCAAGAACGCGGTTGATTCTGAAGTTCTTGCTGGCACACTTGCCCGTGCAGGGCTTGAGCTTGTCTCTGAGCCAGAGGGGGCCGATGCAATCGTTATCAACACGTGCGGATTCATCGCAGCTGCCAAAGAAGAAAGCGTCAACACCATTCTGGAAGCAATCGAGTTGAAAGCTGCCGGGCATACTCGCGCTGTCGTCGTCGCTGGTTGCTTGGCAGAACGGTATGGCGACGAGCTACGCAAGGAGCTTCCGGAAGTTGATCTGATTGTTGGGACCGAGCAGTTCAGTGCGATTGCACGGTTTCTCTCGCCGGACTACAAATACACCCTCGTCGGGGAGCGCGTCCAGAGCACACCGCCGCATTACGCCTACGTCAAGATTAGCGAAGGCTGCGACCATCCGTGTTCGTTCTGTGCAATTCCACTCATGCGGGGGCGGCATCGAAGCCGTCCCGAAGCGGAGATTGAGCGCGAGGTTCGGCGCCTTGTCTCCAACGGGGTCCGCGAGATCATCCTCATCGGTCAGGACACAACGTACTACGGCTACGACCTTTACCGCAAGCGCACGATTGCAGATCTTCTGCGTCGCCTGCTCGACATCGAAGGTCTCCAGTGGCTCCGGATGCTCTATGCGTACCCGTCGCATTTCCCGCTGGAGGTGCTCGACGTCATGCGCGAGCGATCGAATATGTGCAAGTATCTCGACCTTCCGCTCCAGCACTGCTCGACGGACGTTCTCCGCTCCATGCGGCGCGGCATTACCCGCCGTGCGACCGAAGAGCTGATCGCTACAATCCGCGAGCGCGTTCCCGGCATTGCGCTGCGCACAACGTTCATCGTCGGCTATCCGACTGAGTCAGAGCGGCACTTCGACGAGCTGTGTCGCTTCGTGGAAGAGCAGCGCTTCGATCGGCTCGGTGTCTTCACCTACTCCCACGAGGATGGCACCTACGCCGAAATTTTGGGCGACCCAATCCCGGAGGAAGTCAAAATCGCGCGCCAGCAAACGCTCATGGAGCTTCAGCGCGGGATTTCCTATCAGCGCAACCAAGCACTCATCGGCACAGCACTCCGCGCAGTTGTTGATGAAGCTCTCCCGAATGGCGAATATCGCTGCCGCACTGAAGCAGATGCCCCTGAGGTAGATTGCGAGCTCTACGTTACTGCACCGCAGAAGCTCTCCGTCGGTGACTTCATCACCGCCGAAATCACCGACGCTGCCGAGTACGACCTTTTTGGAACCGTTCAATGCACCGAAGACACCGAGCGAGCAACCGCACCTGCAGCATCGTAGCACTGGCTATCCTTGCTGCAGCGATTGCAGCAGCGCAGCCTTCGGGCGATGAGCTGCGCATGGCGACGATGTACGTTCGTGGTAGTGCGCCCGATTCCAGCCGGCTCGATGTGTACACAGCACTGCCGTATCGCTCGATACAGTTTGCATCCAGCGGACGCGATTACGTCGGGAGCTACCGCCTTGCCATCACAATCCGCGATAACACGGGAATGACGGTTGTCCACGAGCAATCGCTCGAGCGAACGCTGCGCGCTGGGGAGCGTCCAACCGCCTCGAGCGAAATGGAGGACATCACACAATCGGTCTTTACCGTGCCGCCGGGCCGCTACCGTGTCGAGGTCTCGGCGACCGACCAGCTCTCCAGCCGCCAGTGGCGCACCGCGCAGCATGTGACGATCCCCGACTGGCGCCGCCAGCCGATCGGCATCAGCGGCATCCTTCTGGTCTCGCGCATCGAGGAACGAAACCGCCGCTATGTGCTCACCCCATACATCGGCAGCGACATTGGCGCGCTCGGCGATGGATTCTTTGCGTTCTTCGAAGTGTACTCCGGTCCAGAGCGTGCGCTCCAGCTCCGCGCTCGCATTCTCGACAGCACCACGACGGTCTATGCTACAGCTTGGCAGAGTATCCGCACTGATAGCACCGGCACTGCACAGCACTTTATTCGTATAGTGCCGCCTGTCGCTCGGATGCCGCAAGGGCAGTACATGATCCGCGTCGAGGCTGCCACCGACACCACAACCATTCTCGCAAGCGCCGAACGAAGCATCGAGCTGCGCTACGGCGTCTCCAGCAGCATCTTTAGCGACATCACACGCACAATCCGTCAGCTCCGGTACATCGCAACACAGGCAGAAATTGATTCGATGCTCGCCAAACCTACCGACGCCGAGCGCCGCGCTGCATTCGAACAATTCTGGAAAGAACACGACCCCACGCCAGGCACACTCCGCAATGAAGCATTCGAGGAATACTACGCCCGCATTGAGTACGCAAACCGCAACTTCCGCTCCTACACCGAAGGCTGGCTCACCGACATGGGCATGGTGTACATTGTCCTCGGCGAGCCATCGAGCGTCGAACGCCGCGTCAATCCGTACGACAACCGCTCAATCATCATCTGGACGTACACGCAGCTCAATCGCCGCTACATCTTCATTGACAACACTGGATTCGGCGACTACCGGCTGTCGCCTTCGACTCCGTTTTTCTTGAGCGAGAAGTACCGCTACCGCGGCGTGCAGTGATTCGCGTCAACTGCTCGGGGGTGACTCATCGCCGAGAAGGTGCAGCTTGACAAGCTCGATCGTTCGATCGGTTGCCCGTAAAATCACAGCGCGGTAGGGCGGAATTTCGAACGTCGCTCCGACAGGAGGAATTGTCCCCGCCTGGAGGAAAATCAAACCACCGAGTGTTTCGTAGTCTTCGCTTTCGGGGAGAGGAACGGGCAGGTACTCGTTGAGGTCGGCAATCGGGGTCGCAGCTTGGACGATGTAGTCGCTCCGTTGACGCTCAACTGGCGCGCGTTCTTCGTCGTACTCATCGCGGATTTCGCCGACGATTTCTTCGAGCACATCTTCGAGCGTAACAAGGCCAGCAGTTCCGCCGAATTCATCAGTGACGATTGCCATATGCACCTGCTCCTGCTGGAAGCGTCTCAGCAAGCGGCTGAGCAGTTCTTCTTCACTGACGGTGATCACCGGGCGGAGGATGTCCTCCAGAATGATCAGGTGGCGCATGTGCACCAGCGAGAGCAGATCCTTTGTGTACACAATACCGACGATGTCATCGAGTGTGCCTCGATAGACTGGCATGCGGGAGTACCCCTCTTCGATGACGACGTCGAGGATGCGGTCGGTCGGCATCCCGAGCTCGAGCGCGACGATACGCCGGCGCGGGACCATGACGTGCCGTACCTGGCGCTGGCGGAATTCGAAAATGTTCTCGAGCAGTTCGTGATGCTCCGCTTCGAGGATGCCGCTCCGCTGGCTTTCTTCAAGGAGGTACCGAAGCTCATCGGCCGAATGCAGCTCGCTTTCCTTCGCTGGGGAAATCCGAACAAGCCGCAGTAGCAACTGCGCAAGTCCATTGAGCAACCAGATCGCAGGTTTGAAGATCACGTAGAAGGCACGCATCGGGACGGAAACCGCATACGCGATGCGTTCACTGTGCTGGATTGCAAGCGATTTCGGCGCAAGCTCGCCGAGCACGATGTGCAGCACCGTAATTGTGCCGAACGCCACGGGCAGAGAGATTCGATGGATGGCCTCCTGCGAGAGGTGAATGCCCAGCATCTCGAACGTTGCTGCGATCATCCGTGCAACAACTGGCTCGCCGATCCATCCCAACCCAAGCGATGCAATCGTGATGCCCAGCTGCGTTGCCGATAGGTACCCATCGAGTTGCGCAATGATCGAGCGGACAAGGCGTGCAAGCATGCTCCCTTCGCGCGCACGAACTTCGATATGCGACGAACGCACCTTGACCAGTGCAAATTCGGCAGCAACGAAAAATGCATTCAGACCAACCAGTGCAAGCGTGAGCAGGAGATCACCGACCATCGAGCGGGAACTTCCAAGCAAGACGACCACGTGCAATATCGGAAACGCCGCTCTGTGCACACACCTGCACCGAATGTGCAGGCTCGCTCATCCCTTGCGCCAGGCTCTCTGCTTGAAGGCAGAATCCGTCCTTCTCTCGAGAGAGCAGTTCGTACGGTAGGCGCGCACATGGCACGATGATTGCAACTAAAGCGAAAGATTATCGGTCACGCGTACCCAAACATGAGGCACGGACGCCTTTTTCTGCTCGGAGTACTCGCAATGCTGGTGCTCGTCGGCATGGATGTCTTCGCCCAGCAACCAGGGGCAGCATTGCCGCTGCCGACAGTGACGATCGGCGTACAGCAAACGCAGAGTCCGAGAGAGTTCACCACCGCGCTGCAAATTCTGCTGGTGCTGACGGTGCTCGCACTGGCTCCCTCGATTTTGGTGATGATGACCTGCTTTACCCGCATCGTGGTGGTGTTCTACTTCATGAAGCAGGCACTCGGCACGCAGGCGCAACCACCGGCACAGCTCTTAGTCGGGCTGGCGCTGTTTCTGACGTTTTTCGTTATGCAGCCAGTCCTCGATCGTGCAAACCGTGAAGGACTCCAGCCATACTTGCGCCAGGAAATCAGCCAGGATGTCGCCGTCACGCGGATGATTCAACCGTTCCGCGAGTTCATGCTCCGCCACACGCGCGAGGAGGATCTGCGCCTGTTTGTCAAGCTCAGCGGCAAGGACAAACCGCGCAACCTCGAGGAAGTCAGCACGTGGGCGGTTATTCCCGCGTACACGTTGAGCGAGCTTCGGATTGCCTTCCAGATCGGCTTTATCATCTTCGTGCCGTTTTTGGTGGTGGATATGATCGTCTCGAGTACTCTCATGTCGCTGGGGATGTTCATGTTGCCGCCGCAGGTGATTTCTCTGCCGATCAAAGTGCTGCTGTTCCTGCTCGTTGACGGCTGGCATCTCCTTGTCGAATCGCTCATGAAAAGCCTTGTCCCACTCTGAACCGATGACTGATGACTGATGCAATGGTTGTGCAAATCGCGCGCGATGCGTTCTACTACGTCCTGCTGGTCAGCGGGCCGCTGCTTCTGCTCTCGCTGGTGGTCGGCTTAGGGATTGCAATTTTCCAAGCGGCAACTTCGATCAGCGAGCAGACACTCACCTACGTGCCGAAGCTTTTGGTTACGTTCGTTGTGACGCTGCTGGTGCTGCCGTTCATGATTCGCAACCTGAAGGCGTTCACGATTGCGCTGTTTTCCATGATCCCGACGCTCAAGTAGCGCCGCACCCATAGCAACCGGGAGGAAGCAATGCTCTTTCCATCGGGCAATGTGCTCGAATACCTCATGGACAAGTTCATCGTTGGCATTCTGTTTTTCGTGCGAGTGCTGGCGATGATGGTCTCCGGGCCGCTGCTGAGTGCGCTTGGCATTCCGCCGCTGGTCAAAGTTGGTCTTGCAGTAACCATCGCGCTCTCGATGGCGATGGTTGCAGCCCCGCTGCAGCCGACGATCGTCGTCGAGCCATTTGCCCTCGTCCCGTTGGTGCTCAAAGAAACGTTCGTCGGTGCGCTCATTGGATTTTGCGCATCCATGGTCATGATGGCAGCACGCTTTGCCGGCGGACTTGCCGACATGGAACTGGGCTTCCAGACCGCGCTCTTGTTCGATCCGACAGCGGGTGTGCCGACGCTCCTTGGTGAGTTGAAAGCAATGGCAATGCTCATGCTGTTTTTAGGGTTGAACGGACATCACGCCTTGCTGGAAGCGGTGTACGCAAGCGCAACACTGGTGCCGCTCGACCGGTTCGCCCTCGGTAGCATGGATGTTGCGTTTCTCGTCCGGATGGCAACCGGGGCACTCATCCTTGGCGTCAAGATTGCAGCACCGATCATCGTTGCGACGTTCCTGGTGCAGATTGCGCTCTCACTGCTGGCTCGGATCGCTCCGCAGGTGAACATCTTCATGCTCTCGATGCACGTCAAGATTGTCGTGGGACTGCTCGTCCTGCTGGCGACGGTACCTCTCGTTGTCCTCGTGATGAAGAATGCGCTCAGCTGGTTCGATGATCAGCTGACGATGCTCCTTGTTGCACTCCGTACGCGCTAAGTGCGATGCCCGAAACACCCGACGGCCAGGAACGAACCGAGGAAGCGACTCCGAAACGCTTGAGCGATGCGCGGGACCGCGGCCAGGTCGCCAAGAGCATGGAGTTAACCAGCGCTGCGTTGCTGCTGTTTGGGGGATGGTTCCTCTACACCTACGGTGCATACATCGGCGATCGGCTCGCAGCGCTCTTTCGCTCGGTCTTCCAGCACGCCGCAGAGTTCACAATCAGCGATGCATCGCTCCCCGTCTATGCAGAGCATCTTGGCACGTTCGTACTGCTGCTGCTCCTTCCGTTTCTGGGTGTTGCGTTCGTGCTCGGTATGGCAAGCGAGATTGCGCAGGTAGGCCTCCGCTGGGCAGGGAAAAAATTCACCGAAGGTCTCAAGAATGCACCGCTGTTCCACCCGATGCGCGGACTGCGGCGATTGTTCCTTTCGAAGGATACTGCACTCCAACTCGGAAAAAATTTGGGGAAAGTGCTCATCATCGGCGTAGTGGTTTGGGACGTACTCCGCCGCCGGACCGATGAAGTCCTCACCCTGATGGCACAGCCTCTGGAATCACTGGCTCGCACGATTGCATCGCTGGGCTTCGAGCTGGCGCTCAAGGTGAGCCTCGTGTACGCTCTCATTGCCGTCGGCGATTTCCTCTACCAGCGGCGCCGCTTCCGCCAGGAGATGAAGATGACAAAGCAGGAAGTCAAAGACGAACTCAAGCAACAGGAGGGCGATACCCAGATCAAGCAGCGCATTCGCCAGATTGGGCGTCAGCGCTTGCGGAAGCTGATGCTCCAACGCGTCAAGAACGCCGATGTCGTCGTCACAAACCCGACGCACTACGCTGTGGCACTCATATATGAGCGCGGGAAGATGAATGCTCCGCGTGTCATTGCAAAGGGCGTGGACTATTTAGCCGAGCAGATTCGTCGCATCGCGCAGGAGAGCAACGTCCCGATCGTCGAGGATCCACCGCTTGCCCGTGCGCTCTACGCCTCGTGCGACGTTGATGACGAAATCCCCGAACACCTCTTCCGAGCTGTCGCACGAGTGTTGGCATACGTCTATCGGTTGCGTTCTCGCAGCCGCGGGTAATCGCTCCCGCTGGTCGTATGGTCGGAGATATCCTGTCAGTCACTGCACCCAAATCATGTGGGCGGCGTGTGACACCGTCGTAGGTCATGTCGTAGCTGTGTGCTACTGGCGGTTCATCACACTACGTCGGATGCAGAGTATGTGCGGTATCGTGGTGGAGAGGAGGCACCGCTGCCAATCTACCGCGCTACGGTGAACGTCGTCTGTACAAGCGCGTCATTGCAACGCAGCTGAGCAAGGTAGGTACCCGACTGCAACACCGGAAGCGAAAAACAGCTCGTTCCTTCGGGAAGCAAGCCTCGATAGAGCTCGCCGATAAATTGCCCTCGTAGGTTGTAAATCTCCACCTGAACCGACGCAAGGCGCCGAAGCTGGACTCGCACTTCGCCTCCTCCACCGACAACGGGATTGGGAACGACTGCAATCGCTGAACTTGCATTCCCTGCAGGGAGAACGCTCGATGTAACGCGACGCTTGATAACGTTGAGCGGTGCAATTCGATCTCCCAAGATTGCAGCTGTATCCTCCGGAGTAGCGTCGAACCAATTGAGCAAGATGTCCGCGTAGAGACGCCGGTAATCGTTCTGGTAGATAAGGTCGCCGTTCGCATCGAGCTCGCGGAGGTTTGGTGCTGTCCCAAAGCGCGAGGAGCGGATGCTTTCCCCATCGCCGAACACAAACTGCACTCCTGCCGCACCGTGATCGGTGCCGCGCGAGCCGTTCTCGTAGGGGCGCCGCCCGAACTCCGAGATTGTGATCCCCACAACGCGGCGCGCAAAGCCCTGCTGGAGCGCATCCTGCATGAACATCGCCACGCCATTGGCAAGCTGCTCCAGGAGCGATGGATGCACACCTTTGGTGACGTCGTCAGCTTCTTGCTGCTGGACATGCGTATCGAAACCGCCCAGATAGCACAGGTACACTTTCGTTTTGAGACCGCCCGAAATCAAGCGCGCAATCATCCCAAGCTGCGCAGGCAAACCGCGAGAGCCATAGTCCACTGTGGTGCGTCCACGGGAATACGCATCGAGCACTGCCTGGGAATAGCGATCTGCTTGTGCCGCAATTGAGCGAATGTAGTTGAACTCCCGCGCGAATGCATCCAGTTCGGGAAGTGGTTCTTCATCAGGTGTCGAACCTTTACCCAGCTCGAAGAATTTCTGCGGGTCGGTCAGTGCAATCCCAACGTCGCCCTTGGACGATTGGAACAGTAGCGAGAGCGTCCCCCCAATCTGCACGCAGAGCGGATGCTCCGGCAGCACTGTGGGGAAATCAGGCAAGACGCGCGCAAAGAAGCGCCCAATCCATCCTTCGCTGAGCCGAACGAAGGGATCCGACGAGTTGATGCCCGATAGCCAAATGTCCGTCGAGCGGAAGTGCGACAGGTTTGGATTGTCGTAGCCGACGTCCTGCACGATTGCCAGCCGCCCCTGATCCATCAGACCGCCAAAGCCGCCGCCATAGACGCCATCGCCCGCCAACGCAGGATGGAGGTAGAGATCGGTCGTCAGCCAGCGCCACGCCTGCTGTTTCGGAATCGCCAACGTCGGGCGGATGCGGTAGTACTCGTCATCCTCCGCTGGGATGACGGTGTTGAGTGCGTCGTTGCCGCCAAAGAGCTGGATGATGATGAGCACATTATCGCTCTCCAGCACACGAGGCGGCAGCGAGAGGATCGGCGAGCTGGCACGAACAGGGATACCCGCAATACTTGTCGCAGCAGCTGTTGTCGCGAGCGCTGTCGCAGTGCGGAGAAAGTCACGTCGTCGCATCGCGTTATGCCTCCATCAAAAACGTTAGCACAAATGGTAATCGGGAGCTTTGACAATTGCTCGAAGGAGCGACCGCAGCCGGCTGCCGACTGCCTGGGCATCGTTGGCGATCGAAGGCCATTCGTAACTGGGTGCGCCGCCAAGAAGAATTGCCTGGTAGTATGCCTGACGCTCTGCGCTCACCGGACGCGGGAGCAAAAACTCCGTCACAGCTGCAACAAAGGTTTCCACCGACTGCCACCCCTCGAATGAACGGACGAACGCTTGCGCCTGTGCATCGCTCATCGCAGCGATAAGCTGTCCGGCGTACTGAATCCGCTGGGGGAACGTTTTCGTGCTGATCCACGTGCGGTAGCCCGGCCACCCCGAAACATCTGGCGGGTCAATAAGATCCTGCTCCATGCGCGCCATCGCGTCGGCTGCTCCCGAAAGCGGAACACCGAGTTGCCGACCCAACCCGACGACAAACTCCGCTGGCGTTTTGATCTGCACGCCGCGGTTGGCAGGATCGAAAAAGTGCTTGCTTGCAAGCAGCGTCCGAACAAGCGGACGCAATTCGAAATCGTTGGCAATAAAGACGTCCATCAACGCGGAAAGCACAGCAGCATCGGTCGCTCCCGGATTGCTGTAGACGAAGTAGCGGTACAACTTGCTCGTGATGAACCGTGCGACCGCTTCTGGACGCTGCTGGAACAAAATTTCGATCATCCGACGGACTTCCTGCGTCCGGACCAAGTACTCGGTGTTCGTGTCTTGGTCACGCGCCGGGATCGTCATCCCCAAGTACTGCTTTGCGCCGATGTCGTGATCGCTGGGTTTGAACCATGTGTTGAACATGCCATTCGGAGCCGGCGCGTCGCTGTAGAGCGAGGACTTCCACCCTGTCAGCACGCGTGCTGCTTCCTTGACGTCGCCCTCGGTGTACCATCCAATCCCGGTCGAATACAGCTCCATCATTTCGCGAGCGTAGTTTTCGTTCGGCGTGCCGGCAACGTTGAGCGTCCCACCCAAGTACTCGAGCATCGCACAGTCGAGTGTGACTTCCTCGAGGAATGCACGGAAGTTCGCCAGCCGCATCCGTCGGAGCATGAGGTTCTGGCGGTAGAGTACCTGCGGTGGAATGTACCCCAAGTCGTAGGTGAACTCCGTCGTGAAGTGCCCACTCCAAAAGAGTGTCAGCTTTTCCCGTGCGGGGATTGTTTCGTCAAGCATTTGCTCGATCCACCACTGCTGCAGCGCCTTGAAGTTTGCCTGCCACGTTGATTCAATTTGATTGCGGGTGACGATGTCCACTCCGCGCGGATCTTCCTGCGCCTGGTTTACCCATGCCCCAGGAGATGGCACAGGCGGCTCTTGGCTTGGATCGCCGAGCAAGAGATCAACAGCCTCCTCGGCACTCTTGCCGATCAGTTGCTCGACAAGCTCCGGGGTGGGTCCAAACGTGAGTCTCCGCAACAGGTGGAGCACGTCACTGCGCTGAAGTGGCTCTTCGTACGGCTCGATCGAACTTATTGGCTCTGCAAGACGGGCAGGCGCACGGCGTTCCAGCCCAAGGAAAACGCGACGGTTCATCGGCATATCTCGCGGTAAACCAACACCTGGTGGCATGCAGCGCACAGACGCGTGCAGCACAAACACTCCGCAGTTGCAAACGTAACACCACAGCGCGCAAAAAGTATTCCACGCGTACTGGATGCATTCCCGATTTTCGCGCACCTCAACGAATGACCTTTCCCAACGATGACCGTGGACGTTTTAGCAATCGGTGCCCATCCTGATGATGTCGAGCTTTGCGTAGGCGGGACGCTCGCTGCACTTGTCCGCGAGGGATACCGCGTCGGCATTGTGGACTGCACCCGCGGTGAATTTGGCACGCGCGGTTCTGCATCGCTCCGCTTGGAGGAAGCGCGCCGTGCGCAGGAGATCTTGGGCGTTCATCGCCGGGAGTTCCTCGACATGCCCGATAGTGCAATCGCACCGACTGATGATGCAATCGTCGAGCTTGTGCGTGTGCTTCGGCAGTATCGCCCACACGTGGTACTCTTTCCTCCGCCGTTTGAGCGTCACCCTGACCACGAGGCCGTCCACCGCATCGTGCGGAGCGCCTACTTCAAAAGTGGCTTGGCGCGCTTGCATACCTTCGGCCCCGATGGAACCGAGCAAGAACCCTACCGACCCGCACGGCTTTACTCCTACATTCAGGCATACCACCACGAAGCAGATTTTTTCGTGGACATCAGCCAAACGTTCGAGCAAAAGCTCGAAGCCATTCGAGCCTACGCCTCGCAAGTGTACGTTCCTGAGCGCTACCAGAGCGATGAACCGGAGACCGTGCTCTCTCGACCAGACTTCCTCGAGAGCGTCGTTGCACGCGCCCGCTACTGGGGGAGCATGATCGGTGTGCGCTACGCAGAAGGTTTTCTGGCAGTCGAGCCGCTTGGACTTCGTTCGCTGAGCGTGCTCTTCCCGTAGCGGCTACTTTTCTGCGCGGAGCGTTGCCAAAATCTTCCGGACTTGCTCGGCGTGCGTGCTGGTTTCCACATCCTCGATGATGTGGCGAATGATTCCCTTGGGGTCAATGATGAACGTTCGCCGCTTAGCAAAGCCGAACATGCCGCTGACGTCGTACGCCTTGACAACGCGCTTATCGCTATCGGCAATAAGCTCGAAAGGCAGTGCGTACTTTTCCTTGAACTTCCGCTGCGTCTCCAGATCATCGGTGCTGACGCCAATGACCACTGCATCGAGCGAGCGGAGTCCATCGAATCCATCGCGGAGCGAACACGACTCGGCAGTGCATCCCGGCGTGAATGCTTTGGGGAAAAAGTAGAGCACCACCCACTTGCCTCGCAGACTCTTCAAGCTCAGCTCGCCGCCTGTCGAAGGTGCGGTAAAGTCCGGTGCAGGGGAGCCAACCGTGGGCGAGGAATTTCCCGTTGCGACCATCACCGCGACAAGGAGAGGAGTAATCATGGAACTGTGAGCATGTAGTTGAACAAACCTCGAACACATGTGCAAACACTGACCGTGCTCGGCTTGTTCCTTCATCCTACCGAAGGAACGGCGCCAATTGCTCGGCACTGCGCAAGTGGGGGAGGACTTTGTCCTCGACCAAAACGCGAACTGCCTGCTTGGCGTCCTCAAGCTCGATGTTGTGGTGATAGGCAAAATGCCAGATGTCAACCGCACCGCCGAGCAGTAGCTCGATGACCAAAAGCTGCTCAGTGCTCAGCGGCTGCCCGCGTTCGAACCGTTCCCGAACGGCGGCGGCGTAATCGCGCGCTTCCTGCGTCCACTCGAGCATCGCAGGGAAGAAGTAGTAGTTGTCCGTTCCCACTAAGTCGCAGATCGGGAAGCCTTTCCGCCGATCGAGAAGCACCTCCAGAAACGAAAGTGCGACGACGTAGGGCTCCTGCTCGCCGCCCCAGAGATCGCTCCAAACGGCTGGATCGCGCTGGCGGAGCCATTCGAAGAAACGCTGCTCGTGCGCAGGGAGCCGAATCAAGCCGAAGCGACCATACCGCTGCGCAAGCTCACGAGCAAGGTCAGGCGTGAGTGCCTCGAAGATTGCCTCAGGGATTGCAAGTGGCTTATCGCGCTCGAGACGCTCGCCAAACCAGCGAAGGACTTCCTCGCGATCCATTGGTGATTCCATCCGAAATGTTCACTGCAAAATTGCATCTTTCAGTTCGTGTGTGTTCTTGCGGAAGCAAACCACATCGCGGCAGCAACTCCTTGCAGCACTGCGACTGCCAGCGCCATCGCCATCGGATGCCAGCGATAGAGCACACCGAGGAGGCTGCTCCCAACGAACCAAGCACCGCCATACCACGCGCTCAGTGCTCCGAACGCACTCCCACGAAGTTGCGCTGGAACGATCAGCGCAACACTTGCCCGCAGAATAGACTCGTGCGCGCCCATGCCAATGCCCCAGGCAGCAATCCCAATAGCGAGCGCGACCGGAGAGATAATGCCCGCCCCAGGAGAACCGCTTGCGATAACGAGCACAGCCGCGATGCTGCTGACGACACTTGCTGCAGCGAGCGTCCGCAGCCCAAGCCGATCGAAAAGCCGCCCGAGCACGAGCGCTGCAAGTGCATCCACCGCCATCGCCAGAGCGTACAGGAGCGGTACAAGCGTCTGGCTAAATCCAGCAGCATGGGCGTGGTACGCAAGCAACGGAAAATCCACCATCCCCGCAGCAGCAAAGCAGGCAGCGATGAGAAAACGGTAGAACATCGGCGGAAGTGCCGCTGGCGCTGCGTTTGATTCCGAGCTGTGCACGGACGTGTGTTCGGGTGGGGGAAGAGTTCGTTCGATGAGTCGCAATGCGCCCAATGCTGCAAGCGCAGGAATAGCGAGCAATCCAAGCGCACCACGATATCCAAGCCCAACGGCCATCGCTGCCGCGACAAGTAGGGGTCCACTGACTGCACCAATTTGATCGAGTGCTTCGTGGATGCCAAAACCCTTCCCATGCCCAATGTGCTGAGTTGCTTGCGCAAGGAGAGCATCGCGCGCTGGCGCTCGGATCGCTTTCCCAAGCCGCTCAGCAATGACGAGCACTGCTGCGACCTCCCAACGCCCGACAAGCGCCAGAAGCGGCACTGCCAACAGGTTGACTGCATAGCCTATCCACACCAAGAGCCAATACCGCTGCGTCCGATCGGCAAGCCGTCCGCTTGCGATGCGCAAACCATATCCGACAAGCTCTCCTGCACCCGATACCACACTGATAGCGACTGCACTAGCGCCAAGCACCGCCAGGTAGGGACCAATGATGCTCCGCGCCGATTCGTAGGTAACGTCTGCGAGCAAACTCACAATGCCGAAGAGGACGATGCTCTTGTATGCACGCCGCTCGTGTTGCATGTCGGGGGAAGGAGAAGTGTTCGTACTGGCGAAATTATCCAGCACTTGGTAGCAGCCAAGCGCTGTAATTTTGGTCAGTGGTCTAACACCAGTGCCTCGTTGGCACAGTATGACCGATGATTTATCAAGGCACACTCGTGGATATTCACTCCCGTGCACTCTTTGTAGGGGAGCTCATCATCGAAGGTGATCGCATCAGCCGAATTACGCAGATTCGCGCTGGCGACGGCGGATCGCCATACCTGATGCCTGGCTTTGTAGATGCGCACGTGCACGTCGAAAGCTCGATGCTCCCACCGCGAGAGTTTAGCCGACTTGCGGCGGTGCACGGAACAGTTGCTACCGTGAGCGATCCGCACGAGATCGCGAACGTTCTCGGCACTGACGGCGTGGCGTGGATGCTTGCCGATGCAGCTGAAGCCACCATTCCGATCCTCTTCGGTGCACCGTCGTGTGTGCCAGCAACTTCGTTCGAAACCGCGGGTGCGGTACTCGATGCAGAGGCGGTCGCATCGCTGCTTGCCGACGAGCGCATCGGATACCTTTCGGAGGTGATGAACTATCCTGCCGTGCTCGCTGGCGACCCCGAGGTGATGGCAAAAATTGCTGCAGCGCAGGCAGTAGCAAAGCCGATTGATGGGCATGCTCCAGGCTTGCGAGGATCGGCGGCTGCCCGCTATGCCAGCGCCTGCATTCAAACAGACCACGAATGCACCAGTCTCGAGGAAGCGCTTGACAAAATCGCTGCCGGAATGCACATCCTCATCCGCGAAGGCTCGGCAGCCAAAAACTATGCGGCGCTCCATCCACTGCTGGAGCGTTATCCCGAACGTGTGATGTTCTGCACCGACGATCTCCACCCCGATGAACTGGCAACTGGACACATCAACCGCATCGTCGCACGCGCTGTCCGGGAAGGCTACAACCTATTCGATGTCCTCAGAGCCGCATCGCTCAACCCCGCACTCCACTATCGTCTCCCCATCGGATTGCTGCGTCCAGGTGATCGTGCAGACTTTCTCGTTGTTGATTCGCTCGAGTCATTCCAGGTTATCGAGACATACGTTGCAGGGCAGTGCGTTGCGCGGGAAGGTGTGCCGCGCCATCAATGGTCCCCGTGCAGCACGCCCAACCGATGGAATGCAACAACGGTAACCACGGAGGATTTTCGGCTGGCAGCACGAAACGAACGTATCCACGTCATCGGCGCACGCGATGGCCAACTGGTGACCGATCATCTTGTGCTCGATGCGCCACGTCGCGACGGGTTCTACGTCCCCGACCCTACGCAAGACCTTGCAATGATCGCAGTGGTCAACCGCTACAAGCCTGCACCACCTGCAATTGGATTCATCTGCGGATTTGGTCTCAGACGCGGGGCGCTCGCCTCGAGTGTTGCCCATGACTCGCATAACATCGTTGCCGTCGGCGCAAGTGTCGAGGAACTTGTTACGGCAATCAATGCACTGGTCGCATGCGGCGGTGGACTTGCGGTTGCTGAAGGCAGCGCCTGCCAAGTTCTTCCTCTCCCTGTTGCAGGGTTGATGAGCGATCGCGACGGGCACGAAGTTGCCGAGCAATACCGTGCACTCGACGCCCGTGCAAAAGAGCTTGGCTCGATGCTTCGCGCGCCACTAATGACGCTGTCGTTCATGGCGCTGCTGGTCATTCCCGCACTCAAGCTGAGCGATCGGGGGCTGTTCGACGTTGAGCGGTTCGAGCTGATCCCGCTCGAGGCTCAGTAGCTCACCTGCAGTTGGAGCCAGATGGATTCACTCCGTGTGTGTTGGCTTCCGCTAGACGCTAAGGTTTGGCGCTGTGTGTGCATATACTCGGCAGTCAGCTTCAGCGCTGAACTCACGTGCCACTCCGCTCCGGCTTCCCACTGGCCCAGATCGGTCATTGGCGCATCAGTCTGCGACTTGATCCCGCCGTGGAGCGTTTGCCATCGCGCAAACGGAACAATGCGGTAGCCCATCACGCTCGTGCGTGCATAGAGCGTTACATATCCACCTTCGATCCGGCCAGAGCGCACATATCCTCCGCCACCGTTCGAGGGAGGGACGTACCGCGGCGCAGTTCCCCAGAAGTACTCGGCAAGCACTCCAATTGGCGCTGGTGAAATGGCAAGCGTTGCAGCGTAGCGTTCGTCGCGCAGTGCGTTACTTTCGGCTTGAACGGTGCTGCTCGTCTGTGGCGTAAAACGACCGGTGAACGCTTGAAGTGCTGGCTCGATCACCATATCGCCAAGCTCAATCGGGTAGGTTGCCCGCGCTGACCAGTAGGGCGTATGGTTGAGTTTCGGGCGATTGAGTCCTTGGCCATTGTAGATGCCAATGCTGATGCAACCGTAATCTCCGGAGCCTTTGAAGCCATCGTGGGTGAGCCGCGCATAGATCGCGCGGGCTGTGGGCGGCGCCCACATAGCAAATACTCCAAGATCGCGTTGACCAGGAAGGGAGGCAGCATCGCCCACCTCTGCGCGCTCCATCGGCGGACGGAGCGAACTCGACTGCATGCTTTCGTAGCCAAAGGGTACTTTGCTGAGCCCAACGCACATGCGGTAGGCATGGAGTGAATCGAGGAAGACATCGAAGTACGCATCGCGCAGTTGCAGGAGGTTGAGCGTGTTGCCACTTGATGCAGCAAAATCTGGCTGGATGTACATGAACACGTTGCTGGTGATAAAGCCCGAGAGAACGAGCCGACCCCGGCGAATCGAGAACCCGTTACTCTTCCACTCGGAGGGGACATCGAGAGAATGCACCTGCTCATAGCGAAGTTGGGTGTAGCCGCGCACCGTGAACCGTTCGTACCATGCTGATTGCGCAAATGCTCCACTTGCAATCAGCAGCAATGCTGCAACGCCCAGAGGAATTCGCATGGCAGATGGAAAGAGAACCAACACACACGATCGCAAAACTATCGTGCGCTCATGCAGCGACCGTGTTATCAACTCGTAACACTACCGCGGAGTTGATGGCTCGAGCGGTGTTTCGACGACGATCGTGACCGTTCGGCAGTAGGAACGTCCTTCTGGGAGCGAGTTATCGAAGAGCAACTGCGACGAACCAATCCCACGGGCTTCCTCGATCTGCGCCGACGGTAGAATCGCTTCGATCGTACGGCGGGTTTCGTCGGCCCGTGCCTGCGATAGTTGCAAGTTGTACGCAGCTTCGCCGAGGCGATCGGTCGTGCCAGTAATGCGGACGCGCGAACGCGGCGTGATCGCATCGGCCACAAAGTGCTGAACCAGCGCACGGTTTGTCGGGGATAGGTCCGCGCGGTCGAAATCGAAGACAACCAAGCTGAGTCGTCGGCGTTCGAATTTGCTCATCGTTCGAACGATCGGAAGGAAGGTGCGGCTCTGCTGCTGGCGACCGTCGGCTGTTTCAATGCGAAGCGCACATTCGATCGAATCACGTTCGGCAATCTGCGGAGCAATTGCTGCTAACGCTGCGGTGTCAAGCTCAATCCCCACGACCGATGGTAGCGTGCCGTACCCTTGACGCCGAGCGAGCAGAGCACTACCGTAGCGAGCTTCAAGTTCCCAGCGAGTAGTTGGGAGAGTGTATCCAGTGCGGAGCGTCGCACGGTTTCGGAGGACAATGTACTCACGGAAGCGCTCAGGCACAATAGGAGCGAACACCGACTGCTGCTGGCTGGCAAGTTCAACGCGGCGATTTTCGACCAGGCCTTCCGGATAGGCAGGATTGGTGGGGATGCTCGGCGTTGGGCTTGTTCGAACGACAAGCTGGCTTGGTCGCAGATGCCATCGACTGGCAAGGTAGCTTGCGATTGCTTCTGCGCGGGCACGGGCAAGAATCGGCTGCTCTGCAGGCGGAACTTCGCGTCCGTCGGTCGTACCTGTAATGAGCAGCACTGCTGTAGTATCAGCAGCAAGCCGCTTGCCGAGGATATGCAGCAGGTGATAGTAAATCCCCAGCGTCGAGCGCGGGAGCAGCGAATCAACAAATCTCTCGGGATCGATCGGCGGCAGGTAGCGCGGTGGAATCACACTCGACGCACTATCGAAGAACACGTACGGAAGGAGCGGAAAGGTCTCCGTCACAATCGCTTCCTGAACGGCGATCGGTTCAGGCGATGCAAGAGAAAGCGCAAGGAGCGCTGGAGGAGTCTTTTCTGGAGGAGGTGGTGGGGGCGGTGGTAGTGGATGCAGCGGCTCTGATGGTGGAGCGCTCAAGTTCACACGAACGCCTACTGCGGCAAATGCAGCGTGGACGGTCCACTGGTAGGTGGAGCGAATCGAGCCGAGACCGTAGCGGATGCCAACTTCCGGCACGAGGGCGAGCCGATTCCGCAGCGGAATAGTGGCGCCCAACGACGCGAGTGCACCATAGGTCGTCACTGCATCGGGAATTGCGCCGCGCGCAATCGTATGGCGACGCGTTCCATCGGGAAAAACTAGCGCTGCGGGCTGGACAATCTCTTCGGTTTGTTCATAGTCGGCACCGAACGCCGGATGTGAGACATCTCCGCCGACGCGAAGCCAGAGTGGCAGCTCCAGACCAAACGCACGCAATGGATAGATCCGCCCGCTCAGCTCGAGACCAAGATAGAGCAATGTTGCGTTCCACACGTGCCGCCGCAAATATGGGACGTAGGCTCCTTGCTCAGGGTCATAGGCTTCCAATCCATTGTCGGTCGTAAGTTCCAGTCGTGCCGGGCGATGCCAGAACGTAACGCGTACACTCCCTTCAATCCATGGGAGCAACGGCCGATCGTAGCTAACACCGAGCAGGATGCCGCTGGAGCGTCCGCGCGTGAATATGCCACACTCGGGCTGCCCATCGTAGACCGGGATAGATGCGCGGTGATCAAGGAGCGACCAGCCACCGAATACACCCCACCATTCGACCTCGGAATCGGCGCGTGCGATAAGTACCTGCAGTGTGAGACAAACTCCAACCAAAAAGCAAGTGCGCATTGAACAGTCGAAAAAACGTAAACACCACGTTGGTTGTGCAAACAGCACGCCAAGTAACACATGTGCGGTGCAATCGTTGCAGTACGGACCGATACCACATCAACACAGCGTATGCGAAATTTGTTCTGAGTCTGAGCAATCCGCAGTGGAGGAACTATGCGCAATATGCTGCTGCTGTTTGTGATTATTGGATCAAGCCTGCACGGGCAGCGCTTTCCCGACCGCTGGGTGGCGCTCAATCCATTGCTCGATTCATCAAGACGCATCGAACCAGGCACACTCGGATGGATGCATTCTCTGGTAGGCTGGGGCGAGTTTGGCGGCTACCTTTCAGGGGATCGGGAGCATGCATGGATCCAGCGTTTGGGTGCGCTCATCGAGCTTGTCCGTATCGGGGAGCGCTCCAGTCTTGCCTTTGCCAGCGAGATCGAGTTCATCGCAAACCCCGAGAACGACATTCGATTCAATCCACGTGCAGTGTTTTGGCAAGAAGGGTTTCTCTTCACACACCGCGTCGGCACGAGCTATTGGCAACTTGGCTACTACCATCGCTGCAAACACGATGTGGATAATCTCGACATCGGACGCCAGCGTTCGCTCATCTACGGGAGCATCGTCGGCAAATACCTGTTTCCAATCGCCTTGGCTGGGTTCAATGGCGGAGTAGTCGCTCGCGGGGATCTTTATACAATTCGGCTCGACGACCGAACGCCGCCGAGCGATGAGCAGCATATCCCGAACGTCGAGCGTTTGCTCAGCACACTCGGCGGCAGCATTCATCTGCGCCGACGTCTTGCCGATCCATTGCTGGATTTATACGTCAACGCATGGATAGGCACCAACTTCTATGGTAGCCGGCCCAATTCCTATCTTTTTGCGGATGCTGTATATATGACACGTTTCCAAGGCGGAATTGCAGCTGGAATTGCAATTACAGGTGCTGCACATTTCCGTATCGGCATTTCCTATGAATATTTAGCTGATACTGGCATCAACCCCCTCCCTGAAGCGTCGCCCCTGCTTGCTCTGACAATTTCTGTGATCAACCCTGCTGCCATGTGGTAATTTCCTGCGCGCTCGGATATATACACGTTGCCAACGATGACAGACGAGAACTTTCTCAAGGTCGCCGAGTGCGCTAATCTTGGCACGGTATCTGATATAGCAGCGGCGGTGCCATTTTCGGTTATGACAGGCGATGGTGTACCGCATGGATGCCAACCGAGCTACTACCGGATGGGCAATCGCAGCGTTATATTGCTTGTTCGTCAATGCGTGGGAAGGAGCAGCCCAGCCCCTCAATCCAAAGCAGATCTTTGAGCAATGCGCCGGAGCGGTCGTCCTCATCCAAACAGAAAGTGCTAGCGGCACAGGCTTTTTTATCAACTCGCAGTATATCGTCACCAACAAGCACGTTATCGGCCGACCGGGGATTAGCGAAACGGTCTATTACCGCTACGAAGCAGCGTACTTTACACACCGTCAAATTCAGGTTACAACACGAGCGGGTACGACCATCCCGGTCATCGAGGTCAACGCCTTCCGCGACCATCCCGATATTGACCTTGCAGTTCTCAAAGTAGCACGCCATCAAGGAGTTACGCTGCCGATCAGCGAAAAGCCTGTCGAAGTCGGTGAACCAGTCGTCGCCATCGGGCATCCGCGTGGGATGGAATGGACGCTCACCCAAGGGAGCATCTCGAAACGTGACTTTAGCGAGCAGGCGTTCAAATACTCGGTGCAACTCGACTTAGCCACTGATTTCGGTAGCAGCGGCGGGCCTGTTATCAACAAGTTTGGCCAAGTCGTCGCTATTGTCCAAGGCGCCTATCTGCTGAGCGCCACAGGCAAATTCGGTATCCGTTCGGACATTCTTGCAGGATTGCTCAACTACTACGGAATTCCTTACAACACTGAGCCGATCGTTCTGCCTAGTACAGAAGAGCTCCAGTCGCTGGCTCGACTCATCCAGGAACAGCAGCGATCGCTCGGCCAGCTTCGCGAGCAACTTGACCAAGAACGAAGCGAACTCGACCGCCAACGCAGCGAGCTTGCTCGTCGGCAAAACGAGCTGACCGAACGGGAGCGCAAAATCGCCAGAGAAAGCGCTGAGCTCGATGCAAAGCTCAACAACGCTAAACTCTTCCTGAAAGACTACGAGGACAAACGCTCCGAACTCCAGGATGAGTATGAACGCAAGTACGCCGAACTCAAGTCGTTCAAGGATCAGCTCGACGATCGGGAGAAGGCTATCACTAGCCGCGAGCAACGACTCAACGAACGCGAGCGTTGGCTACAGCAAAAAGAGGCTGAAATCACCGAAAAACTTGGCGATCATTTCTCTATTGACGTCCTTGCCTCACCGATGTACGAGATTGAACGCAAGCTGCTTGTCCCGCTCCGCGCATCGGTTGGCTTTTATTACCGCTTCGGTTTCGAGCGAGATAACCGCAACGTCGTAATCCAAGCAAACAAGGTCGGTATCGTAGCAACCCGCCAGCTTTCACTCCTCGGCTGGGAACAAGATGAAGTAACCCTTGCTATCGAGGTCAATAGCCAATTCCGGCTCAGCATTGGTGCAGTCCTCCGCCAACGGGACGTCATCCGCAACATGCCGGTATCACCGCGCGAACCTCTCTACACTGCATCAATCATGGCAGATCTCCTCCCCGAAAGTTCATTCCACCTCGGCCTTGGCGTCAGCGGTTTAACCGATCGACAGTTTCGTTCGCCTGCGGTCATGGTCGGATTCCAACTCGGTTTCGAAATCAATTTCCTTCGGTGGTAAGGTGGGTAAGCACGGAATACTGCGAGACACTCTACAATGCAACTCTCTGTCCTGACAGGCACTTGGCAAATGTCAGAAATCTCTGACAGTGTCAAGACGCTTGCAAAGAATGGGCGCAACGAATGCAACCGGGAATTTTTGGCGAAATCTGAAAATGCGCCTGTACTACTACTTGAGGTTGCTCTGCAATTGCGCCCGACGATGTGGAAAGTTGACTGGCAGAGTGTCGAACGAGCAACCGTGCAACCACCCCTTGCACTTCGTTCCACACGATGCAGGGACACTAATGCGCAATGGCAGAGAACAGCGTTTGTTCCACCATTTTACGGTTCATCCTATGCGCCACATTGCCCTGATCTACTGCGATGAAGACCTCTACCCCGTGCCAGAGGTCTTCGAGGAGCTTGAGCTCCGGCATCGCCTTCACTTCCCGGAATTATACCTGTTCGTGCGTGAAGGCAGAACATTGCCATATACTGCTCCGGGAGCAGGATGGCACTCTGATCAACCTGTGAGCAATTCGAATGGACTCAATGGCCAGCATCAGAAACGGCGGCGCAAGTCTTCAACGAACTACGGTCAGCGTATGGTCGAGCTCATCCGCAAGATAACCAGCATGCACGATACAGTGCTCCACATGCTGATCACCGGCGAGATCGAGCGCGACAGCGCCATGGCAATCAGCGCGTTCCTCCTCTACGGGCGACCATACGACTGTCTCTACTGGTGGGCGGGCAAGCTCGAGAAACGGCCGAAGGGCAAAATCTCCATTTCCAACTTTCTGCCGATGAATCCATCCCTTGTCCTCCGAGCAGTGCCGTGCCCCCCGATGCAGTACGCTTGCCCCGATTTCTCGGCTCCGAGCAGTCAACCGGTGCACAATGGTGCTCACCACCAGGCTGTGCCGTCAAGGGATCCAAACGTTGCATCCTCCGCGGTGCTCGACATTATGCGGTGCACGTTGCGGGTAGATGGGAAGGAATTCCTTTGAGCCCCGTCGAGTGCGCGCTCTACTGGTGGGTTGTACAAGCAAATCGCCCTATTCCGTGGGGCAAATCCCTGCGGGACGAGGACTGGGAGCAATTCTGCGAGTTTTACCAACTGATCTGTCACCAACGACAACTTTCACGCACCGGAAGCTACACACCAGCAACACCCTTCGACGAGCGGCTCCAGGTGCTCCAGAAAGCGGTCTCGACCATCAAACGGAAGGTTTCTGCTCTCAGCCCTTCAACCGCAGAGTTGTATGCCCCACAGCCTATCGGCCAGTACGCAGAGAAAGTGCTCACCATTCGCGCTCCCATCGAACTGCGGTAGCCAACGGCACCATCCGCGTGGAGGGCGTCTTGCAGCTGTTGCAGCGCAGGACGCCCTCCATCGTCTTGGACGCGATGGCTGCGTGCGGTATTTTTGCGTCATGTTCGTTCCACAGACCATGCACTGCTCAGCATGAAGCGCACGTACCAACCCAGTCGCCGCCGCCGTCGCGCAACACACGGATTCCGGGCGCGGATGGCAACGAAAAATGGGCGGAAAGTCCTCGCTGCCCGACGCGCCAAAGGGCGCTACAAACTCACCGTCAGCGATGAACGCCACTGGTGAGCGCTCGGCAGCTTGTGCCGCTCCGTGGACACGCTGCAACCGAGGAACTCGTTCGGCGGGGTAAACGTTGGCGTGATCCGAGCGGTCGCGTTCAGGTGATCGCGCTGCCGAGAGCCGAGTCACCGCTCCTTTGCTACATCGTTATCGTCTCACGTGCCATCTGCCCAAGAGCAGTTGGGCGCAATCGCATCCGGAGACTGTTGCGCGAAAGCCTCCGCAAGATCGCCAACGACCACCCGGAGCTGGTCGCACCCTACAGTGCGATCGCGCTGCGATGGCTCGCTGCAGCACCAGTGCGGGAATGCAAGCGTCTGCGCTTGGGGGATGTACTTCCAGCTGTTCGTGCAGCACTCCAAAAACCGCTTTCTCCGCAATGACAGCGCCAGACATCTTCGTGTACTCAATCGAAAACCTCCAACGCCAACTCGAAACCGCACCGTTCGAGCTTGGCTACTACACCCTACGCTTCTACGTGGATGAGCGCGGCCGACTCTCCCGCACCCCGACCGATCGGCTGGGGACGTTCTACTACTCGCCCTCTGGCGGGACACTCCGCGACGAGCAGCTCAACATTGTGCTTTACAGCGCCCGTATTGATCGCTACAAAGGGTACGGACGCCCACAGGAAGAGTAGCCTTCCGGCATTCTCCCCGCAACGGAAATCAGACGGGTGCTTGCTCGGCTGGTTCAGTTGCTTTGGTGGTACTCCCGTTCTCAATAGCAACGGCTGACTCTTCCACCAACTCGTAGGCACGCCAATACTTGCCTTGCTCATCGAGTTCGAACGTGCCGGGATACTCGCGTTCATAGGTGATGTTGGGCTGGGTACCAGCAGCAATAATCACACTCCGCGCCGGCAGCTCGACAAACGATCCCGTTCCGATGTAGCGCGATCCATCCCACGAGATTTTTTCGAACACGACAGCGCGAATGTGCCGATGCGCATCGAGCAGAAAACGCCGCGGATCGAGACATTCGACCATCTCGATGCCTTCTTCGAGTGCTTTCTCGATTTCCTCGTGGTTGAGTCGGTACGCAGGGGCATCCTGCCAGCGTTTCCGATAGACTAACCGAACCCCGCCCCACGACCGAAGCAGGGGAAGGAAGTTCGGCATTTCTCCGCTTGCTTCTGCTCGCGCTCGCTCAGCAGCAATTGCCTTGCCGTGGGCGAAGAATTCTTCGGCGATCTGGCGCTCCTCGCCCGCAAAGCGCGCCCAGAACGCCGCTGCACCCTCGCGTTCGATGATCTGACAGGCGCGGCGGTAGAACCGCTCCACGTGAACGGGATAGTACGCCAGCGCTTCCGTTGCAGTATCAATGCCAGTTAGCCCACCGCCGATCACAATCACCGGCAGTCGCAGCTGGAGATTGGCAAAGCTATCTTGCTGCGCTGCGCCTGTCAGTTGAAGCGACATCAAAAAATCCGAGGCTTTCCGAACTCCGCGCGCCAGATTATTTTCGACACTGATGATCGTCGGCCGACCAGCACCGACACAGAGCGCCACGTGATCGAAGCCGCGTTCCCATGCGTCCTCAAGCGTTAGTGTGCCACCGAACCGCACGCCATCGAGCAAGAGGAACGTCCGCCTGCGCTGGACGATGAGCTGAAGCAACGTCAGGAAGTTTTTATCCCACCGCACCGTAATGCCGTACTCACTGACGCCGCCGAATCCCCGCGGGATACGCTCCGATAGCGGCTCCGCAATGCTGGACCAGTGACGAATCGGCTGGGGGAGTCTGCTGCGATCGCCAGTCCATTCCAGCGGCAGCGGCTCGACTTTGAGGCCTTCGATTCCAACGACACCGAATCCTTCGTTGAGAAGGTAGAGCGCCAGGGTGTATCCTGCCGGGCCCATTCCGACAACGAGCACCTTGCGCCCATTGTAGGGAAGTGGGTACGGTCGCTCCAGCCGCAGCGGGTTCCACCGTGTCAGCAGGTCGTAGAGTTCGACACCCCACGGCAGGTTCAGCACATCGGTGAGCACACGGGTTTCGATTTGCGGGATATTGACTGGCTCTTGCTTTTGGAAGATGCAGCCTTTCATGCAATCGTTGCAAATGCGATGGCCGGTGCCTGCGCAGAAGGGATTGTTGATTGTGACCATCACGAGCGCGCCGAGCGAATTGCCTTGCGCTTTGAGTGCGTGCATCTGGCTGATGTGCTCATCGAGCGGGCAACCAGTCAAGGGGACATTGAGGGCGTTCCGCCTGTAGCTTCCATCGGGATTCCGAAAGCCGGTCGAGCAGGAATCTTTCTGGCGCTCGTGGCAGATCATGCAGTAGTCAAGCTGCCCGAGGACATCCCGCAGCGGTGCTCTCGGATCGGTCAGTGCGAAGCCATCCCGCCGTCGAAGATGCCGGCCACGCCAGCGTGTCGCCGCTGCACTTCCATCCTCGCCGGGAAGTTCATCGCGCTCAGCTTCGACGAGCGAGGTCACATCGAGCTTTCGCGGCACCCAGCTGAGCATCCACCCTGCGAGCGTTTCTGGTGCGACGGCGCGGCGAACCAGCAAATACTCTTCGAGCACGGCAAGATGCGAAGCACCGCGCTCGCCATCCTGCTGCAGACGATGCACAAGCTCAGCAAAGGCGGACTCTTCGTTTTGCTCCCAGCCGAGATCGGCGTGCGCAGCGCGTAGTTCAGTGTAGCACTGCTGGAGTCGCTCCCAGTTCGCCGTGGAAGAATCGAGCTGCTTATGGCGGAGCGCAGCGCGCTTGAGGAAATCGCTCCGCAATTGCACAATCCGGCGTTCCCGCGCGATCTGTTCAGCGAGTGCAGCGTGTTCTTGCTCGATGCCGAAAAGTTCGAGCAAAAATTGCTCGACCGCCGCTGCAGCACGCATCAGTGTCGCGCTCTGGCTTGGTGTGGGATGCCCTTCCACACCCTGCTGGCGCAGCTGAGAGAACGCTGCATATCCGTCGGCGTCATGCGCTGCAAAGTATGCTTCCCATCGCTCGTAGAGCCGGCGAAGCCCGTAGGGCGAGTGCAAGTCCGCGTATGTAAAGCCGAACGAAAGGTGAAGAGTCTCTGGCATTGGTCAATGATCCGTGGGTAGCTCAACAACGAATGAGGCGGGACTTTATGTTCCTCGATGACGTTACGGAGGCAGCTCCAAGCGCTCACCATCGCGACAGACGACACCATCGCTGGCCATCTGATCGGCAAGGTTCCGAAGCCATGCCACATCGTCAGCGGCTGCCGACCCAAAGAGCAACTCTGCGATCTCTGCAAGGGTGCAGCTCGAACGTTGGCGCAGCAACTCAACAAGTCGGCCGCGCCAAAGTCGGCGGGGCACGTTGCGGTAGCAGGGTTCCTCCTTGGCCTGCTGCTCTGCCGGTTGAAGCATCCCAGCTGATTGGCAGCGGCGCCGCAGCGGGCATTCAGTGCAGCGCGGCGAGCGTTTGGTACACACCAGCGAACCCAAATCCATGAGCGCTTCGTTCCACCACCGCCCACCACCACGGGGGAGAAGCTGCTCGGCAATGCGGCGCACTGTCTCGATCGGCATCTGTTCTGCTTGGCTCTGGAGCGGAAAGAAAACTCTGCTGAGCACACGCTGGATGTTGACATCTACGACGGCAACGTCCTTGCCATAGGCAAAGGCGGCAATCGCGCGTGCGGTATAGTCACCAATTCCAGGAAGCGTGCGAAGTTGCACCAGATCTGCCGGTATAACACCCCCGAACCTGGCGACTATTGCGCGAGCGCTTTCATGCAGATGCACTGCACGGCGATTATAGCCCAGCCCCTGCCATGCAACGAGGACGTCTCGTCGTGCTGCCCGAGCAAGATGCTCCAGCGTAGGAAAGCGCTCCAGAAATCGCTCGAGTGCTGGCTCGACGCGCCAGACTTGCGTTTGCTGCAGCATAACCTCCGCCACGAGCACTACGTAGGGGTCGCGCGGCTCGGTGCGCCAGCGAAACATCCTGCGGTGCGATTGATACCACCGGCGGAGCCTCTGCCGCAACCATACCGCAGAGGGTTTTCTATCTTCGCGCAGTGCTTTTGCGTTCGATGTTCCACATTTTTCTTCCATCGAGATGTTGCGCATGGTGATTGCTACGCTGCTTGTGCTGGCAGGATCAGCGGTTACGTGGTGCCAAATTCCGCAGCGCACTCTTCAGCCGACAGACACTACGGCACAGCGCCCTCCAGTAACGCTGGACGTCCAGCCATACTACGGGGTTGGCTTTCAGCTTGGCTTTGTCTCCGGCGTTGGGTTTTCGTTTCGCTACACTTCGCCGCAGCGCTACGCACTGGAGGTCAACGCTGGCTATATCACTGCCGGCAAAAATCGGGCGTGGTATTCCTTTGGGATCGAAGGGCAGTACCAGTTCGATAACTCGCTCGACTCTCGGTTTTACGGGCTGGCTGGGCTTGGCTACTATGCCGACGACAAAGACTCAGTGGGCAATGTCCTATCGTACCCAACGCGATTGGGGCTTGGGGTCGGGTACGAATGGTTCATCTCGCGGGCGGCGGCAATCGCACTTGAAGTGCCGGTGACGTTCTTCATCGGTGAACCGGGCGTGCAAGTGTTCCCAACCGTTCAACTGGGCATCGTTTACTACTTCCGCTAATGCTCCCATCGCCGTACGACCCGGCGCGCGTTCTGACGATCGGCATCATCGGTGGTGGGCAGCTGGCGAAGATGACCGCGATGGCTGCCTATCGGCTGGGTTTGCGTGTTGCGATCATTGAACACGGCGCAGACTCTCCTGCAGGCATAATGACAAAGCTCGAATTTCCGCGCGGCTGGACCGACGCGGAGGAACTAGAGCGCTTCATCGCCGTCAGCGACATCATCACGCTCGAGAACGAATTCGTCGCGCCAGAACTGCTCGAGCAGATCGCCGAGCGGCGGCTGGTATTCCCCGAACCAAACAGCGTTGCACTTGTGCGCGATAAACTTGTGCAGAAGCGCACGATGCGCGCTGCCGGCATTCCAACGCCGGACTTTGCCGATGCGGATTCTCCCGATGCAATCGCCGCATTTGCCCGCGAGCATGGCTATCCCGTCGTCGTCAAGACACGGACGTTTGGCTACGATGGCTATGGCAATGCGCTGGTTCGTTCTGAGCAGGAGATCGCGGCGGTTTGGCATCGCTTTCGGTCGGGCGAACACCCACGCGCGTTGATGGTCGAATCGTTCGTGCACTTCCGCAAGGAGCTGGCGGTAATTGTTGCGCGGAATCGCCGTGGGGAATGCGTGGTTTATCCATGCGTCGAGACCATTCAGGAAAACCACATCTGCCGTGCTGTGGTAGCTCCCGCACCGATCGAGGAACGTTACCGAGAGCAAGCGCAGAGCATCGCACAGCGTGCTGTCGAAGCAATCGGTGGGGTGGGGGTCTTCGGCGTCGAGCTCTTCCTGGAGAGCACGGGGGAAATCCTTTTCAACGAGATCGCGCCGCGACCGCATAACAGCGGGCATTACACCATCGAAGCTTGTCAAACTTCGCAGTTCGAGAACTGTGTCCGTGCAGTTTGCAACCTTCCGCTCGGTGATCCTTCGATGATCGTCCGCGCGGCAGTGATGATCAACCTGCTCGGCGAGCGGCATGGCAGTGGGATTCCTGATAGCCCCATCGAAGCGCTCCGCCACGGACACGCATGGTTGCACCTCTACGGCAAAAAAGATTCGCGCATCGGCCGAAAAATGGGGCACATCACAGCTGTTGGTGCAACGGTCGAGGAAGCACTCCAGCGTGCCCGCACCGCTGCTGAAGGCTTTGTGTGGTAGGGAGAATTGTTCCGTGCTGGGTGCAGCTAAATTTGCTCTATGGCACGCTTCTTCCGTCGCTGGGCACAGCTTCTGCGTGCAGCCGATGATTGGCTCGAAGCTGTCGGATTTCCACTCCGCTTCGAAGACGTCCGCACACTGGGGCGGAGCATTGTGCTCGTTGCACAGGCAGGTTGGTGGGGAAAGCTGAGCGTAGCATTGAGCATTGCAACGTTGCTGGGGTTTGCTGTTCTTGTTCCGCTGGAACCAACGATTCAGCAGCAATGGCTCGGCTGGCCGGGTACGACACTCTTTTTGGCTTTTCTCTGTGCGTTCTGTTTTGCGATTCTGGGGAGCTCGATCCGTTCGTTGCCAGCCGCTGCTCGGCTTGTGATCGCTGCGTACCTGGTGTGGTACATGCTCCTGGGACCGTTTCTGACGTTGCCTCGTTTGCTTGCGTTGCTGCCGGTATGGGTTCTCTACATCGTCGAGCTGCAACGTCAGACGCAGTGGTATTGGGTTGTTGGGTGGTCGCTCTTGCTCGGAAGGCTCAGTTGGCAGCTCACCAGTCCCGTTGAGCTTTCGATTGCTGCGTGGGCGGCGTTCTACACTGCTATCGGCTTGCTTGTGAGCAGAGTGTCTCTGCTTGAGCGCATAGATGGTCGGATCGTGCTCTTTGCAGCTCTGGGTACGGTCTATGCCATCGCAGGGCTTGAGGACATCGCAACGCTCTCGGAGACTGTCCGTACAGGTATTGACGCGATCGGAGATTTTCTCGGCATATTCTGGATCTGGCTGGCAGTTGATTTGATCGAAGATGCAACGCGCGCAGCATATCACGTTGCTCGACGGCTGCAGCGGTGGTTTGCTCGCCGATGGCATTTGCTGCTTGCAGGGGGCATCATCACAGGTGCAGCGCTGGCTGCAATCATTGCATCTATCGCATTTCCAGCAGCACTTGCGTGGAAGGAAGGGACGCTGCTATGCGGCGGGCTGCTTGCACTCGTCGGAGGAGCGACGCTCTGGCGCTCCCGTGTGAGTTCAGATTTGGCAGATATCGGACACGATGCTGTCATCGCAACGATTGTCGTCGGTTTGGTTTACATGGCAGGCGCAGCGCTCTGGGAATCCTCCCACACGACGCAGTCGCTTGTCGGCTGGCAAGTGCTCCTGGCAGCAGCCCCGCTGGTTCTCGAAGAACTCAAAGCTACTGCTGGTGGCATCCAGCACCAGTCTCATCGTCTGGTGGTTGCGGCTCTTGGTGTACTGGGGCTTGCTGCCACCGCTGTTCAATTTGCCAATCGGAGCACCGTCGCAATGGAAGCGACAATCACAGCGCCCCTGGTAGGGCTTCTGCATATTGGGTTGCCGTACCTTGCCGGACGCATCGTTCTCGGTTGGGATGTCGCGATCGAGCCTGCCAGGCTATTTTTGATCGGGTATGGTGCTGCATATCCAGCAGTTTTACTCGGACCTGCGATTAGCAGCGGCTCTGCTGCTCTTGCAGGGCTACTATGGTACATCCTGCTGCGGCGGTCAGAGATCGTGTCAATGCCACCACGAGAACGAACCGCTGCGCTGGCGATCGTTGCTGGAGGGACGCTGTCGTTTTACTGCATTCCTTTGGTTGTCCCAATCCCATTCCTCCCCTGGGCAGCGGCCATTCTCGAACGACTCAACGCTGCGAGTGCTCCTGCATTGCTGAGCACCGGGCACGTGGTGATTTGGGGAACACTGCTCGCTGCTGCTGTCATCCTCGGTCGCTGGTACCGAACACCGCTTGCGTGGGTAGGTGCAGCAGCTCTTGTTGCACTCGTCTGCCGGCTTATTGGCTAACACTTCAGGTACACGATCGCCCCATCGAGGGTTCGAATAAGGCAGTTGCGATCGCAACGCAACAGCAGCGTCCCTGGCGCTGCATTCCGAAATCGTTCGTGTAAGTAGGGATGGGTGATCCGCTGTGCATCGTAGGCGACAACGGTGCGATCGGCAAGATGCACAGTGCAACCTTGGGTGGATACGCCAAATGCCCGAACTCGGCGGAGAAGCTCCGAGCTGGGAGTTGTTGTCGCATCGCACGTCATGTCCTCTGGGCGACGCGTATAGGAACTTGGCTCGCCGTGCTGGGGAATGCCGCGGTAGGCAAAATCACTGGCGACCAACGTTTCCAGCGCCAGTTGCATAGCTTCGGCTTCGAGCAATCTGGAAACTGCATAGAGCAGCGCAAGATCCAACTCCTCGGTCCGCTCGATGCACCGCTGCGCAATGAGTGCACCGGTGTCGAACTCTTCCTCCATCACATGAACGCTCGCACCAATCCGAGGTTCGTCGTTCAGAATTGCACCGTTGAGCGGATGTGCACCTCGCAAGCGCGGCAAGCACGAAGGATGCACGTTCAGGAACAGTGCATCCGGCATCCGCTCTCGCAAGCGCGCAATCGGGAGTTTCCACGGACACCCCACAGAGAGGAGAACGTCGAACGCTGTTGATTCAATCGCGGCCAGCGCAGCAGTTTTCTCGCCCCGCTTGACCGAGATCGTTGGCAATCCTCGCACGCGCGCTGCACGCTCCAAGTGGGAACCGATGATTGCAATGCAACCAGCAAGATCGGCCGCCGGATGCGCCGCGAGCACGTCCAGTACACTATCTCGCTGACCGATCAGCAGGAAGCGTTTGGTCATGGCGCCACCTTTTGCTCGAACATGCCAACCCTGTAGCGGAGGAAATATCGCCCGTAGCGGGCAGCGTTGTCGGGATGTTCGTGCTCCCACTGCGCGCACAGTTTCTCGTAGGTCGGCCGATGGTGGAGCCGAAAACCGACGAATGCGGGTAGATGGAGATTCCCAAACTTTGATTTGTAGCGGTAGAGCGAGTCGCTTGGGTCCGTCGTCGTTCCACCGCCGAGGCTCACGGCAGCGATCTGCCGCGCAGCAGCATCTTCGAGCAGTGAAGCAAAGAGCATATCATTGGGGCGTAGGTGCCACCACCGCTCATCGGAGGCACCGAGGTGATACGTAATCGTTGACTTGCTCTTCAGGAGCATGAGTGCGGCGATCGGCTCCCCGTTGGCGAGGGCTACGCGGTATTCGACTCGATCAGGCAGGAAATCTGCGCAGCGTTCGAAGTACGACGGGGGGAAGCGGTAGAACGCATCCATCCCGATTCGATCTACCGTGCGCGCATAGAGTGCTGAAAAAATCGGAGCACCTTCTCGAGCCGAGAGACACTCAATTCGAACACCCCCTCGCTCTGCACGTCGGACATTTCTCCGTGTGGCAGCATCGAGCGCACTAAGCGCTGCCTGCGGTGGCAGTGCATAGACGTTCGTCCGCACGCAGCGGTACTCCGCAGTGCGTGCCCAGCTCGGTGTACTGTGGAGTAGGGGATGGGCACGGATAAATTCCGCAACGACGCCTTGCTCCTGCATCCAGCGGTCAATGGCAGCGTTGAAGCGTTCGAGCTGCTGTGTTTCTGCAGGCGCTGAAGTGATGATACCGCCGTAGCCGTAGAACGACTGCGCGTCGTAGCGCCAATGAGGATCACATGCGTAAGGGACTTCGCCAAGCAAAAAGCAGTAGAGAAAATCTATCCCGCTGTCCTTGGCGTAGAGCGCAACGGCAGTTCCGTCTTCCCAGCCCAGCCATGTCGCACAGTAGGCGGGATCGTAGTACACATCCGCACGCTCAGCGGGAAAACGCTCAGCGCACGCACGCCACTGGCAAGGAATCGGTTCACCAAGAGCGAACATCCATGTTTCCAGTTCCATACCGGGTGGAGGTGCAAAGACAATGCCAATTGCACGCTTTGCTGTATCTTCGTTGGTATGGTATCAACAAACATGCACACCAACATGCAACGTCACAGCTTTGTTTCTCCAGAAGAGCTTCGCACGCTTCAATCGGTGCGTGGGTATCCATTGATTACGATTGCAATGCCAACGCACCGCGCATTCCCAGAAAACAAGCAGGACCCTATTCGCTTCAAGGATCTTGTCAGAGCGACGCGCCAGCGATTAAGCAACGAGCTCAACAAGCGTGAAGTCCACGAGATTGACTTGCAACTTGCCTCCCTTGCAGAGCGCATTGACTGGGCACACACGCTCGATGGGCTTGTAATTTTTCTCGGAGGAGGAATCGAGCGCATAGTCTATCTGCCGGTATCTGTCCGTGAGCGCGTTATCATTGATGAAACATTTGCCACACGCGATCTTGTTGTTGCACAATCGAAGCTCCTGCGGTACTGGGTTCTTGCACTGAGCACTGAAACCACTCGGCTGTTTGAAGGGTGGGGCGATCAGCTCCTCGAGGTGGAATCGGAATACTTCCCGATGGTGTACGATGGTCCACGTTCGGGAGACCCGGACAATCCCCTACCTGGGGGTTTTGGTATCGATCCATCGAAATACCGCGATGAGCAGTACCGCAAGTATTTCCGCAGCGTGGATAAGGCACTCTGCACCAGCATTGGTCAACCCAACGCGCCAGTTGTTGTCATCGGTGTCGTCCGCAACCGCGCGTTGTTTGCACAGGTGCGTTCACGTGACTATGAAGTCATCGCCGAGCTCGATGGAAGCGTTGAGCGGGAAACTGTCCACCAGATTGCCAAGCGAGTCCAACCCGCACTCGAGCAATATTTCGAGCGTCGCGCACAGGCTGCGCTGGCAGAACTTGGAGCAGCTATTTCGGCGGGACACTACACCTGCTCACTGGCAGATATGTGGCACTACTCGCGGCAAGGGCGCGCATCGCTTCTTATTGTCGAACGCGACTATGCAGTCGCTGGCCGATGGGATGAAGAACGGAAAACATTTACCATCGTGGAGGACCCCAGCGAGCCTGGCATCATTGACGACATCGTTGACGACATTATCGAAGCTACGCTCCTTCACCACGGTCGCGTTGAATTTGTCTTGCCCGGTGCCATTACGCAGTGCCAGCATATTGCAATGGCCCTACGCTACTAAGACTCCACGTGTTCATGCTCGGGGCACTCGACGCGCAAATCGAGCGGGGCTAACTCCAGGTTGAGAAGTTGGCAGAAGTACGGCGTCGTTACACTTCGCTCATCGTAGCGGAGCCAGCGGCAGGTAAGACACATGCGTGGCATCGTAATCACGCCGAGCTGGTAAAGCTGCTTTAGAAGCTGCAGCAGTGCTTCGTACCCAAGCTCCCGCTGAGGAAGCGGCATGCGCTCGAGCGCGTTGCGGAGCGGCGTATCCCAGGCTCGAATGCGCTCCAGTACACGCTCGCCGTGCGGTGTAAGGAGCACAACGACACCACGCCGGTCCTCAGGATTCGGCTTGCGCTCGATAAACCCTTTCCGTTCCAGCGCTGCAAGCGTATCGCTCATCGTCGGAGCAGTCACGTTGAGCTCAGCAGCAAGACTGGTCGGCGTGAGGGCCTGTCCGCGGCGAGCTGCACAGAGCATCAACACTTGGAGCTGTATGGGATAGAGTCCCTCAGCATAAGCAGCATTCCACTGCAGACTGCGGAGGACAGCACTGAGCCGTTCAATAGCGACAATAAACTGGTGTTCGTTTGTTCGTTCTACGCTCATACCACGTGCAAACATAAACAGGGGCGGGTAAATGCGCTGCCCGCCCCTGCGAATGCATCCACGATTACGGCCGCCACTGGCTGAACACGTAGTCGCGGTTGGCTTGCCCAGTGTGGCAAGTGTAGCAATCCTTGACGGGGTCCTTGACAACAGGCTCTCGGCTATCCCCTTTGAATGCCTGGAACCCCCAGCCGCCGGTTTCTTTGTACTTTTTCGCGTTCTTGACCATGACTGCGGTCACTTTGCGGGTACCTTCGCTGATCGCGTGCTCTGCCTCTGGCGCCTCGAAGAGATCGAAGACGAGCACTGAACCATCGGGGAACTTCCCGTGCCCTGCCTTGAGCACCTTGAGTGCCTTGTCGTTGGCGTAGATGTGATGGATTCCACCGAACCCATCGTAAAGCGGATGTCCCGGACGCAGAATGAGCGTTTTGACATGCGTCCACGAACGATAGCCCTCAGGATAGGGCACCGATGCTGAGCCGCTCCCAGCGGCAAATCCGACTAATGCTGCAGTTGCAGCAACAAGCAGAGACCATCCAACAATCTGACGCATCGCACACCTCCGATAAGTGTGAAACATCACTGGAGTATTAGGACTCCTTACGAATGCAAAAATACGCTCAGCATGCGCGAAATGCAAGACGCTGTGAAAAAAAATTTGCATTCGGGGTTACTTCTGGAACGCCTGCTGTATCTGCTGAAAATTGATTTCCGATGCGATTGCCAACGAATGGGAGTATAGAACTTTGCCAACAATGCTGTATATTTGCGGTTGAATTGGTTTCACACACTGCATCTGGAACGCAATGCCTTCAAAAACGAAACCCAAGATTACTCTTGCGCAGCGCCTTTCGGGTATTCAGCAGATTATTCTGGCGGAAGTTCGGGCTGCGCAACACCGCCTAAACCAGGCTGTTGATGCAGGCGATTATACAGCGATCCAAAACATGCTTGCGCACTTCCAACGCATCATGGAAATGCGCCAACTTTCCCAGAAGCTGCTGGACTTGGCCCGTGCTGAGAAAGCATCTCCACCTGCACCACCAGCTCCAATCCCTGCTTCTGAGCCAACAACCATAGCCACTCCAGCACCGGCAAAAAAAGAAGCAAAACCTTCTACGCTAAAAACACCAGCGAAGAAGTCCTCTGCGAAAAAACCAAGTACTACTGCTGCGAAAAAATCAGCCACGCCCAAACAAGCAGCAAAACAAGCAGCCCGAGCAAATGCTTCTGTCACCACGAATGCTGCAACGCCATCTACTCCAGGAGCACCTGCAGAGCCTAGCACGTCGGAGGCAGCACCCGCACCAATCAAACGCCGGGGGCCAACCCCCACAGGACTGCGCACCCCTGAACGTGCGTTTGTTCTCCCGATTTTACAAACACTCGCCGAGCAAGGTGGCCAAGCCGATGCGGCGGCAGTTGTCGAGGGCGTTTTAGAGCGCATGCGCGACCAACTCAAACAGGGTGACTTCGAAACCACCGCAACCTCCGATCAACCCCGATGGAAGGTGTCGCTCTACCTGGCCCGCTCGGCAATGGTGCGCCAAGGCCTCCTCCGCGGCGATACACCGCGAGGCATCTGGGCCATCAGTGAGCAAGGAGAGCGCTACTTAGCCGAACACACCTCGTAAAGAGAGGTTTCCTTCAGGCAGGAATGCAAAACAAGGAGGGGCGACATTGCTGCCGCCCCTTGTTCATCACTCTTGGTCACTGCCGGCTTGCTATTCATCCGTTGCAGCCATTGCGGGGGTAGCTTCTTCTGCTTTTGCTTCGGTAAACGTCAACGCTTTTCCACTTGAATCGAGTTCTGCAACGATTGCAGCACCTTCCTTGAACGTCCCACGCAACACTTCCTCAGCAAGAGGATCTTCCAAGTACCGCTGGAGTGCTCGCCGCAGCGGACGCGCACCATACTTTTCGTCGTAGCCTTTCTCGGCAAGGAAATCTTTTGCCTGTTGGCTCAAGTGGAGCGTCATGTTCTGCTGGGCCAGACGCTTATAGAGCCGTTCCAATTGCAGCTCAATGATCTGGTAGATGTGCTCTTTCTTGAGCGGACGGAAGATGATGTAGTCATCTATTCGATTGAGGAATTCCGGATTGAACAGCCGCCGCATTGCCTCCTCAATCGTTTGTTTCATGGCTTCGTACTTGTCTTCCGCTTCAGGACCAGCAGCAAAGCCGATCTTTCCACCGGCTTTGAGATCGCGAACCCCGACGTTCGACGTCATGATGATGATGGTGTTCTTGAAATCCACCCGCCGACCTAAGCCATCGGTCAAAATACCATCGTCGAACACCTGAAGCAGGATGTTGAACACATCTGGATGTGCTTTCTCGATTTCATCGAGCAGCACAATGCTGTATGGCTTGCGACGGACCTTCTCGGTCAGTTGTCCGCCTTCCTCGTAGCCGACATAGCCTGGCGGTGCGCCGATGAGGCGCGAGACGCTGAACTTTTCCATGTACTCGCTCATATCAATTCGGACGAGCGCATCCTCCGAATTGAACATGAACCGCGCCAGCGCTTTGGCAAGTTCTGTCTTTCCAACGCCAGTCGGGCCGAGGAACATGAACGAACCGATCGGACGAGCGGGATCTTTGAGTCCTGCGCGAGCACGACGAATCGCACGTGCCAGCTGTTCAACGGCTTCATCCTGCCCGATGACTTGGCGTTTGAGTTCATCGGCCATGCGGAGGAGCTTGTCGGATTCGCTTTCCGCAATGCGGTTGACGGGGATGCCGGTCATACTGGCGACGACATCGGCAATGTCATCGGCAGTGACGGTGAAGATCTGTTCGGTCGCTTGTTCTTCCCACTCTTCCTTGGCGCGCTCGAGTTCGGCTTGGAGTTTCTTTTCCTCATCCCGTAGTGCAGCGGCCTCCTCGAAGCGCTGCGCACGGACGACATCGTTCTTGCGGCGACGAACTTCCTCGATTCGCTGTTCGAGTTCGAGAATTTCCTGCGGTACGGTGTAGTTTGCCAGATGCACCCGCGCTCCAGCCTCGTCGAGCACGTCAATGGCTTTGTCGGGGAAGTAGCGATCGGTGATGTAACGCTCCGAGAGCCGCACACAGGCGGTAATCGCTTCGTCGGTGTAACGGACGCTATGGTGCTCTTCGTACCGATCCTTGATGTTTTCGAGGATCTGCAGCGTTTCCTCTGCGGTCGGAGGGTCAACGATGATTTTTTGGAAGCGGCGTTCGAGCGCGCCGTCTTTCTCGATGTACTGGCGGTATTCATCGAGCGTGGTTGCACCGATGCACTGGATGTCACCACGCGCCAGCGCTGGCTTGAACATGTTCGATGCATCGAGCGAGCCCGATGCGCCGCCTGCGCCGACGATGGTATGGATTTCATCAATGAACAAGATCACATCCTTTGCCTTCTCGAGCTCATTCATGACCGCTTTCATGCGCTCTTCGAACTGCCCGCGGTATTTTGTGCCAGCAACGAGTGCGGCAAGATCGAGCGTGACGATGCGCTTGTCGTAGAGCACACGTGGCACCTTCCGCTCGACGATGCGCAGCGCCAGACCTTCGACAATTGCCGTCTTGCCGACGCCTGGCTCGCCGATCAGCACCGGGTTATTCTTCTTGCGGCGGGCAAGCACTTGGGCAACTCGTTCGATTTCGCGCTCGCGCCCAATGACGGGGTCGAGTTTGCCTTCGAGCGCAAGTTTGGTCAAGTCGCGTCCGAAGTTATCGAGCACCGGTGTTTTGACGCGTTCGGGCGCGTCCTTTTTTCGAGTTCGTGTGCTCGTGCTTCCGCGCGCTGCGGAGCTTTTGCCTGATGTGATCGCATCGAGTTCTTTCCGTGCAGCGTCATAGGTAACGCCGAACTGCGCCAGCACCTGCGCAGCGATGTTGTCCTCATCTCGGAGGAGCGAAAGGAGCAGGTGCTCGGTACCGATGACGTCGCTTTTGTAGAGCTTTGCTTCGAGGTAGGTGATCTTGAGAACTTTCTCGGCTTGCTTGGTCAGTGGGATATTGCCAATCGTGAGCGTACCGCTGGTGGTGCGGACGGTGTCTTCGATTGCTTTCTTGAGGCGGAAGAGGTCCACACCCAGATTCCGCAGAATTTTGACGGCAATGCCTTCGCCTTCTCGGATCAATCCGAGCAGCAAGTGTTCAGTGCCGATGTAGTCGTGCCCGAGCCGGAGCGCTTCCTCGCGGCTGAGGCGGATGACTTCCTGCACGCGGTTCGAAAAGTTGCCGTCCATTTGTGTTACCTACAAAATCGTTGCATTCGATTCGGCGCCGAGCGGCTCAAGCTCAGTGCGCCAACGCAATGGACGCAGACAAGCCGCGCTGTATTGCAGCACCGCAATCGCGGCACTGAGAGAAGCACTCGTGGCCTGATTCAACTATCGGCAGTTTGCCAGTGAACATGAAGCACTGTGCTCTGTGGCTTCCTGACCGCAGCGCGAAACAAAAAGCCCTCACCGAGGTGAGGGCAAAGGCTTTGGAAAGCCTACAGCACTAAGCCTTGTTGCGAAAAGGACACAAAGTGAACATTCTTCTCGCATGCAAATATAGAGCGCTTTCATGTATTTTGCAATCACCTAACCTTTGGAGTGTGGTATGGACGCACGTGTGGACTCGACGATGCAGGGGCAAATTTAGGGCTCTATACGCTCTTGATATCCAAGAAGGTTGGTCCTCATGGCAGAGTGTACGCTTTTGAACCTGTTCCGGACTTATGTAATCATCTCAAAGACCATCTTGCTCTCAATAATGCTACGAATGTAGAATGCCAGCAATGTGCACTTTCAGATACGCACGGATCAACAACGATCTCTATTGATGGCACAAAAAGTTCAATTTATTTCTCGAGCTCCTCACACATTACAGAAGTCCCAACGACAACAATTGATCACTTCGTAGCCGAAAAATCACATTGATAGGATTGATGCGATCAAGGTAGATGTCGAGGGAGCGGAATTGAATGTCATTCGGGGAGCCGACACAGTAATCCGACGGGATAAACCGATACTGTTCGTCGAAATCAATTTCGCCACGCTGCCTGCGGCAGGTGTACGTCCAGAGGAGCTCTTTCGTGAGATTATCCGGTACGGCTACGCAGCGTATGTTATCCGCTCTAGGAAGGCCGCTCTAGGAAGGCAATTCCGGTACAGGAAACCATAGAGCCGCACGGTCAGTTGTGTTACGATAACTACATTTTTTTCCACGCCATTGCTAATTGGGCACAAAGTAATTTGGCAGACAGCCGGCGTGGTCTCTAAGACTGCTATGGCGCAGGAGAGCACGGGATGAGTCAGTGTGCTGTGCAGGTTTTCGAAGATCAAATAGCCGACGGAGTACGTATGAACAATGTCAAGCTGACCACGTGTGTGATCGGCTGATACGGCCCGCCACTGTACGACCACAACGTCACTGGAGTTCGAGCCGGTGTCCTGCTTGCCATCAGTAAATGCTCCCGTCCTGCGAGCCATAGAGAAGGGACGGTGGATCCTTCTGTCGCGGGCTGCACAGTGCGGCTTCATCCCAACGTGGGTGAATCCAGCAGCCCGAGGCGGATCTGCGTGAGCCCATCAGTCGCCCTCCTGGCAGCTTGGAGCCAGGCTGGTAAGGGTCTTCAGAAATGGTCTATGCAGCTGTAGTTCTGTTACGCCCGCACCTGCAGAATTCGTGCGTTGATGGCGACCAGAACAGTACTCATGCTCATCAGCATGGCGCCGACGGCCGGTCCCAGCAGCAGGCCCAGTTTGTAGAGTACACCGGCGGCCAGCGGGATGGCGACGATGTTGTAGCCGGCCGCCCACCAGAGATTTTGGACCATTTT
>ENA-ORXB01000583-ORXB01000583.1-sediment-metagenome-genome-assembly--contig:-NODE-583-length-66758-cov-11.301120_pt1 | contig 66758 bp, 76 predicted proteins | sample MGYA00237863_ERZ511475 | MGnify/ENA primary metagenome ERZ511475 (study PRJEB26305, sample SAMN06343858) | sediment metagenome | isolation source: hot spring sediment | place: Canada: British Columbia... | reverse complement strand
AAGATCGACTTCTTGAGGGCTCTAAGGAGCTACCAGGCCCGCGAGAGGCGGTTTGGGCGTTGACAAAAGGGAGGGTTTCGTATACCCTTACAGGCAAGATGCTGGCCCTGGAGAAAAAACTCGGCCGCCGGGGGGTAGGGTAGCCCCAGAGGGTTCCTTATCCCCCGGCCCGAGTTCGGGCCGGTTTTCTTTTTTGGGAGGAGCGCATGCGGGAATGGAAGATTATAGATTCCACCTTAAGGGAGGGCGAGCAGTTTGAAAGGGCCAACTTTTCCACCCAGGACAAGATCGAGATCGCCAAGGCCCTGGACGAGTTCGGCGTGGAGTACATCGAGGTCACTACCCCCATGGCCTCTCCCCAGTCCCGCAAGGATGCGGAGGTCCTGGCTTCCTTGGGCCTCAAGGCCAAGGTGGTGACCCACATCCAGACCCGGCTGGAGGCGGCCAAGGTGGCCCTGGAGACCGGGGTGCAGGGCATAGACCTCCTTTTCGGTACCAGCAAGTACCTCAGGGCTGCCCACGGACGGGATATTCCCCGGATCATCGAGGAGGCCCGAGAGGTGATCAGCTTTATCCGGGAGAAGGCCCCCCACGTGGAGGTACGCTTCTCCGCCGAGGATACCTTCCGCTCCGATGAGCACGACCTTTTGCAGATCTATCAGGCCGTTGCCCCTTATGTGGACCGGGTGGGTCTGGCGGATACCGTGGGCATCGCCACCCCCAGGCAGGTCTTCGCCCTGGTGCGGGAGGTCAGGCGGGTGGTGGGCCCGCGCGTGGACATTGAGTTCCACGGGCACAATGACACGGGCTGCGCCATCGCCAATGCCTTTGAGGCTATAGAGGCTGGGGCCACCCATGTGGACACCAGTATCCTGGGGATCGGGGAGAGGAACGGGATCACCCCTCTAGGGGGTTTCCTGGCCCGCATGTACACCTTGCAACCCGAGTACGTGCGCCGGAAGTACAAGCTGGAGATGCTCCCCGAGCTGGACCGCATGGTGGCCCGGATGGTGGGGGTGGAGATCCCCTTCAACAACTACATCACCGGGGAGACCGCCTTCAGCCATAAGGCTGGGATGCACCTTAAGGCCATCTACATCAACCCCGAGTCCTACGAGCCCTATCCGCCGGAGGTCTTTGGGGTGAAGCGCAAGCTCATCATCGCCTCCAGGCTCACGGGCCGGCACGCCATCAAGGCGCGGGCGGAGGAGCTTGGCCTGCATTACGGGGAGGAGGAGCTTGCCCGCATCACCCAGCACATCAAGGCCCTGGCGGATAAGGGTCAGCTGACCCTCGAGGAGCTGGACCGCATCCTGAGGGAGTGGATCACGGCATGAGGCTAAAGGTTCCGGAACTCCTCCTCGGTAAGGCCGGCTTGCTTTTTGAAGGTGCCCTTGGGAAGCTCTCCGCTATGGAAGGGAATCACCACGATCCGGCCATCGGGGTGGGCGTAAAGCCGATGCCCTCCTTTGGCCATGCGCTCCACAAATCCCAGGCGCTGAAGCTTTCTGGCTACTTCCTCAGGTCTAGGCGGCATCTATCCCCACCTGCACCGTGCGGACATCTGGGGGAAGAGGGCGGCCTGTTTCCTTCAGGTAGGCCAGTACCAACTCCAAGGCTTCTTTGGCGTGGGCCAAGGCTTCCTCGGGGGTCCGGCCAAAGGAATGGGCTTCAGGGATGGCGGGGAACTCAGCGATCCAGGTTCCCGGGGTTTCAGGGTCTTCGTAGACGAGGGCAGTGTAGGTCATACCCTCAGTATAGGAGGCGGGCATGGGCATGACCTTGGCGGAAAAGATACTTTCCAGGAAGGCGGGAAGGGAGGTGCGGGCCGGGGAGCTGGTGGTGGTGGAGGTGGACCAGGTGATGGTGGTGGACTCCATCGCCGGGAGCTTCTTCAAGCGCCTGGAGTATCTGGGGGCTACCCCCCGGTACCCGGAAAGGGTTTCCATCGTCATCGACCACGTGGCCCCAGCGGCCAACCTCGAGGTGGCCAAGGCCCAGAAGGAGATCCGGGAATGGGGAAGGAAGCACGGCATCCGGGTCTTTGACGTGGGAAGAGGCGTGTGCCACCAGGTGCTCATCGAGGAGGGCCTGGCCCAGCCGGGCTGGATCGTGGTGGGGTCGGATTCCCACTCCACCACCTACGGGGCGGTGGGGGCCTTCGGCACGGGCATGGGGGCCACGGATATCGCCTTGGCCGCCGCCAGCGGCCGCACCTGGTTCAGGGTGCCGGAAAGCGTCAAGGTGACCTTCCGGGGGAAGCTTCCCAAGGGGGTCACCGCCAAGGACGCGGCCCTTGAGATGGTGCGCCTCCTCACCGCCGAGGGCGCCACCTATATGGCGGTGGAGATCCACCTCCTGGACGGGGCGGAGTCCTTGAGCCGGGGCGAGCGCATGACCCTGGCCAACCTCACCGTGGAGGCTGGGGCCAAGGCGGGGCTGGTGGTGCCCTCGGGGGAGATCCTGGATCTTTACCGGGTGCCCGAGTGGCTCTACCCCGACCCCGACGCCCAGTATGCCCGGGAGGTGGAGATCGACCTTTCCACCCTCTCCCCTAGGGTTTCCGTACCCTTCCACGTGGACAACGTGCAGGAGGTGGCCGCCGTCCGAGGCAAGCGGGTGGACCAGGTGTTCATCGGCACCTGCACCAATGGGCGCATCGAGGACCTGAGGGCCGCCGCCGAGGTGCTAAAGGGGAGGAAGGTGGCCCCCGGGGTGCGCCTTTTGGTGATTCCCGCAAGCTCCCAGGTTTTGGAGGAAGCCACCCGGGATGGCACCCTTCTCACCCTGCTGGAGGCTGGGGCCACCATCGGCACCCCTGGGTGCGGTCCTTGCATGGGGCGGCACATGGGGGTTTTGGCCCCGGGAGAGGTGTGCGTGTCCACCAGCAACCGCAACTTCCGGGGGCGCATGGGGGCTCCCGATGCCGAGATCTACCTGGCAAGCCCCCGCGTGGCGGCGGCCAGCGCCGTGGCCGGGTATATCGCCACTCCCGAGGACCTAGCCCCTTTGTCCCAGGAGGAAGCCCATGCCTAGGGTTTGGAAGTTTGGCGACCACATCAACACCGACGACATCCTTCCCGGCAAGTACGCGCCTTTCATGGTGGGGGAGGACCGGTTCCACACCTTCGCCTTCGCCCACCTGCGGCCCGAGTTTGCCAAGGAGGTGAAACCCGGGGACATCCTGGTTTTCGGAAGGAATGCCGGGCTTGGCAGTAGCCGGGAGTACGCCCCAGAGGCCCTGCGCAAGCTGGGCATCCAGGCGGTCATTGCCAAGAGCTACGCCCGCATCTTCTTCCGCAACCTGGTGAACCTGGGGATCATTCCCTTCGAATCGGAGGAGGTGGTGGATGCGCTAGAGGACGGGGATAGGGTGGAGCTGGATCTGGAAACGGGGGTTCTGGTGCGGGGAGGAGAGCGCTTTGCCCTTCGTCCCCCGCCGCCCTTCCTGTTGGAGGCTTTGAGGGAGGGTTCCCTGCTGGACTACTACAAGAAGTATGGCCGCTTCCCGGGGGAGTAAACTAGGCCTATGGAGGATCTGGAGATCACCTGCCCGGTGTGCGGCGAGGCCAGCGTGGTGCTGGCCGAGGACGTGGAGACCCTGGAAGTAGGGGACGTGCTGGAGTGCGAGGCTTGCGGGGCCTTTCTGGAGGTGGTCTCCCTGGATCCTCTTGAGGTGGAGGTGACGGAGGAGGGCCTCGAGGCCTTCTTCGTGGACTGCCCCCGTTGCGGCTATACCTTCGAGGTATCCGAGGAGGATCGAGGCCAAGAGGTGGAGTGCCCGGAGTGCGGCTTTCGGTTTGTCCCTGACTGGAGTGAAGTGGACGAGGAGGACGAGGAATGGTAGCCACTTGCCCTGAATGCGGTGCGGAGCTGACCCTGGCAAACCCCGAGTTGGGGGAACTTGTGGTGTGCGAGGACTGCGGCGCGGAGCTGGAGGTGGTGGGGCTGGACCCCCTTCGCCTGGAGCCCGCCCCGGAGGAGGCGGAGGACTGGGGAGAGTGAGGCCATCCCCTTAGGGTAGGGAGCCTCGAGGCCCTGGGCCGGGCTTCAGCCCGGTCCGGGGATTCCTGGAAGGGGAAGAGCCATCGCCATGCTGGCCATCCTGTACGACCGCATCCGCCCCGACGAGAAGATGCTCTTTGAGAGGGCTGAGGCCCTGGGCATTCCCTACAGGAAGGTCTACGTTCCCGCCTTGCGCATGGTCCTGGGGGAGAGGCCTAAGGAGTTGGAAGGGGTCACGGTGGCCCTGGAACGCTGCGTAAGCCAGACCCGGGGCCTGGCCGTGGCCCGTTACCTCACCGCCTTGGGCATCCCCGTGGTGAACCGGCCCGAGGTCATGGAAACCTGCGGGGACAAGTGGGCCACCAGCGTGGCTCTGGAACGCCATGGCCTGCCTCAGCCCAGAACGGCCCTCCTCACCGACGCGGAGGAAGCCCTGAAGCTCATGGAGGAATGGGGCTATCCCGTGGTGCTGAAGCCGGTGATTGGAAGCTGGGGAAGGCTTCTCGCCAAGATCACCGACCGGGAGGCCGCCGAGGCCATCCTGGAGCACAAGGAGGTTCTGGGGGGGTTTCAGCACCAGCTCCTTTACCTGCAGGAGTACGTGAGGAAGCCGGGGCGGGACATACGGGTCTTCGTGGTGGGGGATAGGGCCATCGCCGCCATCTACCGGAGGAGCCAGCACTGGATCACCAACACCGCCCGGGGAGGGCAGGCGGAAAACTGCCCCGTAACCCCGGAGATCGCGGAGCTTTCCGTGCGGGCGGCCCAGGCGGTGGGGGGTGGGGTGGTGGCCATCGACCTCTTTGAGTCCGAGCGGGGCCTTTTGGTGAACGAGGTGAACCACACCATGGAGTTCAAGAACTCCGTGCACACCACGGGGGTGGATATCCCGGGGGAGATCCTCCGGTACACGTGGGAGCAAGGGAGGACGGCTTCATGAGCGCCGAGAAAAAAACCGTGTCCATCGTGGGGGCCTCGGGGTATGCGGGGGGGGAGTTTTTGCGCCTGGCTCTTTCCCACCCTTACCTCGAGGTGAAGCAGGTAACCTCGAGGCGCTTCGCTGGCGAGCCCGTGGCCTTCGTCCATCCCAACCTGAGGGGGAGGACCAACCTGAAGTTCATCCCCCCGGAGAAACTGGAGCCCGCCGACATCCTGGTGCTTTCCCTGCCCCACGGGGTCTTCGCCCAGGAGTTCGATCGCTATGCGGATCTAGCCCCCATCCTCATCGACCTTTCCGCGGACTTCCGGCTTAAGGACCTGGACCTCTACCGCAAGTACTACGGGGAGCATCCCAGGCCCGAGCTTCTCGGCCGCTTTGTCTACGCCCTGCCCGAGCTTTACCGGGAGAGGCTTAAGGAAGCGGACTGGATGGCGGGGGCCGGGTGCAACGCCACCGCCACGCTCCTGGGCCTGTACCCCCTCCTTAAAGGGGGGGTGCTGAAGCCCGGACCCATCTTCGTCACCCTCCTCATCTCCACCTCGGCGGCGGGGGCTGAGCCCAGCCCTGCCAGCCACCATCCCGAGCGGGCCGGCTCCATCCGGGTCTACAAGCCCACGGGCCACCGCCACACCGCCGAGGTGGTGGAGAACCTCCCGGGAAAGCCTGAGGTGTACCTCACCGCCATCGCCACCGACCGGGTGCGGGGCATCCTCATGACCGCCCAGGCCTTTTTGCAGGATGGCTGGAGCGAGCGGGATGTCTGGCAGGCGTACCGGGAGGCCTATGGGGGTGAGCCTTTTATCCGTATCGTCAAGCAGAAAAAGGGCATTCACCGCTATCCCGACCCCCGCTTCGTCCAGGGCACCAACTATGCGGACATCGGCTTTGAGCTGGAGGAGGACACGGGGAGGCTGGTGGTGATGACCGCCATCGACAACCTGGTGAAGGGCACCGCCGGGCACGCCCTACAAGCCCTAAACATCCGCATGGGCTGGCCCGAGACCCTGGGCCTGGATTTCCCGGGACTGCACCCGTAGGTGCAAGGGGGTTGCCGTGATCGTGGTCAAGGTAGGGGGTGCCGAGGGCATCAACTACGAGGCGGTGGCCAGGGATGCCGCCTCCTTGTGGAAGGAGGGGGTGAGGCTTCTTTTGGTCCACGGGGGGAGCGCCGAAACCAACAAGGTGGCGGAGGCCCTGGGTCACCCGCCCCGGTTCCTCACCCACCCCGGGGGACAGGTGAGCCGCCTCACCGACCGCAGGACCCTGGAGATCTTTGAGATGGTCTACTGCGGCCTGGTGAACAAGCGCCTGGTGGAGCTTTTGCAAAGGGAAGGGGCCAATGCCCTGGGGCTTTCCGGGCTGGATGGAAGGCTTCTGGAGGGCCGCCGCAAGACCGCGGTGAAGTATGTGGAAGACGGCAAGATCAAGATCCACCGCGGGGACTACACGGGCACCGTGGAGCGGGTGAACCGGGATCTATTGGACCTTCTCCTTGGGGCTGGGTATCTCCCGGTCATCACCCCTCCCGCCATCAGCTACGAGGGGGAGGCCATCAATACCGACGGGGACCAGGTGGCGGCCCTTCTCGCCACCGTCTACCAGGCGGAGGCCCTGGTGTACCTCTCCAACGTGCCGGGCCTTCTGGCCCGTTACCCCGACGAGGCCAGCCTGGTGCGGGAAATTCCCGTGGATAGGGTGGAGGACCCCGAGTACCTTTCCCTGGCCCAGGGGCGGATGAAGCGGAAGGTGATGGGGGCGGTGGAGGCGGTGAAGGGGGGAGTGAAGCGGGTCATTTTCGCCGATGCCCGGGTGGAAGACCCCATAAGGCGGGCCCTGGCCGGGGAAGGCACCGTGGTACGCTAGACCCATGGCGCGCTTTGCCCTGGTCCTCCACGCCCACCTCCCCTACGTGCGCTCCCACGGGATGTGGCCCTTTGGGGAGGAAACCCTCTACGAGGCCATGGCGGAAACCTATCTGCCGCTTCTTAGGCTCCTGGAGCGGCTTTATGCCGAAGGGGTGGAGGCCCGTTTTACCTTGGGGATCACCCCCATCCTGGCGGAGCAGCTGGCCGACGCCAGGGTGAGGGAAGGCTTTTGGGCGTATGCCAGGGATCGGCTGGAGCGGGCCCAGGGGGATTATCTCCGTTACCAGGGGACGGACCTCGAGGCCAGCGCCCGCCACCAGGTGGCCTTTTGGGAACTTACCCTGGATCATTTCCACCACCTGAGGGGGGACCTCCTTGCCGCCTTCCGCCGGGCCCAGGACCGGGGCCAGGTGGAGCTTCTCACCTCCAGCGCCACCCACGGCTACTCCCCCCTTTTGGGCTACGACGAGGCCCTTTGGGCCCAGATCAAAACCGGGGTGATCACCTACCGCCGCCACTTCGCCAAGGATCCCACGGGCTACTGGCTTCCCGAGATGGCCTACCGGCCCAGGGGTCCCTGGAAGCCCCCTGTGGAGGGGGCTCCGGAAGGGGTCAGGCCCGGGGTGGACGAGTTCCTCATGCGGGCGGGGATCCGTTACACCTTCGTGGACGCCCACCTGGTCCAGGGGGGAAGGCCCCTTTCCCCTTACGGGGAGGCCTCCTTGGGTCCGGTGGAAAGCGCTGAGGCCACCTACTACGTCCACGAGCTGGAGTCGGGCCTGAGGGTTTTGGCCCGCAACCTGGAGACCTCCTTGCAGGTCTGGAGCGCCGACTATGGCTACCCGGGGGAGGGGCTTTACCGGGAGTTCCACCGCAAGGACCCCATCTCCGGCCTCCACCACTGGCGGGTGACCCACCGCCAGGCGGACCTCTCGGCCAAGGCGCCCTACGACCCCGAGGCGGCCTTTCTCAAGGTGAAGGAGCATGCCGTTCACTTCGTGGATTTGGTGGAGCGGCTCTCCCGGGAGCACCCGGATGGGGTCATCCTGGCTCCCTACGACGCCGAGCTCTTCGGCCACTGGTGGTACGAGGGGGTGGCCTGGCTGGAGGAGGTGCTGAGGATTCTGGCCCAAAGGAGGGGAGTGCAGGCGGTGACGGCGAAGGAAGCGATCCAGGGCAAGGCGGTGCGCTCCGCCTTGCCCGAGGGTTCCTGGGGCCGGGGTGGGGACCACAGGGTCTGGCTCAACGAGGCCACCTGGGACTACTGGCGCACGGTGTACCGGGCGGAAGGGGCCATGCGGGAGGCGGTGCGCCACGGCAACCTGCCCTCCAGGGTGCTCCAGCAGGCCATGCGGGAGCTCTTGCTCCTCGAGGCCTCCGACTGGCCCTTCCTCATCGATACCGCCCAGGCGGCGGGGTACGCCAAGGAACGCTACCAGGGGCATGCCGAGGCCTTCTTTCAGCTCCTCCGGGGGGTTTCCCCCGAGGAGCTTAAGGCCCTGGAGGAGCGGGATAACCCCTTCCCGGAGGCGGACCCCAGGCTTTACCTGGAGCCCAACGCTACGGTTCATGGGGGTGTAGGCTAGATCCGTGATCCGGCACGCCATCTTGCAGTTTCGTCCGGAGAAGGCCAGGGTTAAGGAGAACCTGGCCCGCTTGGCGGAGCGCCTCGAGGCCCTCCGTCCCCATGCCCCCGAGGTGGTGGTCCTTCCCGAGGCCGCCCTGACCGGGTATTTCCTGCAGGGAGGGGTGCGGGAACTGGCCCTGACCCGCCACGAGCTTTTGGAGCTCCTTTCAGGGGTGCACCGGGCCGTGGGGTGGGAGGGGCTTTTGGACGTGGTGGTGGGCTTCTATGAGCGGGATGAGGGGGCCTATTACAACAGCGCCGCCTACCTCGAGCTTCCCCACCGCGTGGTTCACGTGCACCGCAAGGTCTTTCTGCCCACCTACGGGGTTTTTGACGAGGAGCGCTACCTGGCCCGGGGCAGGCGGGTGGAGGCCTTTAACACCCGTTTCGGCCGGGTGGCCATCCTCATCTGCGAGGACTTCTGGCACTCCATCACCGCGGCCATTGCCGCCTTGGATGGGGCGGAGGCCATCTACGTGCCGGCGGCAAGCCCGGCCAGGGGCTTCCAGGGGGAACGCCCGGAGAACGTGGAGCGCTGGCGAACCCTGGCCCGGGCGGTGGCGGCGGAGCACGGGGTGTACGTGGTGCTCTCCAGCCTGGTGGGGTTTGAGGGGGGGAAGGGGATGAGCGGGGGAAGCCTGGCGGTGGGGCCCGAAGGGAGGATTCTGGCCGAGGCCCCCCTCTTTGAGGAGGCGGCTTTGCTCTTCGACCTGGACCCCGGGCGCATTCCCCCGGTGCGCTACGATAGCCCCCTGCTTTCGGACCTCGAGGCGGCCCTTCCCCTTCTTCTCCCGGACCTGGAGAGGGTTCTTGGAAAGGGGGGAGGATGAGGATCGTTCAGGCGCCCAAAGCCCAGGAAAGCCTGGAGCTCAACTGGCCCCTGGTGGCGGACTTCCTCACCCGCTTTATCCGGGAGGAGCTGGCCTGGCGGGGCTACGAGAAGGCCATCGTGGCGGTATCCGGAGGGGTGGACTCCGCCACCACCTTGGCCCTGGCGGTGCGGGCCCTGGGGCGGAAGCAAGTCCATGCCCTTTTCCTTCCCCACCGGGACTCCAGCCCCCTTTCCCGGGAGCACGCCTACCTGGTGGCGGAAACCTTCGGGGTGGACCTGGAGGAGGTGGACATTACCCCCATGGTGGAGGGCTATGCCGCCATGACCCCGGACCTCACCCCCCACCGCAAGGGCAACCTCATGGCCCGGGCGCGGATGATGGTGCTCTTTGACAAATCCCAGGCCTACCAGGCCTTGCCCCTGGGCACGGGCAACAAGACGGAAAGGCTTTTCGGCTACTTCACCTGGCACGGGGACGACACCCCCCCCGTGAACCCCTTGGGGGACCTCTACAAGACCCAGGTCTGGGGCTTGGCCCGCTTTCTCGGGGTGCCGCAGGCGGTGGTGGAGAAGGTCCCCACCGCGGATCTCATCCCGGGCCAGACGGACGAGGGGGACCTGGGGGTGCGCTACCTCCGGGCGGATGTCATCCTGGAGCATTATCTGAAGGGCTACCCCGATGCCTACATAGAGAGCCTGGGCTACACCCTGGAGGAGATAGGGCGGGTTAAGGAGCGGGTAAACCGCACCCACTGGAAGCGGGCCCTTCCCACCGTGGCCCTCCTTTCCTCCACGGCCATCGGGGAGTTTTACCTGAGGCCCCTGGACTACCGGCCATGACCGACCTGGAGCTCAAGGCCTACCTGGAAAAGGCCCGGAGCATCGCCGTTCTCGGGGCCCACAAGGATCCTTCCCGCCCCGCCCACTACGTGCCCCGGTACCTCTGGGAGAAGGGGTACCGCATCCTGCCTGTTAACCCCCGCTTTGCCGGGGAAGAGCTTTTCGGGATGCGGGTGGTGGCGAGCCTGAAGGAGATCGCCGAGCCCGTGGATATCCTGGATGTCTTCCGCCCTCCGGAGGCCCTCTTGGCCCACCTGCCGGAGGTCTTGGCCCTGAGGCCGGGCCTGGCGTGGCTGCAGACCGGCATCCGCCATCCAGGCTTTGAAGAGGCGTTAAAGGAAGCGGGCATTCCCGTGGTGGCTGATCGTTGTCTCATGGTGGAGCACCGAAGGCTTTTCGGGGTCCACTGAGCATGGAGAAGTTTCAGGAAGCTCTGCTCGCCTGGTACCGGGAAAACCCCCGCTCCCTTCCCTGGCGGGGGGAGAAGGATCCCTACCGCATCCTGGTGGCCGAGGTACTCCTCCAACAAACCCGCACCGCCCAGGCCATCCCCTACTACCACCGCTTCCTTGCCCGTTTCCCTACCCTAAAGGCCTTGCGGGAGGCTTCCTTGGAGGAGGTGCTTAAGGCCTGGCAGGGAGCGGGCTACTACCGCCGGGCCCTTCACCTCCACCTCCTGGCCCAGGAGGTGGAGGCCCTGCCCCGAAGCTACGCCGAGCTTCTTAAGCTTCCCGGCCTGGGTCCGTACACGGCGGCGGCGGTGGCCTCCCTGGCCTTTGGGGAAAGGGTAGCGGCGGTGGACGGTAACGTGAGGCGGGTGCTTTCCCGGGTTTTTGCCCTGGAAAACCCTGCCCCCAGGATGCTTCGAAACCTGGCCCAAGGCCTCCTGCCCCAAGGGGAAGCCCCGGGGGAGTGGAACCAAGCCCTCATGGACCTGGGGGCCACGGTGTGCCTACCCCGGAGGCCCCTTTGCTCGGAGTGCCCCGTCGCCCCTTTGTGCCAGGGGCGGGTGGACCCGGGGCGTTACCCAGGGGCCAGGAGGCGAAAAGTGCGGGAGGAAGCCCTGGCGGCCCTGGTCCTTTGGGGGAGGGAAGGGGTTTACCTGGAGAGGCTGGAAGGGCGTTTCGCCGGGCTTTACGGGGTGCCCCTCTTTCCCCAGGAGGAACTTCCCCGGAGGGTGCGAAGCTTTGGGGTGGACCCCCGCTTCGCCGGGGAGGTGCACCACACCCTCACCCACCGCAGGCTACGGGTGGGGGTGTACGTGGCTCCTTGGGATGGGGAAGGGGCGGCTTCCCGAAGGGAACAGCTTGTGGATCCGGGGGAAAAACCCCTACCCAAGCTCATGGAGAAGGTGCTCCGCCAGGCGCAGGCCTTCTTGGCTCATGAGGGCATACTCCCCTTCCCGCACGCAAAGGCCCACGGCGTAAAGCCCTTCGAGCCTGGTTAGACGGAAGGTAGTCTCCTCCCATTCCTCCGGATGGAAGGCGTGGTAGCTGACGGTGTAGCCAGGGGTTCCCGGGGTTTGGGGTACCTCCCTTTCCCGTTTCAGGAAGCGGAAGCCCAGGGCCTGGAGGTGGAGGAAGAGGTCCGGGTAGCTGGCCTCGGAGAGCCGGCCCGCCTCCTCCTCCACCTCGCCCATGCGGAGCCTGGCCCCGAGAAAGCTTCCCACCGCCAGCACCACATGGAAGGCCCTGGCCGGGGGGCCCTCCCACGTGCCCACCCCCACCACCCTTTTCCCCTCGAGGAGGAGTTCCGTGGCGGTGGCCTGGAAGAGATGCAGGTTGGGCTGGTTTTCCAGGAGGTACTTGGCCCGGGCGTGGAAGGCCCAAAGCCGGGGATCGGCCGGGTGGTAGACTTGGGCCAGGAGGCTCCCCTCCGGGAAAGGGGGCATTGGGGGCAAAAAGGGCATCATCACCGAGTCCAGGCTCTGGGTGAGGAGGCCCACCCGCACCCCCCTTTGCGCTAAGCGGTAGGCGGCCTCGCTTCCCGCAAAGCCCGCCCCCACGATGAGCACCTGGTAATCCTGCATGGCAGGCGGAAGGATTTAAAAAAGGCCCTCGAGGGGCCTTAAACCTAGCCCTTTGGGCTGGCATGGCGGGCCGTGAAGGACTCGAACCTCCAACCCCCGGTTTTGGAGACCGGTGCTCTGCCAGTTGAGCTAACGGCCCCCGCCTTCCGGGATTGTAGCACACCCCCGGGAAAAGGCCAAGGGGCGCTTCCTGTAGAATGGGGCCATGCCCCGCAGGTTGGCCCTGGCGGTCCTATGTTTGCTTTTCCCCTGGGCCCTGGCCCAGGTGGGCTCTTCCCCAGGGGGCTCTTTGGAAGGGCCTGCCCTATCGCACACCGTGGCCCCAGGGGATACCCTGTTCTCCATCGCCCGGCGCTACGGCACCACGGTGGAGGAGCTCATGCGCCTCAATGGCCTGGATACCTTTCTCATCCGGCCGGGGCAGGTGCTCAGGCTTCCCCAAGGGGGGGAGCGCATCCACGTGGTGGCCCCCGGGGATACCCTCTTCTCCCTGGCGCGCCGCTATGGGACCACGGTGGAGGAGCTCATGCGCCTCAACGGGCTTTCCACGCCGGGGCTTAAGGTGGGCCAGACCCTGAGGATCCCGGCCCCCAGGGGGGAGGATGGATCCAGGGGAAAAGCCTCCCCGGAATCCCCTCCCTCGTCCCAGGGTGGAGGCCATGCCCGTGACCCGGGGGAATCCCTCCCGGCGGTGGGCGAGGATTACGACCCGGAAAGCCCGCTTCTCAAGATCGTCCTCCGCTACCTGGGGGTGCCCTACAAGTACGGGGCCAACTCGCCCACCTCCGTGGACTGCTCAGCCTTTGTAGCCCAGGTCTACGCCGAGCTGGGCATAGCCCTACCCCGCACCACCCGGGAGCAGTTTCAGGCCTTTCCCGCCGCCGAGTCCTTGCGCCCGGGGGACCTGGTCTTCTTCAGCTTTGGGGGAAAGGATATAGACCACGTGGGCCTCTACCTGGGCCGGGGGGTCTTCGCCCACGCCAGCAGCTACGGGAGCCGGGTGGTGATCGAGAGCCTCGAGGCTCCCTTCTACCAGAAGGCCTACCGGGGTGCCCGGCGGGTGGTGCGGGAGGCCTTGAGGTAGGCCGCGCCTGGGTTCAGGGCCAGTCCTTCATCTCCCCCCGGGCCTTCCTTAGGGCAGTGAGGAGGGCCTCCCCCGGGCTTCCTTCCCCTCGGAAGGCTTCGGTTTCCCGCTCCAGCCAGGCCTCCCCCTTGCGGAAAAGGACGGCCCGGCCTTCCCCCAGGGCCTCCGCCAGCAGGGCACCCAGGGAGTAGAAGGGGGTACCGGGGGGAAGGTCGGGATCCAGGCCCTGACGGGCCAGGGCCCGGCCGTAGGGCGTTTCCCTCTCCTCCATGGTTCCCCCTTGGGCGAAGTACCGCCTCAGGACCCTTCCCCAGTCCCCCACCCGGCTATAGGGGGCCATGGCCTGGAAGGCGGCCTCGAGGTCCTCCGGGCTGTAGGGCCGGTACCGGTTTTCGTGCACCACCAGGCTCCTCGGAAGCCGGGGCCTGGGGGGGCCTTCCTCATCCGGAACGCCCACCGCCAGGCCCACCGCGGGGATGACCCCTCTGGGAAGCTCCAGGAGGTTGATGAGCTCCTCCACCCCGTTCAGCACCCCTCCGATGAAGCAGACCCCGTAGCCCAGGGCCTCGGCGGTAAGGGCCAGGTAGCTGGCGGCAAGCCCTGCATCCAAGAGGGCAAAGTGCAAGGCGGTTCTGGGCCAGAAGGCCATCCTTTCCCCCCGGTGGGCGAGAAGCCTCTCCAGGCGATGGACGTCCGCCAGGAAAACGAAGAACTCCGCTGCCTGGCGGATGTGCTCCTGGTTACCGGAAAGCTGGGCCACCTTGTCCCTGAGCCCGGGGTCCGTGATCCGGATGGCGCTATACAGTTGGGCGCTGGCGTCGGTGGGGGCTCTCTGCAGGGCGAATAGGAGCTTCTCTAAGTCTTCCTCGGGTATGGGCACCGGCTTAAAGCGGCGCACGCTTCGCCTTTGGGCCAGGATGGGAAGAAGGTCCACCGCCATCCTCCCCACTATAGCCCTAGCCAGGACATGTACATCTGCCACAGGGTTTCCCCGAAGAAGAAGGCCACCCCACCTCCTAAGGCCAAGTAGGGGCCGAAGGGGATTTTCCGTTGCCGGAAAGCCAGGCCCACCAGGGCTCCGGCGAAGACCCCCAGGAACAGGGCCAGGAGGCTGTAAAGCCCAAGCCAGGCTCCCAGCGCCCCCAAAAGCTTCACATCCCCGTAGCCCATGGCCACGGGATCGGTTTCCTCCGCCTCCTTGTTTACCTCATTTACCTCGTTTACGGGTTTGAAGGCCCAGTAAAGCCCCCCTGCCAGGGCCAACCCCCCTGCGGCCAGGAAGGACCCTTTCAAGGTGCTTAGGAGCTCGGCCCCCAGGTAGGGGGCCAGGATCCAGGCCAAGGGCAAGAGGGGAAGGGTAATCCGGTCGGGAAGCACCACGGGTTTTCCCGTGCGCCCCGAAAGGGCCCAGGTGAGGAAGGCCAGGGCCATGCCCACCCCCGGGCCCAGGAGGGCACCGAAAAGGGCCGCCATGTGCACCTGGTGGGGTCCCACGGGCACCTCCGCCCTGGCCTCGCGGAAGCGCCTCAGGAAAAGCCCCCCATACCCCGCCACCAGCCCCAGGACCCCGGCGGCGATCAAGGCCCCGTCCAGGGCCTCGGCAAAGGGGCGGGGGAAGGAAAGGAGGTAGGCGGAAAGGAGCCCCAGGAAGAGGAGGCCGTAGGTGAGGGAATCGGGAAGCTCAAAGGTGTCCAGGTCTATGAAGGAAAGGGCCACCAGGAGGGCCAGGAAGGCGAAGGTGAGGAAAGCCTGGGCCGAGGGAGGGTAGAAGAGGGAAGCCAGGGCAAAAAGCAGCCCGGTGAGGGCCTCCACCAGGGGATAGCGGGGGGATATGGGGTCGTTGCAATAGCGGCACCGCCCCTTAAGGGCCAGGTAGGAGAGCACGGGTACCAGGTCCCAAGGGGCTAGGCGATGCCCGCAGGCGGGGCAGCGGGAAGGTGGGAAGACGATGGACTCCCCTTTGGGCAGGCGGTGGATGACCACGTTCAGGAAGGAGCCCACCGCTAGGCCGAGGAGCAGGGCAAAAAAAGTCCACATGGAGGCATTTTAAGGCCCAAACCCTGGGTTGCCGGCAACGGGCCAGGGGTGCCGTTCCCAGGTGCGAGGTTCTGCAAAGGCCTTAAGCCTGGCGCGAGAGGCTTTCCCCTTCCCTTGGGCGGTTGGTATCGTCAAAAAGGATGGCTCGGGAGTTTCACGGGGTTGCCAACTGCTGCCGTTTTCCTTGGCATCGGTTGCGATGGAGCGTTTCTACCAGGCCTGTCGGCAGGGGGTGGGCTACCTCACCGCCTGGCGGTGGTCCGAGGCGGGCAATCGAACGGTAAGATGCTTCCGTGAAACCTGAAGCGGCTTATCAGCAGCTTTTGGAGTTCCAAAGGGAAACCGCCTACCTGGCCTCCCTGGGGGCCCTGGCGGCTTGGGACCAGCGCACCATGATCCCGAAGAAGGGGCACGAGCACCGGGCGAGGCAGATGGCCGCCCTGGCCCGCCTCCTCCACCAGCGGGCCACCGACCCCAGGATTGGGGAGTGGCTTTCGGCGGTGGAGGGCTCCCACCTGGTGCAGGATCCCCTATCCGATGCGGCGGTCAACGTCCGGGAGTGGCGGCAGGCCTACGAGCGTGCCCGGGCCATTCCCGAGCGGCTTGCGGTGGAGCTGGCCCAGGCGCAAAGCGAGGCGGAAAGCTACTGGGAGGAAGCCCGTCCCAGGGACGACTGGCAGGGGTTCTTGCCCTACTTGCGCCGGGTGTTCGCCCTCACCAAGGAGAAGGCGGAGATCCTCTACGGCCTTCCCGTGGCTCCCGGGGACCCTCCCTATGGGGAGGTTTACGATGCCCTTCTGGACGGGTTTGAACCGGGGATGCGCTCGGGGGAGCTTCTGCCCCTTTTCGCCCAGCTGAGGGAGGGGCTTCAGGGGCTTTTGGACCGGATCCTGGGTAGCGGCCGGAAACCCGACACCACCATCCTGCACCGCTCCTATCCCAAGGAGGCCCAGAGGGCCTTTGCCCTCGAGCTTCTCGCCGCCTGCGGCTACGACCTCGAGGCGGGCCGCCTGGACCCCACTGCCCATCCCTTTGAGATCTCCATCGGGCCCGGGGACGTGCGCATCACCACCCGCTACTTCGAGGACTTCTTCAACGCCGGCATCTTCGGCACCCTGCACGAGATGGGCCATGCCCTCTACGAGCAGGGCCTGCCCAAGGAGCACTGGGGGACCCCAAGGGGGGAGGCGGTCTCCCTGGGGGTTCACGAGTCGCAAAGCCGCACCTGGGAGAACCTGGTGGGCCGCTCCCTGGGCTTTTGGGAGCGGTTTTTCCCCCGGGCCAAGGAGCACTTCCCAAGCCTCCGGGACGTGGCCCTGGAGGACTTCCACCAGGCCATCAACGCCGTGGAGCCCTCCCTCATCCGGGTGGAGGCGGACGAGGTCACGTATAACCTCCACATCCTGGTGCGCCTGGAGCTGGAGCTTTCCCTCTTCCGGGGGGAGCTTGCCCTGGAGGACCTCCCCGGGGCCTGGGCGGAACGGTACCGGGCCTACCTGGGGGTGGCTCCCAAGGACTACAAGGACGGGGTGATGCAGGACGTGCACTGGTCTGGGGGGCTTTTCGGCTACTTCCCCACCTACACCCTGGGCAACCTCTACGCCGCCCAGTTCTTCCAAAAGGCCCAGGAGGAGCTTGGGGACCTCGAGGCCCAGTTCCGGCGGGGGGAGTTCCATGCCTTTTTGGATTGGACCCGTAAGAACATCCACGCCGAGGGTAGCCGCTTCCGCCCCAAGGCCTTGGTGGAGCGGGTGACCGGCACGCCCCCCAGCGCCCGGCCCTTTTTGGCCTACCTGGAGGAGAAGTACCGGGCCCTTTACGGTTTCTGAGGGCGGGACCAGGTGGGGAGGAGGGCCAGGAAGAGGAGGACGCTGGCCGCCCAAAGCGCCCCCTCCCCCCGCCCCGCCATCTCCGCAAAGAACCCGGCCACGGCAGGTCCCACCGCCTGCCCTAGGGCGAAGGCGGCCGTGGAAAGCCCCATGGCCCGGGGCCAGGCGGAAGGGGGAAGGAGGGTGCGGAAGGCCTGGGTGAGGGCGGTGATCACCCCCAGGAAGGAAAGGCCGAAGAGAAGGGCGCTAAGGGCGGAAAGGTGCAGGGCCAGGGGTGGAAGGCTTCCCAGGAAGAGCACCAGAAGCACGTGGAAAAGCCCTTTTCTCCCCCCTACCCGCTCCACCCAGGGCCCCCAGACGGGTCCGGTGAGAAGGGCTCCCAGGCCCAGGAGGCCGAAGAGGACCAGGGAGTCCCCCACCACCGCCGCCACGAAGGTCATGTAGCCGATGTACCCCGCCCCGTAAAGGCCGTAGGCCAGGAGTAGGGGAAGGATGGGCCAGAGGCTTCCCTCGCCCTGGACGGGGGGTGGGGGTTCTTTCAGAAGAGGCCAGGCGAGGAGGGCGGGCAGGCCCAGCAGGAGGCTATACAGGCCCAGCCTGGCCCAGGCCCCCGTGGGCTCGGCGGCTCCCCATAGGAGCCACGGGGCCAGAAGAAGCCCCAGGCCCACGCCCCCGTAGTAGATCCCCAGGGTTCGCCCGGAACTGCCCAGGGCCATGAGGAGGGCCGCCCCTCCCACGAAGACCAGGGCACCCAGAAAACCCTGGAGAAACCGCAGGCTGAAGACCAGGGGGAGGTTTTCCATCCCCGTGAGGGCCAGGATGGGGCCCTGCAGGAAGAGGGCCAGAAAGAACCCTTTCCGGTAGCCCACCCGGCCTAGGAGGCGGTGGCTGAAAAAGGCCCCCACCAGGTAGCCCAGGGTGTTGGCGCTTCCCAGGATCCCCGCTTGGGCGTAGGAAAGCCCCCAGGCGTTTTGCATGAGGGGCAGGACCAGGGCGTAGGCGAACCGCCCCAGGCCCAGGGCCAGGGCGGGTCCCAAGGCGAGAAGGACGAGCCTAGTAGCCATGCAAAAGCCCCAGCTTCTTGGCCCGATGTACCGCCAGTTTGAAGAGGAAAAGCCCCAGGCCCAGGTAGAGGAAGCCGTTCAGGAAGGCCAGAAGCAGGAACAGGGGGTCCAGGGGCGCTCCTTCCGCCAGCATGCTCCGGGCTAAGGCGGCCCCGGGGGCCATGGGCAAGAGGAGAAAAAGCCCCTGGCCCGGGGCTTGCAGGAGAAAGAGCAAGAGGAACTGGGAAAGGCCCAGAAGCTGGCCGATGCGCTTGTATAAAAGGGCCAGGCTTCCCATGGCAAACCCGAGGCCATACCCCCCCAGGAGAACGGCCAGGAAGGGGAGAACCACTCCGGGATGGAAGGAAAGCCGGGCTCCCGTTAGGGCCATGAGCACCAAGGCGATGAGAAAGACCAGGAGCCCCTGGATGAGGAGGCCGGAGAGGTTCCGCACCAGAAAAAGGGGAATCGGCCCATAGGGGGTAAGGAAGACCTGCTCCAGGGTGCCCGTCTGGGCCTCCTCGGTGAGGCCGAAGGAGAGGCTGCTATAGGAAAGCAGGGTGAAGGACCAGAGCAAGTAGCCCACCAGGACGGCCTCGAGGGCCCCGAAGCGCTTGTGCAGGCCCTGGGCTTCCAGGCAGGGGCGCTCCATCCTAGCCTCCTTTCCGGGTCCAGCGCTCCCCGTCCCGGTCCCGGTACTTGGCCATGGCCTTGAGGAAGGCTTCCTCCAGATCGATCCCCTCCCGGTTGGCCAGGGAGATGAGGACGAAGAGGAGGTCGGCGAGCTCCATGGCCAGATCCCCTTCCTCCTCCCCTGGCTTGGGCGTCTTCCCATGGCGGTGGGCCAGGACCCGGGCCACCTCCCCTAGCTCCTCCGTCAGGCGAGCCAGCATGAGAAGAGGCGGGAAATAGCCCTCCTGGAACTGGCTGATCCAGGCGTCCACCTGCCTCTGGGCTTCCTTTAAGGTGAGGGTTTCCATGGAAAGGAGCATACAATGGCCCCATGAAGGTCTTGGCCCTCATTGCCCACGATGCCAAGAAGGACGATATGGTGGCCTTTTGCCAACGGCACCGGGAGCTTCTTTCCCGCTTCCCCCTCCTGGCCACGGGCACCACGGGGAAACGCATCCAGGAGGCCACCGGCCTCGAGGTGGAGCGGGTTCTTTCCGGTCCCCTGGGAGGGGATATGCAGATCGGGTCCAGGGTGGCTGAGGGAAAGGTACTTTGCGTGCTCTTCTTCCAGGATCCCCTCACCCCCAAGCCCCACGAGCCCGACGTGCAGGCCCTCATGCGGGTGTGCAACGTGCACGGGGTGCCCTTGGCCACCAACCTCGAGGCGGCGGAGGCCCTTGTTCCCTGGCTAGCTGCCCAGGTGGGTTAAAGAGTCTTGCGGTAGGCCAAGGCCTCGGCCACGTGGTTTTCCTCCACGCTCTCCGCTCCCTGCAGGTCGGCGATGGTGCGGGCTACCCGGAGGAGGCGGTCGTAGCTCCTGGCGGAAAGGAGCATCCGCTTGGCCGCCGCCTGGAGGAGGTTTTCCGCCCCCGAGGTTAAGCGCACGTGCTCCCTCAGGGCCTTTCCCGCAAGCTCCCCGTTGGGCCTGCCCTGCCGGGCGAGCATCCTCTCCCGGGCCCTTAGGACCCTTTCCCGCACAGCCTCGGTGCCTTCCCCTTCGGGGGCGCGGGCGAGCTCGGCTGGGGTTAAGCGGGGCACCTCCACCACCAGGTCAAACCGGTCCAGAAGGGGTCCAGAGATCTTCCCCACGTAGCGCTGGCGGCTTGCCGGGGTGCAGGTGCAGGCCCTTTCCGGGTCCCCGTACCAGCCGCAGGGGCAGGGGTTCATGGCCGCCACCAGGAGGAAGCGGGCGGGGAAGGTGAGGCTGGCCCTGGCCCGGGAGACGGTCACCACCCCGTCCTCGAGGGGCTGGCGGAGGGCCTCCAGGGCATCCCGGGAAAACTCGGGGAACTCGTCCAGGAAAAGCACCCCCCGGTGGGCCAGGGAAACCTCCCCCGGCTTGGGGATGGCCCCGCCCCCGATGAGGCCCGCGTAGCTCACCGTGTGGTGGGGGGCGCGGAAAGGAGGGGTGCGCAAAAGGCCCTTGAGGATCTGCCCGGCGGCGGAGTGGATGCGGCTTACCTCGAGGGCGGCCTCCTGGCTCAGAGGGGGAAGCAGAAAGGGAAGGCGCCTGGCCAGCATGGTCTTTCCCGAGCCCGGGCTTCCCACCATAAGGAGGTGGTGGTAACCAGCGGCGGCGATCTCCAGGGCCCTTTTGGCCTTGGCTTGGCCCTTCACGTCCCGGAGGTCCAAAACCTCTATAAGGGCCACGGGGTCATCGGGTTCCGCCCTCTTTGGGTCCTCTTCCCCCCTTAGGTAGGCCACCGCCTGCAGGAGGCTTTCCGCCCCGTAGACCTCCACCCCCTCCACCAAGGCGGCCTCCTTGGCGCTTTCCAGGGGCAGGAGGAGCTTTTTCCCTTCGCCCAAGGCCCCCAAAGCCAGGTTCACCGCCCCGGGTACCGGGCGCAAGGCGCCATCCAGGCCCAGCTCCCCGGCCACCGCCAGGCCCGCCAGGCCCTCCAAGGGAACCACCCCTTGGGCGGCCAGAAGCCCCAAGGCGATGGGCAGGTCAAAGTGGCTTCCTTCCTTACGGAGTTCCGCCGGGGCCAGGTTCACCACCACCCGGGCCTGGGGGTAGGGGAAGCCCGAGTTCTTCAGAGCGGCCCGGACCCGCTCCCGGCTTTCCTCCACCGCCTTGTCCGGCAACCCCACCAGGGCGTAGCTGGGAAGCCCGGGGCTGACATCCACCTCCACGGTGACGGGAACCGCGTCCAGGCCGAAGAGGGTATAGCTCCGCACCTGGGCTAGCATGGAGGGAGTTTAACCCAAAAGTGTTAGTTTTGCCCAGGCTCGGCCATTGGCCAACAGGCTAGATGCCGGCTCCTAATCGCAAAAGGTCCCCGCAAGGCCTCGAGGGCATATAACAAAGTTCGCCGCCTGCCGGGGAAAATGGAATATACTTCAAGATATCTCAGGGCCCAGGAATGGTACCACCCTTTGGGCCCTTGGGAACGCCCGCTCCTTTTCCCAATCCGCTTCCGCAAGAACGCCTAGACTGACCGAATGGGGGTCCAGGAGGTTTTCACCCCGAGGTTTTCCCCAAACCGAGAAGGGGGCGGTAAAGGAAAAGGGCCAGAAGAAGAAGGCCAAGAAGGCTGCCGAAGGCGAAGGCGTATCCCAGGGTTCCCACCGCCACCCCCACCCCCCACTGCAACAGGAAAGTGCCCCCAATGCCGAAGAGGTTCACCAGGGTGGTGCCCCGGCCCACCAGGTGAGGGGGCACCAGCTCCCGGGCCTGGGTAAGGGTGAGGATGTTGAAGGCTCCGAAGAATCCCATGACGGGGTAGGCGAGGGCAAGAAGCTTGAAGAGGGCGAGGAGGAGGCCCAGGGCGAAGAAAGAGGCCGCGCCCACCAGCACCTTGGCGGTGCCCAGGCGGTCGGCCAGGTAGCCGGATACCAGAAAGCCCAGGACCGCGCCCCCCGAGTAGAGGAGGAGGAGGTTCCCCACCTTCACCGCCTCGAGGCCCAGGGCGTAGGCATAAGCCCCGGCCCATAGGGTCTGCAAGGCCAGGAAGCTTCCCGCAAAGGCCAAGGCCAAAAAGGCCACCCGCAGGAGCCTGGAATTGCCCAGGACTTCCCTTAGCCCTCCGCCTCCCCCACCCTTGGGCCAGGGAACCCCAGGGGGGGTGTTCCGCACCCCCAGGTAGATGAGAAGGGCCACCAGGACCACCACCCCTGCCCCCAGGAGGAAGACCCCCCGCCAGCCCATGGCCTCCTTCAGGAGGGCCAGGGGGGTGGCCGCCAAAAGCCCCCCTGTGGCCCCCAGGCCCACCAGGAGGGTGGAAACCGTGGCGTAGGTCCGGGGGAACCAGAGGCTAAAGGCCTTTAGGGAGCCCATAAGGGCGGCGGCCATCCCCATGCCGATGAGGGCCCGGCCCAGGGCCAGGGTGGGGAAGCCTTGCGCCAGCCCGAAGACCACGCTTCCCAGGGAAGCCACCAGGAGGAGGGCCGGGGTGATGATCCTGGGGCCGTACCGGTCTAGGAGGCCACCCAGGGGTAGCTGGACTGCGGCGAAGGAGAGGTAGAAGAGGCTGGTCATAAACCCTAGCTCCGCCGGGCCCAGGCCCAGGTCCTGGGACAGGTCCTTGGCCAGCACCGCATTGGCCGACCGGTAGAAGTAGGAGAGGAAGTAGCCTAGGGTGAAGAGGAGAAAAACCCGCGCTGCCATATCACCTCCGGTTCAGAGCCACTCCCAGGAGGATGAGGGTACCACCCAGAAGGCCCTCGAGGCTCAAGGATTCTCCCGCCAGGGGCCAGGCGAAGATTGCCCCGGCCACTGGCTCCAGCATGGCGGTTAGGGTGGCGTTCCGGGCGGGTACCGTGCGCACCCCCAAGAGGAAGAGGCTAAAGGGCACCACCGTTCCCAGGATGACCAGGTAGGCCACCGCCCCCCAGTCCCCTGGGTCCAGGGTCCAAACCCGGGGGAGGTTGCCCATAAGGATGGGGAGGGAGAGGAGGCTTCCCACCCCCGTGGCCACCCCCAGGCTCACCAGGGGTGGGGTCTTGAGCCCGTGGGAGAAGGCAGCGTAAAGGGCGAAGGAAAGGGCGGAGAGGAGGCCGTAGGCCACCCCCAGGGGGCTTGCCGTGAAACCCTTGGACCCCACCACCAGCACGTAGGCTCCCAAAAGGGCCACGGCTACCCCCAAAAGGGCCTTGCCGGGAAGCCTTTCCCCCCTTAGGAGGGCATAGAGGGTGAGGAGGGCAGGGGCCAGGTACTGGAGGAAGATCCCGGTGGCCACGGTGGTGGCGTGGATGGCCAGGTAGTAGAAGGCCTGGGCCCCGGAGAGGGCGAGCCCCACCCGAAGGAGCCGGGGCCACTCCTTGGCGGCTGGGGGAAACCGGAGCACCAGGGGGAGAAGCAGAGAAAAGCTCAGGAGAAAGCGCAAGGGGATGAGGACCGAGGGGGGAATCTCCCCCATGAACCGTCCGGCCAGGGCCCCACCCAGGCCCCAGAGAAGGGCGGCCAAAGCGATGTAGATCATCTCCGCCCCCCCACCACCGCCATCCCCACCCCTAGAAGGAGGACCAAGGCTCCCAAAAGCACCTGAACCCCGGGAAGCTCCCCAAAGAGGAGGAAGGCCAGGAGGCTTGCCCCTACCGGCTCAAAGAGGATGGCCAGGGTGACCAGGACCGGGGGGATGTGCCGGGTGGCCCAGTTGAAGCTGGTGTGGCCCACAAGTTGCGGTAAGAGGGCCATGAGGAGGATGTAGCCGTAGACCGCCAGGGGATAGCCTCCATACCCACCTCCAAAGAGGTAGGGAAGGGGAAGGAGGAGAAGGGCGGCGGCGGTGTAAGCCACCCGTATGTACTCCAGAATGGAAAGCCCCCGCCTCTGGGCTTCCCGCCCCAGGAGGAAGTAGAGGGAGGCGGCCACCGCTCCCAGGAGGGCCAGGAGGTCCCCGAGGAGGGGGTTGGTTCCCCCGTTTCCCCCTTGCGCATCCCCTAAACCGATGAGAAGCCCCCCAAAAAGGGCTACCGCAATCCCCAGGAGAGTAAGGCCAGAGGGAGCTTCCCGAAAGAAAAGCCAGCCGAAGAGGGTAACCCAGACCGGGTTGGTGGTGACCAAGGCGGTGCTGGCCGCCACCGAGGTGTAGGAGAGGGAGGTGATCCAAAGGGCAAAGTGCAGGGCCAGGGAAGCCCCGGCGGCCATCGCATAGGGAAGCCCCCTTCGGCTGGCCAGAGGTCTTCGCCAGCTGGGGAGGAGGAGCAAGGCCGCAAGGCCCATCCGCCCCGCGCTCATCACCAGGCTGAAGGCCAGGCTTCTATCCCCGGAGGCCGCCAGGGCCAAGCGCACCAGAATGCTGCCGAAGCTGATGGCGAAGATGCCCAGGAGCAGTACGGAGGCGATCTTGAGCCCGGAGGGCCGCATGGAGGCATTCTTCCATAAGGATTCGCTTCTGACCAGCGGGTCACCCTCGAGGGCAAGGACAGATGCTCGTGGCCCCATTGGTATACTGGCGCGGAAGGAGGTCCTATGGTGACCATAGCGGTTCCCAAGGAAAGGGCTCCAGGGGAAAGAAGGGTGGCCCTGGTGCCCGAGGTGGTGGCCCGCCTGGTGAAGCAGGGGGCCAGGGTGCGGGTAGAGAAGGGTGCCGGGGAAGGTGCCTACTATCCCGACACCGCCTACCAGGAAGTTGGGGCAGAGGTGGTGGAGCGAGGGGAGCTCCTGAAGGATGCCAACCTGCTTTTCACTGTTCAGCCGCCTCCTGAAGACCTGATCGGGGCCCTGGAGCCCGGGGCTATCGTGGTGGGGTTTGTCCAGGCCCACAAGAACCTGGACCTGGTGAAGGCCCTGGCGGCTAAAAAGGCCACGGTGATCGCCATGGAGCTCATCCCCCGCATCACCCGGGCCCAGAGCATGGATGCCCTCTCCAGCCAGGCCACGGTGGCGGGGTACCTGGCGGCCATCCACGCCGCAAGGCTATCCCCTCGCTTCTTCCCCATGCTCACCACGGCGGCGGGCACCATCCGCCCCGCCAAGGTGATGGTCATGGGGGTGGGGGTGGCGGGGCTTATGGCCATCGCCACCGCCAAGCGCCTGGGGGCCCAGGTCTTTGCCTACGATGTGCGCAAGGCGGCGGTGGAGCAGGCCCTCTCCCTGGGTGCCAAGCCCATTGAGCTTCCCATCAGCGCGGAAGGGGAGGGCGGCTACGCCCGGGAGCTCACCGAGGAGGAGAAGCGCATCCAGCACGAGGCCCTGCGGGAACACGTGGCGGGGATGGACGCCATCATCACCACCGCCCAGGTGCCAGGCCGTCGGGCCCCCATCCTCCTCACCGAGGACATGGTGGAGCGCCTGAAGCCGGGCACGGTGGTGGTGGACCTGGCGGCGGAATCGGGGGGCAACTGCGTCCTCACCCAGCCCGGAGAGGTGGTGGAGGTGAAGGGCGTGAGGATCTTTGGCCCCTTGAACCTCCCCAGCGAGCTTTCCGTGCACGCCTCGGAGATGTACGCCAAAAACCTTTTGAACCTTTCCAGCCTGCTCATGGAAAAGGGCGAGTTCGCCCCCAAGTGGGAGGACGAGATCATCCAGGGGGCGCTTCTCATGAAGGAAGGCGAGATCCTGCACGGGCCCACCAAGGCCCTCGTGGGAGGTGCGTGATGGAGTTTGGCTTCTGGTCTGCCCTTTACATCTTCGTGCTCACGGCTTTCTTGGGTTATGAGCTCATCACCCGGGTGCCGGTGATCCTCCACACCCCCTTGATGTCCGGGTCCAACTTCATCCACGGGGTGGTGGTGGTGGGGGCCATGGTGGTCCTGGGCCATGCGGAAACCGGTTTGGAGAAGCTCATCGGCTTCCTGGGGGTCATCCTGGGGGCGGCCAACGCCGCCGGGGGGTATGCGGTTACGGTGCGCATGCTGGAGATGTTTGAGAAGAAGCCGGGCAAGGGGGGTGGTCAGTAATGGATCTCATCCAGGCAGCCTACTTCGTGGTGGCCATCCTCTTCATCGTGGGCTTAAAACGCATGGCCCATCCCACCACCGCCAAAAGCGGCATCGTCTGGGCTGGGTGGGGCATGGCCCTGGCGGTTCTGGCCACCTTCTTCTGGCCGGGGATGCAGAACTTTGGCCTCATGCTCATCGCTCTTTTGGTGGGCTCCGTGGTGGCCTGGTGGGCGGCCGTCAAGGTGGCCATGACCGACATGCCCCAGATGGTGGCCATCTACAACGGCATGGGTGGGGGTGCGGCCGCCACCATCGCGGCGGTGGAGCTCCTGAAGGGAGCCTTTGAGAACCCGGGCCTCATGGCCCTGGCCATCCTGGGCGGCCTCATCGGGAGCGTGGCCTTCACGGGAAGCCTCATCGCCTTCGCCAAGCTCCAGGGCATCATGAAAAGCCGGCCCATCCTCTTCCCCGGGCAGAAGGTGGTGAACGCCCTGGCGCTCCTCATCACGGTGCTTTTGGGCTTTTCCCTGCTCTGGAACGATCCCACCCTGAGCATCGTGCTCTTCTTCCTCCTGGCCCTCCTTTTCGGCATCCTCATGACCCTGCCCATCGGCGGCGGGGACATGCCGGTGGCCATCAGCTTCTACAACGCCTTCACCGGTATGGCCGTGGGCTTTGAGGGCTTTGCCGTGGGGAACCCGGCCTTGATGGTGGCGGGTACCCTGGTGGGGGCTGCGGGTACCCTCCTCACCGTGCTCATGGCGAGGGCCATGAACCGCTCGGTGTGGAGTGTCCTGGTAGGGGGCTTTGGCGTGGAGCAGGAGGCGGGGGAGGTCAAGGGAAGCCTCAAGCCCATCGACGTGGAGGACGCCGCCGTCATGCTGGCCTACGCCAGCAAGGTGGTCTTCGTGCCCGGCTACGGCATGGCCCTTTCCCAGGCCCAGCACAAGGTGAAGGAGCTGGCGGACCTTTTGGAGAGCAAGGGGGTGGAGGTGAAGTTCGCCATCCACCCGGTGGCGGGGCGGATGCCCGGGCACATGAACGTGCTTTTGGCGGAGGCTGGGGTGGAGTACGACAAGCTCAAGGACCTCGAGGAGATCAACCCCGAGTTCCCCACCGTGGACGTGGCGGTGGTCATCGGGGCCAACGACGTGGTGAACCCTGCCGCCCGCCGCCCGGGGAGCCCCCTTTACGGCATGCCCATCCTGGACGTGGACAAGGCCAAGAACGTCATCGTCATCAAGCGGGGCCAGGGCAGGGGCTTCGCCGGAGTGGAGAACGAGCTCTTCTACGCCGACAACACCCGGATGCTCTACGGGGATGCGCAGAACGTCCTCACCCAGCTCACCCAGGCCCTGAAGAAGCTTTAGAAATCCCTGGCTGGACCCCGGGGAAACTCCCCGGGGTCTTCTTCTTGACGCTTCCCAGGGCCTCCTGCTATAGTGCCTAGTGCGGTCGGTCCGCGGTAGCTCAGCTGGTAGAGCGGCCGGCTGTTAACCGGTTGGTCGCAGGTTCGAGTCCTGCCCGCGGAGCCATATGGGGGCCCTAGGGCCCCCTGGGTCTTTTTTTAGGAGAGGCGAAAGGGTATAATCTTAGCTCGTGCGGCCTGCCGGGCCCGGAGAGGAGGTGTAGATGCGCAAGTACGAGGTGAACATCATCCTGAACCCCAACCTGGACCAGAACCAGCTCGCCCTGGAGAAGGAGGTCATCGGGAAGACCCTCGAGGCCTTCGGCGCCCGGGTGGAAAAGGTGGAGGAGTGGGGTATGCGCCGCCTGGCCTACCCCATCGCCAAGGACACCCAGGGCTACTTCCTCTGGTACCAGGTGGAGATGCCCGAGGACCGGGTAAACGACCTGGCCCGGGAGCTCCGCCTGCGCGATAACGTGCGCCGGGTCATGGTGGTGAAAACCCAGGAGCCCCTCCTCACCAAGGCGTAAACTGTTCTCATGGCAAGAGGCCTGAACCGCGTTTTCCTTATCGGCACCCTTACCGCCCGTCCGGACATGCGCTACACCCCCGGGGGAATGGCCATTTTGGACCTGAACCTGGCGGGCCAGGATACTCTCCTGGATGCTTCCGGCCAGGAGCGGGAGGTGCCCTGGTACCATCGGGTCCGCCTTTTAGGCCGGCAGGCGGAGATGTGGGGGGACATCCTGGAAAAGGGCCAGCTGGTCTTTGTGGAGGGCCGGCTGGAATACCGGCAGTGGGAGCGGGAAGGGGAGAAGCGGAGCGAGGTCCAAATCCGGGCGGATTTCATCGACCCCTTGGAGGGGCGGGGCCGCGAGACCCTCGAGGACGCCCGGGGCCAGCCCAGGCTCCGCCACGCCCTAAACCAGGTGATCCTCATGGGCAACCTCACCCGCGATCCCGATCTGCGCTACACTCCCCAGGGGACGGCGGTGGCCAGGCTCGGCCTGGCGATCAACGAGCGCCGCCCGGGCCAGGGGCCGGATGGGGAAAGGACCCATTTCATAGAGGTTCAGGCCTGGCGCGACCTGGCCGAGTGGGCCGGGGAACTCAAGCGGGGCGAGGGGCTTTTGGTGATCGGCCGTTTGGTGAACGACTCCTGGATGAGCTCCACCGGGGAGAGGCGCTTCCAGACCCGTGTGGAAGCCCTCAGGTTGGAGCGACCCACCCGTGGGCCTGAAAGGACCGGCGGAAGCAGGCCCCAGGAGCCCGAGCGCTCCGTCCAGACGGGTGGGGTGGACATCGACGAAGGACTGGAAGACTTCCCGCCGGAGGAGGATTTGCCGTTTTGAGCACGAAGAACGCTAAACCCAAGAAGGAGGCGCAAAAGCGCCCTTCCAGGAAGGCCAAGGTTAAGGCCAGCCTGGGGGAGTTCGACCTTAGGGACTACCGCAACGTGGAGGTGCTGAAGCGGTTCCTGTCGGAGACGGGGAAGATCCTGCCCCGCCGCCGCACGGGGCTTACCGCCAAGGAGCAGCGCATCCTGGCCCGCACCATCAAGCGGGCGAGGATTCTGGGGCTTCTGCCCTTCACGGAGAAGCTGGTGCGCAAATAGGGGGTGGTCATGAAGGTCATCCTGCTTGAACCCCTGGAGAACCTGGGCGATGTGGGCCAGGTGGTGAACGTGAAGCCCGGCTACGCCAGGAACTACCTCCTGCCCCGGGGCCTGGCGGTCTTGGCCACGGAGAGCAACCTGAAGGCCCTCGAGGCCAAGATCCGCGCCCAGGCCAAGCGCCTGGCGGAAAGGAAGGCGGAGGCGGAGAGGCTTAAGGAGATCCTGGAGAACCTCACCCTCACCATTCCGGTGCGGGCGGGGGAGACCAAGATCTACGGCTCCGTGACCGCCAAGGACATCGCCGAGGCCCTTTCGCGCCAGCACGGCATCACCATCGACCCCAAGCGCCTGGTGCTGGAAAGGCCCATCAAGGAGCTGGGGGAGTACGTCCTCACCTACAAGCCCCACCCCGAGGTGCCGATCGCTTTGAAGGTGAGCGTGGTGGCCCAGTAGGGGCCTGGGGATCCGGCAGGCTGCCTTGGGACCCCTGGGAAGCCAGGGGTCCTTAAGCTTTTCCCATGGGGGCTGTGCTCATCACGGGAGCGGGTAGCGGCATCGGCCTGGCCACGGCCCGGCTCTTGGCGGAAAGGGGTTTTCGGGTCTATGGCGGGGTGCGCAAATCCGAGGATGCAAAGGCCCTTCGCGCCCTGGGGGTGGTGCCCCTTTTCCTAGATGTAACCCAGGAGGAAAGCCTTGTGCAGGCCAGGAGGCTTCTGGAGGGGGAAGGGTTAGAGGGACTGGTGGCCAATACGGGGATTGCCGTGGCGGGGCCCTTGGAGCTTATCCCCCCTTCCGTCTTCCGCCAGGTGCTGGAGGTGAACGTCCTCGGAGCCTTTGCCACGGTGAGGACCTTTTTGCCCCTCCTCCGAAAGAGCCGGGGGCGGGTGGTGCTCATGGGCTCGGTTTCCGGCCTGGTGGCCCTGCCCCTGGCGGGACCCTATGCCGCCAGCAAGTTTGCCCTCGAGGCCCTGGCGGATGCCCTGAGGGTGGAGCTCCTTCCCTTTGGGGTGAGGGTGGTCTTGGTGGAACCGGGGCCCGTGGCCACCCCCATCTGGGAACGTTCGGAACGCTGGGCGGAAAGCTACTTGGAACCTCCTCCTTCCGGTACGGAAAGGGTGTACGGCCGCTACCTGGAGGTGGCCCGCAGGGCGGCCCGGGCCAGCGCCAGAAGGGGCCTGCCCCCCGAGAGGGTGGCGGAGGTGGTGCTTAAGGCCCTCCAAGACCCAAGGCCCAGGGCCCGCTACCTGGTGGCCCCTAGGGGGTGGCAGACCCTTCTTCTCCGCCACCTCCCTGAGGCCTTACGGGACCGGCTTCTGGCCCGCTTTCTGGCCTAGGCCAGCTCCAGGTTCACCAGAAGGATCAAGTGGCCCTCCTGCCGCTTCAGGATGCCCTCGAGGCTCCGCACGGGAAGGTGCTGGCGGAAAACCCCCAGCACCTCATCCATCAGCCTCTCCACAAGCCCAGGGTCCAAGGCCTCGGGGTCAAGCGCCAAAGGCATCTCCAGCCGGGTTTCCAAGTCCATGCCCCTAGCCTAGGTCCCTGGGGTCAGAGGCCGGTCAGGGCTACCTTGCAACATGCTTGCGCAAGCCAGCGAAGCTGGGCTTGGTGAAGCCCGATACTTTAAGGGAGCTTCCCCCTGACGTATGCTTAAGGACGTGGAGTTTCTGGTGGAGGACCTGGGCCTTTTGCCCTACCCCCAAGCCTGGGAGTACCAGAAAAAGGTGCACAAGGAGGTGGTGCGGGGCGAGCGCCCCCCCACCCTGCTTCTTTTGGAGCATCCCCGGGTCATCACCCTGGGGAGAAAGGCCACGGGGGAGAACCTCCTTTTTCCCGAAAGCTGGTACCGGGAAAACGGCTTTGAGGTCTACTGGGTGGAGCGGGGTGGGGACGTCACCTACCATGGGCCCGGGCAGCTGGTGGGTTACCCCATCTTTCCCGTGGGCCGGGAGGTGCGCCGCTTCCTTCGGCAGATAGAGGAGGCCATTGTCAAGGTGGCGGCCTCCTATGGCCTGAAGGCCTACCCCACCCCGGGGTACGCGGGGGTCTGGGTGGGGGAGGACAAGCTCTGCGCCATCGGGGTGGCGGTGAAGGAGGAGGTGAGCTTCCACGGCTTTGCCCTCAACGTGAACACCGACTTAAACGACTTCTCCGTCATCATCCCCTGCGGGTTAAAGGGGAAAGGGGTTACCTCCCTGGAACGGCTTTTGGGCCGCAAGGTTCCCATGCCGGAGGTAAAGGACAGGGTGGTGCGGGCCTTCGCCGAGGTTTTCGGAATGGACCCCCGTGTAAAGGAGGATCATCGTGAAGCCCAAGTTTGAAACCGTGGAGCTCCTTGCCCCCACCGGGGAGGTGGTGGAGCTCAAGGTGGTGAAGCATGGCCTAGCCCAGGCCCGGCCCGAGCCTGTGGACCGCCACAAGCCCGCCTGGCTTAAGGCCACCCTGCCCAGGGGGGCCAAGTACCAGGCCTTGAAGGCCACGGTAAACGAGCTCAAGCTCCACACCGTCTGCCAGGAGGCCCTCTGCCCCAACGTGGGGGAGTGCTGGAGCCACGGCACCCTCACGGTGATGATCTTGGGAAGCATCTGCACCCGGGCCTGCAAGTTCTGCGCCGTGGACACGGGAAACCCCAGAGGCATTGTGGACCCGGAGGAGCCCCGTAGGGTGGCTGAGGCCATCGCCCGGCTCCATATCCGCTACGTGGTCCTCACCAGCGTGGACCGGGACGACCTTCCCGATGGCGGGGCGGCCCACTTCGCCGCCACCATCCGGGCCATCAAGGAGAAGGCCCCTGGGGTCTTGGTGGAGGCCCTTACCCCCGACTTCCAGGGGGACCTGAAGGCGGTGGAGACGGTTTTGGATGCGGGCCCTGAGGTCTACGCCCAGAACCTGGAGACCGTGCGCCGCCTTACCTCCAGGGTAAGGGATCCCCGGGCGGGGTACGATCAGACCCTTAAGGTCCTGTCCCACGCCAAGCGCTATCGGCCTGACGTTCTTACCAAAAGCAGCCTCATGCTGGGCCTGGGGGAAACGGAGGAGGAGATCCTCGAGGCCATGCGGGACCTGAGGGCGGCCGGGGTGGATATCCTCACCCTGGGCCAGTACCTGCGCCCCACCCCCGCCCACCTGCCCGTGGAGCGCTACGTGCCCCCGGAGGACTTCAAGCGCTACGAGGCCTGGGGGTACCAGCTGGGCTTCCGGGAGGTCTTCGCCGGGCCTTTGGTGCGGAGTTCCTACCGGGCGGATAAGGTCTTCCTGGAGGCTTCAAAGAAGTAGGGGGCCTTCCACCTGGTAGGCTAAGGCCATGACCGGAGGCCGCACCGCTGGCATGTCCCTTTTTCTTCTGGACCTCTTGGCCCTTCTCCTCTTTGCCGGAGCTGGGCTTCTTTCCCACGGGCTTCCCATCACCCTGGGGGGCCTCGCCCGGAACGTGCTTCCCGTGCTTTTCGTGTGGCTATTGCTTTCCCCTTTTCTGGGAACCTACCGCCAGCCCACCTGGAAAAACCTCCTCCTCACCTGGGCCATTGCCTTCCCCGCGGGGCTTTGGCTTAGGCAGATGGTCCTGGGCGGGAGCTTTGGGGTGGGGTTTTTCGTCTTCCTGGGCGTGGCCATGGCCTTTGGCCTTCTCTTCCTCCTCCTTTTCCGGGGCCTCGCCAAGCTTGTAAAGGTCTGGTAAAAAGGGAGCATGGAGAAGCTGGCCTTCCTCGGTCTTGGGGCCATGGGCTACCCCATGGCCGGCCATCTGGCCAAGAGGTTTCCCACCCTGGTCTGGAACCGCACCTTCGCCAAGGCCTTAAAGCACCAGGAGGAGTTCGGTTCCAAGGCCGTGCCCCTGGAGAGGGTGGCGGAGGCCCAGGTGATCTTCACCTGCCTGCCCACCACCAAGGAGGTGGTGGAGGTGGCGGAGGCCCTTTGGCCCCACCTGAGGCCCGGCACCTACTGGGTGGACGCCACCAGCGGGGAACCCGAGGGAAGCCGCAAACTGGCGGAGCGCCTTTTGGAAAAGGGCGTGGTTTACCTGGATGCCCCGGTCTCCGGTGGGACCGTCGGGGCGGAAAAGGGTACCCTCACGGTGATGATGGGGGGGCCCGAGGAGGCAGTGGAGAGGGTGAAGCCCTACCTGGCCTACGCCGCCAAGGTGGTCCACGTGGGGCCCGTGGGGGCGGGGCATGCGGTGAAGGCCATCAACAACGCCCTTTTGGCGGTGAACCTCTGGGCGGCGGGGGAGGGATTGGTGGCCCTGGTGCGGCAGGGGGTGTCCGCGGAGAAGGCCCTCGAGGTCATCAACGCCTCCAGCGGCCGCTCTAACGCCACGGAGAACCTGATTCCCCAAAGGGTGGTCACCCGGGCCTTCCCCAAGACCTTCGCCCTGGGCCTCCTGGTGAAGGACCTGGGGATCGCCATGGGGGTTTTGGATGGGGAAAAAGCCCCAAGCCCCCTGCTTCGCCTCACCCGGGAGGTGTACGAGATGGCCAAAAGGGAGCTGGGCCCGGAGGCCGACCACGTGGAGGCCTTGAGGCTTTTGGAGCGCTGGGGCGGGACGGAGATCCGCTAGGGATGGGGGAAGGCCTGCGGGCTGCCTGGCCCATCGCCCTGGGCTACTTCCCCGTGGCCGTGGCCTTTGGCGCCTTGGGGGCCCAGGCGGGGCTTGGCTACCTTTGGATCCAGCTCACCTCCCTTCTGGTCTTCGCCGGGGCCAGCCAGTTCGCCCTGGTGGGGCTTCTGGCCCAGGGGGTGCCGCCCCTTTTGGCGGCCTCCCTGGGCCTTCTCCTTAACCTGCGCCACGCCTTCTACGGCCCGGCCCTGAGGCCCTACCTGAAAGGAGGCCCCCTGGAGGCCTTTTTCCTCACCGACGAGGTCTTCGCCCTGGCCTTAAGGACGCTTCCCGGCCTTTCCCCGGAAAAGAGGCGGGGCTACTTCCTGGGCCTGGGTTTGGGAGCGTACCTTTCCTGGAACCTGGGCACCGCCTTGGGGGCCTTGGGGGCTAAGGGGCTTCTGGCCTGGCCCCGCCTGGGGGAGGCCCTTGCCTTTGCCCTTCCCGCCCTTTTTCTCCTCCTGGCCCTGCCCCACCTGCGGAACCCAGTGGCCCTTCTGGCGGGCGGAGTGGCCCTGGGGTTTCACCTCCTGGGCCAGACGGCCTGGGGTCTATTCCTGGCAGGGGTGGTGGGGCTCCTTTGGAAGGAGCCCTGGAAAGGGAGGAAGGCATGACCCTGGCCCTTCTCCTTCTGGCTTTGGGCACCTTTCTCCTCCGCTTTCTGCCCTGGCGGGGGGAAAAAAGCCTGAAGACGGGCCAGGCAGGGCCCGCCTTGGTGGTGGCCCTTTTCCTGGTCTCCGCCTTTAGCCCGCCTCCTTCTTCCGAGTGGGTCCGGGCGGCCTTGGCCCTTCTTGGCACCTATCTGGGGCTTGGGCTCACCGGGAACCTGGGCGTGGCCGTCTTCCTGGGGGCAGGGCTTTACGGGCTTCTCGGGGCCCTGGGCTTTTAAGGGTCCGGTGGGGCAGAAGCCCCACCGGGAAACCTGGTTGGGTCAGCGGTTTAGGATGTGGATGGCCTGTCTGTGGAGGGCTTCCGCCGCCTCCATGAGGCCCTCGGAGAGGGTGGGGTGGGGGTGGATGGTGAGGCCCAGGTCGGAAACCGTGGCCCCCATCTCCAGGGCCAAGGTGGCCTCGGCGATGAGCTCCCCCGCTTGAGGACCCACCACGAAGACCCCGAGGAGGAGGTCGGTCTCCGCATCCCCCACCACCTTCACCAGGCCCTCCGCCCCACCCAGGGTAAGGGCCCGGCCGCTGGCGGAAAAGGGAAACTTCCCCACCTTGACCTTATACCCCGCCTTCTTTGCCTCCTCCTCCGTAAGCCCCACCCCGGCCCATTCGGGGCCGGTGTAGACCACGCTGGGCACCTGGAAGTCGAAGAGGGCGTTCTTGCCGGCGGCGTTTTCGGCGGCCACCAAGCCCTCCTTCATGGCCTTGTGGGCAAGGAGGGGGGGCCTGGCCACATCCCCGATGGCGTAGACCCCGGGGGCCGAGGTTTCCATGCGGGCGTTCACCTGGATGAAGCCCCGTTCGTCCACCTTGACCCCGGCCTTTTCCAAGCCGAGCCCTTCCGTGCGGGGCCTGCGGCCCACCGCCACCAGGATTTTGTCCACCACGATCTCCTCTTGGTTGCCTCCCTGGGCGGCCTCGAGGAGCACGTGGAGGCCGTCCTGCTTCTTCTCGTAACCCACCGCCTTGGTGCCCGTGCGTACCTTAAGGCCTTCCTTCTCCAGGGCCTTGCGCAGGAGGGCGGCGGTTTCCCTGTCGCCTGCGGGGAGGATCTCCGGCATGTATTCGATCAGGGTCACCTCCGAGCCCAGGCGGTGGTAGATCTGGCCCAGCTCGAGCCCCACCGCCCCGCCCCCGATCACCAAAAGGCGCTTGGGGATGCCCTCTTCCACCCTTAGGGCCCGGGTGGAATCCCACACGTCCTCCCCGAAGGGAAAGCCCTTTAAGGGCATGGGCTCGCTTCCCGTGGCGATGATGAGGCTTTTCGCCCCATAGACCTCGCCGTTTACCTCGATCTCCTTAGGCCCCCTAAAGCGGGCGAAGCCCCGCAAAAGCTCCACCTTATTGCCCTTTAAAAGCCCGGCCACGCCCCCGGTGAGCTTCTTCACCACGCCATCCCGCCAGGCGCCGAGCTTGTTGAAATCCAGTTCGGGCTTGGCCTTCAGGCCAAAGCCCTCGGCCCCCTTGAGGTGGTGTACGGTTTCCGCGGCGTGCAAAAGCGCCTTGGTGGGGATGCACCCCACGTTCAGGCACACGCCCCCCACCTCGGCGGCCTCCACCGCCAGAACCTTAAGCCCGAGCTGGGCTCCCCGGATGGCGGCGTGGTAGCCGCCGGGTCCGGTGCCGATCACGATGAGGTCGTAGGTCTTCATGGGGTCCATCCTACATTTCCAGAAGGAGCAGGTCGGGGTTCTCCAGGAGCCGGATCACCTCCCGGGTGAAGGAGGCCGCCTCGGCCCCGTCCACCAGGCGGTGGTCGAAGGAAAGGGAGAGGTACATGATATCCCTCGCCTGGATGGAGCCATCCGGCATCACCCAGGGCCGCTTCCGGATGGAGTGCACCCCCAGGATGGCGGCCTCGGGAACGTTGATGATGGGGAAGCTCATCAAAGCCCCCACGGAGCCGATGTTGGTGACGGTGAAGGTGGAACCCGTGACCTCCTCGGGGGAGAGCCTTCCTTCCCGGGCCTTGGCGGAGAGCTCGGCGATCTCCTGGGCCAGCTCCAGGATGTTTTTCCGGTCCACGTCCCGCACCACGGGCACGATGAGCCCCCTTTCCGTGGCCACCGCCAGGCCCAGGTGGTAGTAGCGCTTGTAGACGATCTCCTGCCTTTCCTCGTCCAGGCTGGAGTTCAGCATGGGGTACTTCTTCAAAGCCCGCACCACCGCCTTGAAGATGAAGGGGAGGTAGGTGAGCTTCACCCCCTGGCGTTCGGCCTCGGGCTTCAGGCGCTCCCTCAGGGCCACCAGTTCCGTGAGGTCGGCCTCGTCCACGTTCAGGGTGCGCACGGTGTAGAGGTGGCTTTGCCAAAGCCCCTGGGCGATGGTGCGGCGGATGCCCCTTAGAGGGATGCGCTCCTCCAGGTGCTCGTAGCCCTTGGGGGGGGTGTAGCGGGGTGGGGGCGGGAAGCCCGTGGGAAGGGGTGCTGGGGCCTCCTTGGGGCTTGGGGGCGGGGGTACGGCCTGGGCCTTAAGCTGTTCGGCATAGGCCCGCACGTCCTCCACCCGGATGCGGCCCATGGGGCCGGAGCCGGGGATGGCCTCGAGGGGAATCCCCAGTTCCCGGGCCAGCTTCCGGGCGGCGGGCACCGCCAGGATGCGGCCTGGAGCCTGGCCTTCCCTGGGAGCCTGCTCCGCTTGGCCTCTTAAGAAGGGGTTCTTCACCGCCACCTGGGTGGTGTCCGGTTTGAAGAGGGAGAGATCCTCCTTTTCCTCCTTTGGGGGAAGCCCGGGCTCCACGATGGAGCGCTCCTCCACCGCTTGCACGGGCGGAGCCTCCTCCTTTACCTCCTTTACCCCAGCCACGGCCTCCCCGGGCTCCGCCAGGAGGGCGATGGGGGCGTGGACCTTGACCACCTCCCCTTCCTTGGCCAGCTTTTTCAAAAGCACCCCCTCGTAGGGGGAGGGTAGCTCCACCGTGACCTTGTCGGTCATCACCTCCACGAAGGGCTGGTCCTTCTTGAGGTAGTCCCCTTCCTCCACCAGCCACTTGAGGATCTCGCCTTCCACCACGCTTTCCGCCAGTTCGGGCATGAGGATTTCCTTGGGCATAGGCCTCCTTACAGGTCTAAAAGCTTAAGAAGCTCTTCCCGGGTTAGATTTCGCGCCTCCGCAATCTCCCGTAGGATCCCCGCCAGGGTGCCCAGCTTAAGGGGATGGCGGCGGGGGATGGTGAGGTGGTGCTCCTGGCCTCCTTCGTTCCAGGTGAGGCGAATGTGGCTTCCCGTCTGCCGCACTACCTGGTAACCCAGGCGGGATAAGCGCTTTGCCAGCTCCTCCCCATGGAGATCCCGGGGAAGCTTCACGGGGCCAGAACCTCCTCCCGGACGAAATGCAAGCGGATGACCCTGGGGGCTTCCCCTTCGGGGAAGTGGCAACGCACGGCATCCCGCACCATCTCCTTAAGCTCCTCCCAGGTTTCCCCCTGGGTGAAGATGGGTTCCTCGAGGGCCCGGGCCACGTAGCCTCCCTCCTCCGCTTCCTCTACCAGGAAAATAAGCTCCTTGGGCATATCAGTAGTCTAACGCCCGCTTGGCGGCGTTGAGGATGCGGGTGACGGTGGGCAGGTACAGCTTGTCCTGGGCGTAGGGGTACGGGGTGTCAAACCCCGTCACCCGGATGGGAGGGGCGAGGAGCATGTCCAGGATGTCCTCGGCGATGGTGGCCGCCACCTCGCTGACGAAGCTGGCGTGCCGGGGGGCGTCGGATACCAGCACGGCCCTTCCCGTTTTGGCCACGGAGTTCATCACCGCCTCGTAATCCCAGGGCATGAGGGTGCGGAGGTCCAGAACCTCGGCGGAAACCCCCGCCTTCTCCAGCTCCTCCGCCGCCTGGAGCACCTCGGGCATGACGGTGCCGTAGCCGATGAGGGTGAGGTCCTTCCCTTCCCGCCTGATGGCGGCCTTGCCCAGGGGCAGGACGTAGTCCTCCTCCGGCACCTCCTCCTTCACCGAGCGGTAAAGCCTTTTGGGCTCCAGGAAGACCACGGGGTCCTCGTCGCGGATGGCTGCCTTTAAAAGGCCCTTGGCGTCGTAGGGGGTGGAAACCGCCACCACCTTGAGCCCGGCGGTGTGGACGAAATGAGCCTCGGGGCTTTGGGAATGGTGGTGTCCTCCCTTGACCCCGCCCCCGGAGGGCATCCGCACCACCAGAGGGGCGGTGAACTGCCCTCCCGAGCGGTAGCGGAGCTTGGCCACCTGGCTCACCAGCTGGTCGAAGCCGGGGAAGATGTAGTCGGCGAACTGGATCTCGGCCACGGGCCTTAAGCCGTGGGCGGCCATGCCCAGGGCAGCTCCCACGATGGCGGCCTCGGAAAGGGGGGTGTCCATAACCCGGTCGGGGCCATACTTCTGCAAAAGGCCTTCCGTGACCAGGAAGACCCCGCCCCTCTTACCCACATCCTCTCCTAGGACCACTACCCGGGGGTCCAGGGCCATCTCCTCGTCCAGGGCCCGGTTCAGGGCTTGCACCATGGTCATGGGGGCCATGGGGACCTCCTTAAAGCTCTTCCTTGAGAAGGGCCTCCTGGCGCTTTAGGTGCCAGGGCTTTTCCGCAAGGACGTCGTCGAACATCCACTCGGGGGGTACAGCGCCGGCCTCCTCGGCTTCCTTCAGGCCCCGCTCCAGCTCGGCGCGGATCTCCGCCCTCAGGTCCTCCTCCCACTCCAGGTTCCAGAGGCCCCTTCCCTCCAGGAAGCGCTGGAAGCGGAGGATGGGGTCCCGTTTCCGCCAGGCCTCCACCTCCTCCTTGGGGCGGTAGCGGCTGTCGTCGTCCGCGGAGGAGTGGGGGCCATAGCGGTAGACCCTGAGCTCCACCAGGCTCGGGCCCTCTCCCATGCGGGCCCGCTCCACCGCCTCCTTTACCACGTAGTAGGAGGCCAGGACGTCCATGCCATCCACCAGATAGCCGGGGATGCCGAAGGCATGGGCCTTGTCGGCGAGGGTGGGGCTGTGGGTCTGGCGGCTATAGTCCACGCTGATGGCGTAGAAGTTGTTCTCGGCGATGAAGACGGCAGGGGCCCCTTGCACGGCGGCTAGGTTGATGCCCGCGTACCAGTCTCCCTCGCTGGTGGCCCCGTCCCCGAAGGTGCAGACCGCCACCTGGCCCGTGCGCAGAAGCTTCATACTGATGGCGGCCCCGGCGGCGGGGGGTACGTGGGAGGCGATGGGGCTCGCCACGGTGAAGTAGTTGAGGGCCTTGGACCCCGGGTGTTCGGGCATCTGGCGGCCTTTGTTGGGGTCGGCCTGGGTGGCCAGCATCTGGCCGAAGAGCTCCTTGAGAGGGATCCCGAGGGCCAGGGCCAGGCCGTGGTCGCGGTAGTAGGGGAAGACCCAGTCAAAGCCCCTCTTAATGGCGTGGGCGATGCCCACCTGGGCGGCCTCGTGCCCGGCGGCAGGGGCGATGAAGCTGGTCTTGCCGGTGCGGATGAGGATGGTGTAGCGCTCATCCAGCATCCGGGCCGCCAGCATGTCCCGGTACAGGCGGCGTAGCTTATCCTCGTCCAGATCCAAGGGGAAATCCCCCAGCCACTCTCCCTTCTCCCCGATAAGCCTTATGGGCTCGGGGGTGAAGGGCTGAAACCGGTGGGTGTCCTTTACCATAAACCCTCCTTTTCCGGCGCTTTTGGCGCCCATAGAGCCTGCCCTGGGTAAGGGCCTGGGGCTCTTTTATCGGGGTGGGTTAGGTCCCACTTACCCTTCGCCCTGAGTATACCCTGGCCTTAGGATGGAGGCGTGCGCCTAAGGGTGGTGGCGGTGGGCAAACCCAGGCTGGATTACGCCCGGCTGGGAGTGGAAGAGTATGCGATGCGCATCCGGAAATATGCTTCCCTCGAGGTCCACTTCGTCAAGGAAGCCCAGGACCTCCTGCCCAAGGCGGAGGGCCACCGCAAGGTGGTCCTGGACGAAAGGGGAAAGCTCTTCACCACAGAGGGGCTTCTGGAAAAGTTGAGGCACTGGGAGGGGGAACGGGTGGCCTTTTTGGTGGGGGGCGCCGAGGGGTACTCTGAGGGGATACGTGAGGGAGCCGACCTCCTCCTTTCCCTTTCCCCCCTTACCCTGCAGCATGAGCTGGCCCTTTTGGTCCTCATGGAGCAGCTCTACCGGATCCTTACCCTGAGGGCCGGGCATCCCTACCATCGGCCATGACCTACGAGGCCTTTGTGGCGCTGGTGGAAAGGCTTTGGGCGGAGATCCCCGAGGCCTTCAAGCGGGAGCTTCAGGGGGTGCACGTCCTTCCCCAGGCCAAGCCGGAGCCTGGGCTAAAGGGGGTGTGGCGGCTTGGGGAATATCTGGACCCCGGCCCTCCTTCCACCTTCCGGGGATTTGAGGGGCTCGGGCGGCACATCGCCCTCTACTACGGTTCCTTCCAAAAGGTGGCGGGGCCGGGGTTTGACTGGGAGGAAGAGGTCTGGGAAACCCTCCTCCATGAGTTAAGGCACCACCTGGAGTCCTTGGCGGGCCAGGACGACCTGGTGCGGGAGGACCTTAGGCGCCTGGCCGAGTTTCGCCGGGGCGGGAGGCCTGGGGGAGAAGGCCATTAGGTTCTCCCTTTAAGGGGCGCCGCTCGGCAAACCCCCCCGCCAGGGGATGGTAGTGGGCCACCTCGGGTTCGCCTTCCTGCCAGCAGAGGAAGACCACCTCTCCACCCACCCGGCTAGGGAAGTCCACCAGGCCCCGGTCCAAGTCCTTGAGGAAGACGCCCAGGGAGGCCAGGTAACGGGCGTCGGCTTCCAAGGAGCCCAGGAGGAAGCGGGCCTCCTCCTCCAGGGCCCTTCGTTCCAGCCCGCGAGCCTCGGGAAGCCGGGCCTGCACCTCGGAGAGCTCCTTCCGGGCCTGCCGCATCTGGGAGAGGACCCGCTGGATCTCGGGCAAGAGGGCATCGGCCTCTTCCTTGGTGAAGATGCGGGCAAACATACCTAGCCTTATCCTAGCACAAACGCTTTGGGAAATCTAAGCCTGGAATGCTCAAGGGTCGGACTTCCCGGTCCGGAGGGGGGACACGAGGGCCACCTCGCCCGCGCCGATCCTGACCCCCTCCACCTGGAGGCTGCCGTCGGGGAGGATGGCCTCCGCCACCCCCTCCACCACCCCCTTAGGGGTTTGGACCCGCACCCTTCGGCCCAGGGTGTAGGAGGCCTCCCGGTAGAGGGAGAGGAGGGTTTCCGGGCTTTCCAGAAGGGGGAGGAGGCTTTCCAGGTGGAGGAGGAAGCCCGAAAGCACCTCCCGCCGGGAAAGGGGAGAGAACTCCCTCAAGGCGGCGGCGCCCTCGGGGGCCCAGTCCACGTTCACCCCCACTCCCAGGAGGACGTAGGCCACCTCCTCCCCCTCGGCCTTGGCCTCCAAAAGGACCCCGGCCAGCTTCCGGTCATCGGGGGCCAGGAGGTCGTTGGGCCACTTGATCCCCCCCACCCCCACCGCCCGCCAAAGGGCCAGGCCGGCGAGAAGGGGAAGGAGGCCCATGGAGGAGAGGGGAAGGGTAGGGCGGAGGAGGAGGGAGAAGGTGAGGCTTTCCCCCGGGCGGCTTTCCCAGGGCCTTCCCCGCCTGCCCCGGCCCCTTTCCTGCACCTCGGCCAGGACCAGGGCTCCCTCCTCGGCTCCTTCCTCCGCCCAGGCCCTTAGGACGTCCTGGGTGCTTCCCACCCGCCCCAGGTAGCGGTAGGGCCGGCCGAGGCGCCCTGGGGGGTGGAAGAGGTGGGGAAGGGGAGTGCCGGGCCGGATGCGGTAGCCCTTCCGGCTCATCTCCACGGGGAAGCCCTCGGCGAGAAGCTTTTTTGCCTCCTTGGAAACCGCCTGGCGGCTTACCTTTAGGCGCTGGGCCAGGGCCTCGCCGCTTTGGTAGTCCTCGGTAAGGAGGTCCAGAAGCCGGGCCATGGGGGGCGCTCTTCAGGCCAGCTCCACCTGGGAGAGATCCCCCAGGATCAGGCGGTGGGCCCGGGGGAGGCCATCGCGGTTTTTCACCTGGGCCCCCACCCCCAGGATGCTTTCCTGCAGGCGTAGGGCCACGTCTTCCAGGATGGCGTGGTCCTCGAGGATGGAGTACTCCACCTCCGAGCGCACCACCTTGGCCCCGGGCCCTAAGGAGGTGAAGGGCCCGATGTAGGCTCCTTCCACCACCGCTCCCTCCCCGATGAAGGCGGGGCCGATCACGGTGCTTTTCCGTACCCTAGCCCCCTTCTCCACCACCACCCGCCCGGTGAGCTGGCTTTCCACCACCTCCCCCTCCACCTGGGGTTCCAGTTCTTCCAGGATGAGGCGGTTGGCGTCCAGGAGGTCCTGGGGGCGGCCGGTGTCCTTCCACCATCCCTCCACCTCCACCCCCACCACCTGCTTCCCCCGGTCGATGAGGCCCTGGATGGCGTCGGTGATCTCGTACTCTCCCCGGGCGGAGGGCTTGAGCCCCTCGATGACCTCCAGCACCTCCGGGGTGAAGACATAGACCCCGGCCACCGCCAGGTCCGAGGGAGGCTCCTTGGGTTTTTCCAGAAGGCGCACGATCCTTTCCCCTTCCAGCACCGCCACCCCGAACTGGCTGGGGTTTTCCACCCGCACCAGGGCGATCACCGCACTCACCCCCGGGGTAAAGGCCTGGAGAAAGCGGGCGATTCCCTTCTGGAAGAGGTTATCCCCCAGGTAGAGGACGAAGGGGCTTTGGCCCAGGAAGTCCCTGGCCACCGCCACCGCATGGGCCAGGCCCTGGGGCTCCTCTTGCAGGATGTAGCGCACGTGGTAACCCGAAAGGGCCTCCCGGATGTCCTTTTCCGTTTCCGGGGAAACCACCACCCCGATCTCCTCTATCCCCGCTTGCAGGAGATTTTCCAGACCGTAGTGAAGGATAGGCCTTCCCGCCACCCGGATCACGGGCTTGGGCCGCGTATGGGTGAGGGGGCGGAGCCGGGTGCCCCGTCCGGCAGCCAGAATGAGTCCTTTCACGCTGGGAAGTATACCGTAAAATGGGAAGTAGGATGCCCAAGGCCTCCGTACGCATGGCCTACGCCTATGACCGCCTCCGGGCCTACCCGCCGGAGGTGGCGGGTCGCATCGCCACCGCCATAGGGAATGCCCTGGGGATGCGGGGGGAGGAGGCGGTGCTTCTGGAGCTTGGGGTGGGTACCGGGCGCATCGCCCTGCCCCTCATCGCCCGGGGTTACCGCTACCTGGCCCTGGACAAGGATCCCGCCATGTTGGAGGTCTTCCGCCAGAAGGTGGCGGGGGTTATGCGCAAGGTGCGCCTTATAGAGGCCGATGCCCGAGCCATTCCCCTGCCCGATGAGAGCGTGCACGGGGTGATCGTGGTCCACCTCTGGCACCTCCTCCCCGACTGGCCCAAGGCCCTGGCGGAGGCCCTGAGGGTGCTGAAGCCTGGGGGGGTGCTTCTGGAAGGCTGGGATGAGATGGAGGCGGAGGAGGAGCGCCTGATCCAGGAAAGGTGGCGCTCCCTGGTGGAGGCGGAGGGCGTGGGGGTGGTGCGGGGCTTGCACAGAAAGCGCCTCGAGGAGGTGGAGGAAGCCCTAAAGCGGCTTGGCCTTAGGCCCAAGACCAAGCAGGTGGTCCAGTGGCGGGAGGAGCGCACCCTCCGCCAGGCCCTCGAGGCCCTGGAGGAAAGGCTTTACTCCTTCACCCAGCTGGTTCCCGAGGAGGTGCACGAGCGCATCATGCCTGGGCTCTGGGCCTGGGCCCAGGGGGAGTTCGGCGATTTGGACCGCTCCTTCACCCTGGAACGGAGCTTTACCCTGCGGGCCACCCGCATGGCCTGATACCACCCCATCCTGGCAGGGCCACGCTTAAGCCCTTGCTTAAGGGATCTATCTTCGTGGCCCTATATGCTTAAAGGATGAAGGCCATCCGCATTTCCACCCCCAAGGAAGGTTTGGTGAACATCACCCGCCAGGTGGAGGAGGTCTTGGCCGGGCACACCGGCTTGGTGTACCTCTTCGTTCCCCACACCACCTGTGGCCTTACCGTGCAGGAGGGGGCGGATCCCGATGTGGCCCACGACCTTCTCGCCCGCCTGGAGGAGCTGGCCCCCAGGGTGCATCCCAAGGACCGGCATGCGGAGGGAAACTCCCACGCCCACCTGAAAAGCCTCCTCACCGGGGTGCACCTCCTCCTTCCCGCCGAGGGGGGGAGGCTTCGGCTTGGCCGCTGGCAGCAGGTTTTTCTGGCGGAGTTCGACGGGCCGAGGATGCGGGAGGTGTGGGTCAGGCTCCTCTAGCCGGGCCCGCCTAGACCCAGCGCACCTCCTGCACGCTTTTCACGCTCTTTATGGCCTGGACCAGGGATTCCCGCTCCCCGTCCTGCACGGTGAGGCGGAGGCGGATGCGGGCCAGGGGTCCGAGGATCCGGGTTTCCGAGCCCAAGGCGCTCTTCCCCGCCTCGGCCACCACCTGCATCACGTCCCTCAGGAGGCCAGCGCGGTCCTGGGCCAGGACCTCGAGGGTGGCCACCTTGCCCCCCACCCCCTCCCAGTAGGCCCCGATGATCCGGTCGGCCTCGGGTCCCTGGAGGATGCGGCGCAGGTTGGGGCAGTCCGCCCGGTGGATGGTAACCCCCCGGCCCCGGGTGACGAAGCCCAGGATGGCGTCCCCCTTCATGGGCTCGCAACAGGAGGCCAGGCGGATGGGGGCCTGGAGGTCCTGCTCCAGGCGGATTCCCCATTCGTTCCTGGGGGGTGCCTTGGGCCTTTCCGGCTTGAGAAGGGCCTTGGGGTAGAGCTTCTCCGCCACCTGCTTGGGGGTGAGGCGGTTTAGGGCCAGGGCCAGGTAGAGCTCCTCGGGGGAAGGGGTAAGGCCCAGCTTTCTGGCGGCCTCCTCCAGCTGGCTGTCGCTGGGCTTGGGAAGGCCTCTGCGCTTCAGGTAACGCTCCAGGAGGCTTTGCCCCCTCTCCAGGGTCTCCTGGCGCTCTTGGGTGCGGAAGTACTGGCGGATCTTGCTCTTGGCGGTGCGGGTCCTGGCGAACTCCAGCCAGTCCTTGGAGGGGTGGGCGTTTTTGGCGGTGAGGATCTCCACGATCTCCCCGTTTTGGAGCTCGTAGGAGAGGGGGACGATCCTTCCGTTCACCTTGGCCCCCACCATGTGGTGCCCCACCTCGGTGTGGATGTGGTAGGCGAAGTCCACGGGGGTAGCCCCCTTGGGCAGGTTGATGATCCGCCCCTTGGGGGTGAAGACGAAGACCCTGCCCCCGAGGAGGTCCCGGGTCACCGCCTCCACGAACTCCCGGGAGCTGCTAAACTCCTGCTGCCACTCCTGGATGCTTTTCAGCCAGGAAACCCGCCTTTTTAGCTCCTCGGGGTCGGTGAGGCCCTCCTTGTAAAGCCAGTGGGCGGCGATCCCGTACTCGGCGATGCGGTGCATCTCCCGCGTGCGGATCTGCACCTCCAGGGGGAGCCCTTCCAGGGCGATGACCGTGGTGTGGAGGGACTGGTAGCCGTTGGGCTTGGGTACGGCGATGTAGTCTTTGACCCGCCCCGGGATGGGCTGCCAGAGGGCGTGGACCAGGCCCAGGACGTGGTAGCAGACCTGCTTTTCCCTCAACGTCCTCCCTTCCTCCGTGAGGGCGGGCTTGGGATCCAGGATGACCCGGACCGCGAGAAGGTCGTAGATTTGTTCCAAGGCCTTTCCCTCCCGCTCCATCTTCTTCCAGATGGAGTAGAGGTGCTTGGGGCGGCCCATCACCTCAAAGCTCTGAAGCTGGGCCTGGAGGAGCTCATCCTTCCTGAGGGCTTCCTCCAGGATGGCCATGGCCTTTTGAACGATGCGTTCCCGGGCTTCCTGGGTCTCCTGGATGCGGGAGAGAAGGGCATGGTAGGCCTCGGGGTGGAGGTAGCGGAAGGAAAGGTCCTCGAGCTCCCACTTCAGCTGCCCCATCCCCAGGCGGTGGGCCAGAGGGGCGTAGATCTCCAGGGTTTCCTGGGCGATGCGCCTTTGCTTCTCGGGGGGCATGTGCTCCAGGGTGCGGAGGTTGTGAAGGCGGTCCGCCAGCTTCACGATGATGATGCGCACGTCCTCCGCCATGGCGATGAACATCTGGCGGAGGTCCTCGGCCCGTTTCTCCTCCCCCTCGAGGTTGGCCAGCTTGTAGAGCTTGCTGACCTTGGTCTCCCCCTCCACCAGCCTGCGCACCGCGGGCCCAAAGCGCCTTTCCAGCTCCTCGGGGGCCACCCCGCAGTCCTCCAGGGTGTCGTGGAGGAGGCCCGCCATCACGGTATCCGCATCCATGCGCAAGGAGGCCAGGATCTCCGCCACCGCCACCGGGTGGGTGATGTAGGGCTCCCCGCTTCTCCTGAGCTGGCCCCGGTGGGCTTCCTCGGCAAAGAGGTAGGCCTCCCGCACCTTTTCCCGCTCTCCCACCGGGAGGTAGTCTAGAAGGGGTGCAAGTTTTTCCCAAAGGGCCGAGACGGATACCACTATTGTTCAGTGTAGCACCCCTAGGAGGTGAGTTCCAGGAGGAAGGCGGATAGGCTGGTCTTTTCCAGCAGGGCCACCAGGGTGCGGCCCTTGCGGGGGGCCAGGACCAAGGCCTTTTCCCCCAGGAGGATGGCCGCAGGCCCCCGGGTCTGGCCCAGGCTTTTATCCAGCTGGTCCAGGGCTTGGACCAGAGCCTCCAGGGGTTCCTTGGGCAGGGGCAAGGCCCCCCCCAGGTAGCCCAGCACCTCCACCCCGGGAAGGCGCAAGGGGGCGAGGTCCGCCTCGAGCACCTTGGGGGAGGGTGTCTCCGGCGCCTTTGCCTGGGCCGGGGTTCTGCCCTGGTCGAAGACCCCGAGGAGGGCCTCGATCTCCTCGCCTCTGATCTCTCTGATCTCTTGGAGCACCGCCTTGGCGGCCTCTTGCTCCCTTTCCAGTTCCCGGAGAAGGGCCTCCGCCTGGCTTAGGGTTCTTTCCACCTGGAGGAGGCCTTGGGGTCCCAGGCGGGGTAGCTTTTCCTGGGCGCTTTTCAGCACCGGCAAAAGGGCCTTTAGGCGGCGGTTCGTTTCGCTTTGGAACCCCTCGAGGCGGGCGTAAGCCTGGAAGAAGGCGGTGAGGCGGGTGGTGAGCTCCTCCCGCTTCACCTCCATCCGCCGCTTTAAGGCCTCCAGGGCCCGGGCAATGGGGGTAGGGTCGGGGAGGGGCTTGCCCTTTTCCTCGGCGATGGCCCGCAAGACCCCTTCCCCCCCAAAGCCGCGGAAGCGCTCCGCCAGGGCCTGAAGGCGGCCCAGCTCTAAAAGGGCTTCCTGCCGGGCCTGAGCCTTGGCCTCCTCCAGGCTCTTCCGTAAGGACCCCAGGTCGGGAAGGCTCCCCTGGGCCAGGAGGGCTTCCGCCTCGGCCACCTTCTCCTTTAGGCCCAGGGCCAGGGCCTCGGGCTTTAGGGCCTCCAGGGCCTTAGCCGCCTCGGTGAGCTTGGCCCTTAGGGCGGCCTCCTCCCCTTGGGCCTTGAGGAGCTCGGCATACCGGGCCCGCACCTCGGGAAGCCTTTGGGGAAGGGCTTCTAGGGGGAGCGCCTTCAGTTCTTCCAGGAGGGGGCGGAAGGCCTCGCCCTTTTCCTTTAGCTCCTCCACCAGGGCTTCCTTTTCCTGGAGGAGGCGCTTTTCCTCCTCCGCCTTGCGCCGGGCCTCCTCCTCCAGGCGCCTGAGCTCCTCCTCCAGGGGAAGGAGGTCGGGGTAGCCTCCCTCCTCCAGGGTTTCCTCCGCCAGCTGCAAGGCCCGCTCTAGGGGGAGCTTGGCTTCCTCGGGCAGGGAGAGGAGGCGCAGGGCCTCCTGAAGCTGGATCAGGCGGGCCCGCTTCTCGGCCCGGAGGTTTCTCTCGGCCTCCTGGAAGGCTTCCTCCAGGGCTTTGAGCTTTTCCCCCACGGGGGTGCCCGCATCCAGAAGGGCCTGGACCTCGGCGAGAAGGGGGCTTACCGTGGCCCGTTCCACCAGGGGGGCGAAGCGGCTTAAGAGCTCTTCCAGCTTGCGCTTCTCCTCCTCCACCTCCAGGGCCAGGATCCTCTGGCTGGCCTCCTGGGAAAGGGCCTCGAGGTCCACCACGAGCTCCCCTTCCAGGTCGGAGGCTTCCTCCACGGTGAGGAAGACGTCGGAGGGATGGGAGGGCGTTTCCGCCTGGGGTGGGGTCTCCGGGGGGGTTTCCTGGGTTTCAAAGATGATCTCCGGCAAGGTAGGGGTCTTGACGGCGCTGGACTCCAGGAACTTCCTTAGCTCCAGGGCCAGGCTCCGGGCCCGCTCCACCTCCGCCTGGGCCAGGATGCCCTCCTTCTGGGCCTGGCGGATGGTTTCCACCAGGCTTTCCAGCCGCCGCACCTTGGGCCCTCCCAGGTGGCGCACCCTTTCCAGGGCCTCCTCCAGGTGGGCCAGGTCCTTGGCCTGGCGCAAGAGGGCCTCCTCCATCTTCTCGTCCAGGGCTTCTAAAAGCTCTTCCCCCTCCGCCAGAAGCCCAGGGTCCGGGGACTGGCGCAGGCGGTTGACCAGGGCTCGGAGCCGGGCCACCTCCGGCCAGTCCACATAGAGCCCGAAGCGCTTCAAGCCCTGTTCCAGCTTGGCCAGCCTGGCACCCTGGCCTTCTATCTTGGCCAGGACCCCCTCCACCAACCGCCTGGCCTCCTCCGGGCGCATGCGGGCCTGGAGCTCGCGGTAGACCAGGCCCTTTAGGAGGTGGGCCCCATCCGCTGGGGTGAGCTCGGAGGGCCGTTTGCCCAGGCGTTTTAGCCCCTCCTCCAATACCGCCTCGGCCCTGGCCCCCAGGTGGGGGTGGATGGCCTCCAGGATGGTTCCGTAGACGTCCGGCATCCTTACGCTCCCTTCTCCAGCCTAAGGGGTTCGCCGAAGTAGAGCTTCTGGTGGGGGTAGGGGATCTCGATCCCCTCCCGGTCCAGGCGGTTTTTGATGCGGCGGCGGAACTCCCGGGCCACGGCCCACTGCTGGGCGGGCTTGGTGCTGAAGAGGACCCGGATGACCACGGCGCTGTTTCCCAGGTCCTGCACCCCCAGGACCTCCGGGGGTTCGGTGAACCGGTCTTGCCACTCCGGGTCCTGGTGGAAGCGGGCCACCTCGTCTCGGAATACCTCCAAAACCCGGTCCAGGTCCTCCTTGTAGGCCACGCCCACGTCCACCACCGCCCGGCTCCACTCCTGGGTGAGGACCGTCACCTGGCGGACCTCGGAGTTGGGGATGAAGTGGACCCGGCCCTCCAGGTCCCGGAGCACGGTGAGGCGCAGGTTGAAGCGCTCCACCTGCCCCCCCACCCCGTTGATGAGCACGATATCCCCTACCCCGTACTGATCCTCCAGAAGGATGAAAAATCCGTTGATGAAGTCCCGGATCAGGTTCTGGGCAGCGAAGCTGATGGCCAGGCCCACCACCCCGGCCCCCGCCAGGAGGGCGGTGACGTTGAAGCCCAGGTTGGAGAGCATAAAGAGGCCGCCGATCACCACGATGCTTACCCTTAGCACCGACTCCGCCACCGCCCTTAAGGTTTTGCGCCGCACCGCCTCCCGGGTGAGCTCCCCTTCGGGCTCGGGAAGCCGGGCGAGGAGGAGGGGCACGAGGCGGTAGGCCACCAGGGTGAGGCCCATCACCGCCAGGATGGCCAGGCCCCGGCTTCCCAGCCACTGGGCGAGGGCCTTCCCCCAGGTGGCCAGGGGCTCCAGGGGCCAGGCGAGGGCGTGGGCCAGGTAGCTCAGGGCCAGGAGGACCACCACCCCCCACCAGAGGAAGCCGAGGGCCCGGAAGAAGCGGTCGTCCCGCTCCGTGGGGGTGAGGCGCCCCAGGGCGTTCAGGGCTCTGGCTCCGTAGAGGCCTAAAAGCCAGGCCAGAAGGAGGGCGAGGGCTACGTGTAGGGCCACCATGGTGGGAGTATATCCCCGGGTATATTGGGGGCATGGGAGGTCACATTCCTGAGCCCACCTTTACCCTCGAGGGCTGGCACATCCTTCACGACTTCCGCCGCCTGGACCATGCCGCCTGGTTCTCCGCCCCCAAGGAGGAACGGCAGGCCGCCTGGGGGGAGCTTTCGGAAATCCTGGGGGAGTGGGAAAAGGTAGAGGCGGAGGGCAAGGGGTCCTTCGGCGTGTACCAGGTGATCACCCACAAGGCCGACCTCCTCTTCCTGAACCTGAGGGAGAGCCTGGATGCCCTCCTGGAGGTGGAGGCCAGGCTCAACAAGAGCCTTTTCGCCCGCTACCTAAGCCCCGCCTACGGGTTTTACTCGGTGGTGGAGCTGGGGAGCCAGACCGGGCCTTTGGATCCCGAAGCCCCCTACATCAAGCCCCGCCTGACCCCCAGGCTGCCCAAGACGGGCTACGTCTGCTTCTACCCCATGAACAAGCGCCGCCAGGGCCAGGACAACTGGTACCTCCTCCCCGCCAAGGAGCGGGCGGAGCTCATGAAGGCCCACGGGGAAACGGGAAGGAAGTACCAGGGCAAGGTCTTGCAGGTGATCAGCGGGGCCCAGGGCCTGGACGACTGGGAGTGGGGGGTGGACCTCTTTAGCGAGGACCCCATCCAGTTCAAGAAGATCGTGTACGAGATGCGCTTTGACGAGGTATCCGCCCGCTTTGGCGAGTTCGGGCCCTTCTACGTGGGCAAGCGCCTCAGCCAAGAGGCCCTGGCCCGCTTCCTGGAGGTGGGGTGAGGCATGCCGCGCCTTTGGGGGTTTAGCCTCTATAGGCTTTTGCCGGAGTTCCGCCGCCTCGAGGCCGAGCACCAGGAGCACCTTAAAGAGGAGTTCGCCCAGTTCCTGGCCCGCTGGCAGGAAAAGGAGGGTTTCCTCCGGGTCTACAGCCTGGTGGGGCTTTCCCCCGAGGCCGACTTCCTCCTCTGGCAGGGGGCATCCCACCTTAAGGCCCTGCAGGCCCTGAGGCGGGAGATGCACCGCACCCGCCTCATGGGGTTTCTGGAGCCCGTGGCCCTTTACCTGGACCGGGGGGAGGGGGAGCCAGGGGAGGGGTTTTTGGCCCTGTTCCCCTTCGGCCTGGAGGGAGGCCCGCCCGAGGGGGCGAGGGTCTTCCAGGGGGAGGGGCTTTTGGCCCTCGAGGGGCCCTGGGAGGTGCTCTTCCCCCTGGCCCTGCGGGAAGGGGGATACCTCGGCGCCCGGCGCACCCCCAGGGAGCTTCTGGACGAGCTTTAAAGGGAGGCCCAGAGGGCCAGGCCCCCGAAGAGGAGAAGGCCCAGAAGCAGGGTGAGGAGGGCCGGACGCCGGGTTTTGCGCAGGAAGAGGCTCAGTAAGAGGCCGGTGAGGCTCACCAGGGCCAGGAAGAGGGCGGAGAGGTCTATGGCCCATTTCCAGGCTCCCGGGGTATCCCGGCCCTTATGCAGGTCGTTGAGGGCCGCTACCAGGCCGGCCTCCGTGAGGCTTAGGGTGTACGCCCCCGTCTTCAGGTCCACCTGGGCATCGGCCCCGTAGCCGGGGGCCCGGAAGGAAAGCCAGGCCTGGGCCCCGCTTTGGCCGTACTCGGAAACCCGCCCCCTGAGCCCGAGGGCCCGGAGGTCCTCGGAAAGCCTCAGCCAGTCCACGGCCTCCCCCTGCAGGTAAGGGGCACCGGATAGGGTTCCGGTGAGCTTCCGCACCCGCCCTTCCCCGAACCACTCGGGGTGGTTCAGGGTGAGGCCGGTGAGGGCGAAGAAGAGGACCGCCATCAGGGCCAGCATGGAAAGGTAGAGGTGAAGGACCCGGGCCCAGGCGTAAAGACGGGCCCTGAGGGGGCCGGCCCCGCTTCTAGGTTTTCCTGCGGTAATCAAGGCTCACCTCCTTAAGCTCCCCCCTCAAGGGGTAGGTTTTCTGGAAGGGCTTGTCCCCGATCTCCACCCTTTCCCGGAAAAGCTCGTAGGGGCCATGCTCCCGGGCGTACTCCACGCACACGTAGTAGCCCCCCTGGGGCACGGTGCGCCCCCGGTCGTCCAGGCCATCCCAGGCCAGGGTGTACTGCCCTGGGGGACGGGTGGGGCCGGAAAGGGTGCGCATGGCCTCGAGGCTCCCCAGGGTGAAGTAGCGCCGGAGGGCGTTCCACCACCGCTCCCCCTTCCCCGGCATCAGGAAAAGCCCCAGGGTGCGGACCAGGTTCCCCTTCTCGTCCTCCACGTACACGGCCACGTAAGGGGCCCGGTAGCGGAACCCTCCACCTTCGTAGGTGAAGCTGACCCTGAGCTCCATCCCTTGCGGCCAGGCCTTGCCTTGGCCCCGGGCCAACCCCAGGGCCAGGGCCCCGCCCAGCACCCTTCGGAAAAAGCTCCTGCGGCTGTAATAACGCTTAAGCATCCTTCCCTCCCCTAAGCCCGGGGCTCGGTACGGGGCCATCCGGGGTGAAGAGGATTCCCTCGGCTCCAAAGCCCCTGAGCACGGAAAACCCCTCCTTCCCCAGGAGGAAGAGGGCCTTGGTGAGGCCATCGGCCAGGAGGGCGCTGGGGGCGATCACCGTGGCCTGGAGGGCCGTTGGGGGGTTTGTCGGGGCTTTCCGGCGGGGGTCCAGGAGGTGGAGCCCCTTATGCCGTAGCCCGCTGGTGGCCACGCCCCCTTCCCTCAGGGAAAGGATCCAGGCGGGCTTGGCGTTGTCGGGGCCCTGGGGGTCCTCCACCCCCACCTCCGCCTGCCCGGGCCCCCGGCGGGCCAGGTCCCCACCCAGGTTCACCAGGACGGCCCGGGCCCCCGCTTGGATGGCCGCTTGGGCCGCCCGGTCGGCGATGTAGCCCTTGGCCAGGCCGTCCAGGTCCAGGGGAGCCAGGACCTCCACCTCCTCCCCGTGGAGGCGCAGGGCTTCCCCCCCGTGCCGGGGAGCGGGGTGGAAGGCCCCGCCCGTGGCCTCCTGAAGCCTGAGGGCCCAGGCGAGAACCTCCCGCACCTCCGGGCTTGGCCGGCCTCCCCCCTGGCACACCAGGCGGGTGAGCTCGCTATCCCGGTAGCGGCTCAATAGGCCCTCCAGCCTGACCACCTCCTGCACCACTGCCGGGAAGACCCTGCGGACCCGCCAGGGCGGGGCGAGGACCTGGACCTCCAGGAAGCTTCCCAGGATGCCCTCCCATCTGGCCCCGTACCGGCCCATGCCCTAAAGGGTAGGGGAGGGCGGTTAGGTGAGGGTTAGCCCGGCCCATAACCCCCGCCTAACCGCAGGGGGGCATACTGGAGGCGTGCAGGTTCTCCTCCTCGAGGACGAGCCCCGCCTGGGCCGGGCGGTGGAGGGAGTCCTTAGGGCCCAGGGCTACGGGGTGCGCTGGGCCAGGGGTTTGGAGGAGGCCAGGGATGCCTTCTTGGAGCTGGAGCCCGACCTCATGGTGCTGGACGTGCGCCTGCCCGAGGATCCCGACGGGGGCTTCCGCTTCGCCCAGGAGGTGCGCCAGGCGGGGTACAAGGGGCCCATCCTGTTCCTCACCGCCCGGGATACCCTCGAGGACCGGGTCTTCGGCCTGGACCTGGGCGGGGACGATTACCTGGTGAAGCCCTTCCACCTGGAGGAGCTTCTCGCCCGGGTGCGGGCCCTTTTCCGCCGGCAGGCGGAGGCGAAGGGGGCCCGCCTGCGCCTTGGGGACCTGGAGGCGGACCTGGCGGGGCGGGCGGTTTACCACCGGGGCCAGCGGGTGGACCTCTCCCTTAAGGAGTTCGCCCTCCTGGAGGTCTTCCTCCTGCATCCGGGCCGGGTCTTCTCCCCGGAGGAGCTGGCGGAAAAGGTCTTTGGGGATGCGGAAAAGGTGGGGGCGGTGAAGGTGTACATCCACTACCTGAGGCAGAAGCTTCATCCGCAGGTCATACGCACCGTCCCCGGGGGGTACCGGCTTGGGCATGAGCCTTAGGGCCCGCTTGGCCCTCTTCCTGGCCCTTTCCGTGGGGCTTGCCCTCCTCTTCCAGGGGGCCTTGAGCTACCTGGCCTTCAAGCGCCTCCTCGAGGCCGACCTGGACCGCTCCCTCCTCTTCTACGTGGAGGCCCTCTCGGAGGGCCGGAGGCCCCCTAGGGGGGAGTTTGCCTTCCGCCTGGTGCAGGGGGACAAGGCCCACCAGAGCGCCAACTTCCCGGACTGGCCGGAGCTTCCCCCGGGGGCCCGCTGGCGGGAGGGGTGGCGGGTTCTGGTCCTGGAGGTGCCGGGGGGTACCCTCACCGTGGCCCGCTACGACCCGGGGGCGGCGGGGGCCTTGGCCCGCTTCCGCCTGGCCCTTTGGGGAAGCGGGGCCTTGCTCACCCTCTTGGCGGTGCTCCTGGCCTCGAGGGTGGCCCAGGCGGCTTTGACCCCCCTTTCCCGCCTCACGGAGGTGGCCCGGCGGGTGGCGGACTCCGGGGATCTTTCCCACCGGGTGGCCCCCGGAGGGGGAGGGGAGCTCAAGGCCCTGGCGGAGGCTTTCAACCACATGCTGGAGCGCCTCCAGGCCTTTTTGGATAGGGAGCGCCGCTTCACCCGGGACGCCGCCCACGAGCTGAGGACCCCGGTGGCCGCCGCCCTGGCCCAGCTGGAGGCGGCGGAGGCAGGGTATCTGCCCCGTGAGGAGGCCCAGGAGGCGGTCAAGGAGGAACTTCTCCGCATGAAGCGCCTGGTGGAGGCCCTCTTGGTCCTGGCCCGGGAGGGAAGGGTGGAGCGGATTCCCCTGAACCTGGCCCAGCTGGCCCGCCAGGAGGCCGAGGCCTTCGGCGTGCCCTACCGGGGTCCCGGCCATCTGGCCTTCCAGGGGGATCCCCTGCTTCTTTCCCAGGCCCTGAGGAACCTTCTGCAGAATGCCCTCCTGCACGGGGAGGGCCTGGGGGTGGAGGTGGCCTTGCGGGTGGAGGGGGAGGAAGCCTTCCTGGAGGTGCAGGACCAGGGGCCGGGAATGCCTGAAGAAGCCTTGAAGGAGGCGGCCAGGCCCTTCTTCCGGACCTCCGGGAAGCCTGGGGAGGGCCTTGGTCTTTCCGTGGCCGCCAAGGTGGCCGAGGCCCATGGAGGGCGGCTGGAGCTCAAGCCCAACAGGCCCCGGGGCCTTATCGCCACGCTCCGGCTTCCCTTAAACCCTGGTCTAACCGCCCACGCTTAGGCTGGCAGGGAGATGAGGAAGACATGGCTCTTCTTCCTGCTGCTTCCTGCCTTGGCCCAAGGGGTGGACCTGCGGGCTTTGGTGCGGCAAAGCCCCGGTTTTCGCGACCTGGAGGCGGCGAGGGCCCAGGCGGAGCTTGCCCTGGAGGCAGCCCGGGCAGGGCTTGGCCCTACCCTGGCTCCCCAGGGCAGCTACTCCCGCACCCCCTTGGGTCAGGAAAGCCTTTCCCTGGGGGTGGGGGGAAGCCTGCCCCTTTTGCCCTGGGGGCCGGCCCAGGATAACCTGCGGGCCGCCGAGCGAGCTTATCGTCAAAGCCTTCAGGACCTCAAGGCCCAGGAGAACGCCCTTTTCCAGAAGGCCCTGTCCCAATACCTGGATGCCTACCTGGCTGGGCTGGACCTGGGGGTGGCCCGGAAAACCCTGGAACTTAGAGAGGCCCAGCTCAAGGCCGTGGAGGCCCAACAAGCCCGGGGCCAGGCTACCTTCCAGGCTCTCCTGGAGGCCCAGGCTAACCTCGCCCAGGCTCAGGCGGATGCCTTGCGGGCGGAACTGGCTTTGAGCCTGGCCCGTGCCCGCCTTGAGGCCACCTTGGGCATCCGGGTAGAGCCTCTTTCCCTCTCCCCGCCTCGGGTCCTACCCACCCTGGAAGAGGCTCTAAAGGCCAAGGAGCGGAGGCCCGATGTGCAAAAGGCCCGCCTGGCCTTGGAGGAGGCGGAGGACCTTCTGGCCCAGGCCCGGCGCGACCGGTTCCTGCCCCGGGTAAGCGTCAACGTGAGCGGAACCGAAGCGGGTACGGGTTTTGGCCTCGGCCTGGACCTTAAGTCGGGCGAGCTAAGCTACGCTCTTCAGCATGCCCTTCTGGGCGCATCCCAAAGCGGCCTTACCCTTCAGGCCCAGGCCAGCTTTCCCCTTTACAGCCCTTCCCAGGACCTGGGGCTGAGGCAAAAGGAGGAGGCGGTGGAGCAGGCCAAGCGGGCTTTGGAAAATGCCCTTTCGGCTGCGGAGTTGGACCTAAGGTCAAAGCACCAAACTCTTTTGCAGGCCCAGGCGCAGATGGGGGTAGCGTCCAAACTCCTGGAGGCCGCTAAAAATTCCCTGGATATGGCGCAAAAACGCCTGGAGGCGGGAACGGGAACCCGTCTTGAGGTGGCGCAGGCTGAGGTTAACCTCCTCCAGGCGCAGCGTACCTGGGAAGGTGCGGTGTCTGCCCTTTTGCAGGCCTACTACGCCCTCTTGGACGCCATGGGGGGAGCCCTTTTGGGAGGTGAGGAATGAGGCGAGTGCTGGCGGTTTGGTTCTTGGGTACCCTGGCCCTAGCCCAGTCCACCCTGGACTGGCAGGGGGCGTGGAAGCTGGCTTTGGAACGTAATCCCGGCTACCAAAATGCCCTTCTTTCCCGGGAGGCGGCGGTAGGGGAGCTTAGGGCCTTGGAAGCCGACCCCAGCACCCTGGTCCTGCCCCTCACCCAGGCGCGGCAGGCCTTGGCCCTGGCCGAGGTCCAGGTGCAGGCAAGCCGCCTCACCCTTCTGCAAAGCCTTCTTACCGCCTACACCAGCCTCCTCGAGGCTCAGGAGAACGAAAAGGTGCTGGAGGCCAACCGGGCCCTGGCGGAGAGGAACCTGGCGGTGGCCCGCGCCCGGAGGCAGGCGGGAAACGCCACCGATCTGGACGTGGCCAAGGCCGAGGCCAATCTGCGCTCGGCGGAGTTGGCCCTGAAAAATGCCCAGGGCCAGCGCCTGGCCCTGGTAAAGGCTTTGGAGGCGGTGTTGGGCCTTCCCCTTTCCCAGGAGCCCCGGCTTGCCCTTCTACCTGAGCCCAAGCCCCTCGGCTCTTCCCTGGACGCCTTAAAGGAGGGCCTGGAAAACCGTCTGCCCAGCCTCCTCCAGGCCCGGCAGGCGGTGGAGCTGGCGGAACTCCAGGTGAGCCTGGCCGATAACGACTACACTCCCCGCCTCACCTTGGAGAAGGCCCGGGCTGGGCTGGAAACCGCTCGCAAGAACCTTCAAAATACCCTAGCCCAGGCCCTGGCCAACCTGGAGAGCACCTACGCCCAGGCCCAGGCCGCCTGGGGCCAGGTGCTCACTGCCCGCGAGGCCCTGGCCAACCAGGAGAAAACCCTTGGGGTGGCCCGCCGCTCCTACCAGGCGGGCACCATCAGTCTTCTCCAACTTGAGCAGGAGGAGGTGAACCGTCTCCAGGCCCAGCAGTCCCTCTTGCAGGCGCAAAACGCCTACTGGCGGGCCTTGGCGGCCTTGGGCGTGGCGGCGGGGCGGGACCTCACGGGCTTGGGGGTGGAGCCATGAGGCGTTGGTCCCTCCTGGTCTTGGCGCTCCTTCTGGGTGTAGGGGGCTACCTCCTTCTCCGCCCCAAGGGGACCCCCAGGGCCCAGGAGGTTCCCGAGGTCTACACCGTGGCCCGGGGGGAGGTGCGGGTGGTGGTGGCAGGATCGGGGCAGCTGCAACCTTGGAGGACCCTCGAGGTACGTCCCGAGGTCCAGGGGATCCTTCTTTCCGTGGTGGAGGAGGGGAAGGCGGTGAAGGTGGGCGAGGTGTTGGCGGAGCTGGATCCCGATCCCTTCCGCCGGGCTTGGGAATCGGCCCGGGCCGACCTGCAAAGGGCCGAGGCCAGCCTGGCCAACGCTCGCGCCCAAGGGGAAAGCAGTCTGGCTTCCTTGCAAGCCGGGGTGAAAAACGCCGAGGTGGCCTACGCCAACGCCCAGGCTTCCCTGGAGACTGCCCGGCGTAACCTGGAGGCCACCCGCCTGCTCTACCAGGCGGGTGGGACGAGCCGCCAGGCCCTTTGGGATGCGGAGACTGCCTATGCCAATGCTCAGCGGGCCCTGGAAAATGCCCGGGCTAGCCTCGAGGCCCAGCGGGAAGCCTTACGCCTGCGCCAAGCCCAGCTGCAGGAGGACCTCCGGGCCCAGGAGGCTGCTTTGTCTCAGGCCCGCCTGGCCCTGGCGGAGGCCCAGGCCAACCTGGAGAAGACCCGGGTCCGTGCCCCCTTCGCCGGGGTAGTGCTTTCGGTTTCCGCCAACCCTGGGGCCCAGGTGGGCCCGGGCACCCCGCTCCTCACCTTGGGCAACCTCTCCGCCTACGCCTTGGTCCTGGAGGTGGACGAAACAGAGATCGCCAAGGTCCGGGTGGGGCAGAGGGTGGACGTGACCCTGGAAGGCCTCCCGGGGGAGACTTTCCAGGGCCGGGTGGAGGCCATCAGTCCTCAGGGTCAGGTGGTGAACAACATCCCTGTCTTTAAGGTGACCGTTCGCCTTCCCTACGATCCCCGCCTGCGCCCCGGCATGAGCGCCGACGGCGAAATCGTGGTGGAGGAGGCCCGGAGTGTCCTGGTGATCCCCAAGCGGGCGGTGGAGCGGGTGCGGGGGCGGGCCTACGTGAACGTCCTCCTTCCCGATGGTTCCACGGATACCGTGCGGGTGGTTCTGGGGCCGGAAGATGCCCGGATGGTGGCGGTGCTCGAAGGGTTGAAGGAGGGGGACCAGGTGGTTCTGCCCAAGGCTGGGGGTGCATCCCAGACCCCGCGTACTCCCTCATCTCCCTCTCCGGTTCCCCTCCCAGGCTTTGGGAGGTAGAGGGTGCTCTTGGAGCTTAGAGGGGTAAAGAAGGTCTACCAAAACGGGGGAGGGGCCTTTCCGGCCCTTAAGGGGGTGGACCTCAGGGTGGAGGAAGGAGAGATGCTTGCTATCATGGGTCCCTCGGGAAGCGGCAAGAGCACCCTGCTTCACCTCCTCGGCCTTTTGGACCGGCCCACGGAGGGGGAGTACCTCCTTATGGGGAAGCCTACCTCCAGCCTTTCCGAGGAGGAGCGGGCTTACCTGCGGAACCGCTTCATCGGCTTCGTCTTCCAGGCCTTCTTCCTCCTTCCCCGGCTTTCGGCGGTGGAAAACGTGGAGGTGCCCCTGGCCTATGCGGGCGTGCCCCCTCAGGAGCGTAGGCGGCGGGCCCTAGCCCTCTTGGAACGGGTGGGGCTTTTGGACAAGGCGAAAAGCCTTCCCAACCAGCTTTCCGGGGGCCAGCGCCAGCGGGTGGCCATCGCCCGGGCCCTGGCCTTGAATCCCCCTCTTCTTCTAGCCGACGAGCCCACCGGGGCCTTGGACACCCGCACAGGCGAGGAGATCATGGCCCTTTTCCAGGAGCTTAACCGCGAGGGGACCACGGTCATCATCGTCACCCACGAGCCCATGGTAGCGGAGAAGACCCGGCGCATCGTGCGGGTTCGGGATGGGGAGATCGTGGCCGACGAGAGGAGGGGATAGGGTGGTGGCTGGGCTTGGCAAGGAGGCCAACTTGCGGGGAAAGGTGGGGCTTTCCTTGGTAGAGGTGGTGCGCATCGCCCTGAGGGCCATGGCCGCCAATCCCTTGCGCTCTGCCCTCACCGCCTTGGGGGTGGTGATCGGGGTGGCGGCGGTGGTGGCCCTTACCATGGTGGGCCAGGGGACCACCCAAAGGATCACCTCCCTTTTGGAGGGCCTGGGTACCAACCTCCTCACCGTGGGCCCGGCCCAGGGGGGAAGGGGTCCAGGAGGCGGGCTGGTGCGCTTTGGCGGGCCCGCCACCCTTCCCCTTTCCGACGCCTATGCCATCCAGGAGGCCTTCCCTGGGGAGGTGGTGGGCATCGCTCCCGTGGCTCAGGGGAACTTCCAGCTCAAGTATGGGGCCAGTAACCTCAGGGCCACCGTGGTGGGCACCTGGCCCGATTTTGCCCGGGTGCGCAACGCTGAGCCGGAAAGGGGAAGCTTTTTTACCCAGGAGGATGTGGACCTAAGGCGGCGGGTGGCGGTGATCGGTTACGGCATCGCCCAGGATCTCTTTGGGGGTGAGGATCCCCTGGGCCAGCGCCTGCGTATCGGGGGGATTCCCTTCACCGTGGTCGGGGTTCTGCCCGACAAAGGGGACCAGGGCTTCGCCAGCGGTAACTACCAGGTTTTCGTGCCCCTTTCCACTTACCTGCAGCGCCTGGCCCGCCTCGAGGCGGGGGAGCCCAAGGTAAACGCCATCTATGTGCAGGGAGCAGACCGCAATCGCCTGAAGGAACTTCAGGAGCGCCTGACCCAGTTTCTGGCGGAGCGCCGGGGCCTGGTGGACCCCAGCACCTACGACTTCTCCATCACCAACCAGCAGGATGCCTTGCAAAGCGTGAACCAGACCACCCTGGTCCTAACCCTTTTCCTGGGAGGAGTGGCAGCCATCAGCCTGCTGGTGGGAGGCATCGGCATCATGAACATCATGCTGGTTTCGGTTACCGAGCGTACCCGGGAAATCGGGGTGCGCAAGGCCCTGGGGGCGCGGCCCAAGGACATCCTGGCCCAGTTCCTGGCGGAGTCCGTGGTCCTTTCCGTGGGGGGAGGGGTCCTGGGGGTAGGGCTAGGCCTCCTCATGGCCCGGTTCGTGGGCCAGGCCATCGGGGTAAGCCCGGTGTTCTCCCCTTTGAGCGCAGGGATAGCCTTCCTGTTTGCGGTCTTCGTGGGGGTTTTCTTTGGCCTCTACCCTGCCTGGCGGGCGGCCCGGCTGGATCCGGTGGAGGCCTTGCGGTACGAGTAGGAGGTGGAGGATGGGGAAGAAGATCGCGGCGGTTACGGGGTTTCTCCTTTTCCTTGGCTTGGTCTTGGCTCAGGGCCAGACCCAGGGCAGTTTGGACCCAGCCGTGCGGGAACGACTACGGGCGTACCAGCCGGTTTTTGAGCTTTCCAGCACGGTGCGCCTCCTCCTGGAGATGGATGGGCAGAGGGGGCTTTCCTTCACCAAGGCGCAGGCCCAGAGGCTCTTGTCCCTCCTCAAGCGGCTACGAACCCTTCCCGATCTCAAGCCCAAGGAGGCGGAAAAAATCCTGGTGGAGATCGAGGACAAGATCCTCACCCCGGCCCAGCTGAAATGGCTGGATACCCGTAGGCTGGAACTGCAAAGGGAGCGCCAGAACCGCCAGGGTCCGCCCCCAGGCCAGGGTCCGCGTCAAGGTGGGCAGGGTCCAGGGGGTAGGGCCTTCCAGGCCCTTCTGCAGGGAGAGCCCTTCAACCCCTTCCGTCAGGGCAGGGGGGCGGAGGACCTCGAGGCCCTCATCGCCCGCTTGGAGAGGCGCTAGCGCAGCCGCTTCAGGGCCTCCTTGATGAGCTCCTGGGCGTTGGCCGAGGGGCGCTTGGCCAGGAGGTCCAGGACCACCCCCCGGGCCTGGCCCTCCTTGAAGCCCAAGGCGGTGAGGGCCAGGATGGCCTCCTCCGCCTTTTGGCTTTCCACCTTTTGCCCGGTGAGGAGGCTTGGGGGCACCTTCCCCTTGAGCTCCAGGGCGATCCGCTCGGCAAGCCTTTTCCCCACCCCGCTTGCCGCGGTGAGGAGGCGCAGGTCCCCCTGGGCCAGGGCCTGGGCCAGAAGCCTGGGGGTGAGGGCGGAGAGAAGGGAGAGGGCCACCTTGGGCCCCACCCCGCTCACGGAAAGGAGGAGCTCAAAGAGGAGGAGGCTTTCCTCGTCGGGAAAGCCATAGAGAAACAGGCCCTCCTCCCGGAGCTGGAGGTGGGTGTGGACCGCCACCTCCTGGCCCTCTTTGAGGCTTTGCAGAAAGGTCTGGGGGGCTTGCACCAGGAAGCCCACCCCGTTCACCAGAAGGAGAAACCCCCCTTCCTCCCTCTTCAGGACCGTGCCCCGGAGGTAGCGGATCATCGGCCCACGAACCTGGGCGGGCGCTTTTCCCTAAAGGCCCTTACCCCCTCCTCGTGGTCCTGGGTGCGCCCGGCCTCCCCCTGGAGGATGGCCTCGAGGGCCAGGGCTTCCGTGAGGGAAAGCCGATAGGTTTCCAAAAGGAGCTTCTTGGTGAGGGCGTAGGTCCGGGTGGGCCCCTGGGCCAGCTCCCGGGCCAGGGCCAGGGCCTCCTCCAAAAGCCTTTCCCCCGGCACCACCCGGTGCACCAGGCCCAGGGCCTGGGCCTCCTCGGCGGAAAGCCTGGGGGAGAGGAGGAGGAGTTCCTGGGCCTTGGCGAACCCCACCAGCCGGGGCAGAAGGAAGCTCATCCCCGAGTCCGGCACCAGGCCGATGCGCACGAAGGCGGGGGTAAAGCTGGCCTCCTGGGCCGCCAGGCGCAGGTCGCCCCAAAGGGCCAGGCTCATCCCCGCTCCCGCCGCCACCCCGTTCACCGCCGCCACCAGGGGCTTCTCCAGCCCCGCCAGAGCCTCCACCACCCGGTTGTAGCGGCGGAGGTGGGCCTCGTAGTCGGGCTTGCCCTCCCCGAACTCCCCCAGGTCCTGCCCCGCACAGAAGGCCCGCCCGGCCCCCGTGAGGAGGAGGGCCCGGACCCCGGGGTCCTCCTGGGCCTCCTTTAGGGCCTGGTAGAGTTCGTCCAGCAGGGCACCGGTTATGGCGTTCAGCTTTTCCGGCCGGTTTAGGGTGAGGATAAGGACGCCTTCCTGTCTCTCCTTCAGGACCATGGCCCTATTGTAAAGGTCCTAAAGCACCTACACCGCTTTTTGGTGTAGCGTAGATGAAGGGGGTATACGCCCCCTTCTTGGGAGGTAGGATGGAGCTCACGTTGGAAAGCCAAGGCTACCTGGAGGCCCTTTACCGGGCCTACCTGGAGGATCCCTTCTCCTTGCCGGAGGAGTGGCGCCGCTACTTTTCCACCCTCGCCCTGGAGGGTTCCCGAAGAGAACCCCTCGAGGACGGCCGACGAGCCACCCCCGCTCCCCTGGCCGAGGCGGTGGACCTGGCCTTCCTCCTCAAGGTGGAGCGCCTGGTCCAGGCCTACAGGGAGCTTGGGCACCTGGCGGCCCGCATCGATCCCTTGGGGCGGGAGCGGCCTAGGCCCAAGGAGCTTTCCCTGGAGGCCCACGGCCTTTCCCGGGAGGATCTCTTTAGGTCCCTTCCCCCCTTCTTCGGCGCCCCCACCCTGGGGGATCTCCTGGGCCGCCTGGAGGAGGTTTACCTGGGCCCGGTGGGGTTTGAGGTGGTCCATACCGAGCCCGAGGAGCGGGCCTGGCTTCTTTCCCGCATCGAGGCCCCCTGGCCCAAGCCTCCCCGCGAGGTGCGCCGGCGCATGCTGGAGCGCCTCATGCAGGCGAGCCTCTTTGAGGCCTTCCTGCAACGCAAGTACCTGGGGGCCAAGACCTTCAGCCTCGAGGGTCTGGAAAGCCTGGTTCCCCTTCTCTTGGAGGCGGTGGAGGAAGCCGCCCGCCACGGGGTCAGGGAGGTGGTCCTGGGCATGGCCCACCGGGGGCGGCTCAACGTTCTGGCCCACGTGGTGGGCAAGCCCTTTGAGCGCATCTTCCGCGAGTTCGAGGAGATCTTTCCCGAGGGCTACTCGGGGGATGTGAAGTACCACCTGGGCTTCTCCAACGACCTCACCACCCCCTACGGGAAGGTGCACGTTTCCCTCAACTTCAACCCCAGCCACCTGGAGTTCGTGAACCCCGTGACCCTGGGGAGGCTTCGGGCCAAGCAGGACCGCTTCGGCGACCGGGAGCGGAAGAGGGGCCTGGCCATCCTGGTCCACGGGGACTCGGCCTTCATCGGGGAGGGCATCGTCCAGGAGACCCTGAACCTCTCCCGGCTTCCCGGCTACCGGGTGGGAGGGACCCTCCATGTGGTGGCCAACAACCAGCTGGGCTTCACCACCCTGCCCGAGGAGTACACCTCCTGCCGCTACCCCACGGACATCGCCAAGATGGTGGGGGCTCCCGTCTTCCACGTGAACGCCGAGGCCCTGGACGAGCTCTGGTTCGTGCTGGGCCTGGCCCTGGAGTACCGCCAGCGCTTCGGCAAGGACGTGGTCATCGACCTGGTGGGCTACCGCCGCCGGGGCCACAACGAGACGGACGAGCCCACCTTCACCCAGCCCTCCATGTACGCCCTCATCTCCAAAAAGCCCGAGCCCTGGAGGGTCTATGCGGAGAGGCTCCTTGCCGAAGGGGTGGTGGCGGAAGGGGAGCTTAAAGCCAAGGAGGAAGCCTACCTGGCGAACCTGGAGAGCGAGTTCGCCCGGGTCAAGGCGGAGCCGGGCCCCGTGGTGCCCCACGGGCTTTCCGGCATCTGGCAGGGGTACGTGGGCGGGCCCGACCACCTGGTGCCCGAGGTGGACACCGGGGTGCCCCTGGAGGCGCTAAAGGAACTCCTTCTCCGCCTGAGCACCGTGCCCGAGGGCTTCCAGGTGCATCCCAAGCTGAAGCGGTTCCTCGAGGCCCGAAAGGAGATGGCCGAGGCTAAGCGCCCCCTGGACTGGGCGGCGGCCGAGGCCTTGGCCTTCGCCTCCTTGGCCGCCGAGGGGCACCGGGTGCGCCTCACGGGGCAGGATGCCCTAAGGGGCACCTTCACCCAGCGCCACGCCGCCCTGTACGACTACCAGACGGGAAGGCCCTACATCCCCTTGCAGCACCTGGCCGAGGGGCAGGCGGAGGTGGAGATCTACAACTCCCCCCTCTCCGAGGCCGGGGTGCTGGGGTTTGAGTACGGGTACAGCATGGAGTACCCCGAGGCCCTGGTCCTCTGGGAGGCCCAGTTTGGGGACTTCGTCAACGTGGCGCAGGTCTACATCGACCAGTTCCTGGCCAGCGCCGAGGCCAAGTGGAACCGGCTTTCCGGCCTGGTCCTCCTCCTGCCCCACGGCCTCGAGGGCCAGGGCCCCGAGCACTCCTCCGCCCGGCCTGAGCGCTTCCTCCAGCTCGCCGCCCAGGACAACCTCCAGATCGCCTACCCCACCACCCCCGCCCAGTTCTTCCACCTCCTCCGCCGCCAGGTGAAGCGCCCCATCCGCAAGCCCCTCGTGGTCCTCACCCCCAAAAGCCTCCTCCGCCACCCCGAGGTGGTCTCCAGCCTGGAGGAGCTTGCCCAGGGGCGCTTCCAGAAGGTCATCCCCGAGAGGGTCAAGGGGGCGAGGAAGGTCCTTCTCACCTCGGGGAAGGTCTACTACGAGCTCCTGCAAAAGCGGAGGGAGGTGGGGGCGGAGGACGTGGCCTTGATCCGGCTGGAACTCCTCTACCCCTTCCCCGAGGCCGAGCTCAAGGAGGCCCTGGGCTTCTACCCCAGGAAGACCCCGGTGGTCTACGTTCAGGAGGAGCCGGTGAACCAGGGGGCCTGGTGGTACCTCTCCGCCCGCTTCTGCGGGGAGATCTACGGCCACCCCTTCAGCGTGGTGGCCCGGCCGGAGTCCCCAAGCCCCGCCGTGGGTTCCTCCAAGGTGCACAAAGAGGAGCAGGAAGCGCTTCTTGAGGAAGCCTTTAAGTGAGGAGGTAGACGGTGCAGGAACTGAAAGTGCCCTCCGTGGGCGAGTCCATCGTGGAAGTGGAGATCGGCGCCTGGCTGAAGAAGGAAGGGGAAGGCTTTGCCCAGGATGAGCCCCTGGTGGAGCTCATCACCGACAAGGCCACCCTGGAGCTCCCCGCCCCCTTTGCGGGAACCCTGGAGCGGATCCTGAAGCGCACCGGGGAAACCGCCAGGGTGGGGGAGGCCATCGCCCTCCTTAAGGCCTCGGGGGAGGGGCTTCCCCGGCCTGAGCCCGAGGCCGCGGTACCCCAGGCACCCGAGCCCCAGGAGCCCCTGGCCATGCCCGCCGCGGAGCGGGTTTTGCGGGAGGCGGGGGTATCCCCAGGGGAGGTGGTGGGCACGGGCCTGGGCGGGCGGATCCTCAAGGAGGACGTGGAGCGCCACCTGGAGGAGAGGGCCAAGCAGGCCCCGCCCCAGGCGGTGCCCCCCCGGATGCCGGAGCCCGCGCCGCTTCCCGCCCAACCCCCGGCCGACCGCCCCTGGCGGGTGAGCGAGGCGGTGCCCATGAGCCCCTTGCGCCGCCGCATCGCGGAGAGGCTCCTCATGGTGCGGCAGACCACCGCCATGCTCACCACCTTCAACGAGGCGGACATGTCCGCCATCATCGCCTTGAGGAAGGAGCTCGGGGAGGCCTTCCAGAAGAAGCACGGGGTGAAGCTGGGCTTCATGAGCTTCTTCGTGAAGGCGGTGGTCCAGGCCCTCAAGGAGATCCCCGAGCTCAACGCCGAGATCCGGGACAACACCATCCTCTACCACCGCTACTACGACATCGGGGTGGCCGTGGGCGGGGGAGAGGGGCTGGTGGTGCCGGTCATCCGGGATGCCGACCGGCTTTCCTTCGCCGAGATCGAGCGCCAGATCGCGGACTTCGCCGAAAGGGCCCGCACCAAGAAGCTGAAGCCCGAGGAGCTCATGGGGGGCACCTTCACCATCACCAACGGGGGGGTGTACGGCTCCCTCAACTCCACCCCCCTCCTCAACCCACCCCAGGTGGGCATCCTGGGCATGCACGCCATCCAGGAAAGGCCCGTGGTCCGGGAGGGGCAGGTGGTGATCCGGCCCATGATGTACCTGGCCCTTTCCTACGACCACCGCATCGTGGACGGCCGGGAGGCGGTGACCTTCCTGAGGCGGGTCAAGGAGCTGGTGGAAAACCCCGTGCGCCTGATGCTGGAGGTCTAGCGTGGAGGCCTACGACCTGTTGGTGATCGGGGCGGGGCCCGGGGGGTACGTGGCCGCCATCCGGGCCGCCCAGCTGGGGATGAGGGTGGGGGTGGTGGAGAAGGAGAAGGCCCTGGGGGGCACTTGCTTAAGGGTGGGGTGCATTCCCTCCAAGGCCCTTTTGGAAACCACCGAGCGCATCTACGAGGTGAAAAAGGGCTTGATCGGGGCTAGGGTGCAGGGCCTCGAGGTGGACCTCCCCGCCCTTCTCGCCCACAAGGACAAGGTGGTCCAGGCCAACACCCAGGGCATTGAGTTCCTCTTCAAGAAAAACGGCATCGCCCGCCATCAGGGCACGGCCCGCTTCCTCTCTGAGCGCAAGGTTTTGGTGGAGGAGACGGGGGAGGAGCTAGAAGCCCGCTTCATCCTCATCGCCACGGGAAGCGCCCCCCTCATCCCCCCTTGGGCGGAGGTGGATGG
>ENA-ORXB01000577-ORXB01000577.1-sediment-metagenome-genome-assembly--contig:-NODE-577-length-66936-cov-6.073603_pt1 | contig 66936 bp, 51 predicted proteins | sample MGYA00237863_ERZ511475 | MGnify/ENA primary metagenome ERZ511475 (study PRJEB26305, sample SAMN06343858) | sediment metagenome | isolation source: hot spring sediment | place: Canada: British Columbia... | reverse complement strand
TCATTTCCCCGAAAGGCCTGCCGATCTTCACCTATGTCGCCCTCAACGGCAAGAGCCGTTATGCCTTACCGGATGGGCAGATTATGCCGGTGCGGGGTGTTGTCGCCTCGGTCCTTCATTGTCCTGGTGGCATCGCAATGACACTGGGGACAGCCCGCGGTTGCGGCTTGGACATCCGGCCCGACAAAGTCCCTGGCTTGGGCACCAGCTTCAAAACGACCCTGGCCAAAGCCCATGTCCAAGAGCTGCGCCTGGAAGTTTTCCTGGCACCCGATTACACCGCTCGCCGCGATCTGCTCCTCAAAGACCTACACGTCTGGGTCGATCTCCACGATTCCGACCATCTGGTCTGGTTCGGCCCACAATTCTGGCGCCAGCACTTCGTCGATCCCGTCTATGTTTGCGGCCCAGACCGAACCTGGAAGCTCTACGGCCGCATCGCTCCCCACCTGCTCGCCGATCCCAAAACACGTCCGGAAAACCTGAATAAGTGAGCTTGGGAATCAGTCCGTGGACAGGTCAGCCGACGAAAGGGAATGCCGGGGCAGGCCTCAAGCGGGTCCAACTGGCTGTAGGAGAATGACGCCGGGTTGACAGCGCAGGTAGGAAATCCTTCAATCGGGCTGGGGAATCGTTCCCCAAAAACCTGCACCGCTACTGATGGACGCTTCGCGGATTCTGGATCACCTCTTCGGGTCGATTCCGGATTGTTTCCTTTTACCGACTCCAGACCGCCTCTTCCGCTCCTCGCGGATCGCTTGCAATGTACGGAAGTTCTGGAGGAATCAGAGGCGAACGCGGGCCAGATAGATGCTGCTTTTGCCTTCGTGGGAGCTGTAATAGCTGATCCACAGCTCCTCGTTATACCAGACCAGACCGGGATAGCTGGTGTCCCCTCCGGAAGGGAGTGTGAGCACAGGCCGGAGTTTGCCCGCCTGGACATCCAATTGGGCGAGGATCGTCGTAGGTTTGCCCTGCTCGATGCGCCGGCCGCAGGCCCACCATCGGCCATCCGGCAGGCGGAGGAAATGGGGGCCGCCGAAGTACATGCCCAGGTCCCGCCACTGCCAGCGCGTGTAGGGTGGCTGGCTTTCGCCGAGCAGAGCCGTATTGGGGGAACCATCGCGGCGTTGCAGACAGAATAACGTTTCTCCCTGGAAGACGAGACTCGCCTCGGTGCAATTCGGCGGCTCGAACTCGCTCACCTTGTCCCAAGCCCGCCCATTGCGGCTTTTCGCCAGAAAGGCCCGGTAATGACCCCGCTGTTTCGGGTCCCAGGTGTAGGCCACACCGTAAGCAGTGTCCTGGTGCCAGGTCACCCGCCAGAGCCACTGCCAACTTTCGAGCACCCGCTCCGGGTCGCTCCAGCTTTTGCCATCCTTGGAAAAGCAGACGAAGGAGTAATGGTCGGTCAGCGGCTGGCGATGGGCTGGGAACGCCGCCCCGCCCACGAGCATAAGCTGGCCTTCCGGAGTCACCGACAACTTCGGATCACGCAGGTCCGTCTCTTTTTTGCGGATTTCCGCCAGGCTCTCCCAGTCCTGCCCGTTGGATGAGGCAAGGACGCGAATGACTCCGGCCCCCTGGGCATGTCCGGCCCCTTCCCGAAAGACGCAATACCAGCGCTCCCCCCAGCGAAGCAGATCGGTGAAGGCATTGTGCGCTCCCCGATCCCAGACCTTTTGCACCACCGCCTTCGGTCCCGGACCTGCCTGGGCGTAACCCCAACGATTCAGCAACCAAAGGCCGCCGCTTACGACACTGGCTTGCAACAATACACGCCGGCTGAAACGATATTCCGTCATGATGGGTGCCCCCAGGGTGAGGACTCGTCCTTCCAAATCGCCCCTACTTATAACGTCCCTATCTTAACCTGAGACATCCCCGATGCACTATGGAAAGTTTTTCCCAGAGACATCCCAGCCAACCTGGTAGAATAGGTTTCCTCCCTGGCTAGGATCAATGCCCTTTCCTTGGGGTTGGGATGATACCTAACCTGCAAAGCGAACGAGGTGTCTATGCCCGCACGCAAACAGAGCCTCATGGAAGTCGATGCGGCGGCAGCCGTGGAGCGGTTGCTGCGTTTGCTGGCGGTTCCTGGCGTGACGGGTCAAGAAGAAGCGGTGGCCCGAACGATTGCGGATATGCTGCGGGAGGTGGGAGTGCCTCCTGAGGCGATACGCTTCGATGATGCCCACCAACGCATTCCAGAGCCGACGCCGGTGGGAAATCTGATCGTCCAGCTTCCTGCCCATCTACCCCGCCGCTCGAAGAGCAAAGCGCGCGGCCACGCGGACCCGATCCTCTTCGCCACGCACATGGATACCGTCCCTTTGTGCGCGGGAGCCGAACCGAAGGTCGAAGGACGCCGCGTTGTCAATGTGCACGAAGGCAAAACCGCCCTGGGAGGAGACAATCGGACAGGCTGTGCCGTACTGGTGACACTCGCGGCGGAGTTGATTCGGCAGGGATTGCCTCATCCACCCATCACGCTGCTGTTCACTGTTCGGGAAGAGAGCGGTCTCTACGGGGCGCGCTACCTGAATCCCGCAGACTTGGGAGGCGTGGTGATGGGGTTCAACGTGGATGGGCGCAACGCAGCGGAGTTGACCGTCGGGGCCATTGGTGCGGACCGCTGGAGTGTGGACATCTACGGCAAAGCAGCCCACGCCGGAGTGGCCCCCGAAAAAGGCATTTCCGCCACTATGATCCTGGCCCTTGCCATGCAGGAAATTTTCCGCAAAGGCTGGTGGGGAAAAATTACCCAAAACGGCCGGGAAGGCACGAGCAACATCGGCTATATCGGCGATGCCCAAGGCCGCAGCGCAGGGAATGCCACGAATGTGGTCACCGATTACGTTCATGTCAAAGGGGAAAGCCGCAGTCACGATGCCCAATTCGTCCGGGAAATCACGTCGGCCTATCAAGCCGCTTTTCAAAGGGCGGCCCGCAAAGTCAAGGATTGCGAGGGGCGGACAGGCCGTGTCGTGTTCCAATCCCGCCTCGATTATTTACCCTTTCGGCTTGCGGAAGACGCCCCGGTGGTCCAACGGGCCGTGCGAGCCGCTCAGGCCATTGGCCTCGATCCCGTCCTCCGGGTGACCAACGGCGGGTTGGACGCGAACTGGCTGGTCAAACACGGCATCCCCACCGTCACCTTCGGCGCCGGGCAAAACGAAATCCACACCGTTCAGGAATTCGTGGACCTGGACGAATTCGACAAGGCCTGCCGCCTGGCCCTAGCTTTGGCGACCTTGGCCTGACTGCTCCCACCAAGGGGCACTCCTGGAGAGAACACGGCCCGGAGACGATCCGACCCAGAGACTGCCCAAACCGATCACGCAGAAGAACCTGACACCGGGGAGATTCGCGGGGGAGGAATCGGAGCGAGAATCTCCAGCACATCCACGACCGGGCGTTCCCCGCTGTAAATGACACCGACTCGTCCATAGGTGCGGCTGGCGGCTTCCACCCCGAACCACTCGGCCATCGCGGCACTGAGCGTCACACGCAAATAGGCTTGCGGTTCGATCCGCCGCAGCATGTTGTGCTCAATCAGAATCCGGCCAAGTGGCATCTGTTCCGCGAGAATGGCCTGTCGGATGTTCTCCGGGCAAACCGACAGGTCGATCCGGACCAAGCCGAACTGCACCACGCGGCTCCCAGCAAGGAGCAGGATTTTCCGGGCATAGTCCAGCCCGTGTTTCTTCACCGCAAGGACGCGCACCTGAACTGGCATACCGTAAAACTCCTCCACGGTCACCGTCATGTGGTGCGTATGGACCAGCAGCCGGTGATACGGCTCCGGAACGGAGCGAGCCGGAATCTCCTCAATGCGCGGACGTTCCGGAGAATCTGGGAACGGCTGATACAAACGTTCCAGGATAGCAGCGGCAGGCATGCGTCACTTCCGGAGCAATCAACCCGCTCGTGGGAGCAGACAAGAGCGATTCAGGGGCGCCGTTGTTGGAACTATACCATACCCTCCCGCCCTCCATTACACTCCCCCGGAAGGTGGAAGCGAACACACTGGACCACGCTTGATTTTTCCTGGCCGCACCTTGCGCCCTCGCCTCGAGCGCAACTTGCCCTCATCCCCTTACACTGCCGGCGAAGGGGAAATAGGATTCCGAACGAGGCACGGACTCGGCGAGGGTTTCAGACTTAATTGGCAATCGCGGGGCAAACCCGGAGGGAGTGGAGAATTGGAGGGAAGCGGTTTGGGAGAAACGCCTTTGTCCAGAGATTTCATGGGCGATCCTGCGGGGGACGGCCTCGACGGGGTAGTCCGGGATGTGGTTCGAGCGATTGCACCAGCGCAGCCAACTGCTGAAAGCCATCGCCGTAGCTGGTGTACACGAGGCGGTTGCGAATGTCTTGAGTCAGAGCTTGCCCGCCCACGACGATGACGATCCCTTGTCTCTGCCAGGCGCGGGCCTGCGGATTGAACTCCGCCAGGAAAGACTCAGCATCGACCAGGTGGGTCGCGGACAGCCACACAAGACGGGGGCGCAACTCCTCAACCGCTGCTTGAAACGCCGAGACAGGGGTATGGGGTCCCAGGTTGATCGCGTTCCAGCCGCAATCAAATAACGTAAGCTGGGCCAACAGCGTCGGCAGCAGGTAATGATCGTGCTCTGGTGCTCCGCCAATGGCGCGCGGCCGGTACCGATCCGAGGGTGGGCGAAGCAGTTCCCGCAGCTCATAAAGTACAGCGGCCACCTCCTGCGTGATGCGGTGTTCCTGCATCACGTCAAGTGTTCCGCTTTCCCAACCATGCCCAACCGCATGCATCAGGGGCACGATCACTTCGTCCGCCAATTGGGCCATCGATAACCCTTGGGTGTATGCCCCGCGGATGAGGGTCCGCAGCAAGGCGCCATCTTGACGCAAGGCGGCTTGGCGAATTTGGCGGGCTAACAGTTGCGTGTCGGAACTGCAAGTCTCGACCGTCGTACCCAGCAACACCGAAAGATTCGGCTGGGGGAGTACCCCTTGGCGGACCAAACGCAGGATTTCCCCCAGCGGCAACTTACGATGTCCGCCCACAGTACGCTGCGCCGGCAGGATGCCCTGATCCACCCACCGCTTGATTGTCGTGACGCTAACTCCCAACGCCTCGGCCACCTGCTGCGTACTCACATATCGTTCCGGGAGCAGGTCAACTCCCGCCCCAGGTTTGTCCGCTTCCACTTTATCTGGACGATTCATACGTTTTGTTGACCCCGCGGATTCCAGCCATCGAGCCGCCCCCTTTGCTCAACAGTCACATCTTCATTATAGCCGTTCTCCCGAACGCCAGAGCCAGAAAAGCATAACCTATTGTTTTCCAAGGAAATTGGAAAGGGAAGGAAAGCCTATGCCTGTTGCCCCTAAAAAATGTTCGTTTTGGACGTTTTTTGGTGAAACATTCCGTTCGCAGTACGGTATAATGAGGTGGCGGCAGCAAGAAAATCGTCCAAAACGTACAACTTTCAGGAGCGTGCCATGCCTGCCCACACAACCTCAACGCGGCGCGTGTCCCGCCGCAACCGCCTGCCAGCCTATGTCTTCCATCCCTCATTCCGGGAGAAAACAGCGATCCAGCAATATGACCCTGCCCCTCTTCTGAAGGATACTTCCGACACTCAACAGCCTTTTATGCCCGATGAATTGACCCGCGAGTTCGCCCGCCGGATGCATTACGCCGCCTACCGCGCCCACCAAAGCACTCAGGAGGCCACTCGGCAACGCTGGCTGGATGCCTACTACCAATTGCGAGATCGGATCGTGCTGGGCAATCGCAAGCTCATCTTTCGTGCGGTGCGTCGCCGGGTCCTGCAAGCGTCCCACACCGATGACTTCATCAGCGACTGCCACATTGTGCTTATTCACGCGGTCGCTGCCTTCAATCCTTGGCTCAACATCCGCTTCAGCACTTACGCCTACACCTGCCTTGTTCGTGCCTTATCGCGGCAAAATCAGCGGCTGGCCACCGATCGGCTCAGTCAAGCTCTCTCCTTCGATTCCCTCCCGGATGGTGAACCGAACGTCCCCGCTGCTACGCCATCACCAGCTAGCGAACCCCGCAGCTCACTCCCCATCGATGAGTTCCTCCGGCATGACCATCCCCTCCTCACCGACCGGGAAAAGGCAATCCTCAAGCTGCGCTTTGGGTGGGGCGATAACGGAGGCGCCCCTACGCTGGAACAGGTGGGCCGATCTGTGGGATTGTCCAAGGAACGGGTTCGTCAGGTCCAAGCGGTGGCACTCCATAAACTCCGGGCAGCCCTGATCCAGCGGTGATTCGCACTGCGCGTCTAAGCAGGTCGCCTGGCCAGACAGCACCATTTCTCGAAACCGCGGCCCAGGACCGTTGGGGATTCTTTCCCCAACTCCGTCTCCGCCTTTCCCCTTGTTCTGGCCGCATGTATCCCGGAGACCCCTCGCTTGTCCGCCCAACCAATGTCAGACGGCGAGGCAAGGCGTGGCGGTGAAATGGTCTGATCGTTGTCCCAATGCCAGCCGTCCTCCGCCAGGGAATAGTCAATTTTCTCCACGTTAGCAAAAATTCCCACTACTATTGGGCTTTCAGTAATACCGGGACGAAATACTGGTATTTTTGATGGCATCTTAATTCTGACATTCTCCCCAGTTAGCAACTTGATTTCTGAGCAATTTCTGCCTACCATCATGCCCATCCCCCTGAGCAGATTCGCAGAAGTGACAGAAGATTGGCTCAGGGCGTGGGAATGGGGCTGACGTCACACCATCTAACTTCAGAGGAGGCAGAATGAAACGCAAGGGAACCAGTACCGCTCGCCCAAGTCTGACTCGCGGACGTCTGATCCGGCTGTTTCGCTTCTTGAAGCTGGTGGAGAAAGGGCCGCAAAAGCGGGAACAGATCATGAAGCGGTTGCACCTGGACATTCGGGGTTTCTACAGGGATTTGGAGGCTCTCCGGGAGTTGAAGATTCCCATCGAAATCGGCGAAGACCACCGTTATGCCCTGAAAGGGACGCTGGAGGAAGCTCTGTCTCACCTGCCTTTCCCGGACCCACAACTGACGTTCAGTGATGTAGCGGATTTGGCGCAAGGGAGCGGTCCGGCTCACGAGAAGCTCCGCAAACAGTGGGAAGCCATGCTCGGAGAGCGGGGGGAGAAAGGTTGATCGGCTTCCTCCTTTCCGACTGCTGACTAGCGCCTTGCCCTTGTTCCCGTCCTGGCTTTTTGCTCTAATGCCGCCGATTTTCCGATGCTTCACTCAGGGAGAGTCGGCGATGGAGGCTGTCATTGTCATTCCCGCTCGGTTTACTTCGAGTCGCTTGCCGGGCAAGCCGTTGCTTCGAGAAACAGGCAAGTATCTCATTCAGCATGTCTATGAGCGGGCCGTACGCGTCCGCGGCGTGCAAGGGGTACTGGTGGCTACGGATGATCCGCGCATCGTCGCAGCGGTCGAAAGTTTCGGCGGCCAGGCCGTGCTGACGCGAGAAGACCATCCTTCGGGCACCGACCGCATCGCCGAAGTCGCCAACCGTTTGACAGCCGATGTCATCGTCAATCTTCAGGGAGATGAACCCCAGATTGAGCCGAGCCACGTTGAGACGCTGATCGCCTTGATGCGGAACCATAGCGACTGCCCGATGGCGACCCTGGCCGCCCCCTTGCGCTGTAGCGAGGACTATTTCAGTCCTCACGTGGTCAAGGTGGTTTGCGATGGACATGGGCGTGCCCTCTACTTCTCCCGCGCGCCTATTCCCTACCACCGGAACGGCCCGCCCGATTGGCAGAAGCCTTCCCCCTTCTATCTCCAGCATTTGGGGATTTACGCTTATCGGCGGCATTTTCTGCGGGAATTGGCGGCTACGCCTCCCCATCCCCTGGAGCAGATCGAGCAACTGGAACAGTTGCGGGCATTAGCGCTCGGCATCTCCCTCCGAGTCGGAATCGTTTCCCATGCTCACAAGGGAATCGACACTCCTGCCGACTATGCCGAGTTTGTCCGCAACTATCGAAGGGAACAAGAGCGTCAGGCAGCCTAGGGAACTCGGAGGCTGATTCCGCGCCTTTGCGATTGGTCACTTTCTGCGGCGCTCATATACTGGAGTTTGTGGGGACGACGCGCATTTTTCACGCCGCGTTCCCACTCTTTTCATGAGCGGGAACGCAGAACTATGACCAAACACATTTTCGTGACGGGGGGCGTGGTCAGCTCCCTGGGTAAGGGTTTAACTTCAGCGTCCATCGGCATGCTCCTTGAGCGCCGGGGACTGCGCGTGCGCATGCAGAAGATGGACCCCTACATCAACGTCGATCCCGGCACCATGTCCCCGTACCAGCATGGGGAAGTCTATGTCTTGGACGACGGAGCCGAAACCGACCTCGACTTGGGCCATTATGAACGGTTCACCCACGCCCCCCTGAACAAAGATTGCAACTATACGACGGGGAAAATCTATCTCTCCGTCATCGAAAAGGAGCGGCGCGGCGACTACAAGGGCAAGACCGTCCAGGTCATCCCGCACATCACCGACGAGATCAAAAACTGCATCCGCAAGCTGGCCGGCCCGGATGTCGATGTCGTGATCACCGAGATCGGCGGCACCGTGGGCGACATCGAAGGAATGCCCTTCTTCGAGGCCATCCGCCAATTTGCCCTGGAAGTCGGCAAACAAAACTGCTTGTTCATTCATCTGACCCTGGTCCCTTACCTCAAAGCGGCAGGCGAGTTGAAGACGAAGCCGACTCAACACAGCGTGCGGGAACTCCGCGCCATCGGCATCCAGCCGGACCTGCTCATCTGCCGAACGGAACGAGAAATTCCAGAAAGCGAATGCGAAAAGATCGCCTTGTTCTGCAACATCGAGCGCCGGGCTGTCATTGAGGAAAAGGACAAGGAATACAGCGTCTATGAGGTGCCGCTAGGCTTTGCCGAAAAGGGATTGGATCAACTTCTGGTCGAGAAATTGGGGCTGACCCATGCCCAACCGCTCCAGATCGACGATTGGCGGGAAATGGTGGACCGGCTGATTCATCCCGACGGGGAGGTCGTGATCGGCTTCGTCGGCAAATATGTCAAGCACCGGGACGCTTACAAGTCGGTTTATGAAGCCCTTGATCATGCCGGGATTTACCACCGAGTGCGGGTGCGAGTGATCCGAATCGATGCGGAGAAGTTGACCTCCGAGTCGGCAGCGGCAGCGGCGTTGACCGCGGTCGATGGCCTGCTCGTGCCGGGAGGATTTGACAAGCGCGGCATCGAAGGAAAAATCGCAGCGATCCGTTATGCTCGTGAGTCGCGCCTCCCCTTCTTCGGCATCTGCCTCGGCTTGCAATGTGCGGTGATCGAGTTTGCCCGGCATGTGGTAGGGCTTGCCGAAGCGAACAGCACCGAGTTCCACAAAGCCACGCCGCACCCCGTCGTCTGCCTTTTGAGCGAGCAGGAGCAGGTAGCCCAGTTGGGCGGCACCCTGCGGTTGGGCGCCTACCCCTGTCGGTTGCGGCGGGACACGCGGGCCTTCGAGGCTTACGGCACCGAAATGATCAGCGAACGCCACCGCCACCGTTACGAAGTCAACAACCGCTATGTGGAACAATTGGAAGCCCACGGGCTGGTCGTGGCCGGCCGCAGCCCCGACGGCCAACTCGTGGAAATCATCGAGCTACCGGATCATCCCTGGTTTGTCGGCGTGCAGTTCCATCCGGAGTTCAAATCCAAGCCGACTCAGGCACATCCCCTCTTCCGGGATTTCATCGCCGCCGCCTTGCGCCACCGCCAGCTCCGCGAAGGCAACCGCACGGACAACCGCGAGCGCGCCATCGTAACCGTCGGCTGATTCCGTGCCCCCACGGCCCTCCTAGGACTCTCGCAGCCAATCCGGACGCCATAGTTCCAAGGTTTCGCAAAAAACAAATCAAGACGAACCGAGAGGTCCGTCTCATCACTGAGTTTATTCACCCCCAGTAGTCCGCCTTCGAGCTGAGAGCGGACCGGCTCCAACAGTTGGACTTGGCTGGCCCCAATCCAGGGCAGAGGAGGTTGCAGAATCCTCCCACGAGCCGGTGGCGATTCACTGGCGGGGTGTAATGTCGAACACCGTCGGTTTGAGTTCTGTCACGGGACCTTTGATTTCAATTTCCTGCCCGAAGCGGCCCGCTGCACCGCCGAGGAAGCCGTTCTCATGCCAAAAGACGATGCGGAACTTGCCGACCGGTGCGTTCTTGATTTCAAAGTTGCCGTTTTCATCCGTGACAGCCACGTAAGGATGGTCGAAGATGCGCACGTAGCCGGTCATCCAACCGTGAATGGTACAGGAGTACTTGATGGGCGGGGACTCAAACTGGAGCGGTTGCGGCATGACCCATTGGTCCATTTTGGGAATGGTGACGTTGTAATTGCCGTTGTTGCCGCTGTTCCAGAAGAAGTTGTGCGCCACGGGAGAAGAGTTCTTGACGATGAGCTTGTCCCCCGGATGGGCGATGGTAACGCGATCGACAAACATGCATTGGGGCTGATCAATGACGATCTCCGCAGGCTTGCGTTTGGCAAAATCGGGATGAATCTGAGAGGGCAGGAACTTGGACTTGGGGTCCTTGTCATTGGGCCGCAGCCAAACGACCACATTTTTGATGCCCCGATTCTTGGGATTGACCATCATGGATTCATCGAGGATGGGACCTTTGGCTAGGCAGTGGTCCTTGTCCTGCGTGACATTGAGGGGCTTGCGTTCGGGAATGGGTTTGTCTTCGGGAAACACCACGCGTCCCTTAACGGTGGCCCACTGCTGGGCCTGGAGCGCGGTGGTGGAAAAGGCGAGCAGAGCCACAGTGCCCAAGGCAGTCCCCAGAGATTTCATACGTGATTCTCCCTCGTTGCAGTAAAGGTTACGCTCAACGGCTCGCAAAAAGCCAGTCGAGAGTATTTTTCGTGCAGCAGGGCGGAAGTGGCAACCGGAGGAGACCTCAGATGGCGGAAAAGTGCGGATCAATCATGGGACGATCCTGCCGCGGAGAGAGGATAGGCAAGGCAGCACTTCAGGCACGTTGCAAGATGCCCAACACCTCGGTATGCAGGCAGCCGTTCGTGGCGACGACCGCACTACTGGTGAAAGCATTCTGGCCGTGCCAATCGGTGATGCAGCCCCCGGCCTCGGTGATGATCGGAATCAGCGCGGCAACATCCCAGGGACTCAGGCCATGGTCGATCATGATGTCGGCCGCCCCTTCTGCCACCAGAACAAAGCCGTAGAAATCCCCATAGCCGCGCTGCCGCTCCGTCCGCCGGACCAATTCCAAAAAGACATCCTCCTTCCCCGCCTCCAAAAACCAGCGCAAGCTGGAGTAGCATAACAGCGCCTGATCGAGGCTGGACACCTGGGACACACGCAGCGGGCGGTCGTTGACGTAGGCCCCCTCCCCCCGCAAGGCGTGATAGAGGCGGTCCATCTCCGGAGCGTAAACGACCCCTGCGATCAACTCCCCCCGATATTCCAGCCCCAGAAGCGTCGCCCACAGGGGAATGTGGCGGATGAACGATTTGGTGCCGTCGATCGGATCGACGATCCAGCGGTACCCGGAGGAGCCATTTTGGTTGCCGTACTCTTCGCCGAGAAAGCCGTCGTCAGGGAAAGCGTCGGTCAGCACGTGGCGCAGCAAGGCTTCCGCTTCGCGGTCCGCGACGGTTACCGGCGTCTGATCGATCTTCTGCTCCACCGCGAGGGCCGTGGCATGGAAGTAGCGCCGGGCCAATTGCCCCGCCTGGCGCACCGCCGTCCGCGCCACCTCATAACGTGCACGCCATGCTGGATTCATGGATTCCCCCGGCGTCTCCGGCCTGCCCCTTCCCCGCTCCGTGGCACTCCTCGCTCTCCGGAACCAGAAAACCGGGGAGGACAGCGCCGGTGGGGCGAGACCAGCTTACTCGTGCCCTACTCAAGCTACATCCGCGGCGGAAACCATCGACACCTGGGCCTGGGCATAGGCCGCACTGCCGATGATGCCCGCATCATCCCCCAACGCCGCCATGACACAGCGCACTCCATCGGCGGCATACGGCAGCGTATAGCGGCGGGCAATCTCCCAGATGCGCTCGATGAAACTGTCCCCCAAGGCCGTCGTAACCCCGCCACCGATGACGATCACCTCCGGGTTAAGGAAATTGACCACACCGCCGATCGCCGCACCCAAAGCACGGGCTGCATCATCCACCAGTTGCACCGCCACTGGATCATCCCGCTGATAAAACTCGGCAAGCTGCGAGCTACGCACATGGGCCAAATCTATCCCCTTCCACTCCTTGCGGACCCGCTTGGGGGCATCATCCAGGATGTCCTTGGCACGCTTCATCATGAACTTGCGTCCGGCGATGTGTTCCAGGATCGTCCCCTGCCGCCAGTGGACCACCAGGTTGCCGAACTCGCCGGCGTTGCCGTTGAAGCCGGTGTATAGCTTGCCGTCGATGATCAGCCCGCCGCCCACTCCCGTGCCCACGAAGACGCCCAGGACATGCCGCGAGCCGCGGGCTGCCCCGTAGGTGAACTCCCCATACGTTCCCATACGCACGTCGTTTTCCACGATCAGCGGCCACGTCCAATGCGCCGGCAGAAGGGGTCGGATGTCTACCTCCCGCCAATCCAGGTTCGGTGCGTAGCGGACGCGCGTGGTGCCAATCTCCACTTGCCCCGGTACGCCGATGCACATCCCCCGCACCTGCTGCAACTCCACGCCGGCCTCCTTGAGCAGGGCTTCGATCCCCTGGACCAGCCGGCCGATGACCGCACTGGGGCCGCCCTCCGCCGCCGTCGGCTGCTTGGACCGAGCCACCAGTTTCATCTCGGCATCGAAGAGTCCCGACAGGATTTTCGTCCCGCCCAGGTCTACCCCTAGCCAGTATCCTGTACTCATGCGCCTGCCCATGACTGGAAGGACTTGCACGACGCTCACCACGACCTTTTCCCTTTCCCCATCGTCACTAATATGGTCCGGCCGGCCAAATTGCCACCTCTGAGGCGAAAATCTTACCCCCTGAACGAGCTGCAAGCTCCCCTCCGCCCTTACTTGATGCACATCCGGAACACACCACCCAGAAGTCCAAGGAAAATGAGACGGAGGGGGCCATACCCCCCTCCTGTCATAAAGCCGGCCAACCTGAGGCTGAGTTTATCTCGAATCCAAGCTCATCACCTAACGCGGATTGGCTTTGGTAAGTGCTATCAACGGCAGGTAATTCACCCGCACTGTGCGATCATCACTTCCTGAGACCACCAGCCGACCATCAGCACTCACGGAGACACCCCGCACCCAATCGCTGTGCCCCTCTAGCGTATGGAGCAATCGCCCACTCTCTACATCCCACACCCGCACCGTCCTATCCTCACCCCCAGACACTATTACCCGACCATCCCCACTCACGGAAACACCCAACACCCAACCCTTGTGCCCCTCCAGCCGATGCCGCAACTGACCACTCCCACCATCCCACACCAGCACCTGACCATCACTACCCCCCGACACCACCACACCACCATCCCCACTCACGGAAACACCATTCACCCAACCCCTGTGCCCCTCCAGCCGATGCCGCAACTGACCACTCCTCCCATCCCACACCAACACCTGACCATCACTACCCCCCGACACCACCACACCACCATCACCACTCACGGAAACACCCAACACCCCACCCCTGTGCCCCTCCAGCCGATGCCGCAACTGACCACTCACACCATCCCACACCAACACCTGACCATCCTTCCCCCCCGACACCACCACACCACCATCCCGGCTTGCCGCAACGCGGTAAACGTAATTTTGATGTCCTGCCAACACGCGTTGAGCTTGCCCGACCAGGAACATTTCCAGCATCTCCAGTCGCTGCGAAAGTTGCCGGATGTTCTCCTGGAGTTTGCCCTGCGGCAGTTGGCTGACTTGCTTTTGAATTTCCATCAACTCCTGCTGGCAGCGAGTGAGCTGCTCCCGCAAAGCCTGGTAGTCCTTGGCATTGCCCTTCATCGCATCGCGCAGCTCTTGAAGCTGTTTGTTGGCGGCCTCCAGGGACTGTTGCAGTTTCTGTTCCGCATCCGTGACTTGCCGATACCGCTCCTCCATCATCTGCATGCAGCCGAGAATGTCGGCGGACATGGTCAAGGAAATAGGCGGCCAATCGTAGCGATACCAATCCGTGACGAATTGGTATTGCTTATAGCGCCCTTCAAGCTGCTCGAAGCTTTGGCTGAGGGACTTTTGGTTCAAAGCGACCCCGGAGAGGGTTTTGACGTTCCCCTCGAAGTGCCGCTGCAAGTCATCGAGGGCTTTCTGGAGGTATTCGAGGTTGTGCTTGTAATCTTGTTGTTGATAATCATCAGAGAATGTAAATCCGACTGAAATGAGTCTGGAGATTGATATTGCTTTCAGATTGATTCCGTTATGACGCTCCTCGTAGTGACGATCGAGGGCATCCTTGAGGGCCTGCTCCCGTTGCTTGCGATCCTTCGCGGCCAGTTGGCGGATTTCGCCCAAAGTCGCCGTGATATGGGCTTGCTGGCCGAGCAGGATCGTCACGGTCTGCTGGTCCTGAATCTGCTGCAATTCTACCTCTTTGATGGTCATGCGAACAAGTTCGCAGAGCATGCTTTCGGGAAAGGTGCGGTCCTTGGCCGGAAGATCGCGCCGTACGGACAGTTCAATCGAGAGGTACTGGAGGAGAAAGCGATCAAAGCTGGTCTGCTGCTCTGCTGTGCCCTCTCTCGTGGGGAAGAAGAGGAGGTACTCCGGCTGGGCTGAGTGATATTTCGGCTTGATATCGTTGAGGAGCTGGTGGTACGACTGACGGAGCAGGTTGACCGTGGCAGAGATTTGCTCTTGCCGGAGCTGGGCACGCATCGGGCCGTGGACCTGGATGCGCAATTGCTGCAATTGTGGTGCTGGGGATAGATTTTGCGGCGGGATCGTTATCTTGACCCAACTCCCCTCCCTCTCTTGGAGGCATACTTGGGAGATCTGCTGAGGACCGGCGACCAACATCAGGGGCCCTTTATCCCTGACGCGAAACAATGAGACAGTAAACTTATCCTCCGCGAGTTTTGGTTGATCGAAGTGGATTTGGACCTGATTCGGTTGTGACTTGGCCACTTGGCGTAAATGATCGTATACGACCTTGCGGGTCTTCTCGTCTGCTAGCAGATTGAGGAGGCGAAAGCGGATCCTGAGCGGGTTTTTGCTATCCCCGGCTTGCGGTGCCCAAACTGGCGGTCGGGTTTGCCACTTCCCTTCTAGGAAGACCTCCGGTTCTCCCACAATCACCCACACCGGCAGGGGAATGATCGTCGTACGATCGGAGTAGTAATGGATGTTCACCCTAATGTTTTTTCCGGAATCCAGGGGCAAGTAGACATTCAGCAGAACTTTGATTCCCCTGGTCAGGGGAACCAAACTATCTGCTTGGCCCGCTTCCCGTGGAGGTTGAGACTCCACCGGGGGTTGTGCCCGTCCCGAGGCCAGAGTTGTACAAATCACCAGCAGAACAATCATTCCGATCATTCGGCGATACATGGTGATTGACCTCCCGCAGGAAGTTTATCACACCAAGGGATGTTTGTCCTATCCATCACATCCACCACTAGTCTAACTTGGAGATTCGCCGATCACAAGCATTTATTGAGGCGATTGGGTCAAAAGCGATCCCAAGCTTGCCCCGAGGAGAGGGCCGCGTGAGGTAAGCGGTTCCCAAAGCCAAGCGTGCGGAGGGGAGATGCGTGCCGGTACCGAAACCGAGGTAGCAGGGGACGGAGTCGGCTTGGCGCCAACGGAGGGTCAAGGTATGGGACAGCGGGTTGGATTCATGACTGGGGAGCAACCCGGCCGCTCGCAGGATTCAGACGGTGAACCACCCCACGGTGAGAGGATCAATGGAATGGAGCCAATGGCGGCGGATCGGCCTGGTGAGCGCATGCTTGTGGTGGGCGGGTGTCTGTGGCTGCAAGACCCTTTTTCCCTGGCCTGCACCCCCGGCACTCGACGAGGGGGATAAAAAAGGCCGGGTCAAGTCGCCGCCTGAAGGTCCGCCGGCGCCTCCCTTAGCCGTGACGGATTTTGCCAGCTATCCGAGCCGTCCGGGGGAGGTGGTGCGCCGGGCGGAAGGAAACGCAGGTCCCCTGGCAGGGCCAAGCTCTTCTGAGACACCCAGCGCAGCCGACCGGCTGGATCGAGGGGAGACGAAACATTCGCCGCCCGGCCCAATAGGAGGGGAACGGCCTACGGAAGGCGGACGGGAGCGGTTCGAGAATTGGACAGTATGGCCGGTCTCGTCCGCGGCAGCGGCTCTTTCCCCAGGACCAGACCCTCCTCTGCTGGCGGCGGTCCGCGCCCACGTGGAGGGGAAACCGGAGCGTGCCCTGGATGCCCTGGCCATGCTCGAGGCGGAAAACCAGGATTTTGTTTTGGCCTTGTTACCGATTCTCAGCAGCGGGGCAGCGACACGCTGGCGTGAAGATGCCCAGGCTGCCGCCGAGCTGGTGGGGCAACTCCAAGCCCTGACTGATCGGCTGGAAAAATACGCCGCCCTACGCCTGGGAACCGTCGCTTTCTGCCACCCCGTGCATGGCTACCGACGGTACGAACTGTGGCCAGCAAACACACCCTATCGCCCTGGCGACTTGGCTCAGCTTTACATCGAGGTCCGCAACATCGGGGGACAGCCAAGTCGCGGACCCCGCGGGGAAAGCTGGCTCATCCAGGTCCAGGCCTCGGTTGTCATCCGCGATGCCCATGGCCAACCCGTGTCTATGCCCGATCCCTCGGACCGCCGGCGGCGTGTGCCGGTCATGCGCTTCGAGGAGAACCGTTACACCCGCGGACCAGTCCGGGATTACTACCTGCTCTGTGCCTTCCCGGTGCCGGAGCAACCGGGGGTTTATACGGCCACGGTCGAAGTGAGCGATGCAGCGGGGCGCCGGAGCGGGCCGTCGGCAGCGGTTGAGTTTCGCGTGGCTGGACCCTGAAAACGCGGCCAGTTCCCAGGAAGGAGAATCCCCCTCAACGGGGACATGGCCTTCAGAACGTCCCTTCTGTCACAATCAGCTCTCTGCCCAGGACCATAAGCCCCCACCCAGACACAACAGGCGGTTCAGACTAAAACATCTTCTCCCTCGTGGGGGAAAAACGGTATGCGAGGTGAGTTGGAAAGAGGAAGGCGATCACCCATGGAAACCATTCAACCCACTCAGATTTTCTATCATCCCGGCGCGGTGACACGTGAGGAGCGGCGAGCGTTGCTCCGCCAAAGCGGGGGAACGCTGTGGTTCACCGGATTATCGGGTTCCGGCAAAAGCACGCTGGCCGTGGCCCTGGAACAGGTGCTGATCCAGCGGGGCCACGCCGCCTATGTGCTCGATGGCGACAATATCCGCTTCGGACTGAACGCCGGGCCAAAGATCCTCATGGAAAGCCGGGGGTATTCGGAAGAGCAGGCGCGGCGCTTTGGCCTGGGCTTCAGTGCGGCGGATCGAGAGGAGAACATCCGGCGGATCGGGGAGGTGGCCCGCCTGTTTGCTGACGCCGGGGTGTTTGCCCTGACCAGTTTCATCAGCCCCTATCGCAAGGACCGGGATGCAGTACGGCGGATTCACGAGCAGAACAAGGGCGGCCCGCTGCCGTTTATCGAGATTTACGTGAGCACGCCGTTATCCTGGTGCGAGGAGCGGGACCCCAAAGGGCTGTATCAGCAGGCGCGGGCTGCTGTGGCTGCCGGGCGCGGCATGGGCTTCACGGGCATCGACGATCCTTACGAACCCCCCCTTCATCCGGAACTAACCTACGACGCTTCCCGTCAGAGTGTGGAAGAGGGGGTGGCGATGATCCTGAATTATCTGCACGAGCGCGGCTTGCTGGATCCGGGCGGCTCTTCCGGGTCGCGGCTGACAGTCTAAAAAACTCTCCTCTGGCGAAAATCCGTCGGGCGGCGGACGGAGTCTGTGCGTCGCTCCGATTGTGCGGAGCGCTGCGGATAGACGGATGGCAGCGATCCGGCCAGTTACTCCGCGCGCCCGATGGCCACAAGCGGGAAAAAGCCGCTGAAATCGCCAGAGTCGGTTGACTTCGCGCCGTTTTCCCATTCCACTGCAATATGTGCAGTCGGAGTAATCGCGCGGAAAAATCGTTCTCGTGGCGATTTTTCCTCAAGAAGTGGCGTCTTTGCCTTGAATGTGCGGGCAACTCAACGTAGAGTTGTCGCACACCCTCCGCTAGAGCAAGGCGTGACAGAGGGTGGTCGCCAGCAGCACGAACGCCCTGACGGGTGAATAGACCCCTTCCAACAGGTAGCGATCTATGCCGGACGATGATTTTTACCGGCTCCGCCGAAGCAAACCTTCCGGTCCGGGCCAATTGCGGGTGCCGGGAGCGCGCCGCCGACCCTGCCCTGTCTTCCTTCCCGCGGAATACCAGCCGAAATACCCCTACCCGTTAGTTCTGCTACTCCATCCTCACGGCAGCGACGAGTGGGAAACTCTGGCGCGCGTACCCCACCTGAGCAACCGCAACTACATCGTGCTCTGCCCCCGCGGCAGCCGCCCTGTCACTCCCAATAGCTACGGCCAGATCCGTTGGAGCTGGACGGAAGGACAGCCGGCTGACATCGGCTATCTGCAACGCCTGCTCGATGCGGCCTGCCAACGCTGGAGCACCCCCAACCCGCGGGTCTACGTCATCGGTGTCGGTCAGGCTGCCGTGCTAGCCGAACGTTTGGCTGCCTCCTATCTGGGGGCGATCTCTGGCCTGGCTTTGCTCCATCCCGCGGCGGAACACATCCGGCAAGGAACGCTCGGCCAAGCGATCCGACCGGGTCTGCGTTTGTTTCTGGGAGCAGAAGTACGCCCCCCCCTGTCCCGTTCGGCCATCCGCCGCTTGGCCGCTCACTACCGCCGTCTGGGAGCGGCGGTGCAGCAGGAAAGCTGGCCCTTCGGCTCGCCCTGGTATCTCCAGGGTTTGCGCCGCATCAATCGCTGGATCATGGATGCCATACCCGCAGCCGCCCTTCCCGTATCGCGGCCCGCCGCCCTCTTGTATGGTCTGAAACCGGGCCTCGCCGTGTCACAATCGTAGTGCCCCCTCGCGGCACTTGAACTTCTAGTCATAGTGGGCGCGGTTGTGGAAAGGGAGGACGTTCGTACTTTCTTCGTTTGCAGTGCAGAAAAACCCTAGAAATAGTCGCAGGAGGCTCCTAGGGACACGATTTCGCAGTTTCACTCTTCCCATTCCGCAGGATCGAGCTGAGCGGCAGCGGCATCGGCCAATTCATCGAGCACCCCTTGAATCACGCTCATCCGTTCGGGGCGTTTGTGGGCATTCGGTTGGAGGCAGGCGTGGATCAACTCCGCCAGTCGCTCAGGAACCGCCGGATTGAGCGAACGGACCGGCTTGAGCTGTTCCAGGAATAGCCGGGAATTTAGGGGCAATCCGCCTTCCGGAGGCACCCAGCAGGGGGGGAGTTGCAATGTGGTCAAGCGGTACATGGTGGCGCCGAAGTTGTAAATGTCCGTCCGTTCGTTGATGATCTTGTGCTCCACCGTCTCCGGGGCCATGTATTCCGGCGTTCCTTGCACGCGGTTCTTGCCTTCCCCCTTAATCCAGGCTAAGCCATAGTCGATGACCTTGACCCGCGTGCCGCGATCGTAGATCAAGTTGCCTGGTTTCATATCTCCGTGATAGACCCCTTGCTTATGCATGTGGGTGAGGGCGTCGGCGATCCGTTCCAGCACCCGCAGCAGTTTCGGCAGGCGCAGCAAGGGGAGCTTGTCCATCGGCGTGCCCGGCGCATATTCGATGAGCAGGCGGGCCTTCTTCGGCCCTGTGAACCAGCCCTTCTCGACTTCCAGGGCGTACACCTTGACCAAGTTCGGATGCTGGAGCATCTGCCCGACGCGGAACTCATGCCGGGCCTGGTCGAGATATTTCAGGTCTTCCGGACTATCAATGGAGATGAGCTTAAGGACATACTCGCGCCCATCCTCTTCGCGGCGAATGCGGAGGACGCTACTGTGAGCGCCTCCACCGAGGGTTTCCAAGACCGTGAACCTGCCGATTTTGTCAATCGTCATGGTTATCACTCGTAAAATGGTGCAGACTGCTGTGCGCGATTTCTCGCTGCGCCTTTGCTGATCATGCTACTCATGCTACAGCGTAGCATATCGGTGGAACAAGCGTAGCATACGGGTGGAACCATGGGATAGCGCCGCCGCTTCGGGAGCGAGTCAGGGATTCGAGAATCAGGACCAGTAGCAATGGGTCGTGAGCCGACAGTGCCCATCTCCGCCGCGGCCATCGAGGACCGCACCCAGCAATGGGGCCGGGAAATTTTTGCGCGGGCGGAGCAGTTCGCCCCTCAGCCCCTGTCGCGCACTTGGTTCGATGACCACCTCTTGCGCCTCGGCATGCACCATAGCGCGCTGAAGGTCCAGCTCTTCCGTTTTGTCGATACGTTGCCCACCCTCTCCCAGGCCGAGGATGTCGCTGACCATCTCCTCGCCTACCTCCGGGAAGCGCAGAGCGATCTGCCCCGGTGGGTGCAGGCAACTCTGCCCCTTTTACCGCGACGGGGACTGCCGTCGCGCTGGCTCGCCACTCTCGCCCAGTGGTCGGTCCGCCGCCTGGCGCGCCGCTTCATCGCCGGCACCTCCCTCGAAGAAGTCTTGCAAACCCTTCAGGTTTTGCGCCAGCGCCAGTTGGCTTTCACCCTGGACCTGCTCGGCGAAGCCACCCTCACGGAGGCGGAAGCCGATGCTGTGCAACGCCAGTACCTCCACCTGCTCGAAGGACTGACACCGAGCGTCCACTCCTGGCCGGAACAACCCCTGCTCGATCGTGATGATCGCGGACCTATCCCCCGCGTCAACATCTCGATCAAGCTCTCTGCACTTTACAGCCAATTCGACCCGATGGATCCGGAGCGGGTCAGCGGCGCCGTCCGCCAGCGCCTACGCCCCATCCTGAGCCTGGCCCGGCAACGCGGCGCCTTCGTCAATTTCGACATGGAACATTATGCGGTCAAGGACTTGACCTTGCACATCTTCCGAGATGTTCTGAGTGAGTCAGAGTTCCGGGACTGGACTGACGTCGGCATCGCCCTGCAAGCCTATCTGAAGGAGACACCCGCCGACCTCCAGGAGCTGCTCCAGTGGACCCAGCGCGTCCGGGGCTATCCCGTGTGGATTCGGCTGGTCAAGGGAGCCTACTGGGATTACGAAACAGTCCTCGCAGCCCAGAACGGCTGGCCCGTTCCCGTCTTCACGCGCAAGTGGCAAAGCGATGCTGCCTTTGAGCAACTCAGCGATTTCCTCCTGGAACAAAGCGAATGGCTGCGCCCCGCCTTTGGCAGCCATAACATTCGCAGTCTGGCTCACGTGCTAGCCGCTGCCGAAGCACGGGAAATGCCGCTGCCCCGCTTTGAGTTCCAGATGCTCTATGGCATGGGGGAACCCATTCAGGACGCCCTGCGGTCGTTAGGCTGCCGCGTCCGAATCTACACCCCCTTTGGCCAACTTTTACCCGGCATGGCTTACTTAGTCCGCCGTCTGTTGGAAAACTCATCGAATGATTCCTTCCTCCGCCAAGGGTTCGCGGAGGGAACCTCCGAGGAGGTTCTACTCATGAATCCCCAGAATCAGGCTGCTGCTACGCCTACTTCTCTACGGATGTCCCAACCCTCCCCTCCGTCCCATCCTATTCGCCCAATGTCAGGAGGTGGAAGGGGAGACGATGGACTATCCCTGTCATCGGCAAACGATGGACCGTTCCTATCCCCGGCGGATCTACCCGATTGGCCGGCGTTCCGCAATGAGCCGCACACTGACTTCAGCCGACTCCGGGCGCAGGAACAGATGCGTGCGGCCTTGCAGCGGGTCCGCAGTCAGTTCGGCGGCACCTATCCATTGGTGATTGCGGGGCAGGCCGTGGCAGGTGCCCGCTGGCTGGAGAGCGTCAATCCGTCGCGCCTAGCGGAGATTGTGGGCCGGGTTGCCTTGGCCTCCCCGGAGCAGGCCCAGGCGGCGATTGCGGCCGCTCGCCAGGCTTTCCCCCGCTGGCGGGACACACCAGTGCGAGAACGCGCCGAGCTATTGCGCCGTCTGGCCGAGGAGTTCCGCCAACGTCGCTGGGACCTGAGCGCCTGGATCATCTACGAAACTGGCAAGCCCTGGCGTGAGGCCGACGCTGATGTCGCCGAAGCCATCGACTTCTGCGAGTATTACGCGCGCGAGATGCTCCGCCTGGCGGTGCCACGGACTTGCCATGTGCCGGGAGAGGACAATTTGTACTTTTACGAACCGCGGGGAGTCGCTGTGGTCATCGCGCCCTGGAACTTTCCGCTAGCGATCCTCACCGGCATGGCCACGGCTGCTCTGGTCGCCGGGAATACTGTCATTCTCAAACCCGCGGAGCAATCCTCGGTCGTGGCGGCCCAATTGATGGACTGCCTTCAGGCGGCGGGAGCACCGCCGAATGTCGTCCAATTCCTGCCCGGAATCGGGGAAGAGATCGGCCCGATCCTCGTGGAACATCCCGATGTCTCGATCATCACATTCACCGGCTCGATGCGAGTCGGTTTGTGGATTCAGGAGGCGGCGGCGCGTACTCCTCCAGGCCAGGATCACGTCAAACGGGTGATTGCGGAGATGGGGGGAAAAAACGCAATCATCGTGGATGCCGATGCCGATTTGGATGAAGCGGTCAAAGGAGTCGTGGATTCGGCCTTTGGTTACAGCGGCCAGAAATGCTCGGCCTGTTCGCGAGTCATCGTTTTGGAGCCGATTTATAAGGCCTTTCTGGATCGGCTAATCGAGGCAACCCGCAGCCTGGTGATCGCTCCGGCGGATGACCCGTCGTGTTTTATCGGTCCTGTGATCGACGCCGAAGCGCGGCAGCGAATCGAGAGCACCATAGCCGCGGCGGAACATTATGCCCGCCTGGTGTACCGCGCCTCGGTAGGCCCCCTGGCACAGCAGGGGTTTTACGTCGGACCGGCGATCTTCACGGATGTTCCCGAAGACTCGCCGCTGGCTCAGGAGGAAATTTTCGGTCCTGTTCTGGCCGTCTTGCGGGCGAAAGACTTGGAGGATGCCCTGCGGATCGCCAATGGCACCCCTTACGCTCTCACCGGCGGCTGCTACACACGCCATCCGGAACATCTGCGCCGAGTCATTGCCGAGTTCCGAGTTGGGAACTTGTATATCAATCGAAAGATCACTGGTGCTTTGGTGGAACGGCAGCCCTTCGGGGGCTTCAAACGCAGTGGCATCGGGTCCAAGGCGGGCGGGCCGGATTATCTGCTCCAATTCCTCTGGCCGCGCACTGTGACCATCAATCAACTGCGCCGGGGGTTCGCCCCCGATACCGTCGGCGACTGACCGGCGGACGCTACGGCAGGGTCCGTTCCAGCGTCTCAAGCGTGGCCATGCCGGCCCACCACCCGCACGGTGCTGGCCTGGGGTCCCTTCTCCCCCATCTGCTCCACAAAGGCCACCTCGGTCCCCGGCTGTAAGTCCCGCAGCTCCGCGTTGACCAAGGCGTTCTTGTGGAAGTAGATTTCCCGCCCATCCGCAGTGATCAGGAAGCCATAATCCTGATCGGGGAAGACGATCCGGACCTTGGCGTGCGGCAGAGATTCCAGGTGCTTGACATCATGCCGCAGCTTGCGGACGTAATCCTCCAACTGGCGGATGGCCGCTTCAAACGCTTCCTTGATCGCAATCGGGAGGGCCTTGGCCGGAGTGTGGCCCGGTGCTTCCCGCGAGACGGCAATCTCCCCGCCAGGCACAGTAATATCCAGCCGAATCTGATACATGTTGCCATTTTTGTGATGGCGGTGAGGAATGTCGATCACCACCCGGCAGGACATGATGCGTTCGTAGAATCGTTCCAGTTTATTGGCCCGCTCCCGGACCATCTGTTCGACATCCGCATCCGGTTCCATGTTGTGGAAGGTGATCTGCATGGGCAGTTGCATGGACAAGCTCTCCTTTTCCTCATTGTCGGGAAGCTGGGTTGAGATTTGCCACCGTAGCACGAGCAGCTCTAACTCCCTCCTTTCGGGCTACCCGCTGAGGGAACTGCGGCGTTCCATCCGGGAAGAAACGGCAGCCCATTCGCGTTTAGGATACCCGAAGGAACACCGAGACGGAAGAGCAGGGAGGCTCCTATCTTTGCCTGCCCCCTGCCATTCCGTCCTGTGCGCAGGGATGGACCCGTCTGTTCCGAAACCCACTCAGGTGGTCACGGCCAAAGCGCCCGAATTTCATGGGGGAGGATTTGCTTCACCCCTTCGACTTCCCCCGTCGTGACATGGCGTGAGATCTCTTGCAGCACCGCCTTGACCACTTCCTCGATGTCGGCCTCCGGGTAGCCCCGAAACTCGCGACGGACCTGCTCCAGAAAGGCCGAGCGATGGCGGTCTTTGATCGGTTTGCCCGCCGGATGCCAGCCTTCGTAGAACACCCCGCGGATGAGCAAAGGAAGCTGAGCCGCAAACGAAGCCGCCACATCCACGGTCATATGGTCCCGCAACGCATGCAGCACCGACCGCAGGGCACTATACGCCCGATGTCGATCTGTCCAACCCATCCGCTCCATGATCCCGTTGAGCCAGATGTTGGTCGTCTGAATCGTGCTGTCGAAGGCTTCCAATCCTGTTTGGCTCATGATGTCTCCCTCCGGAATGGTCCATGCGGCGTGTTCCGACCCGACTAGGGAGGGATGCAAAGGCAATGCCAAGCCGGACGATCGCGTGAAAGGATGCACATGCACCCCCGGCAAGGACCGCCCCAACACGCCCTCTGTGCCTGGCCGACACAGAAGGTTTTGAGGTGAGACATATCCGTCACATCGAGGATTCCAGAGTTGGCTCGCTCCCTGAAGTAAACTCACTCCCTGACGTAAACTCGCTCTCTGAAGTCACTGCGGAGGTGATGCGGCCCCTTCCCAGCGTGTGTTCCTCGACCTTTCGAGCGAAGAAATCGCCCCCATATGTCAGTTATCGGGTAAAGTCCACGCGCAGGACTTCGCCAGGGCGGCCCTGGACCCGCCGGCTCTCCTGCCGCCACTGTCCCCCCTGTTGCCAGCGGACCGTCACCTGGTAGTCGTACAAGCGATCCTCTGGCAAGGGAGGAGATTCAAACAACCGCTCCAACCCGGTCTGTTGCGTTTTGTAATCGTTGATCCAGACCTCAGCGGCGGGTTGGGGTACGCGGATGGAGAGGGTAAGGCATCCGGCGGACGACGTGGGGCGAGGCAAGGGGAGGGTTGATCCTGGAAGCGGCGCATCCGGCGTGCTGGGAGCGATGCTGGGAGAGTGGCCCGGAGTGGTTTCGCCGATTGCTTCCAGGGCGGGCCAGACGCGGACAGTGGGATTCTTCACGCGGGGCGAGGCCGCGAAAATGCCCACCCATCCAAACGGGAAACCGGGATTAGGAACCGCGCGCCATTGGCGGACCAAGTCTTCGTTACCAAAAACCCCCGGAATGGGACCGTACACTGGCACAGGCGGACCATAGAGACTCAGACCATTGGACCAGAAACTGCCGGCCCGCGCAGAATAACCTGGAAAACCCCAGGGATAACCCACATAGGGACCAGCGGCCAAACCGGGATAACTCCAGGGCGGCGCCACGCGGGGTCCGTAAGGCCAACCGCTGGGATAGTACCCCGGCCCGAAGGGGGGGCCGACTGCGGCTGTGATGTTCCACCGCGGCGCTTCTGCCGCAGGAGGTAAGGGAGAAACGGGTTTGAGGCGGGCTTCCCAGTCCTTACGCCGGATCAGATGGCCTGAAGGCTCCACCGCTTTGCCAGAGGGTAGAGGTGAGGGCGGGTCGGAAGCAGTTTTTGGTCCCGAAACTCCCGATTCTTCGACCCGGCCGGCATCTGGGGCCGGAACTCCTCCGGTTTCAGTGCCGATGATAGCGACGGTTTGAGCGCGAACCGACAGCGGCAAGCCGACTCCCAGCACGATCACGCCGAGAGTGGCAAAAACCCACCGCGGAACGCGCGCGTGGCTCGGACCTTTGGCTTTGGTTTGGTTCCTCGGCATCATGCGTAGTACCCCTGATGGCGCCTATCGGCCAGAAAGCGGGGCGCATTGCACCGGGACAGTAAGGAAATGGGAGGGGCAAGGCCGATCCTAGCGGCGCCATCGGCGGGATCAGCAGAAAACGTGCAGGCGGCATCCGCGGCGGCGTCAACGGCTCGGTTGAGGCGAAATCTGCGACAGCGGCGTCCGGATTGCTCCCAGCCGACCGTCTTGGGTATGGCCGGCCACAATGAGGTCATACCCTCCCTGCGCCGTTCCCAGGACGAGTGGCAGTTGCACTTGGCCGTTTTCAGGGACAATGATCACGGGCATCCACAGGAGGGTGTCTGCAGACTGGTGTGAGTCGGGCAGGGGTAACGCTGGGGCGTATTCCCGGACCACCAGGGGAGGAGCGGCTGGCGGAAGCAACTCCAACACTTGCCAGTTCTGCCGTTGATTCGCCTCGTCCTGTTTGTTGTCAGGCTCCGAAGATTGCCGCGTTTTCGCCGAGGGTGTTCTCACAGTTTCTAACTTTAGCCTGCTGGGAACTGAGTCATGCTCGGAACGGAGAGCCTCTGGCCCCTCCTTCGTCTGCTTGAGTTCCCAGGCCCGTTGCAACAACTCGGCACGGTTATAGTTCAGCCGCTGGGCGAGGGCCTCAGCTTGGGCGAGACTTCGGCTAAGCTCCTGGATTTGCTCCTGAACTTTGCGGGCGCGATCGGTCATTTCCCGCTCTGCTGGGCCTCCACGATCCGGCAAGGCCGCACCAATGCCACTTCCACCCGGTGCGACGGGTCCAGCTTGCACATTCGTCGAGGCAGCCGGAGATGGGGGTGGTTGTCCTGGAAATCGAGGCGGCCTGACGGAATAGGGCAGGTTTGGTTCCCCTCCCGTGGAACCAACATTCTGGCGCCGCCAAGCTTCTTCGTTTCGCTCCTGTGCCCAATCCAGGGGAATGCGCGCGGCTGGGGCTTTCCCAAAACTTCCTTGCTTCGGCGGGGGCAGGCCAGCCAGTTCCATAGCCGTCCGGTCTTTATCAGGGCCAAGGATGCCAGACCGGGCGGGAGACCCTGCGTCTATTCGCGGCAACTCCATTTTATTCTGGAGTGATCCTGGAGTTCTGTTGGAAGATTCGGGTAACGTCGAAGCAACGCTAGGAAGCGCAGCGGCAGGGCTTGGAATATTAGCAGGGTGAGGGAATTGCCCCAACTCCTTCAGACGGAACATAGACTGCCCACCCTGAGTGGATAAAGCAGACTCAGCGGACTTGGGCAACCTGTTCTCGCCGACCTGCTGAGCCGATGTCGCGGCGTGAGGATCGCCGTGGGGACGAGCCGCACCTTGCAAAGTTCTGTCCCCATCGAGGAGGAACCACATTGCCAGGACCGAGAAGAGCAGTCCGGCGGTGCTGACTCCCCAAGGCAGGGGGTCGCCCCAACGGCGAACGGCAGCGACCAGGCAGAGGAGAGTGAAGAAAATGCCGAGGGCTAGCATGGTAGGACGTGCCTGTTGCCACGCTTGCCAGATTTGCATCGCCGCTTCTTGCTGATAGCTGGCTTGCTCTGTCGCCGCTTGTTGGGACAAAACACGCAGATGGAATTGCTGAAGGATGGCCTGCTGGCGCGGGTCGCTTTCCAATTCGGCAAGGTGCTGGCGGGCTTGCTCCCATTGGTGCATCGCTTGTTCGTAGCGGGGCCAGTACTGTTCGATAAGCCGCTCGCGGGCCTCTTCCGGGGTGGGTCCGAGTCGCGTGATGAGGGCCGGCGAGGAGCCGTACCAAGGCCGCTCTATCTTGTCTGAAATCGGCGGCATGGCAGCAGCGGGAGCGGCAGGAGCCAATGGTGCGGCTAGTGCTGTCTTTGGGGCCGGCCATTCCCGGAAGCGGCGCCAGCCTTGGGTACCCAACACCAGGTCCAGCACCTCCGGCGCTTTGGGATGCTGGCTGAGCAGGAAGTCGGCATACTCCAGTCCATCGGGAGACTGGATTTCTCCGGCCACGAGGAAATGTGTGGTCAATAGCCGCTGCTGTGGCCCAGGAGCATCCGCACTGTTGACCACCGCGGCATAGAGGATCGCCGGAGTTGGCCGCCCCTTCTCGTCATAGGTCGATAGGTGCAAAGCGGCGGCAGAGGGGGAAGTAGCCGTTGCCCCTTTCACGGGCAGCTTGCGCATGTCCGCCTGAATCTGCAAGCGCTGCCCGCTGTGGCGGAAGACCAGGCGTTCTGCAATCGGGAGGAGATCAGCATCAGCACCACTTTGAGACAAGTCTTCATAGACCGTCAGGCGCACCACACCTCCCAGGGTGATGCGGGGATCGCTCAGAAGGTCCACTTCTTCCCAGCGCCCGTTGGCCAGCGTCACCGTTCGGGTTTCCAGCAGGGCGCCACGAACGTAAGCTCCCACCACGATCCGGCGCTGCGGTTTGCCGACGGCATAAAGCCGCACGCGGATTGGCTCCCCTACCTGTGTCACCGGCTGCGGCACCTGCATCACCACCCCCGAAGGTTGGGGCGCGGGAAGCAGAAAGCCGCGGGAAGCGCTCAGAGTCCCCGCGACGCCGACGAGAGCGACCGAAGCGGGGGACGCTTGGCGGCGCCAGCTTTCAGGTAATAGGGGGGCGCTCAGGTGAGATGGCTCCGTGAGGTGGAGCCAGTAGTGGCGGCCCAATTCTGGTGTAAAGGTAAACTGGCCTAAGCCGCGATTAACACCCGGCTGGTCCGCGTCTCGGAGGGTTTTGACGTGGGCTAAGGTCTTCTGGCCATCGGTAATGAAGCCGCTGATATCCACGGGCAGGCCGGCCGGTGTTGTAGCTCGGAAATAGACGCGGCTTGGGACGCCTGCAACCAGATGTCCCCCTTCCGGGAAAAACTCGACGACCACCTGCTTACCGGCGACAGGCACGGCTCGCGCGATTCGCTCCGGTCCTTGAGGAGTGTGAAAGATGACCTGCAAGCGCACATCGCCTCGCGGCAAGCGCTCTTCTGGCGGCAGAGGGAAACGGAGGCGGACTAGTCCCTGCTCGTCGGTATGTCCGTGGGGCGTCAATTCCACCGAGACCGAATGTCCATCCACCGTGGCATCTGCTTCCACCTTCCATTTCGCTGCAGGCTGGCCGCGGAAGTGGGCCAGGGCTTGGGCCTCAACCCACGTACCCGGTCGGAAAGTCGGGGCGAGGAAATCTAAACGTTTGGCGAGCTGTTCCATCGGCCCCCGTTCGATCCGCACGGTACAACGGGCCGGCAAAACGGCTTGGGGGCCATAGCCTGCCGGATGTTTCTGCTCGCTCACCTCGAGGACATACTCCCCCTCGGGCAGGTCCAGTGGCAGGACAAAGGCGCCGCAACCGACACCCCGGAGCGGTTGGCCATCCGGGCCAGACACCGGCACGACCTGCCCGCCGTTTTCCGCCCGCACCAACGACGTGGTCCCCGATTGCGTCAGCCCAGACACAATCCGGCCATGCTGGTCTTTGAGGGCATAGACCAGAAACTGTTCTCGCGGCGGCGGCTGAAAATGCACCCGATCCAGGGTTAGGGAGCGGAAATACAACGTCTCTCCCGGACGATAGCGAGTGCGATCCGTCGTGAGGAAGGTGATATACAACGGCCCTTGCAGGCGAATTTTTTCCTGGATCGGGCTGCGATGACGGGTGCGTTCATCCTCGCGGACCAAAACGAGGAACAACTCCGACTGGGGCGTCACCTGCGTCCAGAGTCGCGCGGGAATGCGCAGCAGTTGCCGCTCGCCGGAACGCTCCGGGTCCAGAGGTTGGCTGAAGAGGACGGCATCGTTCTGATCGCGAATCTCGGCGAGCAAGCGTCCCCCGGCAGACAGGCGTGTGTCCCGCCAGACGAGAAGCAGATGATTAGGAACGCCCGCTTGGAGTCGAGGGGGGCCGTGGATTTCTATAGGACCGGGCGCTGCTTGTTGGAGCTTGCGGCTTTCGGCTAGCCAGCGATCCAGTAAGCCAAGGGCCAATTGCTCCGCACTAGCCACGCGGCGGCGGGCTTCCGCCAGTTGTTGCTCGCGCTGCTGCTGATACTGTCGAAGCTGGCCTTCGATGTCCATGAGGGACTGGCGGCTTTCCTGCCAATTCGCCTGGGCGGTCTGGAGCTGGCGGCGGTGATGGCTCCAGGTCAGCAAAAGTAGCGGTCCTGTCAGCCAAATGGCAGCGGCGACGGCCCAAGCCAGCCAGCGAGCCGGATGCGAAGGCCGGGAGGGAGCACGGCGGAGCGAAACAGGCCGCGGAACCGGACACTCCTGGAAGCGGGGCGGATCGAAGCGGACATGGGGGAAACGGTCGCGGGCAGCGGCGGCCAGCAGTTTCTGCAAATGCTCCATCCGGCCTCGCGCTGCAGCGCACGAAGCACAGGCGCGCAGGTGCGCCTCCAGGGCCTCGGCTTCCGTACTCTCCACCAGGCCGTAAAGATAATCGAGCAGCAACTGCTCACAGCGTTCGCACGTCATCATGGTTACTGGCTCCCCCTACCGGCTCAGCCAGCCGGGAAAGGCGGATGGTTTTATCTGGAAAGATCACGCCGGGGTCCTCGCGGGCGGAGGCTAGTCGCCGCGGCCCGCCTCCGGATTCAACACCTGCCGCAGCTTCATGAGGGCTGAGCGCATTTGCGTCTTGACCGTGCCCACAGGAACATTCCGGATTTCCGCAATCTGCTCATAAGTCAATTCGCCATTTTGGCGCAGGAGGAAGACTTCCTTTTCCTCCGGGCGCAGGTGCGTGATGGCTCGGCGCAAGCGTTCGAGAGTTTCCTGATCCTCCACATGTTGTCCGGCCCAGTCCGCATATCCCGGCAGCATCACTTCATCCTCCGGCAGCGGTCGCGTTTTGCGATGCCAGGCGCTGCGCTGATAATCTTTGGCCGTGTTGAGCGCGACCCGGAAAACCCACGCCCGCAAATCCCGGATTTCGTGCACCTGATGGCGGTTCCTCCAACATTTCAGAAACGCCTCCTGCGCCGCATCCTGGGCATCATCCCGATTCCCCAACAGGTACATCAGGGTGCTGAGCAACTCATCCCGGACCTTTTGGAACAGGCCCACCAACGCGTCCTCAGGGCTGGGAGGGTCAGGCAAGTCCGTCACGTTTGCCACGGCTGCGGCGCTATCCGGACCGCTACCCGCTCGGACCTTCGGAATCACGCCGGTATTGGCCATGATCTCTCTACCTGTCTGACGAGTGATCGTCCGCCATGGATTGGAAAAACTTCCCGCCCATCTGCTTTGGCGGCATGCTAATCGATTCGCTACCTCCGCGGCAAGCACCTGTTACAGAGGTACTGGCTCTGCCGCCGCTGCAAGGCTTCCGTGGCCCGCTAAAGTCCCTCATCGGTCGTCGGCTCAAACGCCTGCCGTCTGCTCAAAAGGAGATGACTCCTCTCCCACCCGACTGACAACATTCATCATCTCACCCGCTCCTTCGTGGCTTTTTCCCCAATTCTTAGCCCTGCGGCCTTTCCCGCCTTTGGCCCAGGCCCTTGTATGTTTTAGTCCCTGCTTTTAGCTCTTAAGTCTACCCCAGGCCTTGGCGCGTCACCTTCACCGATTCCCGGCCCGTTGGCCACGCTATACCCAATACCCCGCCACAGCCAGGCCTTCCTCACCACCCCGCCCTCACCCTCCAAGACCCGATTGCTTCCAGACCGCCGGGATTTATAATGGGGGGCGCCGCGAAACAGAGCAGTTCCTGCTCTTCACGCAAGGGACAGCCCACAAGACGGCGGCAGACTCGGTTTCCAAGGGACCCGCAACTGGAAAGCACGGTAGACCTTATGACCATGCCCCTACCTTCCACCATACCACATACCGAACCAGAAACAACCACCCAGCGGCATCCGCCCTATGCCGTCGTGCTTCACAATGACGATCTCAACACGATGGAATTCGTCGTCGGGGTGCTGCGCAAGGTTTTCGGCTACTCTTGGCCTCGATGCGTGGCTTTGATGCTGGAGGCCCACCACAAAGGGCGGTCCACGGTTTGGATTGGCCCTCTGGAGGTGGCGGAGCTGAAAGCGGACCAGATTCGGGCTTGCGGTCCAGACCCCGAACAGGTCCACCGGGGCGCCCAGCCGCTCCAGGTCACGGTCGAGCCGCTGAGTTAGTCCTCCCATGATTTACGGAGATGTGAGCGGGCCTTCCTAAGGGAGAAGACGGGCCTCGCTGAAGGGGAAGACGGAGCGGCGGCACCTGATCGGGCGGAGGGAGCCGCAATAGTCGCAACAGCGGAGCACAGGCGGTTCATCGGCCTCCCGGTCGAGCGGAAGTAAACCGGACGAATGAGCAAGGATGCTGTCATGAAACTTCTGCCTTTTCGATTTGCTTTCCTCCGATTTGCTTTCCGATGGATCGGATCGCGTTTGGAATGCCGGGAGTTTTGGCAAGGAGCCGCCCAAGTCCCCTCCGTGGCGCGGCGCGAGCGCCTCGGAGTGGCACTAGCTCTGCTTGCGGGCTTGGCGATCATCTCGGTGCAGTATTACCACAAGGTTCTCACGCCTGATGAGGCGGGCCGCCAGACACGCTCCGCCTTCCTGCGCTGGCGGGGGATGCTCCATGAGCTGTACGCCGGGGAGAATATCTACGTGGGGCGGCAGGAGTATCCCAATCCGCCGATCATGGCGATCCTGTTGTGGCCCTTCGCAGCGCTACCGCCGCTGACGGGGGCCTTGTTGTGGTTGTATGTCAAGGCGGCCCTGGCGCTCCTGGCCATCCGCTGGTGCCTAGGTCTGATGGCACCGCCGCCTCTCTCCTTAGCCGGGCAGATCGTGGGCGTGGCCATCGCCTTGCCAGCCCTCATCGGCGATCTGACCCACAACAACGTCAACATCTTCATTCTCTTCCTTCTCGCCGGTTCGCTCGAAAGCCTGCGCCGCCAGTGGGACACCGCCGCCGGAGCGCTCCTCTCGCTGGCCATTGCCTGCAAGCTGACACCGCTGTTGTTCGTCCCCTATTTCCTCTGGAAGCGCTCCTGGCGCATTCTGCTCGCGACCGCTGCGGGGTTGATCGTGTGGTGGTTCCTGGTGCCGTCCGCCATCTTCGGCTGGGAACGGAATACGCAACTGCTAGCCGATTGGTACCGGCTTATGATCGAACGCCCCCTCCTCAAGGGAGAGGTGACTTCGGAACATCCCAATCAATCCCTCGTGGGCTGGACCTACCGCCTGTTGACGGATAGTCCCTCGTTTATTCGCTATCAGGCGGCCGAGGAAGGAGACATCCCCGTGCCAGCGGCGTACCACAATGTCCTGCATCTCAGTCCCGCTGCTGCATGGGTCCTGACGAAAACCTGGGGAATACTGTTTCTGGTTCTGATGGTTTACCTCTGCCGGACCTGTGAAGGGGAACGCCATGGCTGGCGGCGCGGAGCGGAATATGCCTGGATCGTCCTGGGCATGTTACTCCTGAGCGAGAGGACCTGGAAGCATCACGCCGTGACTTTGATCTTTCCGGGAATCGCCTTAGTCACAGCGCTGGCCCTTCCGGGAACCTCCCCGCGACTAAGGCGTTTCATCCTCGGAAGTATGCTGACAGCTTTCTTGCTGATGGTGGTGCCGGGCCTATGCGGTCGGCGCGTCCAGGACCTGGCCTTGGTGTACGGCAGCCACACAGCAGCTTTCGTGATTTTGGCCGCCGCCATCGCCCTCCTACTCCGCTCCAGCCTGGATCGGGTCCGTTCTGGCCTGTAGCGGGAAGGGGATGAGCATTGGCGTGCACCGAGTAGTGACGAACGCTGGCCCACACCAGAAGGAGATAATCCGAGCGAGGTCGAACATCAAAGCCAATGATGGGCCATAGCGGAAAAACGCCCGGATTGGAGACTGGAAACGGAGGGAGCCACATTTAGGGGAGGGCCGAAAAAGGGCGCGTCGCAGGGGGAGCCAGGAGAAACAGTGGCCCGAATTGCTGTTATAAGGGATACTATTGGAAAAGGACCTGCGGCAGCCGAGGAGAGTTTTCCCCCCATCGGGCCAAACACCGGGAATCGATTGACGCTATGATGGTAACAGCGGCGGAAATAGCAGCGTTGCTCCCAAAGTGAAATCACGGCTCCCCCAGTGAGACATCGGGAGCGAACATGACCAGAAACGGGCTGATCGCAGTGCGAACCGTGGCAGCCGCCCTGCTTGCTGTTCTCCTGGCAGCTAGTGGTCTGCCAACGACCGCTCAGGACGCCGACAGCAAGGCGGCCAAAGTACCTGCCACGAAGAACCCCAGCGGAACACCTTCCGAAAACCCCAGTGCGGAAGGCAAAGGGGCGATCCGCCTCCCGGACGGGACCTGGCTGTGGGTCGGCAATGAAGGCAGCAGCGACCGCGTCAGTGTACCCTGGAAAGAGTACGTGAAGCTGCTGGCCGAATTGGAACAGCGGCGGAAGCAATCCCAGACGCGCAAGCCAGTCACGCCAAGCCTGTGTGCCATTCGTGTACGCATCGAAAAGCGCGGAGAGCAGTCTGTCGCGGTGGTGCGCCTGAGCAATTCCTTCCGGACGACGGCGTCGCAAACGAGCGTGCTGCTGGGCGGCCGCAAGGGCTTACTGACCGCTGCAACCCTCGACGGGGTGCGCCTGCCGGTCCTGGAGAGTAGTGAAGAAGGCTATCTGGCGACCGTCGAGACAGCGGGAGAACATACCCTCGTTTTGGACTTGGAAACCCCCATCACCCCCCGTGGAGGTAAAGGGGAAGTGGGTTTCGAGATCGGCTTGCCGCGCGCAGCGATCACGACCCTCCAGGTGGAATCGAGCGGCCTGGACATTCCCCGCCTCAATCTCGTGACACGTTGGAGCGACCCGTCCCAACCGACTCGCCCCCCCGAAGTCCGCCGTCTCAACGCATTGGACATGCGACAGCTTGCTTCGCCGCCGGGCCAGAGCGGAGGTTATCCTTTAGGACCGGTGGAATCCTTGGAAGTAAGTTGGGAGCCACCGGCCCGGACCCCCGCCGCAGATCGGGTTCAGACCGCGGAATGGGACATCACCGTGACCTTTTCCGACGCCACGGTGGAAACGATCGCGCGTGTCACGTTGCGCGGGACAGCCCGGCAATGGCGAATCGCCACTCCCGGCAACGCGCTCCTGCATGCCGAGCGGCCGCCAGGTTCTGCCGAGATCGGTCCGGGCTTGCCGCCGAGCCTCCAGCGCAGCGGTAACAAAGCCGAGTGGCTCGTCGAGTTTCCGCCGGGTTCCGCGCCCGCCGATTGGGTGTTGGTCGCCAGTGTGCGAACACCTCGGCCACGCCCGGAAGAGACAGGACACCGCGGGCCGTTCTCCGTGGGGCCTTTTGCTGCTCTCAACGTCTTCCGCCAAACGGGCACCCTGCGTCTGATCGCCGGGCCGTACATGCGTTTTGCTGTGCGCCACGGCACCGACCTGCGGCGGCAGGATGCACCGGGGAGCGATGAGGAACGCAGTACCGCCCTCTTCCGGCTGGCCACCGGCCCTACTGGCAACAACCTTCCTACACAACCCCTGGCTACCGTGGAAGTCCACCCCTTGCGCGGCAGCCTCGTGCTGACACCCCACTACCATGCCACCCTCAAATCCAACGCTTGGCATATCGAAACGAAACTGAAAGTCGAGCCGGTCCGCCGGGAAGTGGAGGCGCTCGTGGTAGAGGTTCCTCCCGAATGGCGGGGTGTGGAAGCGGGACCGCCGGACATTGTTGAAGGCATTCAAAGCGAAGCCCCCTCCGCACCGGCGGGTTTCTGGCAAGCCTTGGCTCATCGCATCGGCTATGACCCCCGCGTGCCGCTGATCATTCGCTTGGCCAACACTTACAAGCAACCGGTGCAGATTACTCTGACGGCCCACCTGCCCCTGTCCCAGCCCGTCCAGGAGTCGCTATTGCCTCTGCCGCGATTTCCCGGTGCCGCCATCGCACAAACCCAGCTTCAGATTTCCGTCCCCGAAGACCTCCAGGTGCAAGGCCAGTACCGGGAATGGATAGGGGGACGAGCAGCGGCTACAGGCGGCGTGCTCCAGCCGATTCCCCGGAACGGCTCGAAAACCGGCTCGTCCTCTCAATTGCAAGCTACCAGCGAGCAGCCGATCGCCGCCGTGCAGGTGCAATGGAAACCTTACCGGCCGGATTTGGCTGCAGAAAGCCGGGCAGAAATCACGCTCACCGAACGGCAAATCCTCATCCAACAGACGGTTCGCCTCCGCACCAGCGAGACTCTTCCCCGCAGCGTTCACTTGCAGGGGTCCAATAGTGTCGCCGGCATGTCCGCCATTCCCGCTTTGGAAGCCGCCGGTCCAGGGCAATGGCGCTGGACACTCCCGTCAGAAAGCCGTGAAGCGATCCTGACCCTAGAGTATGCTCTGCCGCGACTTCCGGAGCAGTCCCGACTTCCCATCCATTTATTCCGGGTGGTCGAAGCCACGCGAGGGGAGCATCTCGTCCGCCTCTGGTCCGCGACTGCCGCTCCGGAGGTGGTCCAGGTCCGGTCCTTGCCCTGGCGTGACAGACCTTTGGAAGCGCTGGCGGATCGGGCCGTCTGGCCCCTGCGGGTGCTCAGTGCCCCCCAAGAGGAAACCCTCTTGGAGCTAGAGGTCGAGCCGCGGCAGGATTTGGCTGTCACGGTGTGGGCCGAACGCGGGTTGATCCAGGTCTGGGCGGGGGAAGATGCGAGCCTGCGCTATCGGGCGCGCTTCCGCCTGCGGCGCTGGCTGACACGCTCGCTGACTCTGGAACTACCCGCCGCCACGACGCTGAGTACGGAATTTCTCCTCGACGGCCGCCGGGTCGAGCCTCTAGCCTACCGCAGGACAGAGCAAGGCACCACCCTTTACCAGATTCCGCTGCCCGCTTATCGGCTGGCTTCCCGCCTGCTGCTGGAAGTTCGCTATGTACTGTCCTCCGAGTCCAGGTGGCGAATGGAGTTGGTGCCCCCCGTTCTGGCGAGCACGGCGTGGGATGGTCCGACTTGGTGGCGCGTGACGCTCGCCGGTGGGCCGTTTCCTTGGCTGCAAGGGCCGTTCCAGCCGCGGTGGCAGTGGAGTTGGCAATCCACGGGCATCGCATTGGCGGCTTGGCCGGAAACAGAACTCGAACATTGGCTGATGGGCGATGCCGCCTCAGGCGGCAGTCGAGGGACTTCCAACAATGGCGAAGGGGAAGCTGATAGTTTCAGCGGTCAACAAGCTCTACCGGCATCGTTTACCCTGTGGCGGCTGCCCCGCTGGCCGGTGCTCTTGAGCAGTTCCCTTTTCGTCTTTGTTTATCTGGTGTTCTTGGCCCGCCTGCCGTCGGCCAAGCGGACCGGCGGACTTATCGCAACATTGCTGCTGCTCGCCACCTGGCTTACCTTCGCGCCGTATAGTCTGTTGCAACTGTTCGCCGCTGGTCAGTTTGGGCTGTATACCGCCGCTGCGACGGGTCTCATCATCCTCGCTCAGCGGTGGTACCGACAACGGCAGATTCTTTACCTACCGGGTTTCAGTCGGGAGACGGCCTCCTATGTACCGGCGCACGATAGCAAGGTACCTTTGCTCCCAGCAGGTTCCCGGCGTGGGCCGATCAGCGGCAATAGCACCCCTGCGGGGCGCTTGGGCGCCGCCCCCTCGACCCCCAGCGGAAGCCACTGAGCGAGAGTGCTAGGATGATCCACCGGCTGCGAGTTGTATGGCGAAGTCTATTCAGCTTCCTCCTCGCTCTGCTGGGGTGTTTGGCCGCTCTGGGTCAATCCCCTTCAAGCGAGACGGTAAGATCAGTGCAGGAACCGTCAGCGGCAAGCCAGCCCTACTCGGCGGTCACTCCCGGCCCCCCTCCGGGGGACCCGCCCTCTCCAGAGACCCCCATCCCCGACACCCCGCGATCGGAAGACCCTATTCCTTTGCGGCGCCTGCGTGTCACTCCGGAACAACTCCCCGCGGTGCTCAAACAACTGGACCTGGGACCGGTGCGACGGATGCCCCGCGAGGAACTGGAACAGCAACTTCGTGCCGCCCGGCAGATGCTGGAAGAGTCGCGCCGTCTGCCGTTTTTGGCCGATTTACGTCTGACCGCGGTTCTGGAAGGTAACGACCTGATCGGACAAGCGGAATGCGAGATCATCAATCCCGGCCCATCTCCCCGGCTCATGGTGCTGGAGCCGCTGCGTGTCGCTCTGAGCGGTGCCACTTGGAGCGACGGCCGCCCCGCCGTGGTGGGCACGCCGAATGGTTCCGGTCCCGTGGCCGTTTGGGTCGAGCGCAGCGGCAGCCAAGTGCTACGCCTGAATTGGTCCGCGGCGGGCATGGTCACCCTGGACGAACGGCGCTTCGAGTTGCGTTGGCCGTCAGCCACCACAGCCCTGCTGGAACTGGACTTAGCACCCGAACTAGTGCCGATGGCAGGGGGAGATGCCCTGGTGACTGGCCCTTTCCCGGCGAGTACGCCCCGCCAGCAGCGCTGGCACATCCGCTTCAGCGGCCGCAGCCGCTTGGACTTAAGCATCCGTCCGGCCACGACCACTACTCCCACCACCGCCGCCGAGAGCCGCTGCCGCTTCGAGCTACAAGGCATGAACCTCACGTGCGCTTACGAATTCGACTTGCGACCCGTCCGGGGAAACATCAGCTCTTGGACCTTCCATTTGGACCCCACCTTGCGAGTTCTCGATGTCATCAGCACGCCCCGCTCGACGTGGACGGTGCAATCCTCCACACCTCAGTCAAACCCTCGGCTACTCGTGACTTTGCCGCCAACTTCTTCCGCGGTACGCTTGCTGATCCAAGCCGTGGCGCCCCTGCCGCCCTCAGGCAAGCTCACGCTGCCGTTCATCCGCGTGGAGGAAAGTCTTCTGCTCCGGGAGGCCGTCGACATCCGCCTTGCTCCGGAATGGAAGCTGCGGCATTTCACACCGGGGGATTATCGCTTGATCCAGGCTTCGGTCGCCTCGGATCAGACGCATCAGTTGCAATTGCAAGGAAGCTGGTTGTCCGTAGGTGCGAGCCGGCCGAGCCGCCAGCCGCCATTACTGGAGGTGATTCCCGCTGAAGCAAGCGTGGGGGCCAGTGAGGAATATCTAATCTGGCACTTGCAAGGCACCGCGGCACGTCTAACCGCCCGTATCCGCTTACAGGTAAAACGGGGGCCGCTCTTTCAATTCCGCTGCCGCTATCCCGAAGGATATGAACTGCGGCGCCTGATGGCGGGGGGTGAAGCGTTGCTCACCCATGTCGATGCGAAGGAGCGCGTGCTCACGCTGGAATGGCTGCGCCCTGTGCCGGCGGGGCAAATCGTGGAATGGCAAGCGGAATGGATTGCCCGCAGGCCGATTGCCTCCCACGGGAGCACCGCCGTTCCTTTCCCGGCCATTACCCCTCTGGACGTTGGCGAACGCAACGGACTGCTGGCGATCATTGCACCTGCCCCGAACGGCGGTCGGGCTGTCCCTGGTCCGGGAACGGAAAAACTGGGCTGGCTCGATTGGGATTTCGCCCTTCCCCCGCCCCAAGCTCATACCGTCTTGCGCTATCGCGGGGGAGACGTCCGCGGTTATTGGCTCCCTGCCTCCTCCGAGGTGCCAGAACCATCCCCTGCATTGCCGACAGCACCTCCCCCGTCTCCTGTCCGTCCACCCGACGCTTCACCGTACCTTCAGATCCATGACACCTTCCTGACGCTAGTTGTGCGGGGAGATCAACGCCTCCTCGTAGTCGCCGGTGCGACCGTCCAGCCTGGAGCAAAGGCAGGAAAATCGGGAGAACTCGCCGCGCTGCCGGTCACCCTCGATCCTTACCTGCAGCTCGAAGCGATCGGGATCGAAGGCCAATGGTTATCCCCCACGGCCTGTTCTCGCGATGAGAATGGGCGATGGCTTATCCCCCTGCCCGCACCCCAGGACCCGATCCGCGTGATCCTGCGCGGTCACTATCCCTTGCGGCGGTATGGTCTGTGGTCGCAGTTGACCCCTCCGCTTGTGCAGTGGGCTGAGGAGATTCCGGAGCTATGCCATCTGTTTTTGCCTAGGAATGTCCTGCCTCTGTCCCAGCCCGATGGGAAACAGGATTCTCCACCTCTCCGCCATTTTCCTGACTTGGCTGAAGTCCTTCCCGCCGATCTCGACGGCTCCTGGTGGACCCTTTCAGCAAACGCCGGTGTATGGACAAGTTCCTCCGAGGCAGCAACGGGCCTCGGTTTGCTGGTGGCGGGAGCGGCATTGGCGGTTCTGGGGTTTTTGGGGAACCGGCGTCCACTGGCTCTGGGGATAATGGGCCTGGCAACCATCAGTTTGGCATTGGCCCTGGTGGTTCCGCCTTGGTGGCAATACGTTGCCGTCACCGGGTGCGGTCTGACCTTACTGGCTGGATTGGCCTTAGCGGGTCTGCGCCGCCTCCTGGGGTCCGCAATGTTACTTCTGCCGGCTACGCTCATGCTGAACCAAGGAGCCTTTTGGCCGTTCCTCCAGGCCCAAGGCCAGGTCCAGCCGTCAGCTTCCGCCCCGCTTGCCATGACCACCGTGCTGCTGCTTCCGCCGGATGCCCAAGGGCGTGAAGAGGTTTTGGTTCCCTTGACGCTGTGGGACCAATTGGCGCGCCTTCGGCCTTCGCCGCCCAGTTGGATTTTGACTTCGGCCCATTACGATGTGTTCCTCGACGGCGTCACAGCCCGTGTCGAGGCACGGTGGGTAGTGCATGTCCTCGACCATTCGGAAACACCGTTTTTACTCCCTCTGGGAGATGCCCGCTTGGAATCGGTCCGCATCCATGACCGCCTCGGTTATCCGCTCCTGGTTCGGCCTGGCGTTTATGCCCTCGAACTGCCTGGTAAGGGCCGGCAGGAGGTCCGCGCCCAGTTCGTACTTTCTGCGAGCGGGGGAACTGCCGAACGCGAGTTGCGCTTCGGAGCAATCGAATGCCCACAGACCACCCTGACGGTCCATGCCGAGCGGAATCTACGCCAACTCTATTTTCCGGGTCGCGTGGGACGCTGGAGTCTGGACACTCGTTCCCCAGATCGACGTGTTCAAGCGGAGTTGGGAGGGGTGCGGCAGGTGGTGCTCCGCTGGCGTGAGGAAGGAGGCGGTACAGCCCAATTGCGCCTCCGAGAAGCCTGCCTCTGGGACCTCCACCCCCAAGGGGCCGAACTGGCGGCCGCCTACTGGCTGGAAATCCTCGGCGGTTCCCTCACCCAATTGGACCTGCAAATCCCGGACGACCTGGAAGTGCTCCACTTAGTTATCCGTTCTCCGGACGGTGGGGAAGGAAGCGTCCTGCGAAACTGGAGTCTGGCACCCCCTCAGGGAGGTTGGCGGCGGCTACGCATCGATTGGCGCTCCCCGACCACCGGCCGATGGCTGCTGGTGGTGCAAGCCGCTCCGCGTTTCCCCATCACGCGCTCACCCTGGTTACGGTTCCCCCGCATCAGTCAACCGGGCGTCAGCGAAGCGGATACGTTTTATGCTCTGCGGCTCCGGGACGCAAGCCTGGAGTCGTTGCAACGCCACGGCTTGATCGACTTCAGCTCTGATGCCCTTTTCCAGCTTTTCTCCTCCGTGCCGGAATTGCGCCTGGACCCCGCCCAAACCTTGCGGGTCTTCCGCCCCTTGGCTCCTGCCTCCGCGGAACTGCGCCCCACCTTACGGCTGCCTGCGGAGCTTTCCGTCCAAGCCCGCACCGCTTGGGACATCGCTTGGTTATCTCCCCCCTTCTTAGCCAGCGCGGGTTCAAGCCCCCGGCCGCTCCTGGCATTCGCCCAGGGAAATCTTCTCTGGAAGGACTCGCCGACCCCCGGTTACCTGACCTTTGCGTTACCCGGAGTTACGGTGCAGGAAATTCGCGGTCCCGATGTAGCGGATTGGTCCACAAGCCAGGGGGTGGTGCACATCTGGTTCAAACGTCCCATCACTGAGGGTGCGGTGCAGTGGTCTGGCACCTTCCCCCTCCCGGCGGGCACACCATTCGACCTGCCCCTGCCAAGACCTTTGGAAGCCGCCCTTTGGCACGAGGAATGGCAAGTCCACCCGGAGGAAAAAATGCTCTTGACCTGGGAGCGGCTGCGCGGATGGACGCCGAAAGAGCTGCCGCCCACTGCCGTTTCGGTAGGCTACACCGCTGCGGCGAGCCGCCAACCGCCTCCCCTGCCGCGTCTGCTGGTGCAACCACAAGCGCCCCAATCACGTTGATCCCTTATCGACCTCGACCCGATTGGGACCTCCGCTAGTCATAAACCAGGCTCCAAGCGAGACGGCTATAGTACGCTACTTGGCTTTACAATCTTCTGGCACACAGATTAGGATTGAGGAAGAAAATAGGAAGCTCCGTAGGGAGAATAATCACACCAGGGATCTAGCCACTTTTGTTGAACCAACGGATGATTCACGCATGACGACACCAGCCGTTACAGTTCTGGACTGGAAGAAGTTGAAGCAAGTCTATGAAGAAGCGGAGCGGCGCTACTTGGAATCCCTGCCCCCGGAGCATTTCATGGAAGCGGTGCCCCACGCTCGGCAACGGGAGATCACCCTGGAAAGCTTTGCGGTGATCCATGCCCTCCGCCCTGACATCTAATGCTTCAACGAGTTGCTGGTGCAATATCCCCGTCCCGGTCATGATCCGTACGACCCCGGCCAAGTCGTGCCGGATAACTTCATTGTTATCTCCCCAGAGCCGATCTTTGCTCGCGGCAGCTACATGACCCCGTTGCAGCCCGTTCCGCCGTTTCTAGTCCTGGAGCATGTTTCTGCTTCTAGCAAGCAAAAGGATTATCGGGACAATTTTTACAAGTATGAGCGGGAATTGTGCGTGCCGTACTACCTGCTCTTCGACCTGGATCAGATCAGCATCCATTTGTACCGATGGACGCCGCAAGGGTATGAAGCCCTCCCTCCGAACGAACAGGGGCGGCACGTCATTCCAGAATTGGAAATCGAGGTCGCTCTTGTAGGTGATTGGATGCGGTTCTGGTTCCGCGGAGAATTGGTGCCATTACCCGCTGAACTGCTCAGCAGTTTGGAGTCCGAGCGCCAAGCTCGCCGCCAGGCCCAGGTACTAGCCCGTGCTGCCCACCACCAAGCCGAGGTCGCCAAGTTCCAGGCCGAACAGGCTCAAAAACAGGCCGAAATTGCACAACAACAAGCCGAACAACTCCGACAACAAGTCGAAGCGGAAAGGCAGGCCCGACTGGCACTGGAAGCGGAGCTGGCTCGCCTGCGAGAACAACTCGGCCGGCAGCCCCCTGCAAAGCCGCAGGATACGGACAAGACCGAGACATGAGGACATCATTCTAGGGACGGGAAATCCCCAAGAGCCGGTGCTGATCCGCTAATGGCCGCATTATCATCAGGACTACATTTCACGTCTCAGCCGTTCGTCAGTCATCAACGCCTACGACTTTCCCCGCTAAAACGCGGACATTCTCAGCGAGGCGCTGCGGTCGGGCGCCATTGGCCGGCACCAGCCATAAGTCATAGGTCCCCGGAGGTACGAGCATATTCTGGCGATAATTGCTGACCTGCTGGACCGGTTGATGCCCTCGGACGCCAGGACCGGGATCACGCGCACGGGTCAGGACCAGACGTTGAGGCCGCGGCAAGCCCTCTCCGAAAATCCGCACCACGCCGCACCGATCTTCCAAGCGCAGGCGAACCGTTTTCCCCTTCTCCACCATGAGTTTTTCCGCCAATCGCACCGGCACGCCCCCTTGGGGAACCACCTCCACATGGAAAGGCCCCTCCCCCGGTAATTCCACCGCCTGATCAAATAGCTCGGATTCCAGAACCACTTCTACCAGGGGTTTCTCAGGACTACCACGCAGGCGGATCACACGCCAGCGGAGCGCCGGGGTCATACCAGGAAATGACGGCGTTTCGATCAGCAGTTTCGGCGGGTCTTGTTGGGTCGCCGCCACCAGACCGCCCAAAGTCATCAGTGTCGCCCACATGAGGTTTTCTCCCGGAATCGTTGAGGCTGAACCAGCACCAGACCGTGCCCCAGCAGCGAGCACGCATCCCTTAGAAACGTTGCCTCCCCAAGGACGGCCGCCCGGAGTCGTCGGGTTCTTGACCGTGTCCAGAGAATCACGCCATCACCCACTTGGCTTCGTTCCGTCATTTCGGCGCGACGGTTCCGGCTCTGCGGCGGACATCGGTTGGCACTGCGCCGCCTGCAACAGTAGGTGCTCTAAGAACCATCCTAGCATATGCAGCGACTGATCGCGCACATCCCGGCCCGGATCGAACTCGCTAAGCGACACGCCCAGGACCTTCTCACTCCACACCGCCTGCCAAAGGGGCCAAAAGGCAGCGCTGGTCAAGCCAAAAGGCAAGGGGTGCTGGACCGCTGGGCAAAGGGCAGGATCGAAGACATCAACGTCGATGTCAATCCAAACGCGGGAGGCTTGGGAAACCTGCCGCTGAAGATCCGCGGTTACATCAGCCAGACGGGTGGTGATATCCAAGGCTGAGTAAACTGCGGTGAAATAGCGCCGGGACTCTTCGGGAGGGACAAAGAGATCGCGGTGGCCTAAATGAATGGCCGATGGTCGTGGTTGCGGCAGAAACCGCCAGTAGTTTCCGTGGGACAGTGTGTCCAAGGTGTCATCGAAGTCGTGGATGTCCAGATGGGCATCAAACTGGAGCACCAGCGTCTGCGGGGGTAGTTCTTCGAGCACCGGCAGCACACTCAGGTGATTGCCTCCCAGCCAGAGGATGAAGGAGTGGCGCTGGAGGGTTCGGCGGAACCAGCGCCGGCCGCGCTCGCGCCAGGTCCGGCAATGTTGCGGTTGGGTGAAAGCCAACTCTTGGATGTGGAGACGGTCCCGGAGGGTATGCGTGCGGCAGGGCTGCTGCTCCCGCTGGGCATCCCGACGGATTTCCCGCACGACGTCGGCCAGTGCCGTTGCTCCTTGCGAAGTTCCCGCTCCGCCAAATTGGTCCCAAGGGAACACTCGCACCGCGAGATTCATAGTTTCTGGCACTCCTGGGAGAGATGCTAGGATCCTTCCAGCCGGGTTAGGTTTCCACCGGCTCAAGGTAGGAACAGCCCCCGTTGTGTCAGAATACTGTCCGTGCATGCTCTGGCGAAGCCTTCGGGGAACATATAGACACAATAGTGCCCAGGTTCAGCGGCTGAGCCGGGTTCCCTGAATTACAATCCGATAGACCCCGCAGTCCCTCCGTCCCTCCAGGCGTTTTATGGACCCGATCGCTGCCCGCCGTGCTGAAATCGATGCCCGCCAAGCGGCACTGCTCAATATCCTGCAACAACTGGGCTGTGAGGCCGCCCTGCTGATGATGCCAGTGCACTTGAGCTGGTTCACGGTCGGTCTCAATGTCCGCGGCCTCCTGGCGGATACGGAACGCCCCGTCATTTATACCGACGGGCGGCAACGCTGGTTGATTTGTTCCCACGTCGATAGCCAGCGGCTGTTCGACGAGGAACTCGACCGCTTGGGATTCCAGCTCAAAGAGTGGCAGTGGGAAGGGGGGCGCGCCAGCCTGCTGGAAAGTGTGACCCAAGGGCGAAAAATTGCCATCGACCGGCCGATTGGCAAGGCACCGCAGTTGACGCTGCCTTTGCGCTATTTGGTGCGGGAACTGTCGTTATACGAGCAGAACAGCTATCGCGCGTTGGGGCAAGCGGTGGCCCATGCCGTGGAAGCCACCGGGCGGCATTGCGGAGTCGGAGAGACGGAAGCGGAAGTCGCCGGCCAGCTCGGTCATCGCCTCCTGCGGCACGGAATCGAGCCGGCGGTGCTTAGCGTCGTGGCCGACGATCGTGGAGCCAAATATCGCCGGGCCGGTTTCGGGTCCACCCCATTGCGCCGTACCTGCACCATTCAGGCGACTGGACAGCGGGATGGGCTGTATGTCACCTGTGCCCGGACGATCAGTTTCGGCCCGCCGCCGCCGGAGTTTCGCCAAGCCTACGATCTGGCCCTGCGCCTGGCCGCTCTGTTCCGCTCTTTGACCACGGCTGGGCAAACTCTCGGTGCCATCGCCCACGCCGGACGCCCCATTCTCGCCCAAACCCCCTACGAGTACGACTGGCGGCTGAGCGCCCCCGGCTATGGCACCGGCCGTTATCCCGCCGAAGAACTACGTCGCGCAGGCCAGGAAGAACCTCTTCTCGCCGGTCAGGCCCTCCTCTGGCAGCCCCGCGTTGGACCTGCCGCCCTGGTCGACACCTTCCTTGTCACCACGGAACAACCGGTGCCCGTGACCCCGCCGGAGGATTGGCCAGTCGTCCGCCTCTCCGTCCGCGGCGGACCGTACTACGACATCCCGGACATCCTCATCCGCTGAAAGTCGAGCCGTTCCTGGCTGGATGCTCCCCAAAGCTCTCCGGACCAGCACACGGAACCGTTCATCTGTTCCCCTGTTCGCAAGGGGCGATCTCCCAACAATATCCTGGACTGGATCCACGCCCATACCCAACGACACCACCCTAAGGCACTGCGAGGAGACACTTGCCATGCCGAGCCGCTTTCGCCTGCAAGCCTTCGCCACCTTGGCTATCGCTTTCACCTATCTGGCGGTAGCCCAGGGGCACTTCCCGTTCATCGTCCCGGATGGCAGCGGTAAGGCTGTCACGGTCGTTTTCAGCGATAATCTCAGCCCGGATACGAACGTCAACATCGAAAAAATTGCCCAAACCCGCCTCACACTTCGCCAAGCGGACGGGCAGGAGGCCCCCCTCCAATGGACCAAAGGGAACGGCTACTACCAAGTGACCGTACCAGCGGGAGAGCTACGCATCATTTACGGGACCACCGACTACGGCGTGCTGCAAAAAGGGGAGGCCCCGCCCTTCAAGCTCGTGTACTATCCCAAGGCAATCCTGGGGAAGGCGACCGATCCGCGGGCGGTGATCGGCGAAAAGTTGCCGTTGGAAATTGTCGTCGAGGGCCAGGCGGGAGAGATTCGCTTCCGTGTCCTGCGGCAGGGAAAGCCGCTGGCCGAGGCCGAAACGACAGTGCTACTCCCCGACGGCAGCAAGCAGGCGGTCAAAACCGACAAAGAAGGATACACACCGGCCTTCCGCACCACCGGCCGATTCGGCGTCTGGACACGCTGGACCGAGGATAAGAAAGGGGAACATGCCGGACGGACCTTCCAGCAAATTCGCCATTACGCCACTCTCGTCTGCGACGTCAGCAATCCCTGACGCTCCCGCTTCGGGGCTAAAACCGTGCTCGGCGGTGCGGTGCTACGCCACCGAGAAGAAGGCCGTCTCGGCCCGTGCCATTTGGGCATCGGCACGGCTACGGGAACCTCTAGAGACGGTGAAGTTAGGCCGGCCCGGTCCGCTTCGTTTCGCCATCCAAATAGGAACGCAAAAAGGTGTAAGCCTTCTGAGCGGTGGCGACGGCATCGTAGCTGTGCCGGCTCAGTTCCACGTAGACGCCGCCGTGGTACTCCGCCTGGCGCAACCCGGCAAAGACATCCGCAAAATCGACTTCCCCCTCCCCGAAAAACAGGTGCTCATGCCGTCCCCGGCGCATATCCTCGATGTGCACGTTCCATAGCAGGTCCTTCCAGCGGCGCAAATGGTCGCTGACGGGCACTTCTCCTTGGCAAACCAGGTGGCCAATGTCGATGGTCAGTCCCAAGGCAGGATGGCGGAGTTGGTCGTAGAAGGCGGCGAAGCGGTCGAGGGTGTCGATGAACATGCCCGGCTCCGGCTCGAAGGCCAAGCGGATATTGCGTTGCACCGCATATTCGGCCAGCCGTTCGCACCGATCCACGAGGCGGAGCATCAGCACTCCTTCCGGAGCGGGTCCATCCGCCGCACCAGACCACAAACTCACGCAGTCCGCTCCCAGATCCGCTGCTATATCCACACACCGCTTGAGAAAGTCCAGCCGGATCGCCCGCTCCTCCGGCGTGCCGCTGAGCAATGTTGGTTGATGTTTCCGCCGGGGGTCTAACAGAAAGCGCGCGCCCGTCTCCACCACACAGCGTAGGCGATGGCGGCTCAAGCGGCGGGCCACCCAGGCCACTTGCTGCGCCAGATTGTCCGCAAAGGGATCGAGATGATGCACATCGAGCGTCAGCGCCACCCCGGCGTAACCCAGGTCGGCTAAGATGTCGATGGCGTCTTCCAGCCGGTGATGGGCAAAACCGTTGGTGTTGTAGCCGAGAAACATCGTACAGCACCTCGTTCCCGCGCCCACCGATCACCCGTCCATGCCATCACCCCTAACCATCACTCCGGACTTGCTTGTCCCCCAAGCGGCCGGTCCCTCCGCCCTTTCCTTCTGTGACTGATCCCTTCGGGTCGCACTACCGTCATTATGGCTTACGCCACGACTTCCAGAACCTCCACTTCCGGAATCTTCTTGCGAAGTTCATCTTCCAATAACGTCACAATTGACAGGATCGATGCTGGACAATAGGTGCATGCTGCGGGAAAACGGACCTGGACAATCCCATCGGACACATCGACGACCTCGATGTCCATCCCCTCCCACAGGGTTGGGAGCAACTCCTGCCGCAGAGTTCGCTCTACCCGCTCGCGCAAGTCGCTCGTCATGACCAATTCCTCTCTGTCGTCGCCCCCCCTTCTTCGCAGTATCCGAGGCAGGCGAAGCCGATGTCAACTGTCGTTGCGCGGTGCTGGGGTAGAGAACATCTCATTTCATTTTTTGCAAACGGCCAACACCTTCACCACGACTCCCCCGGAGGCTCCCGCCATTGGCGGACCGCTTCGATGTCTCGGCGGAGTTGCTCTTGCAATTCTTCAGGGGAATGGAAGCGGCGGGTGTCACGCAGGCGGGCCAGGAACTCGACCCGCAGCACTTGCCCGTAGAGATCGCCCTGGAAATCGAGCAGGTGCACTTCCAGCTTCCGCTGATGTTCGCCAAAGGTGGGATTGGGACCGATGTGAGCGGCTCCGAGCCGGGGGAACGGAGGCGGACGGTTGTTGCTCTCCGCCTTGTCGGGATTCGCCGTCGCTGCAAAAGTTCCCGGCTGAGGCAAGCCGGCCGTTGTTTTGCTTCGGTGGCATCGGTCTTGGGACACCCGGACGGCGTAAACACCGTTGGCGGGGAGCAAGGTCCGGATGCCGTCCAAATTGGCGGTGGGAAAGCCCAGGCTCTGGCCTCGGCGTGCCCCGACCACGACCTGGCCCGCGACCGAATAGGGACGACCCAGAAGCCAGCGAGCCAGCTCGACCTGCCCCTGCTCGACGGCCTGGCGGACCCGGCTGCTCGAAATCGGCATTCCCTCATGGAGAACGGGCGGAACCACCTCGAAGTGGCAGCCGGCCTGGCAACACCATTGTTCCAGCAGGATCACATCCCCCCGCCGCTGCCGCCCAAAGCGGAAATCCCGGCCTTCCACCAGTGCCTTGGCTCGCAATTGCTGGACGAGAACCCGCTGAAAGAACTCCTCCGCTTCCCAGGACAGCAGTTCGCGGGTCGTCTGCAGGACGATGAGGTGATCCACGCCAGCTTGTTCGAGCCAGGCCGCTCGTTCTTCCAGCGTGGTCAGCGGCGGGCGTTCCGAGCCGGGGTGAAGGACCTGATGCGGCGGCGGATCAAAGGTGATGGCAAGAGCCGGTCCCTGGAGGCGGTTCGCCCAGAATCGCGTCCGCGTGGCGAGAAGTTGGTGCCCACGATGCACGGCGTCGAAATTGCCGATGGTCACCGCGCCGTGCTGCCAAGCGGGGGGAACGTTCTCGGTTCCTGTCCAGCGCCATAGACTCATGACGTTATCATGCAATTCTCTCCGCCGTTGACCAGAACTTCGGGAAACCAGAACTTTGGGAAAAAAGCGGAATCCGTTGGCGGCTTTTGACACTCCGAAAAGTTAGGGTGTAAAATAGCGAATGCCTTGGGGGTGAGGCGGGGCGGCGGGACGGTCGCCGCCTGCATCGGCAGGGGGAGGAAAGTCCGGGCTTCACAGGGCACGGTGATGGGTAACACCCACCCTCGGTAACGGTACCGGTAAGTCTCCCGGGCCGGGCCGCCAACGGGAGGGACAGTGCAACAGAAAGCATACCGCCGGCTGGGCCAGTCGCTGGGCTTTTTCGCCGCGATACTACCTGGCCGGTAAGGGTGAAAAGGTGCGGGGCGCAAGCCCTTAATGTAAGAGCGCACCAGCAGCGGGGCGACCCGCTGGCTCGGCAAACCCCACCGGAAGCAAGGTCAAGCAGGGGAGATGGTTGGCCCGACCGCTCGATCCCCGGGTAGACCGCTGGACCCTGCGGGCAACTGCAGGGCTAGAGGAATGACCGTCACCCGCTGCGGCGGGAACAGAACCCGGCTTATACGCCGCTCCGCTCACCCCTCCGGGATACCACGCTTCTCTATTCCCCGCTTCACACTCCGGTCCACTAATCCCATCCGATCTGCCGCATAAAGCTTCGATGCTTGCCAATGCACGCCGATCTCTATCGCTGGCCCGGAAATGTGGACTATGCGAGGATTAGCGATCCGGGGCTTCGATCCAAGCGGCGCTCTGACAGAGTTGCTCCAGGACTGCTCGGGGCCTCCCCTGCCGTAGTGTGGCGATAGCTCGCTCCACCCCTTCGTGTAAGTCCATCACCTGTTCGGCCACCCACAAAGCCGCAGCGGCATTGGCCGCCACCATCTTCCAGGCAGGTCCCTCTTTCCCAGCTAGGACTTGGCGGATGACCTGTGCACTTTCTTGGACATTGGCCGCCTGTATCTGCTCGCGTGAGACAACCCCTAAGCCAAAATCCTGGGGCTGCCAGAGGCGGGATTCGTACCCGTCTCCACGCACAAGGCGGACATGGGTCGGGGCCGACAGGCTCACCTCATCGAGTCCATCCTCACTCCAAACGACCAAAGCTTGGCGTGTCGTGCCCAATCGAGCCAGCGCACCGGCGAGGGGATCGAGCATTTCCGCTGCTCCCACGCCAAGCAACTGATACGGTGCACTGGCCGGATTGGCCAGAGGACCGAGAAGGTTGAAAAGCGTGCGCAGTCCCAGCTTGCGGCGCAAAGCAGCAACATGGGCCATGCCACGGTGAAACTGCGGGGCGTAACAGAAGGCAAAGCCGATGCGATCCAGACACTTCTGGGCCCATTCTGGCCCACCTTCAATGGGCACTCCAAGTTCGCGTAAAACATCGGCACTGCCCGACCGACTGGAGACCGCCCGGTTCCCATGCTTGACGACAGGCACCCCAGCACCGGCCACCACCAGAGCCGTCGCCGTGCTGATGTTAAATGTCCCGCTCTCATCGCCTCCCGTGCCACAGGTGTCCAACACCGGTCCCGATACGGGAGTCAGGGCGATCATCTGTTCCCGGAGCACCCCGGCGGACGCCGCCAGTTCCTCCGCAGTTTCCCCTTTCATTCGCAAAGCCACGAGGAAGGCGGCCCCCCACACTTCGCCCACTCGACCGGCCACCATGTCCCGAACGGCTTCCACCATCCACGGCCCCGGTACATCCCGGCGAGCCAAAAGGTGCGCCATCACGTCCCCAAACCAGGGCGGCGGTTCCCGATTCACAGCCTCTCCTCCGGCAAATTCCCGAATCCTATCCTAAGTGTCCAGCCTGTATTGCGACCATCGCCTCCAGGGATGCGGCGGGCTTTTCCCCCACCACGATCCGCCTTTTCCGCACCGCCGAACATTTCTGGGCGAATTTTCCAGATTATACTTGTTTTCATCATGGACGTATGTTATAGTCTCTACAAGAACAGTATCCGTGATGACCGAAATCCGGGATCCACGGAACGCATTCGGTACTAGATTGGGTATGGCTGGAGGTACAGTCTATGGCAGAACAGGCTAAACTGACGGACAAGCAGCGGGCGATCTATCATTTCATCATTCGCCACATTCAGGAGAAGGGCTTCCCCCCTGCGATTCGGGACATTTGCGACGAGTTTGGGATCGCCTCGCCCAACGGGGTCATGTGCCATCTCAAGGCCCTGGAGAAGAAAGGGTACATTCACCGCAGTGAAAAAAAGAGCGAAAACAAGGGGAAGCGTCCGCGGGCGCAAGCCCGGGGTATTTCCATTCCGGGTGTGACCGCCGGGGGTTTTAGCCTCCCCTATTTGGGCGTCGTGGCAGCCGGCCAGGCCATCGAAGCCGAGAATATCCAGGAACGCCTGGAATTGCGAGACCTTTTCGGCGGCGATGACCTGTTTGTGGTCAAAGTCCGCGGCCACTCCATGATCGACGGCCACATCCAGGACGGCGATTATGTCGTCATCCGCCGCAAGGAATCCTGCGACAATGGCGATAAAGTCGTCGTCATGATCGACAAGGCCATGACCCTGAAAAAATACTTCCGCCGGCGGGACCAGATTCGCCTCGAACCGATGAACGACCAGATGGAACCGATCATCGTCAATCCTGCCAAACACGAAATCCAGATTCTGGGCGTGCTCGAAGGTGTCATCCGCAAGTATTGAGCGGCTGGCGTCTCCGGCTGCGTGGGTTTTTTCCTCCACGAACTGGTCTCCCGCCGCAACTTTGCCCGCTTCTGCAAGGCCGCGGGAGCTTGGCAAGGAAGCCGCCTTTACCAAGCCAAGCAAGGGTTCGGCTCCTAGCGGTTCCGACAACTAGCGGTGGAGTGGCCCGCGCCCCCTACGGCGTGCTACAGCCCGTGCCAACGCTACCAAGGCCACGAGGCCGACAAGTACGAAATACAGGGCGATCGACCGCATGCTGATCGGCGCCGGCTCTTCGGGAGCGGCAGGTTCAGGCGAGGAGGGCCCCAGCAACGGTTCATCAGCAGGACTGCGGGATGCGGCCTGCCGCTGGCGGAGGGTGTCCACCACGTGCCGGTGTTCCATGAGCAGGCGGCGGTTGCCATATTGCCGGCCCCAGGTGCAGGCATCGAAGATCTGAAAGGCGGCATCGACATTCCCCTCCGCCGCGTACAACTCGCCGAGCAGCCAGAATAGGCGCGTATCGCCGGGATACCAGAAGAGCATCTGCTGGACGATAGCCAAGGCATCCGGGGGCAACTTTGCTCGTTCTGCAGCAGCCAAGCGACCCGGTTCGTACTCGCCGTTATCATTGACAAAGCGCACCGGTTGCACTGAAGCCTGTCCACGTTCCGGCAAGGGAAACAGGCCGAGCACTTGCTCCTCTTCCGCCAAGCGGGCCAACTCCGCCGGCGTTTTCCCTTGGCGCTCTTCCGCCTCTTGCAGCCGCAAGCGGTAATAATGCGGCACATAGTCCCGGTCGAGTTTTTCCCACCACTCTCTCTGCCGCTCGTTCAAGCCAGGAACTTGGGAGGGGAAGCGGGCATCGAGCAATCCTTCCTGGTGATACCGGAGGGCAGTTTTCCAGTCCCCGCGTTCGGCGTAGATATGCCCCAGGACGATAGCCACGAAGTAATCAGGGCGGGGGTCGCGCAGCCGGGGAGACAGGACATTTAGGGCCGCGTCGATCTTCCCCAGCCGCAGCAGGTCCGCCGCTCGCATCGCCGCTTCCCGACCGTTGGAAGAAGGACGCTGGCCCCCCTGTTGGACACGCTGGAGAAATGCCTGCCGATCCGGATTGGGCTGTCCGTCCCGCAACCGCTCATCCCGCACGTTCATCAAGATGCCCAAGCGGCGGTAAAACTCCTCGAACGGCAACGGATGAATTCCGCTGCTATCTCCCACCACAAAACGCGGATCCTCCGAGGGTAAGGAGGCCCGGCCCCTTCCCGCCCCGCTGATTCCCACGATGACCGCCGCCAGCAGGCTGACCCACCGCTGCCATCGCTCCATCATGAGCGTCTCCTTTTGGCCGTTTCCTCCCAGAAGCATTGTAGCGATCTCGGCACTTCCTCTGGGCTTGATGGCCTTAGCGATCGGCCTTCTTGCCTGCCGCCGGGGGAATCGGTCCTTGCGCATGCTTCCAGTCACTGGCGGCATAGCGAATGTCCCGCAAATGCGGCGTGGTTTGGCGCTGCCCCTTTTCGTACCGGCTGGTCATGGCGGCATCGAGAATCCCCGTCGTCAACAGCGTCCTTTCCACGGGATAGGGGGGATGAGTAGTCTGCATGAGATGGTCGATCGCTTTCGTCAGTTCGGCAAAATGGGCAAATGGGTCGGGTTGCTGCAAGTAAAATTGGCACACGTCCGGATCAGCCGACCCACGGCGCAGGCCGGCAAAGTAGAAAGACCCGCCCTCGTTCTCATAAATCCAACCATTGGGCATGACCACGAAGGCACGCAAACCATCCCGGTACTCGATCTCGAAGATAGCCGCATCCCTAGCCCGCTGGCTCACTTGGCGGATGTCTCCCCCGGCGTGATAGCGGACCAACGGCACTATGGCCTCCAGCAATCGTTTGGCCCAGGGGAACTCATCGAAGCGCTGCCACATGGCCGCACCAAAATGACACGTGACCGCCACGACGCCTTGTTCCGTGCCATTGCCCGGCAAGCGCCGCCGTTCGACCATGCACTGCAAACCTTCCAGAGCGTGGAAGCCATACCCTTCCAGCGGTCCGTAGCCGACCTGCACCGCCCCTACCAGCTCGCACCCCTTCGGCAACGTCAGGTCCGGTTTCCGCCAGGTCACCGGGATCGAGGAACCCGCCAGCAGAGGTACCATCAGCTTACGGGCCTGCTCGTACATCCAGTGGGCATCCTCCCACGTCGCTGCCAGATGCTTGTCATTGAACACCGGTACGCTCCGCCCTGTTCGGGAAAACACCGCACAAATTTCCGCAAAGAACCGACGGCGCGGATAGAGGATTTGACCCTTGTCATTGTGCGGATATTTCCCATGCTCCCCGATGGAGAGCACTCCGTCCACCTCCAGCTTGTCCCCTCCCAAAGTCAACGCTTCCGCAATCGTCGCACACAGGCGGAACCCGTGTTTCTTGGCCAGGTCCCGACTCATGTCGTTTTTGGGGACCTGATCAGTATAAAGCGAGACCAACTCCATGCCAGGCCGCCCGCCGCCGGGATAGCCATCCAACAGATTCCGCAGAATCACATCGGCGTGGGACCAGCGGCGATACTCCGTCACGATCGCGGCGATACGCTTCGGCTTCATAAACTTCCTCCTCTCCCTTCAGATTCGCGCTTTGCGGTGTTCCTACACTCCGCTGCGGTATCCGTGCGGGCGCGAGCTTCCCTGGGGTGGGGCTAGCTGCCATCACAGGCAGCAGTGGGTGAAGGGCAGCGGGGCGGCGGAGGGCTATTCATCTCCAGACTACACACCTTCTGCCGATAGGACAGGAAAAAATAGCAAACAGAAGAGAACCAAAAAAGAAGCCAGCTTGGCTTCAAGCCAGGCCGGCCTTACGAAAGGGAGGGGGTAAGATTGCAAGCCGCGGGGATTCGCCCAGTCCCGAAGGGACTTACTTGGGCAGGAGCACTTTGTCGATCACATGGACCACACCATTGCCCGCGAGCAAGTCCGCCTTGATCACCTTGGCTTCGCCGATCTTCACTCCACTCTTGGTGTCGATCTTGAAGCCGTTCACCTCTTGGCCATCGAGCTTCAAAACATCCGCCGCCTTCGCTTCCTTCCCGACAATCACGTGGGCGAGCAGAATCTTCTTGAGCAAGTCCTTGTCCGCAAGCACTTTCTTGATGGTATCCTCACCCAAGGCCTTGAAGGCATCATCCGTGGGGGCGAAGACGGTGAAGGGCCCCTTTCCCTTGAGGGTGTCCACCAATCCCGCCTCCTTGACCGCAGTCAGCAGGATCGTGTGGTTTTGGGAGGACGCCACAATGTCGGCGACAGTGGCGGGTTTGTCATCCGCCTAGACTGTTGGAACAAAACCCCAGCCAGCAATAGCAGCGGCAGCAACGGCACACAAGGCACGCATCTTCAAACCTCCTGAAACAGGTACATGGGTACTGACAGCCGCTCGATCTTGAACCAGAGCGGCAAAATATCCATAGGCGCCTTTTGTCGTGCCCGTCCAATTCGAGGGCTTCCTTCGGGAAAAAGCCGAAAGATCGCTGGGAGAAATTGGCCGTAGCGTGGGAAAAATTGGCCTTGGCGAATGTGGGAACTATCGGGTAACGTACCACCTTTGAATACAACGCTGCTCGATCCGGGACGGTGAGGCGAAGTATGATGCAGCATCTGGCGGCAGTGTGGCGCTACCGCTACTTCCTGTTGGCCTTAGTGAAACTGGATTTGCGTCAACGTTACCGGCGGTCCGTGTTAGGAATTGGCTGGTCCTTACTCCATCCCATCGCCATGACGGCGGTGTTTACAGTGGTGTTCAGCAATTTGCTTGGCGGGGGCGAACCAACCCGCTATGCGGCCTCTGTCCTGGCTAGTCTCGCGGTATGGGGCTTCCTGCGAGATTCCGCCCTGCACGGCTGCCGCACCTTCCAAGCCAACGAAGCCTATATTCGCCAAAGCCCCTTGCCTTACACGATTTACACACTGCGTACCGTTCTGGGTCAGGCCATACATGCCTTGATTGCTTTAGGTGTGGTATTTCTCATGGTTGCGGCTTTTCAGCAGGAAATCCGTGTGCTTTTCCGTGTCGTTTTCGTCTTACCGGCATTGGCAATTATCTTTTTCTGCGCCTGGTCGATAGCGACAATTACAGCCTACGTTAATGTTTACTTTCACGATACCGTACATCTTCTAGAAGTCGGCACCCAATTCCTCTTTTTTCTCACACCTATAATGTACAGCCGCCGGCTTTTGGACGATAAAGACCTCGGCTGGATTGTTGATGCCAATCCCCTGTATTGGATGCTGGAGATGGTGCGTTTCCCCCTGTTGACCGGTCTCTGGCCACCGCTGGACTTATACCTGCTTGCGAGCGGTTTCACAGCGTTGTTAGCGGGCTTGGCTTTAGGTGTCGTCGCCTGGCTCCACAAACGCCTGATCTTCCATCTGTAACGAACAGGGACTGTTAGTCGCTACTACAGAGATGCTTCAACCTCCACTTACATGCTAAAAACTCAGAATACTATGATTTTCCTTTCCTAGGGATGATGAACCATGCCGTCCATAGTAGTTGAAGATGCGTCTATCGAATTTCTTGTTTATAAATATCAGAAAGTAAGTTTCAAAGAATATATTGTTCGAGGTTTATTCAGGAAGTCTCTCAATCCCCCTGTTAAGATACGTGCATTATCCCATATAAACTTCACAGCTCAGGAAGGGGAGCGGATTGGTGTGATCGGCCACAACGGTGCCGGCAAGTCCACACTGCTGAAGATGCTGGCGGGGATTTATCCGCCTACTCAGGGCCGCTGTCAAGTCCAGGGGCGGATTTGCTCACTTTTTGACATCACTCTGGGTTTTGAACCGGAGGCCAGCGGGTGGGAGAACATCATTTACCGCTCCTATCTGCAAGGAGAAACTCCGGCGACCTTGCGCGACAAGATCGATGCAATCGCCGCGTTTTCCGAGTTGGGAGAGTTTTTGTCCCTACCGGTGCGGAATTACTCGGCGGGCATGCGGATGCGTTTGGCTTTTTCCATTGCAACGGCGGCAAATCCGGAAATCCTCCTTATCGATGAAGTCCTCGCCGTGGGCGACATGGCTTTCCAGCAGAAAGCCCGGGCGCGGATGCGGGAGTTAATGTCTGCCTCGCGCTTGATGGTGCTGGTGTCCCATGATTTGAACACGATTCGCGAAACCTGTAACCGCGTCTTGTGGTTGCGGCGGGGGGAAATCGTTATGGCCGGGCCAAGCGAAAGCGTCATCGAGGCCTACACTCAGGCCATGGCTGATCGCGCTCAAGCCCATCCGGCCCGTGCTGCCTGAAGCGGTGGCGCGAGTTTCGGCAGGGTTTGCGGTGCAACCGCTTTGGGAAATGACCCATGCGTGTCTTGTTGAATGGAGCTTCTGCCTTACGGCGGCGCACGGGAGTCGGGCACTCCGCCTGGCATCTTTATCACGCTTTGGTCCGCCTCGCCCCACGGGATCACATATGGTTCTACCCTGGAGCGTGGTGGCACCGCCGCTTGGCTCGGTTCCGACAGGCCGCTTCATTCCCCCAACTTTCCCCAACGGCCTCTCGTCAACTCTCCGGTCCGACTCGGAAGTGGCTGCGGCAGTGGAGCTGGCAACTTGCCCGCGGGTTTTACGCCGCCCACTTTCATTTGGCCGTCCGGCTCGGCCGCTTCGACTTGTACCACGAACCAAACCTCGTGCCGTTCGCTGTGCCGATCCCCACGGTGGTGACAGTGCACGACCTGTCCGTGTTGCTATATCCTCAGTGGCATCCTCCGGAGCGGGTCCGGCGGCACGAAGCCGCGTTTGCACGGGGTGTGGCGCGCGCCGCTCACATTCTGGTCGATTCCGAAGCGGTGCGGCAAGAGGCCATACGCCACTTGGGCGTTTCTCCCGCAAGCATCACCACCGTCTATTGCGGCATTGCGGAACACTTTCGGCCCGCCAGCTCCGAGGCCATCGCCGCCCTGCGCCAACGCTGGCATTTGCCCTCGCGCTACCTCCTCTACGTCGGCACCATCGAACCGCGCAAAAACGTCCTGACAATTCTGCAAGCCTATTGCGACTTGCCGCCCACGGTCCGCGAACGCTGCCCCCTCGTCCTCGGAGGCCTGTGGGGCTGGAAATCGGAGCCGGAGCGGCAATTCTGGGAAGAGATCGGGCAGCACCGCGGGGTCCGCTACCTCGGTTACGTGGCGGATGAGGACCTGCCCGCCCTGTATAGCGGTGCCACTGCCTTACTCTACCCCTCCTATTATGAGGGATTCGGCCTTCCGCCTCTCGAAATGATGGCTTGCGGCGGAGCTGCCATCATCTCCACGGCAGCCTCGCTGCAAGAAGTCGCAGGCGGCAACGCCATCACACTCGATCCGCATGATCTCCCTGCTTGGCGGCAAGCTATGGAGCGGGCCATCCGCGAGCCAGATTGGCTGGAGGACTACCGCCGCCGGGGACCGCACTACGCCGCCGCCTTTCGCTGGGACCGAGCCGCGAAAACTGTCCTGGAGGTCTATCACCGCGTTCTGAACCGGCCCCTCAGCAAAACAATCGACGACTCGACACAAAGCCGGTCCCGGTATGCCGCCTGACGCCCGATTCGTCTCTCACTCAAGCCCAGCTAGTCCCGTCCGGCTGCTTGACATGCGCCCCACTGTCGGTTTTCGCGGCACGCTCTTTCGCGTACCCTTTCCATCACGCTGACCCATAGATCAGAAGGTAAAGTGTCGATACGGCATTGAAGAAGGCGTGGAGCAAAGCGGGGCAGAAGAAGCCGCGGGTCCAGACGGCCAGCCATCCCAAGCCGAGACCCAGGACAAACAAGGGGAGGGGTGACGGCCAGACAGCACTATGGAACATGGCAAACACGACAGCCGAGGCAAACACGGCGGACCAATGGCGGCGGTGGCGAATTGGACTCCGTTGGAGCAGCTCCAAGCCGAGGGCTAACAGTCCCAGAAAGATCACCGCTTCCCAATGGGAACAATTCCATGCAGGCCAGAGACTGACCACGATCATCACCATTGCTCGTTGCCGAGCTTTCAGCGATGGCCACGCTCCATCGAATAGGGTTCGCCGCCGCTCCGTCCGCGCTGCTAGAAGCCAGGGCAACACCAGGCCGCGCATGACGCACTCCTCAACCCAGGGGGCCGCCACGCATGCTTGTAAAACCAGGAGGAGAGCATTCCGCGGCACCGAGACATCCAACTGGGTCAGAGGGTGCTCTTCAGGTTCTCCGCCGAGTTGGGAGTAGGTCCAATCGATGAGGCCGTTGAGACCGAGCACGAGGGGGGCGAGCAGGGTCCAGGCTACCGCGGCCAGAGCCAAGCGGGCCGGCCAGACTCGGCGGAGCGGTTCCGGAGGCGGAACCTCAATCCGAGATCGTAGACTCCTCTGGAAGAGGATGAAAAACAGCATCTGCAAAGGAAAGGCGTACACCGGCGCTTCCCAAACCGACAGGCCCGCCAGTAACAAAAGCGAAGGAATGGCCAGAATTACCAGGATCGCTGCCAACAAATTCAGGCCGTTCCATGCGGAGCGCCAAACGCGGGCTGGCGGCAGCAGGGGCACTTGCCGCCGCTGTGCCAGCTTCCAGGCCGCCAAACCCGGCAAGAGGACCCCCACGGCGGTCAGGCTGCCCGCCAACAATATCCCGCCGATTTGCTCCGCCAATTCCCCCATATTCGCCGCCCTTAGCGGACACCCCCTGATACCCCATGCAGCTTCCCATATTCTAGAAGAAGAAACAGGAGCACCGATTCACCTGTTGCTGGATGGAGTGTTATGCCGAGCGTTCTCGATCGTATCCTGCAAGTCAAAGCGAAGCAGGTCGAGGCGGCCCGCGAACGGCTCCCTCTTGTGGAGCTGGAGCGCCGCTTGACACATTTGCCCCCCTGCCGGGATTTCCCAGCGGCGCTGCGAACCGCTTCTCCCATTGCTGTGATCGCAGAAATCAAGAAGGCGTCTCCCTCCGCGGGGGTCATCCGGGCGGAATTCGACCCTCTGGCCATCGCCCAAAGCTACCAGCAGCATGGCGCCCACGCCCTGAGCGTATTGACCGAGGAGGAGTTTTTTCAGGGCAGCCTGGAGATCCTCACTCACGTAAAGCAGCACGTCCAGCTCCCCATTCTCCGCAAGGATTTTATCTTTGACCCTTATCAGCTTTGGGAAGCGCGAGCGGCGGGCGCAGATGCGGTCCTGCTCATTGCCGAATGCTTACCCGGTTCCCAATTGCAGTACCTCTACCAGCAGGCAACGGCCTTGGGAATCCACGTGCTCCTGGAGCTGCACGATGCCCAAGAGTTGCCACGGGTCCTTGATACCGGCGCCCCGGTGATCGGCATCAACAACCGCGATCTGCGGACCTTTGTGACGCGTCTGGAACACACCCTAGACCTGCTGCCCCGCATCCCGCCGGATCGGATCGTCGTGAGCGAAAGCGGCATCAGCACACCGACGGATGTGGAGCGGCTCCGCCAGGCGGGGGTTCGTGCCTTGCTCATCGGCGAATCCCTGATGCGTGCCTCGGACCCCGGCTTAGCTCTGCAGCGTTTACTCATGAATGCCACCTCCGCTAACGCCTCTGTCTGATGAGACTGCCTACCGCCGGGAAACTCATTGTGGCAGGTGTTGATGCAAAAAGTTCTCGATGACCTCGGCCATGATTTGCGGATGGCTGTACTGGGGATAATGGCCGCAACCGGGGATTTGGGCCCGCTGACAACAGGGGAGGCCTTCCTGCAACTGCTGCCAGCAGTCCGGCGGAACCAGACGATCCTGATCCCCCGTAATGAGTAGCACCGGCTGATGAATATCCGGCAACAGAGGGCGCAGGTCGCTTTGGGCAATGGTCCAAGCCCGCCAGGCCGCCGCGGCGATCGGAGTGTGAGCCGCATGGCGCAAGTAGGCCGCCGTGACTGAGGCGGGAAGCTGCCGGGTCATCACCGGTTCTAGGAAACACATAACTGCGGCGTGGAGATTCGGCCAATCGCCAAACCAGCCAGGCAAGCGGCGACCCCACCGGGCCAGCTCTCTTTCCCACCGGCTCAACGGACGCCAGGCAAAGCCGTTTTGCAGGATTCCCCAGCGGCACCGCTGCGGCGCGTGACGCAGAACATGCAGGCAGATCAGAGAACCAAACGAGGACCCCACAACCGCGGCTTCAGCAAATCCGAGGTGATCAAGCAGAGCGAGCAGGTCCGCAGCATAGTCGGACAAGCGATACCGCGACAGATTCGCGCCATCGCGGCAGCCATCCGGCAAGGCATAGGCCACGCAGCAAAAGCGCTCGCGCAATTCCTCCATGACCATGATGAAAGCCTGCGGAGCATCGGCCATGCCGTGGATGAAGACGAGCGGCCGTCCCTGACCCCAGGTGAAATAGCGGAGCTGATAGCGGCCCGTCCTGATTTGCCCGTGGCGAACCTGTTGCCGGTAGTTCTGCCAGGCTCGAAGGTACTGCTCTGCTGTCACGTGGTAGGCCGCTAGAGTGATCGCGCCGTCGGTACCGCTCTCGTCCTGGCAGTGCCCTGTCGGCGGGTGAGTTGCGAGCACAGAGTGCCTGGCCAGTTCATCCGAAGAAGGCTGCGGCAGCGAAACTGACACTTTCGTACCCTTCCGGATGCACGTACTGCTGGTAATGCAACGTCTGGCCCCGTGCCGGTTGCGCTACCTGCAATGTCAGCCATGTCGGGGACAAACCGCAGATACGCCGGGCGTTTCCTTCCGCCGCGATCGTCTGGAAAAACCGGCGGCTGTCCGCCGTTTCCAAGGCCTGGAGCACCGCTTGATCCTTCTGCCGGCTGTCGGCCAGCCAGGGAGCATCCACCGGGCGGGGGTCGTCAAACTTAGGGCCGATGTGGGCCAAATCACCGCTGATCACGTAGCACACCGGTTCCTTCGATTGCTCCTCCACCTGCCGCAATACTTTCACCATGCGGTCGATGTCTTCCTTAGCCGAGGGGTCCGCCTGCTCCTCGACACAATCCTGCATGCTGCCGACCAACAGCGGCACGATCTTGAAAGGGCGCCTTTGCCCCAACAGGAATTGCAGGAGCACCACTTCCAGTTCGATCGAATGCTCCGGTGCATGGGCCAAGGGGTCTGCAAAAACGCCGTCACCGTAGGCCTCAGCAATCCGCTGGACGTAATCTCGATCGGTTTCGACGACACCGAGAGGCGTCTCGAAATGCTGCTCGGTAAGGGAGAAACGGGCAGGAGAGTAGTGCGAGGTGCCGATGATCACAAACACACTGGCGTCAGTTCGTTCGAATAGCTCCTTGAAGCCGTGGCCATAGGTGATGTTGCCGCGGGTGTAATCCATGTGGGGCACGAGCACAGCACGCAGGCGGGAGGAGGACGAAGCCTTTTCTTCGCGGGGCAAACCAGGTCCGCCATCGGCTACGAACAGTTCAGTCAGTTGCTCGCGCAAGGGTTCCGGCTCCGCCTCGTAGGTTCCAATACAAATCGGTTTGCGGATCGGCCCACGGACCTGATTCCAAAAGCGCGGCGAGTCCAAAAGTAAGGCCTCATCTAAGGCCTTTGCCAGCATAGCGATCGCTTCGCCATCCACGCGGATCTGCGGAAATTCCACATTCAATTGGAAGGCGATCTCGTAGGGGGAACGGCGGCCATCGAAGCGATCCACCGCCGCCAGTGCCGCCGCGGACAGGACCACCGGCTTGCCGATTCGGAGCGGATCGAAGAGCACGAATTCCCCGTATCGATGGGGCTGAGCGGCCAAACCCGCCCGTAACTTAGGCCGTTCCCCTGTCGAACTTTCCACCGCTGCCATCAATCGAAGCCTCCCCGTTGCCTCATTCCTGGGCAGAATAAGATCATACGTTGGCTCTTCTCACACGCCGGTCTGTAGCGATTCTCACGTCCCCAAGCGACCGTTGTCAAGTATAGTGCACTCCCTCCTGGGTTGGCCGTTGCGTCCCAAAGTTGGGTTGGCTGTTGCGTCCAAAAATACTACTCCCCATTCTCATCGATGCCTTCCCCGCCGGGAACCGTCTCACTCCCACCGCCTCGGACAATCCGGGACAAGGTGGACAATCCCTTAATGACGGGAAATGACGGGAAGGCAGTGGAAATGACAGAACAGAACCAGCGGCGATGGCGGCGGAAAGGCGGCTACACGCAGAGCGGTAAATCCGTGGAATTGGCCGGGCCAGCCCGATGGTGTGCGCCGCGGGGAGCGAAACGGAGGGTACGCCATCGTCAGCGATCCAAAATGGGGCACCATCAGCGGCCAATGGGAGACGGGCGGTCGGCATAGGTTTTCGGACCGACCCGGAAGTCATCCTCGATGACGGTCAAGCGCTCCCGCCCGCGCCGCTGCTGTTCGTCAATGGTGTAACCCGGTGCGTCAGGCCGGCCCAATTGCCGCACTTCCCGCGGCCCTAGAAAGCGGTTGCAGCCGCTCGCCACAACCAGCCCCAACAGTCCCAACATCGCCCAGCCACACCAGCCGCTCGCCCGGACCATCCTTCGCCCGCTCATGATCCCTCTCCTGACAGCCATCCAACAGCGATCGGATCAACTCAATAGCACCATCGCCGCGATCTGACCAGAGGATTCAGCCGAATCCCTGTCCCCGCTCCCACATTGTCCCTTGTTCTCGGATTTTCCCGCAGTAGCGGAACATTTTTCCTCAGCGGCACGCTTCCTACTTCAACTCTGCACAAACGCAGCGCAACTCCTCACAGGCTCGCGCCACCTGCAACAGCTCTGCGAGCTGTCGCGCAGCGCTATAGGCACCTGCTGTGCCCTCTGATCTTCAATCTCCTGGGACCGAGAAACGAGACAACAGATGACTGATCGACGTGACCGGTGGTGATCGGGGTGCGAAAACACACCTCTCGTGCCCCAGCTTCCCGGCCCATTCACTCTCCCAAAGAGGATCTGCATGCAGCCGAACGAAGGGGCGAAGAATCGGGGGGCGGCTCCGACTCTCGCCGAATGGCGGCGGGGCCATAGAATGCCTTTTCCCGAAAGGTTTGCGGCCCATTCGGCCCTCTCGAAAGCAAGAGGCAGCAGGCTGATGCGTGGGGCGGTCCCGTTCGCAGGCCAGCCGGATGACCCGCAATGAACCGTTACTGGCGTCGAGGTGTTCCATGTCTGTCGGACTCTTGGGAACAAAGATCGGCATGACGCAGGTGTTCCAACCAGATGGAACTGTGGAACCGGTCACAGTTCTGCAGGTTGGTCCCTGCCCGGTGTTGCAGATCAAGTACCCCACCGCGAAGGGAGAGAATGGGGAAGAGGTCGTCAAGGACGGTTATGCCGCGATTCAACTCGGTTACAAGGACAAACCCCGTAAGCGGGCGACACGTCCCGAACAGGGCCATGTAGCGGCAAACCTCAAGTCGAAGCGGAAGGAAGCCCGCCTGAAGGCCGGTGTGGTCCTGCCCCCTAAGGCGGACTGCGAACCGCAGAGGTATATTCGCGAGTTCCGTTTGGACCGGGCGGGGGCCTTTATTACCCGGCTACACGAGATCGGGCCAGCAGAAGCGAAGATCACGGTGGAACGCATTCGCGTCACGGGGGAGGGAGCCAACAAAAAGTACGAAGCTTACACCGAGGATATGACTTTCAAGGTCGGCCAAGTCCTGACGTTGATGGACGTTTTCAAGGATGTGCCGGCGGTAGATGTCACTGGCATCAGCAAGGGGCGCGGCACGGCGGGTGTGATGAAGCGGCATGGTTTTGCGGGTTTGCCCGCTTCCCACGGCGCTAAGAAGGTCCACCGCCAAGCAGGCTCGACAGCCTCGCATGCCAGCAACCGCGGCACCGGCCGGCCAAAGAAAGGCCAGCGGCGTGCCGGACGCTATGGCCACGAGCGGGTCACTATCCGCAATCTCGCGGTAGTCCGCTTGGACCCCGATAACCACCTCATGCTCGTCCGTGGCGGCATCCCTGGCCCTAACGGCGGGCTTGTTCTCATCCGCCCGACCAACAAGGTCGGTCCTGGTTCTCCCAAAGCGAAAACACGCAAAGTCGAAGCCCCCGCGAAAACCAAGTAAACGGAAAGTTTCCGCTTCAACAAACCCATCTCCTCCAAACCGCGCCCGCTTCCCCCCTCGCCTCTCTGCGGTAACTGGTCCTTTCTGTCCAGGCACCCCGCGCTCAGGCCGGGTATTTTTCATGATGGCAGCCACCTTAGCGTGTACATTGCCTCCAAGGAGGCATCACGGGTGCTTCCCAAGGGGGCATCACGGGTAATTCAGGGTAGCTGGTCTTTGTTGGAAATGGCACCGGAGGTGGAGTCATGCGTCGAGGATCAACTTGGGGTGTTGTAGGAGCCATCCTCGGCTGCTTCTACTTGATGTCGTGGGGAAGTTTTTGCTGGGAGAGCCAAGCTGCTCGCCAAGCTCCCCCGGCGCCGATTCGCAAGCTGACGGGACATCGGGGCGGCATTACGTCGATGGTGTTTCATCCCCAAGGAGCTTGGCTGGCCGTCGGGGGGGGAAACGGCGATATTCGCCTCTGGAGTTTAGCCAACGGCGAACTCCTGGCCCGCTTGCAGGACCCGCGCGAAGGAGGGGCACGCATCAGCCATTTGGGCGTCTCGGCGGAGGGACGGTATTTGAGCATGACCTCCCGTGCCAGCGTCGTTGTCTGGGACGTTTCCGATCTTAAAAAAATCACGATCCGTTATGAGGACACCTACAATCCCAACCCGGACTTGATCGGCACGATCACAGGCGACGGCAAACTCTGTTTTGTAGCGCGCCGGGAAGGAACCGAAGGACGCTTGCAAGCGTATTCCCTGGTCAATCGCTCCCTGTTCGAGTTGCCTTTGCCTGCCGGTGCCCATGTCGTCGCCATCGCTTCGATTCCCGATCGGGAAAGTACACTGACAGCCGCTTACTGTGCCGCGGGACCCAAGGGGGAAGCCGGCCGCATCGTCTTGGTCGGTTTGGGCGACACCCGGGTGTTGGACAAAGATGTTCCGGCTCCGGGGTTAGACGATCCCATCAGCATCAGTTTCTCCACAGACGGACGGTGGCTCGTGGCTAACAATGCGACGCAAGTGTCTCTGTGGCGCGTGCCGGGCAGCCAAGTCATTCGTGGACCGGCTCAGATTCTGCCCCTCCAGGCTCTAACGGCGGCTGTCGGTCCCAACAATCGCCTCGTTGTGGCTACCAAGGATGAAGATGATGATTATGTCACCCTCCAATTTTTTGATCTCAGCGGTCCATCCCCTCAACTTCTGGGGCAGCAATCGACCACCATTCCGTGGGTTTCCGCCCTCGCCTTCTCCCCCCGTGAACCCCTGCTCGCAGTCGCGGACGACGAGGAAGGTACGGTCGAATTGCATCCCGTCCCTTTTATGAAAAAATAGGCTCCATTACTGCCTTGATACAGAATATCATTTCGGATGTGATTTATGGGGGGGCTTGGATCATACGAAATCAGCCACGTTAGGAGACTTCGATGTTGCGGAGAATCGCCTGGAATGACGCCCTGGGATTATTTTTGCTCACCTGGGCGGGACTGGGGCTGGCGATCCCCCTGCCCGTCTACGAGACCGCAGAGGCTGAGCAACAAACCGCCGGGGCCAAACAGCAAGCCACAGGAACCGAGGCGGACCGGCAACTGGTTCAGAC